>Ga0126379_10001615_pt1 | contig 13873 bp, 11 predicted proteins | sample PanSoiMetPlot_24_FD_92640 | JGI IMG/M metagenome (GOLD analysis project Ga0126379, IMG submission 92640) | Tropical forest soil microbial communities from Panama - MetaG Plot_24 | ecosystem: Environmental > Terrestrial > Soil > Tropical forest > Bulk soil | place: Panama | collected 2016-02-17 | reverse complement strand
TCTGGCGCGAACGCGCGTCCGACCTGTCCGCGTTTTCACGCGAGGGAGGCGCCGAGCCGCAGGTGCCGTCCGAAAGCGATGTGGGCACGGCTTCGACCCGTCACGCGCCGGTCCGGCTCCTCGGCCGACTGGCGGAAGCGGGAGTACAGGCGCCCGCGGAGGATCCCGCGTTCCGGCGGCCGGGGTGGATGAAAGTGAGAGCCGACCTCGGCCCCAACTACCGCGAGACGAAGCGCATCATGCGCGGACTGTCGCTACACACCGTGTGCGAGGAGGCGGGCTGCCCGAACATCTACGAGTGCTGGGCCGACAAGACCGCCACGTTCATGATCCTCGGCGAGCGGTGCACCCGGGCGTGTGGGTTCTGTCTGGTCGACACGCGCCACCCGCTGCCGCTCGACGAGGGCGAGCCGGCTCGAGTCGCCGACGCCGTGGCGCAACTCGGGCTGGCGCACGCGGTGATCACGAGCGTCGCACGCGACGACGTGACCGACGGGGGCGCGCAGGTGTTCGCAGCGACGATCCGCGCCGTGCGGGCTCGTACGCCGCGCTCCGCGGTCGAGGTGCTCATCCCCGACTGCAAGGGTGACGCCGACGCGCTGGCGACGATCTTCGATGCCCGGCCCGACGTCCTGAACCACAATCTCGAAACGGTCGCCCGGCTCCAGCGGGCGGCGCGGCCGTCGGCGGCGTACTTCCGTTCGCTGGCGCTGCTCGCACGCGCGAAGGACGCCGGGCTCACGACCAAGTCGGGGATCATCCTCGGTATGGGCGAGACCGAGGACGAGCTGCGCGGCGCCGTCGCCGACCTCCGCAACGTCGGCGTCGACATCCTCACGCTGGGCCAGTACCTGCGCCCGACCGCCCGACATTTGCCCGTGGTTCGCTGGTGGACTCCGGCGGAGTTCGACGCGCTCGGCGCCTATGCACGCGGCCTGGGCTTCGCCCACGTGGAGTCGGGCCCGCTCGTACGCTCGAGCTACCACGCCCGCAGCGCGGCCGCGTCCGCGAACCCCGATGAAGCGTCCCCAGGGAACCAAATCGTCACCCTGGGGACGCACGTCATGCCGGCAGCGGCCGGCTTCTCCTGATGGGGCTGGTCCTCGACGCGATCTCCGACGAGGTGGCCGCGTTCATCGCCGCACAGCACGTCTTCTTCGTGGGCACCGCGCCGTCCCGCAGCGGTCACGTCAACCTCTCGCCCAAAGGCCTCGACACGTTCGCCGTGGTCGACCCCCACACGGTCGCCTACCTCGACCTCACCGGCAGCGGCGTCGAGACCGTCGCCCACCTGCGCGAGAACGGCCGCATCACGATCATGTTCTGTGCGTTCGACGGTAAGCCCAATATCGTGCGCCTCTACGGCCGGGGTGAGGTGCTCGTCATCGACGGGTCCGACGCCGAAGCGCTCCTGCCCCGCTTCGGCGCGTACCCGGGTGCGCGGTCCGTGATCCGCGTGCACCTCGAACGCGTCTCGACGTCGTGCGGCTACGGAGTGCCCGTGCTGAGCTACGAGGGCGAGCGCAATCAGCTGACGACGTGGGCGGAGCGCCGCGGCCCGGAAGGCCTCGTCGAGTACCGGCAAGAGAAGAACGCGGCCAGTATCGACGGCCTACCCGGTCTGGCCGGCCCCGACGCGTGATGCACGCCCACCGAATGGCGCGCGTGCGCGCCGGCATGGCGGACCGCGGCGTCGACGTGCTGCTCCTGTCCACCGGCGCCGACCTGCCGTGGCTGACCGGCTACGAGGCGCTCGAGACCGAGCGGCTCACGATGCTGGTCCTTCCCCGCGAGGGCGACGCCATAGTCGTCGTCCCGCGCCTCGAAGCGGCGCGGGTGCTCGAGCAGCCCGACGCGTTCTCGATCGTCGCGTGGGACGAGACGGACGACCCGGTCGAGATCGTTGCCCAACTCGCCGGCGCGCCCGAGACCGCGGCCGTCGGCGACCACACCTGGGCCCGGTTCCTGCTCGATCTCCAGCGCGCGCTGCCGCGCACCTCGTTCCGTCGAGCGGGCGAGGTCACCGGCCCGCTGCGGATGGTGAAGGATCCGGCCGAGATCGACGCCCTGCGCGCCGCCGCCCGGGCTGTCGACGCCATCGTCGGCGACATGCGGGCCCGCCCGTTCGGTGGGCGCATCGAGGCCGACGTGCACCGCGAGCTCGTCGAGCGCATGCTCGACGCCGGGCACGAACGGGCCAACTTCGCCATCGTCGGGTCGGGTCCGAACGGTGCCAGTCCCCACCACGAGGCCGGCTTCCGCGTGATCGAGCCCGGCGACGTGGTCGTGTGCGACTTCGGCGGCAGTATGCGCCACTACTGCTCGGACATCACCCGCCTCTTCGTCGTCGGTGAGCCGACCACCGAGGTGCGCGACACGTACGCCGTACTCGTCGATGCGCAGGAGCAGGCCGTGCAATCGGCGCGCATCGGCACGCCCGGCGAGGACGTGGACGCAACCGCTCGTCGTGTCATCGCCGACGCCGGCTTCGGCGATCGGTTCATCCATCGCACCGGTCACGGCATCGGCGTCGAGACCCACGAGGAGCCGTACATCGTCGCCGGCAACGGCGTCGCCCTGGAGGCCGGGAACGTGTTCAGCATCGAGCCCGGGATCTACCTACCCGGCCGCTTCGGGCTCCGGCTCGAGGACATCGTGGTCGCCACGCCGGACGGGCCCGAGCGCCTGAACCAGGCGCCGCGCGATCTCGCCGTCGTCGAGTAGCGGCACCATGCGGCTCGACGCCGGGACGGTCCTGCTCCAGTGGGCGGCGGGCGGGTTGTTCTTCCTGTGGGTGACCACCCGCCGCCGCGAGGTCGGCCTCGGCTACGGCTGGCTATTGCGCGGCGTGTTTCTCGCGATGGCCGTGGCGGGGGCGTGGGTGATCGCCGCGAGCGACCGCGGCGGCGCGGGCGCGGCGGTGAGCGCCGTCGGCGCCGTCGCCATGGCGTTCGTCGCCGCGGTCGCGCTCACGGTGTCGATCGCCCGCCGGCGGAGTGGCGTGCGCGGCCGGCGCGCCCGGCGCGCCGAACGGGCCGAGCAGGTGGCGGCGATGGCCGGACGGCCCGCGCCCGCTCCGAGGACCCCCGACGCGGCCGCACCCGAGTTTCCGCCCGTTCTCGATCTCGCGGCTGCTGCAACCGGGCTCGTCGGGTTGCTGGGTGCCGCCGCATACGTCGGCGGGCCGTACGCGCTGAGCGCGTTCCGACTTGTCAGCGGCGCGCTGTTCTTCGGGGCGTTGACGGACGCGATGCTGCTCGGTCACTGGTACCTCGTGCAGCCCGGGCTCAAGCGCGATCCGCTCCGGCAGATGGTCGTGCTGGCCGCGGTCGTGTGGCCGTTCGAGATCGCCGCGTACCTATGGCCGGTCGGGATGGCGCAGGTGCTCGACGGGACGGTCGACGACGGCTTCGACGGGCTCCTTGGGTGGACGTGGCTCGTGTGCGCGGTGACGACGATCGCGCTGCTCGCCGTCACCTGGTTGGCCCTCCGCGAGCGGTACTACTCGGCCGTGATGGCGGCGACGGGGCTGCTGTATCTCGCCATCCTCACCGGCTTCGGCACCGATCTGATTGCTCGGGCGGTGCTCAATTGATCCAGTCGTCCCGCTCCACAAGGGCGCGCCGTCGGGCATCGACGATCAATCGGAGCGTGTAGAGGAAACAACGCGCTTCGTAGGCGGCGTACATCTGGGCGCGGAGGTCGGCCGGGGCCGTCTTGTTCCAGACCCTGGCTGCTTTGACGCCAGCGCGCGCCGCTTGCCTCGCACTCGACACCGCATGCCGTCCAAGCACCTTGCGACCCGGCAGGTTGGGATGAAACGCGCTGTAGGTCTCGCATGCCCCTTGGTTCGCATACCTTTCCCGTAGGTAGCCGACGGTCATTTGCTCGGGACGGATGTGATGGAGCACCGCGGCCTCCGGGACGTAACCGATCAGTAGTTCCCGTTTCCAGAGCTTGTACACGAGCCCAGTTTCGCCGTCTCCCAACAGAGTTCGACCGGCGAGATCGGGATTGAAGCCACCGAGCTCGAAGAGGACGCGGCGCCGGATCGCCATGTTTGCGCTGAAGAAGAATCCGCGTTGCTCGATGAGTAGTTCCTCCGAGCGGTCCAGCAAGCCCAGCGGACCAAAACCCCAATCGCCACCAACGAACGATTCCTTCCGTTCCATGAAGTCGATGAGCCAGTCGGGCGGGGCTGCATCCCAGGCAGCCCGGATCGGACCCCCCGCGGCCGCCATCCCTGCGTGCGCGCTGAACGCTTCGATGTACGCGTTCACCCAACGCGGCGAGAATGTAATGTCATCATCGGAGAACAGGAGTAGTTCACCCGTCGCCACTCGGGCACCCGCGTGTCGGGCGTTATGTGCGCCAAGTCTGTCCTCCCGCACGTACCGGACCGCCGGACCCCCGCCTTTGCCCTGAATCTCTTGCACAACCTGGGCGGTCTCTTCGCTACGAGCGTTATCAACGACGACGACTTCGAAGCTGTGGGTCTGGTCATCGAGCGCGACGACACTGCGGAGGCTTCGAGCGAGCGATCCCGCCCGATTGTGGGTGGGAATGATCACGGACAGCCGCACGCCTGAGTCAGACCTCGATCCATTCCAGGTTTTCGACGAGCGGCAAGAACTCGCGGTGACCGTGGGTCCTGGCCGGGTGCATGAGGCACGTATCAACCGGCACGCTCGGAAGCGCGTCCTCGCCCTCACCGTCGGCGACGAAGAACGCGTTGTAGTCGAAGCGATTCGATCCGACGAGTCGATAGCCCTTCTCCCGCCCGAGCTTCACGAACGCAAGCAATGACGCGCCAAGATGCAACGTGGGCTCTCGTGGGTCGTAGGCGGCGTCTGCCTGGTAGGGAACCGTCACAGCGCGCTCGCTGTCCCAGAGGTTGTTGTATTCGACGACAACAACTCGCGGACGGACAACCTCCAATTCCTTCCAGAACCACCAGTCGTTTCCGTCGACATCGAGCGAGAGCAGGTCGATCTCACCTGTGAAGTCGTGCTCGGCCAATATCGCGTTCACGTTCTCCTTGGTAACCCACGAGCTGACGACTTTCGGTGGGTCATACCAGGTGTCGGGATGCCGGCTGAAGTACTCGGTGGCATGACGCACCTTCGCCTCGTCTGCCTCGATGAGAAGACCTTGCCACCCCCAGTTGCACAGCAAATTGGTCGTGTTTGCCTCGTATGGCGAGCCAAAGGCGAGCTCGATGCATCGCTTGGTGCGCGTCCCGATCAGAGAGAAGATGTACAAGAGGATGCCGTCTTCGTCGACCTGCGAGTAGACGCGGAACCCGGCGTCTCGCACGCCGGGGAGCGCGCCCATCCGCTCCAGCTCCTGGTATCGAAGTGCAAGGAGGCGTTGGAGAGGTTGGCTCACCGGCCTCGCTTCATCGACGAGTACTCGAAGAGCGCCTATTTCGGCTCGCACCTCGGCGACGCTCGCGTTCAGGGCGTCGAATCTCGGCGAGACGGCCGTCGCGACAACTCGGTTCAGACGGTCACCAAGAGTGCGGCTCAGACTCCAGCGTCGTCGTGATCGAGTACTTCTGCCATGTGATCTTCCAGGAGTCGCCATTGAGTCGGCAACGATAATCCCTCTACAAGGTCGCGTTAGAGTCCGCCGGTGGCTCGGCGTACTTCGGACGGAACACGTCGAATCGCTGTCCTCTGCGACAACGTGCACCTGGAGGCGGTTCCTTTCATCCGCGAGCCGCTCTTGCATCTTGCGAGCGAGGGTTTTGGGATCGACCTCGTGGCACCAACGGCGTCGTATGGCTATCCCGATTGGACACCGGTTCCCGGCGTTCGCCAGCTCGTCGTCAGCGGATATAGGGACCGTCCGACTGTGGAAGATGCACGCACGCTCGGACGTCTCGCGGTGCGTGGGCTCGTCCGACGCGACTACGCGGCAGTCTTCGCGACGCCGATCGTTTCCCTCGTGCTCGGCGCCGCCTTTTCAGCGCTCTGGCGTGTGCCGCTTGTGGTGCTCTCGGATGAGCTCTACACGGAAGGCGATCCGAGCAGCCCTCACCCCCGGTGGCACGCCGCGATGCACCGTGCTCACGCGCGGGCAGCGCTGACCGTCATCACGGATCTGCGACGGGCAGCATTGCTGCGCGAGGAAACCAACCTGTTGGACAACCAAAGGTTCGTCGAGCTGCCGAACAGTCCGTCGGGTGGGGTCGCAGCGAGCGACCCTGGCGAGTTCCGCAAGCGCCTGCGTGTGGGCGCGAACGATGTTCTCGTTCTGCACTCGGGGGGGCTCTGGCCCTGGGCCCGGGCGCCGGAACTCATGTCAGAGCTGCCGAGTCTGGCTGCAAACACGGTCCTCGTGTTCCAGATGAACACCAGGGCCGATCCGTCCTCGCGGGAGTTGTACGAATTGCTCGAGTGCGCGTATCCGGTGCGCTTTCTCACCGACCCGGTGCCGTACGAGCTGGTCGACGACGCGGTTTCGGCCTGCGACATCGGGGTGGCGCTGTATCGAGACGAAAACCCGAACCTTGCGCTCACCGGCAAGGGATCCGGCAAGGTCGGCCGGTATCTCCGGGCCGGAAAGCCGGTGATCGTGGAACACACCGGTGGTCTGGAGTGGATCGCCGAGTGCGGAGCGGGCGAGGTCATCGACGCCGTATCGGAACTGCCGCAGGCGATCGAGCGCATCATGGCGGACTACGACCTGTACGCCCAACGTGCGCGGAGGTGCCACGCGGAGCAAATGTCTTTCGAGCGGTACTGGCCGGTCGTCCGTGCCGCGTTGGCCGACGTGATGGACGACGGTCGCGCCGTGCTTCCTTAGCGACTCTGCGCTCGGAACACGGCCAGCGCGCTCCAACCCGCAGCACCCGGGGGCAAGGCGGGATCAGGGAAGCCTCGCAGCGTCACCAGCTCGAAGCCGGTTTCGCCGGCGAACGCCGCGATTTCGTCAGGGAAGAAGTAGCGCATCTCGTGGTGCTCGGTCACCTCGTGGCCGGAGCCGGCCGTGTTCAGTTCCCGCACGCTGATGTCGACTCGGCACGTCGCCCGCTCGGGGTTGAGCGTCCCGCGTGAGACCCGTTCGAAACGCACGTCGCCGCGCTCGAAAGTACTGCGGCGTTCCGATGGGCCCTCGGCTACCACCGCCGGTCCGTGCCAAACGTCAAAGGCCAGGACCCCTCCCGGTGCGAGATGACGCCGCACGGAGTCCAAGGTCGCCACGACATCGGTGTCTTCGATCTGATATCCGAGCACCGCGAACATCATCTGCGCGGCGTCGAACTCGCGGTGGAACTCGAAACGGCGGATGTCGCCCGCCACCAATCGTACGAGTACGCCCGCGGTGCGGGCCTTTCGCTGCGCCTCCGCAAGCATCGCCGGCGAGCGGTCGACACCAATGACCTCGAAGCCGGCGCGTGCGAGCGGGACTGCGTGGTTTCCCGTACCACAGCCGAGGTCCAAGACGGATCGCACCGAACGCCGCGCTTCCTGCTCGAAGACGTCTTCGAGCACTTGGCTCTCCGCTGCGTAGTCCTTGTCCTGGTAGACGACGTCGTATGCCTGCGCGTAGGCGGGCCCGAAGACCTCGTCGCTCATGACTCGGCAAAGGCCGCTTCGATCGCGTCCGCGACCGTCTCGAGCTCCGCGTCGGTGAGAACCGGTCCCGAGGGCACATAGAACCCGTAGCGGCTGAGCCGTTCCGTGACCGGCAACGGTCCCGTGCCGAGCCGAAATCGTCCGGCCATCGCCGGCTGCTCGTGGAGCCCGAGGAAGAATGATCGCGATTGCACGTTCCGTCTCGCGAGCCGATCGGCAACGACGTCGTTCGGTGGCGCACCTTCTCGCCCGACCATCCCGTACATCCAGAACACTCGCTGGGCCCACGGCTCCGAACCGGAGAGCTGGAGGTCGGGCCGGCCGCCGAGGCGCTGCTCGTAGAAGTCGGCAATCGCACGCTTTCGTGCCAACACCTCGTCGACCTGCTCGAGCTGCGCGACGCCGAGCGCGGCCTGGAGCCCGGACAACCGGAAGTTGAAGCCGAGTTCCTCGTGGCGGAACCGGCGACCCGGCTGATGCGCGAGGTCGCGAAGCGATCGGGCCCGTTCCGCCAGCCCGGGATCGTCGGTGACCAACATGCCACCCTCACCCGTCGTCACGACCTTGTTGGCGTAGAAGCTGAAAACACCGAGGTCTCCCATCGCGCCACATTGGCGCCAGGTACCGGGAGCATCACCGGCGCGAGACCGGTAGCGCGCGCCATGAGCCTCGGCCGCATCCTCGATCACGGCCAGTCCATGCCGGTCGGCAACCTCGAGCACGGGATCCATATCGACCGGATGGCCCAGCAGATGCACGGGCATGATGGCGCGCGAGCGCGGTCCGACAGCGGCTTCGATCCTGTCGACGTCGATGCACCACGTCTGCGGATCGACGTCGACCAGCACGGGCACCGCGCCGAGACGAACCGCAGCAAGGGCACAGGAGATGATGGTCAGCGACGGCATGATGATCTCGTCGCCCGGGCCGACGTCCAACGTCGCCAGCGCGAGTTCGAGGGCAGCGGTCCCGTTGCACACCGCGATCCCGTGGTTGCTTCCGCAGTATGAGGCCCAGCCGGCCTCGAACTCCTGGACGTAGGGGCTGCCCGACGAGACCCAACCCGATTCGACGCAGCGGGTCACGAGCTCCCGCTCGCGTTTACCGAGCGACGGCGCGCTCACCGGGATCAAGGATCAGTACCGAACCTTCTCCTCGACCCCGACATACGGGCCCTGTTTCACCTCGACGAGCACCGTGTCTTCCAGCATGCGCAGGGCGTGACCGCCGGCCAGCAACACCATCACGTCGCCGGGCGCCAGCTTCGCCGTTGTGATCAGCTCGTCGCCGTCGTAGACGTCCACTTCACAGGACCCGCTGCGGACGAGCAGCACCTCCGAGGTTCCGCTGACCTGCCGCTCGATCTGTCGATGCTTGTGGCGAGGGATGTTCGTACCTTGGGCGTGTGTCAACACTCCGACCTGGAGACCAGCCTCCGGCGGAGTCACGAACTGCGCTCCCGACGGAGCGGGAATCGCTCGTATTACGAGGGCGAGCGGGACACCGCGTGCCGTGATGCTCTCCGCGCTCGCGCTCTCGACGGGGGAGCCGGGGTCCCCATCGCTTCGAAGTGTCATGGGATTTGTCCTGTCGTACCGGAGCGATACCAGAAAACCACGCCTTCAGATGGCCTCGCAATCCGGCCACGAGAAGGGATGACCGCGACTTCTACAGAGGTTGACAATAGGTTGACGTCGATGCCCGAGTATCCTACGGAAACCCCGAGAGCCGTTTGCTGCTCGACGGGCAGCAACGGAGCCTCGCAGCTCGTCGTCGCCGGGTAATGGGATTCACCGAAGTGGAGTCCGAGTAATGGCCCGACTGGCCGAATACACGAGCTCGCGGGAGCTGCTCTGGAACCTCACCCTCCGCGAGCTCCGCGGTCGCTACAAGCGCTCCGTGCTCGGTTGGACGTGGTCGTTGCTGAATCCTCTGTCCAGCGTGCTCATCTTCTCGGTGGTCTTCGGCTTCTTCCTCCAGGTTCAGCCGCCGGTCGGTCACCCGAGCGGCCTCCACAACTTTGCGGTGTTCCTGCTGTGCGGCTTGCTGTCGTGGAACTATCTGTCGGGAACGATGAACGCGTCGATGGATACGCTGCTCGGCAACGCGAACCTCATCCGCAAGGTCTACTTCCCGCGGGAGATCCTCGTCGCGTCGACGGTGTGCTCACTGCTCGTCACGTTCTTCATCGAGCTCGGTGTCCTGATCGTCATCCTCTTGCTGCTCGGTAACATGGTGCTTCCGTGGATTCCGGCGTTGCTGATGCTCGTGGCGATCCAGACGGTGTTCGTATTGGGCCTCGGACTCCTACTGAGCGTTCTCAATGTGTATTTCCGAGACGTCAAGCACTTCATTGGCATTGCCCTGCAGGCGCTCTTCTACTCGGCGCCCATCGTCTATCCGTTGTCGGTCGTGGAAAAGGCCGGCACGCGAACTTCGTTCCCGCTCGTTCGCGTCTACGAGCTGAATCCTCTGGTCCGGATGGTCGAGGCCTACCGGGATGTGCTCTATGACCTGCGCTTCCCGCCGTTGCATGATCTTCTGTACTTGCTGGCGTGGTCCTTCGGGCTTCTGATCGCGGGGCTCTGGGTGTTCGGACGCCTGGACCGAAGGCTGGCGGAGGAAGTGTGAGCACGACGCCCGCGATCACCGTCGACGGAGTGTCGAAGCGCTATCGGCTCTACAACGAACGCAACCAGTCGCTGAAAGCGACCCTCATGCGAGGACGCCGGGCGCGCTACGAGGAGTTCTGGGCGTTGCGCGAAGTCTCGTTCGAGGTCGCCGAAGGCTCGACCTTTGGGCTCATCGGCGAGAACGGTTCCGGTAAGAGCACGATGCTGAAATGCATGGCCAAGATCCTTCGCCCGGATAAGGGATCGATCGCGACGCGTGGAAAGATCTCGGCGCTCCTCGAGCTCGGTGCGGGCTTCCATCCCGAGCTCTCGGGTCGTGAGAACGTCTACCTGAACGGCGCCATTCTCGGTCTCACCAAGCGACAGATCGATCAGCGATTCGACGAGATCGTCGACTTCGCCGGGCTGGAGCACTTCATCGACACGCCGGTGAAGAACTATTCGTCGGGCATGTATGTGCGGCTCGGATTCTCGGTTGCCATCAACGTCGAGCCCGACATTCTTCTGATCGACGAGATCCTTGCCGTCGGCGATGCGGACTTTCAACGAAAGTGTGGCGAGAAGTTCGAGGACCTTCGTTCTCGAGGCAAGACGATCGTCATCGTCACGCATGCGTTGGCAAACGTGCGGAACCTGTGCGACGAGATCGCGCTCCTCGAGCATGGAGACCTTCGACGCGTCGGACCCGCTGCCGACGTGATCGACGAATACATCGGTGACGTCATGTCGAAGCGAATCAATGCGGGGGAACGAGGAGATCGCTGGGGTTCCGGTGAGGCGATCGTCGACCACATCGAGATGGTTGACACGAGCGGCGAACCAGTGAAGCGCGTCCGGACCGGTGATGCCGTCATCTTTCGTTTGCACTTCTCGGCGACCGAGCAGATCGAGCAACCCGTCTTCGGCATCGGTGTCCACCAGCTGAGCGGCGTCTACGTCGGTGGGGGGTCAACGCGCGACGAGGAGAAGGTGCCGGAGAAGATGGATGGCACCGGCTTCGTCGATTTCCGTATCGATCGGCTGATGCTCGTCCCCGGAACGTACGATCTCTCCGCGTCGGTGCTCAGCTATTCCCTGACGCACACGTTTGACTATCGACACCGGACCTTTCGGTTCGACGTCGAGTCCGGCACGCCTCGGGCAGACGAGGACGGAATGGTGGCACTCGGAGGCACGTGGGAGGGACAGGCCCTTGGCCCCTGAGTCGAAGGGACGGCGAGGCGTCCCGATCCCGCGGACGGGGCGCGTCTCGATCGTCGTCGTCCACTGCGGTCGCGGTGAAGAGACGACGGCCTGCCTCGAGGGGGTTCGTGGCCTCGCGTGGCCACGTGAAAACCTCGAAATGATCGTCGTCGACAACACGTCGGGTGACGATCGCATCGCAGACATCGTCAGCGAGTTCTCGTTCGCGCGAACGATCACGCTCGATGATGACCTCGGCTTCGTCGCTGCGTGCAACCAGGGCGCCGCCGTCGCGACCGGCGAATTCGTAGCCTTTCTCTCCAACGGGGCGTGCCCGGACCCGAGGTGGCTGCAGGAAGCAATCAAGGTTCTGCGGCGTGATGGCACCGTCGCGTGCGTGGCGAGCAAGGTTCTCGACCAAGAGGGAACGCACGTTGATTTCGTCGACGCGGCCGCGACGTTCTACGGCTACGGCATCCCGCTGCACCAGGGTGAGCCGGACTCCCCGGCCTACGACCGCGAACACGACCTGCTGTTCGCTTCCGGAACAGCGATGATTCTTCGGACTGACGTGTACCGAGAGGTCGGTGGCTTCGACGACCGCTACGTCCAGTTCTTCGAGGACGTCGATCTCGGTTGGCGGCTGTGGATCCTCGGCTACCGGGTCCGTTACGTCCCGACATCGTTCGTGCACCAACGAAGCCACGTCGTGCCGCGTCAACACGAAGGCGGGCACAACCACTACCTGCGCGAGCGGAACGCTCTGTTCACGGTGTTCAAGAACTACGACGACGAGAACCTGGGCCGCGCGCTGCCCGCGGCACTGATGCTGGCGGTCCGGCGCGGCCTGGTTCTCGGAGGCGACGACCATCAACTACTCGAAAGACAGACCGGCGGCGAGTCGAGCCCGCCCCAACGCATCGAGCTCGACGCGCGGACCGTGGCCTCCGCGTTCGCCATCAACAGTGTGATCGAAGCGATGCCTGGTCTGTCTTCGTCACGGCGCGCAATCCAGACGGCGCGCCGACGGAGTGATCAGGAGCTACGAAGGCTTTTCAAGCATCCGCGGTTCACCGACGTCGACGACCCATACTTCGTGAACGGGTTCTCTGAAACGGTAGAAGCACTCGGGGTGAACGAGATTTTCGCGGGCCGGCGACGCATTCTCGTCGCTACCAGCGACGTTCTGCAGGAGAAGATGGCGGGCCCGGCCATTCGTGCTTGGCAGATCGCGTCGGCGCTGTCGCGTGAGCACGACGTCGAGCTCGTCACGACCTCGGCGTGCAGTCTCAGCAATCCTGGCTTTCGGGTACGGAGGGTGACTGCACGAGACTTCCCGCGAGCAGTCGACTGGTGTGACGTCTTGATCGTTCAGGGCCACATGCTGCGGTGGCACCCGGTGCTGCGCTACAACCACAAGGTCGTCGTGGTCGACCTCTACGACCCGTTCCACCTCGAGGTCCTCGAGCAAGCCCGCGACCAGGATCTGCCCGATCGCCTGTTCCTTTCGCGGGCGTCCACGGAGGTGCTGAACGAGCAGCTCGAGCGGGGAGATTTCTTCCTCTGCGCGAGTGAGAAGCAACGCGACTTCTGGCTCGGTCAGCTCGCCGCGGTCGGCCGCATCAATCCCGTCACCTACGACCGTAACGAGCGGCTCGACGCTCTGATCAACGTGGTGCCGTTCGGCATCAGCGACGAGCCCCCGCAGCACACAAGACCGGTTCTGCGGGGAGTGGTTCCCGGGATCGGCTCGGACGACAAGGTCATCCTCTGGGGCGGGGGGATCTACAACTGGTTCGATCCGCTCACGCTGCTTCGCGCCGTTGACAAGCTCCGAAGCCGGATCGAGAACGTGCGGCTCTACTTCCTCGGCCTCCGGCATCCGAATCCAGACGTCGGTGAGATGCGCATGACCGAGGACGCCGTCGCGCTCGCCGACGAGCTCGGGCTCATCGGCACCCACGCGTTCTTCAACCGAGGCTGGGTGCCGTACGAAGACCGCCAGAACTACCTCCTCGAAGCCACGATCGGCGTCAGCACCCACCTGGACCACGTCGAGACGGCGTTCTCGTTCCGGACCCGGGTGCTCGACTACCTGTGGGCTTCCCTGCCGATTGTTGCGACCGCGGGCGACTCGCTCGCGGACCTGATCGAGTCCGAGAGTATTGGACTCACCGTCCGCGCGGGCGATGTCGACACGCTCGAGGCTGCGTTGTTCCGGCTGATCGACGACGAGGGTTTCCGGGCCGCGTGCCGTGAGAACTTGGCGCGACTCGCGCCAGCGTTCCAGTGGTCAGTGGTGCTCACGCCCTTGCTCGAGTTCTGCCGCGACCCGGTGCGCGCCCCTGATCTCTGCGACCCCGACACCGCGGCCGTCGTCGCAAGTCCACTGCGGGGACGGGTGTGGCCCCATCACGGCTGGCGCGCCGATCTGCGCAAGGCGATCGCGTACGTGCAGGCCGGAGACATCCGGTT
>Ga0126379_10001614_pt1 | contig 13877 bp, 12 predicted proteins | sample PanSoiMetPlot_24_FD_92640 | JGI IMG/M metagenome (GOLD analysis project Ga0126379, IMG submission 92640) | Tropical forest soil microbial communities from Panama - MetaG Plot_24 | ecosystem: Environmental > Terrestrial > Soil > Tropical forest > Bulk soil | place: Panama | collected 2016-02-17 | reverse complement strand
TCGGCTTCGCCGTGCGGCATCCGGCGGCGGAGTTCGAGTCTCCGGGGTGGATCACGCCATTCGCGATCGTCCTGGCGCTGTCCGGCATCCTGCTCGCGTGGCTCATGTACGCGCGCCGGGTGATCGACGCGGCACGGATGGCGCGCACGTTCTCGCTGATCGGCGACGCCGCCGCGCACCGGTTCTGGCTCGACGACGCCTTCCTCGCCATCTATCGCTGGGTCTTCCTCGGCATCTCCCGCGTGGTCGGGTGGATCGATCGCTACGTGGTCGACGGCATCGTGAACCTGCTGAGCGCCTGGACGCTCATCGCAGGCGACCGGCTGCGCCGCATGCAGTCGGGCAAGCCCCAGGACTACGTCTACGCCGTCGCGCTCGGCGCGCTGCTGCTCATCGTGTGGTTCCAGTGGCTCGGCTGACGGCGCCGTGAACGGCTGGCCCGTCCTCTCGATCATCACGTGGTCGCCCTTCGTGGGCGCCGTGCTCATCATGTTCACCGCCCGCCATCGCCCGCTGCTCGTGCGCTGGCTGGCCGTCTGCAGCACCGGCCTCGCGCTCGTCCTGTCGCTCGTGATCTACGTCGCCTACGACCGCGAGGCGGCGGGCTACCAGTTCTACGAGGAGATCTCGCTCGTCCCGCCGCTCGGCATCAACTACCAGCTCGGCGTGGACGGCATGAGCCTCCTGATGGTGCTGCTCACGTCCATCATCATCTTCGCCGGCTCGTTCGCGTCGTGGACGGTGAAGGAGCGCAGCCAGGAGTTCTACGCGCTCCTGCTCGTCCTCGTGACCGGGGTCTACGGCGTCTTCGTCTCGATCGACCTCTTCGTCCTGTTCCTGTTCTACGAGATCGCCGTGCTGCCGATGTACCTGCTCATCGGCATCTGGGGCTCGAGCGGCCAGGTTCTCCCGCAGGGCATCTTCGGCTGGGCGATGGGCCGCACCGGCGTGGGCACGAAGGAATACGCGGCGATGAAGCTCACGCTGTACCTGCTGTTCGGCTCGGCCTTCATCCTGGTGGGGATCTTCGCGCTGTACGTGGCCTCCGACGCCTCGTCGTTCTCGCTGTTCGAGATGGAGCTGGCCGACTTCAGCCCGGCGCTGCAGTCGTGGGTCTTCCTCGCCTTCTACGTGGGCTTCGGCGTGCTCGCCGGCATCTGGCCGCTGCACACGTGGTCGCCGGATGGACACGCCTCGGCACCGACCGCCGTGTCGATGCTCCACGCCGGCGTGCTGATGAAGCTGGGCGCCTATGGCGTGGTGCGGCTCGGTCTCGGGCTGCTCCCCGACGGCGTGCACCAGTGGGCCTGGCTGGTCGGGACCATCGCGTGCGTCAACATCGTCTACGGCGCGCTCTCGGCCATGGCCCAGACCGACCTCAAGTACGTGATTGCGTACTCGTCGGTGTCGCACATGGGCGTCGTGATGCTGGGCGCGGCGACGCTCACGGAGACCGGTCTCAACGGCTCGGTCTTCCAGATGTTCGCGCACGGCGTGATGACCGGGCTGTTCTTCGCCCTGGTCGGCCTCGTCTACGAGAAGGCGCACTCCCGGGAGATCTTCAAGATGGGTGGCTTCGGCCGGATGATGCCCGGCATCGCCACCGCGTTCACGGTCGCCGGCCTGTCGTCGCTCGGCCTGCCCGCCACCGCGGGATTCGTCGCCGAGTTCCTGACCTTCCTCGGCGCGTGGAAAGGCCTCTACTCCTGGTGGCTGTTCCCGGGGGTGCTCGGCGCGTTCCTGACGTCGATCTACGTCCTGCGCGTGGCCAAGCAGATCTTCTGGGGGCCGCCGTCGCCCGATCCCCATTTCCACGACCTGCCGGACGCCATCGGGACGGAGTGGGCTGCGCTGGTCATCCTGGTGTTCGTGATCGTGCTCTTCGGCCTGGTGCCGGGCATCGCGCTGGGACCGGTGGACACGGCGACGATGCCGCTCTTGAACCGGCTCGGAGTCTGGCAGTGATGCCCGGGCCCGGCAGCCCCCTCGTGCTCGAGGTGGGGCTGGGTGCGCTCATCGTGATCATCTTCTTCGCGGGCGTGTTCGATCGCTCGGACGACCGCCGCCGCGTCGGTGTGATCGCGGTGGTCGGGCTGTGCATCCTGCTGGGCCTCACGTGGCGCGCGGAGACCGGTGTCGCCCTGTTCCACGGCTCCTTCGTGCAGGACGACCTCGCGATCTTCGCGAAGCGCCTCTTCCTGGTCGCGACGATCATCGGCGTGCTCGGCTCGCTCGGGCTCCGCACCCCCACGTTTGCGCGGCGGGCGACCGAGTACTACCTGGCGATGCTCGCCTCGCTGCTCGGGATGCTGGCGCTCGCCTCGGCCCGCGAGCTGGTGCTGCTGTTCGTCTCGTTCGAGCTGATGTCGATCCCGCTCTACTACCTGACGGGTTTCCTGAAGCGCGAGCCCGAGGCCGTGGAGGCCGCGCTCAAGTTCCTGCTGGTCGGCACGGTGTCCTCGGCGGTCCTCGTCTACGGCCTGTCCTTCCTCTACGGGATGACGGGCAGCACCGATCTCCGCGAGATCGCGCTTGCGCTCGGCACCGGCCATCCGCTGCTGCTGCTCGGCATGGTGCTGGCGCTCGCCGGCCTCGGGTTCAAGATCGCCGCGTTCCCGTTCCACATGTGGGTGCCCGACACGTACGAGGCGGCCAGCACGCCGTTCGTCGCGTGGCTGTCGGTGGCCCCGAAGGCGGCGGGCTTCGTGGTGATCTTCCGGCTCTACCTGGAGGGTGTCGGCAATCAGGTCCTGCTGTGGGTGCCGCTCGCCACCGCGCTCGCCACGGTCACGATCATCGCCGGCAACCTGATGGCGATTCCGCAGCAGAACATCAAGCGGCTCCTCGGCTACTCGGGCATCGCCCACATCGGCTACATGCTGGTGGGGCTGGCCGCGGTGTCCGCGGACGGCGCGGCGATGATGCTGTTCTACCTGGTCGCATACCTCTTCGGGAACATGGGCGCGTTCCTGGTGGTGGAGGCGGTAGCGCAATCCGACGGCTCGGAGAGCATTGCGGCCTACCGCGGTCTCGCGCAGCGCTCGCCCGTCCTCGCGCTGTGTATGCTGCTGTTCCTGCTCTCGCTGGGCGGCATCCCGTTCGTGGCCGGGTTCTGGGCGAAGCTCTACGTCTTCTGGGCCGCCGCGGAGCGCGGGCTCTACTGGCTGGTGCTGCTGGGCGCCATCCTCACGGTGGTGGCGCTGTTCTACTATCTCCTGGTGGCCAAGCGCATGTACATCGATGCGCCGGAGAAGACGGCGCCCGTCGCCGCGCCGTTCCTGCTGAATCTCTCCATCCTGATCTGTGTCGCCGGTGTGGTCGGCGTCGGCCTCTATCCGAAGCCACTCGTCATGGCGGCGCTGCGCGCCGCGTCCGGCCTGTTCTGACGGACAACGCCGGCGCCGCGTTCCGGAAGGGGCAGCCGATGACCACCAGCAAGGACCGCGTGGATGTGCTCGTGATCGGGGCCGGCGCATCCGGCGCCGCCTTCACGTGGCGTCTAGCGCAGGCGGGGATCGACGTGCGCTGCCTCGAGCAGGGCGGCTGGACGGACCCGAGCGCGTATCCGGCGACGACGCCGGGGTGGGACGCCCGCCGCCACACCGATTTTCACCCCGATCCGAATTACCGGCGGCTGCGCGCGGACTATCCGGTGGACGTCTCCGAATCGCCGATCGACCCGCTGATGTACAACGCGGTCGGCGGGAGCACCATCCACTGGAGCGCGCACTTCCCGCGCCTCCGGCCGTCGGACTTCCGCGTGCGCAGCCTCGACGGCGTCGCCGACGACTGGCCCATCCGCTACGAGGACCTCGAGCCGTACTTCGATGTGAACGACCGGATGATGGGCGTGTCCGGTCTCGCCGGCGATCCCGCGTATCCGGCCAAGCCGCCGCGACAGACCGTGCCGATCCCGCTCGGCGTGCTGGGCGAGCGGATGGTCCGGGGATTCGACGCGCTCGGCTGGCACTGGTGGCCATCCGACAGCGCGATCCTCACCCAGCCCTACAACGGCCGCGCCGCCTGCAACAACTGTGGCCCGTGCGATCTCGGCTGCCCGATTGGCGCCAAGGCCAGCACCGACGTGACGTACTGGCCGAAGGCCCTCGCGCGCGGCGCCGTGCTCGTGACCGGCGCCCGCGTGCGCGAGATCACCGTGTCGCCGACGGGGCGCGCCGACGGTGTCCTGTACCACGACGAGACCGGCGCGCTCCGCGAGCAGAAGGCCCGCATCGTCGTGCTGGCGTGCAACGGGATCGGGACGCCGCGGCTCCTGCTGAACTCGCGCTCGCCGCGCTTTCCCGACGGCCTGGCGAACGGCGCCGGGCTCGTCGGCCGCAACCTGATGTTCCACCCGTACGCGAGCGTTCGCGGAATCTTCGAGGAGCGCCTCGATGCCTTCAAGGGCCCCATCGGGTGCTCGATCATCAGCCAGGAGTTCTACGAGACGGATGCGGCACGCGGATTCGTGCGCGGCTACTCGTTCCAGGTCGCGCGCGGACTGAGCCCCGTCGCCACCGCGCTCGGAGGCAGCGGCAACCAGCTCATTCCCTGGGGCGCGGATCACCGGCGCGTGTTCGATGCGCGCTGGGACCACAGCGTGTTCCTGGCGGTCATCGGCGACGATCTGCCCGAGGCGCACAACCGCGTGGTGCTCGACCCCGCGCTGACCGATGCCGACGGGATTCCCGCCCCGACGGTCATCTACACCCTCAGCGACAACAGCCGCCGCCTGCTGGACCACGGCATCGCGCGCGCGATCGAGGTCTTTCGCGCGGCCGGCGCCATCGACGTCGTCGTGTCGCCGCTGCTCCGGAGCGCGGGTTGGCATCTGATGGGCACCGCTCGGATGGGCGCCGACCCGCGGCGCTCGATCGTGGATGCCGACGGGCGCTGCCACGAGGTGCCGAACCTCTACATCATCGACGGCAGCGTCATGACGACGGGCGGCGCCGTCAATCCGACGTCCACCATCCAGGCCGTCGCGCTCCGGATCGCCGACCGGCTCGTGCGCGAGGCGAGGAATCGGTGATGGCGCGCGTGTTCGAACCGGGCACGCACGCTCTCCTTCGCGCGGTGCTCAATCGGCTGATCCCCGCCGGGAACCAGTTTCCCGGCGCGGGCGACGTCGAGCTCCTCCCGCGGCTGGATGAAGCGGCGGGCGCCTCGCCGATGGCGATTCGAATGTACGTGGACGGCGTCCAGCAGATCACCCTCGAGAGCGAGCGGCGGTACCAGCGACGGTTCGAGGAGCTGGCGGGCGCGGAGCAGGACTCCGTTCTTCGGGCGATCGATCAGGAGCGCCCGGTCTTCTTCGAATCATTGCTGCGCCAGGTCTACGTCCTGTACTACAGCCAGCCGATCGTGATGCCGCTGCTGGGCCTGGAAGCGGGCTCGCCCCAGCCTGCCGGGCACGCGTTGCCGCCGTTCGACCCGGCCCTCACCCGCGCGATGGGTCAGCGCCCGCCGTTCTATCGACGACCGCCGCAGTAGGCGTCGACGTCGGGCGAGGCCGCGCAGCGTCGCCATCGCCGCGCCGGGTGTCCGCACATCGTTGGGAGCCTGTCGGAGTGAAATGCCCGAACACCTGTCCGTGCGCCGGCGGAGCCGGCGCAACCCGTTCTTGGGGGATGCTCGAAGGGGGCCACCCAGGCCCCCTTCGATTCTCTAGACGGGTCCCGTGTGGTCGACGTAGCCGCCCTGGGCCTGGCGAAAGAAGACATTGCACTGGGTCAGCTGGAGGCGCAACGGATCCCGGCTGACGACCTCCACGTAGGGATTCATCTCCAGTACGACCGTCACTACGTCGCCGGGTGCCTCGGCCAGGGCCCGGATGCGCGCGAGCAGCTGACGCTTGACCTCGATCTTGGCATCGGCGTCTTGAACGTCGGGCGGCGTCCACGGCATTCTCAAGATCAACTCGCCGTGACAGCGCGGGGCGGGGATGGGGAACCGCTGCGGCCGCAAACGGATCTCGAACTGCCCCCCCGACCGCGCACTCTTGCTACTGGCTGGGAAGTCGATGCCGGCGGCCGTCAGATCGTACCGGAGGTGGTAGTACGGGCCATACTGGCCAGGCTCGATCGCGATCGGAGGCTCGGACCCGCCGCGGGCGAACGCGAGCCCGGAAGGCGTGACCGCCCCCAGCCACACTGCGGAAACGAGAGCGAGGGCGCGGCGCGTCAGCGACAGCGAGTGACGTGGCCCGGGCAGATTACGCGGACCGGGCGCGAACAGCGATCGCCGCCGCCCGTCCTCGCCCATCCGCCTAGGCAAACGTGGTGGCGTCGACGTACTGCGGCCACTTCTCGAGAAATTCGTCGGGGCTGCCGGCTCCGAGAGGAGTGTTGTAGTGCTGCTTCCAGTAATTGGCCATGGCCGTGATGTCGTCGGCCGGCGGCATCGCCGCAGGGATGCGCATATAGCGGATTCGGCACATGGCCGCGGCGTAGCGGTCGTTGACTTCGAGCGTGCTCGCCACCGGTTCCTGCCCCGCGTCGAGCGTCTGGCGCACTTTGTCGGCGAGCGCCTGGCGGAATTTCAAGAAATTTTGCCAGCAGTCGTCGTGGGTCGCGGGTTCCATCTGGAACAGTCCCCGGGCCGGCCCGTCACCGAGCTGTCGCCGGTGCACGAGAAGACTCTCCTGGATAGCCGTGCCGAGCAGCAGCTGCTCGGCGGCCCGCCCGCGTGCGTCCAGCACCGCGAGGGCGGGGCGAATCGCCGTGGTGAGCACATTCCGCGCGAGGGTCAACTTGTCAGTCGGCATTTGAACACCTCCGGCCCCACATCGGAGCGTCGTGCGAACCAGTGACACGGTCCAGAGCCAGTCATTACCTTCGAATCCGAAGGACTCGTCCCGGCTGGACCAGCGGCAAGCGATTGTACCAAGCCAGGCATGTCACGTTGTCTGCCGCGAGTCCGAGTCGACACGCGGGACGCGCGGCCAATTCGGCCAGGTTCGAGATCTGGCCTTCCCTCTTGTGGACGTCGATGCCAATATGGTGCGGGGCTGGGCTCCTCCCTTGGCGTCGCTGACTGCGAATATCCTGTGGGACGCGCGGTACGCCACCACGTCGAGCGGAAGGCCAGCCGTTTCATCCATCGATTCTCGCCGCGAGGAGGGGAGCGTCATGAGGACACCATTCGGGCGAACATCCTGGCGTAACGTGGCGTACACTGCCGCGGCAGTCGCGATCGCGGCGGGCCTGTTGGCGCCCGCGGAGGTCGCTGCGCAGAAACCCGGAGGCACGTTGCGGATCGCGATCCTGGGCGAGCCGCCCGCCCTCGATCCGCACTGGACGACGGCCACCCTGACCGAGATCATCGCCAACCACTACCTCGAGGGCCTGTACACGCGGGACAAGAACTATCAGCCGATCCCGATGCTGGCGGACGGCCACACGGTCAGCGCCGACGCGAAGGTCTATGCGATCCGCCTCCGCCACGGCGTCATCTTCCACAACGACAAGGAGATGACATCCGAGGATGTGGTGGCCTCGCTCAACCGCTGGCTCAAGGTCTCGACGTACGGCAAGGCCCTGGCCCCGAAGGTCGAGGCCATTCGCGCCACGGACAAGTACGCGATCGAGATCCGGCTCAAGGAGCCGTCCGCCGTCCTCATTCCCAACCTCGCCTTCGAGAACAACTTCGCGGCGATCTACCCGAAGGAGGTCGCCGAGGCGGCCGGCGACAAGCCGAATACCCAGTTCATCGGCACCGGTCCGTTCAAGATCGTCGAGCGCCAGCCGGACCGCTTCATCAAGATGGTCCGCCACGACAAGTACGCCGCTCGCAGCGAGCCCGCCAGCGGCTGGGGCGGCAAGAAGGTGGCGTACGTGGACACGCTCATGTGGATCCCCACGCCCGATCCCGTCCAGCGGATCAACGCCATCGAGTCGGGCGAGGCCGACTTCACCTTCGATGCGACGGCCGACGCCTACGGCCGCCTCAAGGACAACCCGAAGGTCCGGACGGAGATCACCAAGCCCTACTACTGGCTGGTGATGGTGTTCAACCAGAAGAAGGGCCTCTTCGCCGACGGTACCCCGTCAGGTCAGAAGATGCGCCAGGCGGTGCTGGCGGCGATCGACCAGGAGCCCGTGACGAAGGCGGCGGTGGGCCGGCCGGAGTTCTACCGGCTCGACGGCAGCATCTCGTTCAAGGAGGAAGGCAAGTGGTGGGTCGACGTGCCCGCCTCGACGTACAACCAGAAGGACAAGGCCAAAGCCCGCCGCCTGCTCCAGGAGGCGGGCTACACGGGCCAGCCGATCCGCTACATGACGAGCCAGGAGTACGACTGGATGTACAAGTTCGCCCTGGTCGCCAAGCAGCAGCTCGAAGAGGTCGGCATGAAGGTCGACCTCCAGGTGGTCGACTGGGCCACGCTCGTCAAGCAGCGGAACGATCCGGACAAGTACGACGCGTTCACGACTGGCATCGGAGCCTTCGCCGATCCGACCCAGAGCGTCGTGTTCTCCTGCGCGTGGCCCGGCTGGCATTGCAACCCCGAGGCCGACAAGCTCATCGACCAGATGCGGCGCGAGACCGTCTTCGAGAAGCGCTACGCCCTCTGGAAGGAGGCGCACAAGCTCTTCTACGAGTGGGTGCCGGTCATCCGACACGGCGACATCTTCGGCCTGAGCGTGATGACCACGTCCGTCAAGGGCACGGCAGGCATGATGCGGCCCTTCTTCTGGAACGTCTGGCTCGACAAGTAGCGGGCACGGTCGCGGGCTCGCCACTTCGATGTCGCGGTATATCGCCCGCCGGCTCGTGGCGGTGATCCCTGTCCTCATCGTGGTGATCACCGTCATCTTCCTGATGATCCATCTGATCCCGGGCGATCCCGCGGCCGTGATGCTGGGGCCGAACGCCACCGCTGACGAGGTCGCCAAGCTCCGCCGGGCGATGGGCCTGGACCAGCCGATCTATCTCCAGCTGCTCACGTTCTTCGCGCGGACCCTCCGCGGTGACCTCGGGAACTCGTACTTCCTCGACCGCCCGGTGGCGCAGGCCGTCGTGGAGCGCATCGAGCCCACCCTGCTGCTCACCGTCTACTCGCTCGTCGTCGCCGTGATGATCGGAGTTCCCGCGGGCATTGCCGCCGCCGCGCGCCCGAACGGCCTCCTGGACCGGGCGTTCATGGGGAGCGCGCTCCTGGGCGTCTGCGTGCCGAACTTCTGGATCGCGCTGATCCTGATCTATTTCGTGGCGGTGCAGTGGCACTGGCTCCCGGCCATGGGGTACGCGCCACTGTCATCGGGAGTCGGCAAGAACCTCCGCTACATGATCCTCCCGGCGCTCACGCTCGGCTTCAACCAGTCGGCGCTGATCGCGCGCATCACGCGCGCGTGCATGCTCGATATCCTCCAGATGGACTTTATCCGGACCGCGCGCGCCAAGGGGCTGCCCGAGCGGGCCGTGATCCAGTGGCACGCATTCCGGAATGCCCTCATCCCCGTGGTCACCGTCATCGGCGTCACGTTCGCGATCCTGATCGGAGGCGCCATCGTCACCGAGGTCGTCTTCAACATTCCCGGGCTCGGCCGTCTCCTGATCTCGGGCATTCTCCGGCGCGACTACCCGGTGGTTCAGGGCGCGGTCCTCTTCATCACCGCCACCTACGTCGCGATCAATCTCCTGGTGGACCTCACCTACGCGCTCATCGATCCCCGGGTGAAGCATGGCTGACGGCTCCACCCAGGCGCGGGCGACCTGGGCCGCTCCCGCGAGCGCGGCCGTCGCGGGGGAGGATCGCGCCGCCGAGGCCCGGCACATCGGCGCCCGCCGCGTCTTCCGGAGCCGTGGCGTGTGGATGGGCTCCGCGATCCTCGCCGGCGTGCTGGCCATGGCGGTGGGGGCGCCGTGGCTCACCGGCTACGATCCCATGCGCGTCGACGTGGCCAACCGCTTGCTGGCGCCGAGCGCGGCGCACTTCTTCGGCACCGACGAGTTCGGCCGGGACGTGTACAGCCTCACCCTCTACGGGTCGCGGATCTCGCTCGTCGTCGGGGCCTCGGTGATGCTGCTCACGTCCATCGCCGGCGTCGTCATGGGATTGCTGGCGGGCTACTTCCGGTCGCTCGAAAATCTCTTGATGAGGATCGCGGACGGTCTGATGGCCTTCCCCGCCATCGTTCTGGCCATCGCGTTCATGGCTTCGCTCGGGCCCCGCGTGTCCAACATCATCATTGCGCTCACCATCGTCTACATGCCGCGCACCGCGCGGATCACCTACGGCGCCGTGCTCGTCGCCCGCGAGCTGTCCTATGTCGAGGCGGCTCGCGCTGCGGGGGCGCGCGATGTGCGCGTCGCGTTCCTGCACATCCTGCCGAACTGCCTCGCGCCACTCGTGGTCCAGGGCACCTTCATCTTCGCGTACGCGGTGCTGGCCGAGGCGACCCTGAGCTTCCTCGGGGTTGGCGCGCCCCCGTACATCCCGAGCTGGGGCAATGTCATCAATGCGGGCGGCAAGCTGATCACGGAAGCGCCATGGATCGCGCTATTCCCCGCGATGGCCATCACCGTCACCGGCCTCGGCCTCAACCTGCTCGGCGACGCGCTCCACGACGCTCTCGACCCGCGCCTGCGGGGGCTCGAACGCCCCCGCTGACCTGTGGCGGGACACCCCACGGCCCCGCCTCCACCGCGGCGCGGCGCGCTGTTCGCGCCGGCGCGCGATGATGCCGGTCAGGAGCGAGTCGACCTCCGCCTGTGCCTCAGTCGACGATCGCCGCCTGGACGAGCTGGCGGAAGAGGCCCCCGTCCTCGCCCCGCGAGGGACCCGGCGCAGCCTGCGTCATCCACACGACGACCATCTGCTCCTTCGGATCGACCCAGAACGCCGTGCCCGCGGCGCCGCCCCAGCGATACTCGCCGGCCGAGCCCGTCATCGGATTGAGGCCGGTCTCCTTTCGGACGGCGAACCCGAGCCCGAAGCCGTAGCCGCGGGAGAGCACCGGCGACGCGATGCGGATGTCCCCGAGATGGTCCGACGTCATGTGCGCCACGGTGGCGCGACCGAGCAGGCGCACCCCGTCGAGCTGACCGCCGTTCAAGAGCATCTGACAGAAGCGCGCGTAGTCCATCGCCGTCCCGGCCGAGCCCGCGCCGCCCGCGTCGTTCTTCTGCGGAACCGTCACGTCGAGCAGCGCGATCGGATCGCCCGTCACGGGATCCTTCGCAAAGGGCTGGGCCAGGCGGACTCCCTTGCCATTGGGCACCAGGAACCCGGTGTCCGTCATCTTGAGCGGAGCGAAGAGACGCTGGTCGAGGAAGCGCCCCAGCGTGGTGCCCGTGACGGCTTCGACCACGCGTCCCAGCACGTCGGTCGACAGGCTGTACTCCCACGCCGTCCCGGGCTGGTGGGCGAGCGGCACCTTCGCCAGGCGATCGATCTGCTCGGCCGGCGTCATGTCCTTCCAGTCCACGCCCTCCTTCGCGTACAGCTCCTTCACGTTCAGGTTGGCGGTGCCGCCGCCATACACCAGGCCCGAGGTGTGGCGCAGGAGGTCCTGGATCGTCATCTCGCGCTCGGCCGGCACCAGCACGTACGTGACCTTCCCGCTGTCGGGATCGAGCCGCGCCACGCTCACCTGGCGATTGGCGAGCTTGGGCAGATACCGCGACACCGGGTCGGCGAGGCGAATGCGGCCGTCCTCGACCAACATCATCGCGGCGACGGACGCAAATGGCTTGGTCATCGAGTAGAGGCGAAAGATCGAGTCGGTCGTCATCGGCGTGCCGGCCTGCGGATCGCGCTGGCCCAGCGCCTCGAAGTACGCGACCTTGCCCCGTCTCGCCACGAGGGCGACCGCGCCCGGGTATCGGCCCTTTGCGATCTCGCCCTTCACGACCTCCGTCACGCGAGCGAGCCGCTCGGTCGAGAGCCCGACCGACTCTGGCAACGCCGTGGGCAACGCGTCGGCCCAGGCCAGCGGCGCGAGGAACCCCCAGACGAGTAGCGCGACGAGAGCGGCGGACTTCAGCATGTGAACCTCCTGTGCTCGGACGGAGTCAGGCGAAGGGCACGCGAATTGCCGGGGCGATACTGCGCTGCGCGCTGTATGCTGTCAAGCCGACCGACGTCGTCGCGACGCACGACACTCGATGAGCAGATGGCGGGGCCCTGGCCCGACGCGCCGGCGTCGAGGGCCCGGCCGATTTCGCGGCGGCCGAATGAGTGCGACCTGGCGCCCCAGAAGGCGGGCGGAACAACGACACGGAAAAGGAGAGCACGATGAGCGCACGCTACCTGCTCCTGGTCCGGATGGACGTGGCGCACACCCTACGTGTTCTGGGTGATGATGGACGTCGAGCCGCATCGCGAGGCCCTGTTCAACGAGCTGTACGATGGGGAGCACGTTCCGCTGCTGCTCAAGCTTCCCGGCTGCGTGAACGTCGTGCGCTATCGCACCGAGGCTGCGGGGGAGCCGCGGTACCTCGCCGCCTACGAGGTGGAGCGCGCCGACCTGCCGATGTCGCGCGAGTGGAACGACACGTCGGACATCGGACGCTGGAAGCCCGAGGTGCGGCCGTACACGTACAACAAGCGCTACATCGTGAGCGAGCGGATCGGGGCGCGCCGCTGATCGCGCGCATGCCGGCGCGCGCCGACGTCGCGGGCGCGCCGCGACCCGTCCGCCCGCGGTAGAATGCCGGCCGAGGAGAGCCAAACCCCATGATCAAGCGGATCGCCGTTCTCGGAGCAGGGGCCATCGGCAGCGTCGTCGGCGGCATGCTGACGCGCGCCGGACACGACGTCACGTTGATCGACCAGTGGCCGGAGCACGTCCAGGCCATGAAGGACAAGGGCCTGCGGCTGTCGGGGACGATCGGTGACTTCGTGGTGCCGGTCCGGGCCCTGCACCTGCACGAGCTGCCGACGATCCGCGAGCCGTTCGACGCGGTGTTCGTCGCGGTCAAGTCCTACGACACGGAATGGGCGACGGCGATGGGACTGATCCGCCTGCGCGAGCCCGACGGCGTCGTCGTGGACTTCCAGAATGGCCTCAACGACGAACGCGTCGCGGCGGTGGCGGGGCGCTCGCGCTCGCTCGGCTGCGTCATCACGATCAGCGCCGGCATGTACGAGCCTGGCCACGCCATGCGCACCGACAGTGCGACGCTCGGCTTCAAGATCGGCGAGCACGACGGGGCCGATACCCCCCGCGCCCGCGAGCTGGCGCAGATCCTGAGCGCGGTGGCCGAGACGAAGGTCACCCCCAATCTGTGGGGCGAGCGCTGGTCGAAGCTCGCGATCAATTGCATGGCCAATCCGCTGTCGGGCCTCACCGGCCTCGGCACGCTGGACGTCCGGACCATTCCGGAGATCGCCGCCGTCGGCGTGCACCTGGGCGCCGAGGCCATCTCGGTCGGACGCGCCGTCGGCCACGAGGTGGAGCCGATCTACGGCATCCCGGTCCAGCGCTATCTCGACGCGTATGCGGGCCGCGGGCTCGCCGAGCTGTTGGCCGACATCGCGGCGATCGCGCGGGCGCGCGGCGGCGGTCAGCCGAGCCTCCTGCAGGACGTGCTGAAGGGACGGCGCACGGAGATCGACTACCTGAACGGCTTCGTCTGCCGCGAGGGCGCGCGCGCCGGCGTGAAGACGCCGTACAACGACGCGGTGGTCGGCATCGTGCACGCCCTCGGGGTGGGCTTCAAGCCAGATCCCGCGCACCTCGATCCGGTGATCCGGATGCTGCCTGCGCCCTTCGCGAAGAGCCGCCAGGCCTGACGGCGCCCACCCTCTCGCGAATCGGATCAGTCGCGCGTTTTGAGCTGCGGGAGGGCGCCGCGGATTCGCCCGGCGTGAAACACGAGTCTCTCCGAGGCGAGAGCCAGTCGGAGCTCGTGCGCGCTGCCTCTGTACAAGT
>Ga0126379_10001613_pt1 | contig 13879 bp, 11 predicted proteins | sample PanSoiMetPlot_24_FD_92640 | JGI IMG/M metagenome (GOLD analysis project Ga0126379, IMG submission 92640) | Tropical forest soil microbial communities from Panama - MetaG Plot_24 | ecosystem: Environmental > Terrestrial > Soil > Tropical forest > Bulk soil | place: Panama | collected 2016-02-17 | reverse complement strand
TGCTCGGGGTCGTCCGGCTGAAACTCCTTGGGCAGGACCAGATTGGCGGGGAACCACGTCGACGGATCGGCGGGGAAGATCGCCTCGATCTCCGCGTGCGATTGCACGACATGGATGCGCGCGCCGCTGCCGCCCTGGTCCGGCTTGAGCAGCGCCGGCCACCGGATCCGATCGGCGTAGCGGGACAGGCCCGCGACGTCGTTGAACGTGACCGACCAGGGCGTATCGATGCCCAGCGTCTGCAGCAGCGTCGCCTGGGCGCTTTTGCTCAACTCGAGCGCGAAGACGTCGGCACCGTTCAGCACGCGAGCGCCGCGTCGTTCCAGCGTCCGCATGTACGCGAGCGCCAGCGGCACGGCGCGGGTATGGCCGCGCACGTAGGCGCTCGGACTCGCCTGGTTGAAGTACAACCTCGCGAGGGGCGACTCGAGGTTGCTGAACGCCGCTTGCTTCAGGTCGTACGGCTCGTAGGCGATGCCACGGCGCTCGAGCGCCGCGAACAACGGCTTCTGCCATTCGGGGTGCTCGTACAGGACGACGAGATCCGGATCGGTGACCACGGGGCTTCGGCGTGGATTCTACAAGATGGTACCTAGTACTTGGTACTTGGTTCCCGCTCCGTCCATGGTCCTGAGTCCGTCCTTGGTCTTTGGTCTTTAGTCCGTGGCCAGCGCACCAAGGACGAAGGACCTTGGACGGACCAAGCACCAAGCACCAAGGACGGACCAAGCACCAAGTACTAAGTACTAAGTACTAAGTACTAAGGTACCACCTATTCATGCCGCAGCGCCACGACCGGGTCCAGACGCGTGGCGCGCTGCGCCGGCCAGTAGCACGCGCCAATAGCGACGACCGTCAGCAATGCCGCGATACCGCCGAGCGTCGCCGGATCCCACGGCGTGGTCTGCACCAGCAGGCTTTGAAGCAACTGTCCGACAGCGAACGCCCCCGGCATCCCGATGACCATGCCGATGGCGAGATGGATCAGCCCTCGCCGGGCGATCAGCCACCACACCTGCGGAGCCTCGGCGCCGAGCGCCATGCGGACGCCGATCTCCTGCGTCCGCTGCGTCACGCCATACGCGGTAATGGCGTATAACCCCACGGCCGACAGCACCAGAGCGATGAGGGCAAAGCTCGCGAACATCGTCCCGAACACGCGCATCGGCCACCGCTGCCTCGTGAGGTTCTCTTCCATCGTCCGGATATTGAAGAGCGGCATGTCGGGATCGAGCGCCCGCATCTCCTCGCGCAGCAGCGCCGTCGCAGCCGCCGGGTCGGATCGCGTCCGGACCAGGAGCGTGGCGCCGAAATTCTGCTGTGTATTGGTGGCGTGCGGGATGTATACGACGGGATCGGGCTCAGAGAAATGGCCGTCGACGTCGCGCTGGATCACGTTGGGATTGGAGACACCGACAATCGTCAGCGGCGGCAGCGCTTCGCCGAGGAGGTTGGCAGCCGGCACCTCGTCGGTCAGTCGAATCGATCGACCCACAAGGTCCTCTCCTTTAAAGAACATGTCGGCGAATCGCTGATTCACGATGGCGTGCGCCGCGCCGGGGGCGGAGTCGGCTTCGGTGAACGCCCGTCCGCGGCTGACGTGGATGCCGACCGTCTCGAAGTACTTCGCGCCGACGCTGAGCAGCGTCACGATCGGCTGCCGCTCGCCGGGCGTGGTCCGTCCGTCGATCGCGAGCTGGATGCTTCGGCCGCCGCCGAGCGGCCAGTTGGTTGTCGTGGCGGCCGATTCGATGGCGCCGATCGCGGCCAGCCGCTCGTCCACCCGCTTGATGAAGGTGTTCCGGGCATTCGAATCAGGGTACTTTCGGACCGAGAGGGCCATCTGCATCGTCAACAGGCGTGACGTGTTGACGCCGGGATCCATCCGGTACATTGCCAGGAAGCTGCGGATCATGAAGCCGGCCGCGGCGAGCAACACGAGCGTCAGCGTCAGGTTCACGACGATCAGCGCCTCGGTCCATCGCCTGGCGCGGGTTCCGCCCGTTCCCGACCGGCCGCCTTCCTTCAGAACTTCGTTCACGTTCGTTTTCGACACATGCAGCGCCGGCGCCAGACCGAACACGATGCCGGTTGCGAGACAGACGGCGGCGAAAAACGCGAAGACGATCGGATCAAGCCGGAATTCCATGTAGTACGGCTTCCCGACGTCGGACACGGCAGCATCGAACCATCGGATGCCCAGCATGGACAGTGCGAACCCGACGACGCCGCTGATCACGGCGAGCAGCACACTCTCCACGAGCAATTGGCGGATAAGGCGCCACCGTGAGGCGCCGAGTGAGATGCGGACGCTGAGTTCTCTTGCGCGGTTCGCCGCCTTGGCGAGCAGCAGATTCGCGACGTTTGAACACGCGATGAGCAGAACAAAGGCCACGGCGCCCATCAGCGACCAGAAGATGATCTTGATCTGTGGCCCCGTCACACGCTGGCTGTACGGAACCATCGTCGGCACGATGCCTTCGTTGGACTTCGGAAAATCGTGAGCCAGCCGCGCGACAATCGCCTGCAACTCGCCCTGCGCCTGCGCGGGCGTCACGCCCTTCGCCAGCCGGCCGATCACCTGATAGCTGCGCACCTGCCGTCCCTGCCCGCGGACGATCGTCGACTGCCCCATCGGCAGCCACACGTCGGTGTTCGGCGGAAACTGCATGCCCGGCGGCATGACACCGACGACTGTCGCCAGCAGCTCGTCGATTCTGATCGACTGTCCGATGATGTCGGTGCGGCCGCCATATCGCGTCTGCCAGACGCCGTACCCCAGCACCACCCGCGGCGGCGCGCCGAACTTGTCGTCCTCGTCCGTAAACCCGGGTCCGAGCAGCGGCCGCACGTCGAGCAGCCGGAAAATGTTGGCGGAGATGACGGCGCCGTCGTATCGCTCCGGCGCCCGTCCCGCGTCGCTGATGTTGAGCGTGGGCTGGCCAAACAAGCACATGTCCGAGAACGACCGTGCGGACCTGCGCCAGTCTTCGAAGTCGAGAAACGACACGCCCAGGTTGCGGTTCCGCGTGTCCCGGGTGCCGAGCGCCACGATGCGATTGCCGTCCTTGAACGGAATGCCGCGGATGAGCACCGCGTTGACGAATGTGAATACGGCGTTGTTTGCGGCGATTCCGAGCGCAAGGGTGACGACCGCGACCAGCGTGAACCACCGGTCTTTGACGAGGAGGCGAACGGCGAAGCGAAGGTCCTGGAGCAGGCCCATCGTGACGTCAGACACTCAATACGTAAAAGGGATGGAAAAGTTGACGGTTCGACCACCGCGATCCGGGGCATCGGTTCCCGCAAACTGAAGCTCGGCGTGGAAAAACGCGACGCCGGCGCTTTGATCAAGATGATTGGCGCTTGGGGCCAGGAGTGGCCCTCTCGCGGCGGTAGCCTGCGCTCGCGTTTTAGCGGCTCACGGAGGTCACGCCGACTTCAAATGTTTGCAGGAACCGACACCCCGGCTCGCGGTGTACGAGTAGTACCGAAGGCTCCCGCGATAGCCCCACAGAGGCGACGAGGCTAGACGCTGCGCGACGCTCCCAGGTTCGCCTGAACCGCAGGTTTCGGGCCGTTTCCGCGTCGTCAGTATCGCGTGCCCAGTCCCGAGCAGCGAGCAGCGAGTAGCGAGCCCCGAGTAGCGAGCAGCCAATGGAGGGGCTTGCTCCCAACCGAGGGAACGGCTTGTAATGTGTCCGTGAGCGAACCAGAAGAAGATTTCGCGGCGATGTTCGAGGCGTCGGAACGGGCCAGGAAGGTCGCCAAAGGTCAGGTGATCGAAGGCACCGTCGTCGCGATTGGCAAGGAAAGCGCGCTGGTCGACGTCGGCAGCAAGAGCGAGGCGGAGATCGACATCGCCGAACTTAAAGATGATGCTGGACAGCTCGAGGTCAAGGTCGGCGACCGCGTCCAGGCCACGGTCGTCTCGACAGCCGGAGGGCTGAAACTCTCCCGCAAGCTCGCGCGCGGGACAGCCACTGCGCGCCAGCTCGAGGACGCGTTCCAGGCCGGTCTTCCTGTCGAAGGCAGAGTTGAGCGCGAGGTCAAGGGCGGCTATGAAGTACGGATCGCCAAGCAGCGCGCGTTCTGCCCCGCATCTCAAATGGACATCCGTGGTGCTGGCCCAGCTGATGCTGGGCGCTATGATGGGCGCGTTTTCAGATTCCGCATCGTCGAATACAAAGAGGGTGGCAGGAACCTCGTCGTCTCGAGACGCGTGCTGCTCGAAGAAGAGGCGCAGGCGAACGCCGCCGAAGTCCGGAAGTCGATTGTCGAGGGCGCTGTGCTCACCGGACGCGTCGCATCGGTGCGTGATTTCGGCGCGTTCGTCGATCTCGGCGGCGGCGTGCAGGGGCTGCTGCACGTCTCGGAGATGGCCTGGGAGCGGATCCCTGACGCGTCGCAGTTCGTCAAGATCGGCGACCAGCTCACCGTCAAAGTGCTGCGTGTCGACGCGGAGAAGCAAAAGATTTCGCTCGGCCTCAAGCAGCTCGCCACCGATCCGTGGTCGACAGCCGGTGAGACCTATCAGCCCGGCCAGCTTCGTACAGGACGCGTGACGCGCGTCGCTGATTTCGGGCCGTTCGTCGAGCTCGAACCTGGCGTCGAAGGCCTCATCCCGTTGAGTGAGAGCGGCGTGCCGCGAGAAATGGACGTCAAGAAGGCCTTCCACGTCGGCGACGACGTGCAGGTCGTGGTCCTTGATGTAGACGCGACGGCGCGCCGGATTCGCCTGAGCGCGACGGCGGTGGAGAGAATGCGCGAGGCCGACGAGGTGCGTGAGTACGCCGAACGCACGGATGCTCGGCCGCAGGAGACATTCGGATCGCTCGCCGATAGGCTTCGCGACGCCCTGAAGCCCAAATCCTGAGCCGACGGATTGGGTCGCGAGCCGCGAGCATCACGCAGCCGTGCCCGTATCCGGCGTCTTCGACGATCCTGGAACAAGCGTGAGCGGCCCCGTCACGGCGGCACCAGCCGCATCGGTCGATGACGTCCCTGCCGGCCCCTCCACACGCCCGCCGCTCACCCGGACCCGCCGGACGCGTCGCGCTTTCGTCCAGGTCTCCAGCAGCCACTCCTGATCGCGGAGCGTGTTCGCGACAACCGCGTCGAGCCGCGTGAGCGCGTCACTCGCCAAGGTCATTGCCGAACCGAGACCGGCAGCGGCCGCGGCCCTCATCTCGAGTGCCGACAGGCGATCGTGCGCGGTCCGTTCGAACGCGTCGAGCGCCTCCTGCAGGTCGGCGAGAAACGACTTCGGCAGCCCATGGGCGATGAGCGGTTCTTTGAGCGGGGCCGCGTCGCGCATGAACCTGCGGGCGGCCGTTGCCGCCTCATGGTCGTTGCGGACGGGCGGCAGGTAGAACTTGCCGCGGAGGCGAGGGATATCGAGCGCCCGTGCCGTGCGTGCAATGGCGTCGAGGGCTCTATTCAGCGCCTTGCGAGCGGCGGCCTTCGACGCCGCGCTTTCGCGCGAGGCGGCCCGTCCGGCTTCCTGGGCTGTGATGTACCCGCTCAGTTGGTCCACCGCCTTCTCGACAGCGGTGAACAACTGCCTCGCTGTGCCGTGGGCCGGGAACAGGTCCCTGTGCGCGACGCCGAAGCCCGTGATCCGGAGAAGCATGGCGTAACGGTGCTGGTCGTAGGTCTTCATGATGATCTCCTTCACCTGCGTGGTCCGGCCGGAATTGCTCGCGGCCGGCGCGCTTCTCGATCGTAGATTCGGGCACCCGTCGTCCTTGGACGGTTAGAATCTTTCGATGCAAACTAGACTATACTGACATCTACTCTTTAATAGCAAGTAGTCCTCCACATTGCGTGAACCGCTTTCAGAGTCTGCGGATACGCGTTCGACCCAAGAACAAGACGCACGAGCGGTGCGAAATCGCGTTTCCAGTTTCCGGAAGGTCCGGCTACGCGCTTGGAACAATGGATGACGCGTACACACGCGCTGGAACCGTGTAAGAAAGAACCGGCGACGTGTAAGAACCGACCGGCGACCTCTAAAGCCGAGCGTGCGACGTCGAGAGGAACGCCAGTGACACGCCAAGAAGCGCCGTGCGACGCGCAAGAGCTCGCCAGGCAAGCGCGACGTTAGCTGTTGGCAGGATTAGTGCTCCCGTGCCAGGCGTGTCGAGAGGCAAAACTCGTTCAGGAGGGGCGATCATGCGATATCTCACCTCGACGATAGCAGCTGTCGCGCTCGCGGGCGCCGTCGGCGTCTACGCACAGGAGCGGACGCCGCCGTCCGCGCCACCATCATCACCACCACCATCATCACCAGCACCTTCACAACCACCCGCATCCGAGCCGGCAGCCAAATCGACCGTCACCGGCTGTGTGGCGCAGGCAAAGACCACTGACGGCGGCACGGCGTTCATCCTGACCAAGGCTCAGGGTGGATCGGCTGCCACTTACATACTGGGCGGATCGTCGCAGTCGGATTGGCCGTCGAACGTGAACAAGAAGGTCGAAGTGACCGGGCCCGTGCAGGAACCGACGCACACCGGCGCGGATGATCCGAAAGTCCTCCGTCCACCGCTCATCGTCGTCGAATCGGTGAAGGTGGTGGCGCCGAGCTGTTCGTAACGTGCACGAAGGACTCTGCCCCACGCCGGCGTGGGGCAGAGCGCCGCGGATTACTTTCCATCGACCGAAAACGCCAGCAGGACATTGCCGGGCATGCCGCCCCACTGTCCGTAACCGGAATTCACAAACACCATTCCGTTGACTACCGCTGGCCCAGCCACGTCCATTGCACCGCCGCGGGCAGGGTTGCCGTTGACCGTCGGGAACTCACGCGCGGTGTCCACATCCCAGATGACCGCGCCCGTCGTCGCCGCGTGTGCGCGCAGATGTCCGTCCATCGATCCGGAAAACACGACGCCCGGGATCGCCGTGACGGCTGCTGATCGGGCAGCGAAACACTTCTTCTGCTCCGCCGTGCACGCCGACTGTCTCGCGGTCCAGACAAGCTTGCCCGTTTTCAAATTGAGCGCGTAGACGCCGGCGCCCACTGGCGACGACGAGTCCTTTTTGGTTGCGGCGAAATCGGAAATGGCGACGTACACATTCTCGCCATCCGACGCAGAACCCCATTGGCTTCCGCCCAACGCGCTTCCCTCGCCGGCGCGCGTCTGCCACAAAACGGCGCCTTTCTGATCGGGGTCGAGCGCGTGCACCATGCCGGACTTCTGACCGATCACCAACGCGCGCGGCGTTGTTCTGTTTGGGCCGCCGAGGCTCACCAGAATCGGCGGCTGACCGAAGTCGAAGTCAGGTCCGTTCGCCTCCGGACAGTTCGTCCGTTGCGGCCCACCGCACCCGACGTTGAACGCATCGCGCTCCGTCAGTTGGCGCGACCAGAGTATTGCGCCCGTCTTGAGGTCCATCGCGAGGACAGCGTCGCTGGTGTTCGAGGGCGGGTCGGAGTAATTGTCGCCGGTGGCGACATATAACACGCCGAGCTGCTCGTCGATCGTCGGCGTCGCCCAGACTCCAGCGCCCGACGGCCCATGCATCTGCGTACCGGTGGGCGACTTGCGCGTGGGCGCTGCCGCGTCGGGAATCGTGAAAGTCTGCCAGATCTTCTTTCCCGTCGCCGCATCGAGCGCGACGATGCTGCCTCGAAACGTGCAGCACTGATACGCCGCACCACCCGCCAGGACTTCTTCGAACGACGAGAACGGCTGGTAGACGACGCCCTTGTACACGCGCGGCGTCGCCGTCGCCATCGTCGCGAAGTGATCGACCGGCTTGTTCTTCCAGATCAACGCGCCCGTGGCCGCGTTCACGGCATAAACCGTTCCGCCCTGGTCTGGAAAAAACACCGCAGGGACTCCGCCGGCATCGTCCAGGGTCACGGCGGCACGCATCGGGCCCACCATGAATGCCCACTGCGTGCATCCCGTCGCAGCGTCGAGCGAATAGACGGGTCCAGTCGGGGTGGCGAGGTAGACGCGGCCGCCGACGACCACTGGCTGCGATCGCGCGGTGGTCGTGTTGCCAAGATTGAACGCCCACTTCAGCTTGAGCCCCGGCACGCTGGAAGCGGTCAGGCCCGCGCTGCGGGCGTCCTGGAATCGCGAGTTGGTCACGCTCGTGCTCCAGCCATTCCAGCGCGGCGCGTTCATCGCCGACGTGAAAGCGGCGGGCGAAATCGACGAGTCGTCCGTGCAGGTTCGTGTGATTGACGGACCGCCCGCAGTTCCTGTCGGCGCAATGTAGCCCATCAGCGCGAAGAGTTGCGGCGCGGTCAGGCCTTGCGCCTGCGTCCGCATGGCACCGCTCGACAACGCGGCATAGATTGCTTCGCCTGTCATCGCCTTGATGGCGGCGAGCGGAGGCGTACGGCCCTCCGGCATGTCGTGACACGATGCGCACCGTTCTTTGTAAATGGCGGCGCCGTCCTCGGCAGACAGCATCCGCGGCGACAGAATTGAAAGGGCCAGGGCAAGCAGGCACGCGTGTCGCATCGCACTCCTCAGATGAAATCGGTCTTTTTCGACTGCAGATAGAAGGTCAGCACCAACGACAGGACGACGACTGTTGCTTCAACGGCGACCGTCGACACGATCTGCGGGCGCCAGACGGCGACGGGACTGGCCAAGTCGCCCAAAAGGCCCGGAACACGAGCAAGGAAGATCCACACGAGGGAATATGACACGTTGCACGCGGCCATTGTCGTCATGGCCCATGTTTCCGACTCCGCGACGATGGCGACGGAGACAAACAGCGCGAACCCGGCAAAGGGCGCCAGCGCAGCCACCAGCATTAACGGAATGAGGCCGCCGAAGGTTCCGGCGGAGGCGACCGTGCCAATCATGCCGACGACGATCGGCAGCCAGAGCAAGAGAAAGCCCGCCAGATTGCACAGGATCTTCGCGGCCGTGTAATCCCAGACCGAGATCGGAAGGCTCATCACGAACGCGACGTTCTGGCGCTTGCGCTCGTTCACGATCGTCTGCTGGGGGAGCAGGACGCCGAGGAAGATCGTGGCCATCAGCGCCGCGAACATCCCGAGCCAGCTGGTCAGACCGTGACGCAGGTACAACGAGCCGACAGACAGCGCCCCCACCACGGCGACGATCCCGAGCGTGGCGCGGCTGAGATACCAGTCCTTCAGCACGAGACGGAGGACGAGCGAACGGTTCATGCGTCGGCTCCTTCCCTGCTGTGCTGGACGTTGGTGACGAAGATCTCTTCGAGCGTCATGCTCTCGACCGCCTGCACGCGAATGCCGGCGGCCTCGTAGGCGCCCGGCAGACGCGTGTCGTACGCGTTGGTCGTGGCCACGGCGAGCCGGCCGTCCTGCCGGACGTCGATGATCCCGGGCAGCGGCGGCAGCTGAATGCCGCCGGGCAGCTCGACGCGAATGCGACGCCAGCGCTCGAGAAATGTCTCCTTGTCGCGCGATTCGATGATCCGACCGCGGTCGATGAACGTGATCTGATCGCAGATCTGCTCGATATCCTGCGTGTTGTGCGACGAGAAGAGGATGCTGCGGCGGTCGTCGTTCATGACGTCGGCCAGCTCGCGCAACAGCTCGTGCCGGACGACCGGATCGAGTCCGGTCGTCGGCTCGTCGAGCACCAGCAGCCGCGGCCGCCTCGCCAGCACGAGCAGCAGCGTGGCCTTGACGCGCTGGCCGTGCGAGAGACCCTTGATGCGCTGCTCCGGCCTCAGATCGAATCGCCTCAGAAGCACCCTGGCGTAGCCCTCGTCCCAGCCCGGAAAGATCGAGCGGATGAACCCCATGTGCCAGTCGAGGGTGGCACTGTCGTACAGCCGCATGTCTTCGGAGGCGAACCCGACGTCCCATTTCGCGGCCACCTGTTCGGCCGGCAGACGATGCCCGAGCACACGGACCTCGCCGCGATCCTGGTGGACGAGACCCAAAAGAATCCGTATCGTCGTGGACTTCCCCGCCCCGTTTGGCCCGATGAAGCCCATGATCTGTCCGGATGGGATTTCGAGCGCGACGTCGCTCAATGAGAAGTGTCGATAGTCCTTGCCGACCCCCTCGAGTCTCACCGCAAGATCGCTCATCGTCTAACCTTGTCGACGTCGCTCAGCCGCTCGGCTGCGTCGCGGACCCGCCGCTGGACCTCTCTCGGAGAAAGGCCGAGGAGCGCCGCGAGACGAACGGCTTCCTCGATGTGCTTTGCCAGTTCCTGCCGGTAGATGCGCGAGCCCAGATCAACGCCAGCGGCCACCACCGACCCTTTTCCGTGCTGGGTCGCGATGACGCCCTCGCGCTCGAGTTCGAGATACGCACGCTTGACGGTGATGACGCTGATGCGCAGATCGACCGCGAGCTGCCGGATGGACGGCAGCTGCTCCCCGGCCTTCAGGTCGCCGACGGCGATGCGCCTCCGGATCTGCTCCATGATTTGCAGATACATGGGACGGCCGTCGGTCTGCGAGAGGACAAGGCCGCTGAGCATCTGTGTATGTAGAGTATATACAGATGGCACTCGCCTGGCAACGAGCAGGGCCGGCCCAGGCGATTCACGGGCTCTGCCGGGAAGCTTGCACGGCGGATTTGGTACTCTACGCGCTCGGACCTATTGATCCACCTATGTCCACCATCAGATTCCAGGCCACACTGACGGCAATTAGCTCCCAACCGATCGTCACGGTGCCGAAGGCCGCCAGCAGCAGGCTTCGCTCACGAGGCATGAACCTCGTGCACGGGACTTTTGACGGCCACGCTTTTCAGGCACCGCTCGAGCCGGACGGCAAGGGGAGCCACTGGTTCAAGGTCAGCGACGCGATGCTCACAGCTGCGGGGGCTGCGGTGGGCGAACGTGTGTCCATCGTGATCGAGCCGATGTCGCAGTGGCCGGAACCCGATATACCGGCGGATTTGAGAAGAGCACTCGCGTCCGATCCGCAGGCGGGCGACATATGGACGGATATCACGCCATTGGCGCGCTGGGATTGGATCCGCTGGATCGGAGCAACCAGAAACCCTGACACGCGCGCGATCCGCATCGAAAAGACGCTTTCGAAACTCAGGTCCGGAAAGCGCGCGGCCTGCTGCTTCGATCGAAGCCAATGCACCGATCCGTTGATGTCCCGCAACGGAGTCCTTCTCGAACCAACATCCGCGCCAGAGAAGTCTACGGCGCGTGAGCCACGATCGCGGAGAACCTGACGCGGGCCGAGGTGCGGCGCACTCTCGCCAAACCCCGAGCTTCGGTCATAATTCCTCGCGTGACCGCTTCCCTTCCGCGCCGCGCGCTCGCCTGCGTGTCTGTCGCGCTCTCGTTCGCTCTTCTTTTCCGGCTTTCGGCCGTCGCGCACGGCCAAGGGGCTGCGCAACCGCCGAGCGCGGCCAGCCAATCGCCGCGCGAGACGGCGCCGATTGACCTCACCGGCTACTGGGTGTCGGTCGTGACCGAGGACTGGCGTTACCGCATGGTGCTGCCGCTCAAGGGCGACTACGGCAGCGTGCCCCTCAACGGCGCAGGCCGAAAAGCGGCGGACGCGTGGACGCCCAATCAGGCCGGCCGCTGCGAGGCGTTCGGCGCCGCGGCCGTCATGCGCGCACCCGGGCGCATTCATATCACCTGGGAAGACGACAGCACGCTGAAGATCGAGACCGAGGCGGGCAGCCAGACCCGCCGGATCCACTTCGGTCCGTCCGCGCCTGCGCCAGCGCCGTCGTGGCAAGGCGTGTCGGTGGCGAAGTGGGATCCCCCACCCGACGTGATCGATGTGTTGCGTACCGGCGGTTTCGATCGCCTCGATGCCGGGCAGGGCGCAGCGGCGCGGCGCGCGGTATGGACGCCGCTCAAAGTGATCACCACAAACCTTCGTGCGGGCTGGCTGAGAGGGAACGGCGTGCCCTATAGCGCGCAGGCGGTGGTCACCGAGCACTTCATGCGGTTCGCGGTACCCGAAGCCGGCGAGTGGCTGACGGTGCGAACGGTGGTGGACGACCCTGCCTATCTCGTGCAGTCGTTCCTGACCAGCACGAACTTCAAGCGAGAGGCCGACGGCTCGAAATGGAGCCCGAAGCCGTGTCGGGAGTAACAGAATGAAGTCGCGAATTGTTTCCGCGGCATGCGTGCTCGCGGCGGGCTTGCTGGCGTCTCGGGCGTCGGCGCAGGTCGACCTGAGCGGCACCTGGTCGCCGCGCTACCAGGAAGACTTCAGCGAGCGCATTCCGGGGCCTGAACTCGGCGACTACACCGGACTGCCGCTCACCGATGGAGCGCGGCGATACGCCGAAAGCTGGGATCCCGCGCGGCTGACGCTGCCCGAGGAGCAGTGCCGCGTGCACGTCTCGCCATACATCTATCGCGGGCCCACCAACATCGCGATCTGGGAAGACCGGGATCCAAACACGCGCGAGCTCATCGCGATCAAGCACCGCATCAGCACGTTCGACCAGGAGCGCACGATTTACATGGATGGCCGCCCGCATCCGCCCGCCTACGCGGCGCACACGTGGATGGGGTTCTCCACGGGCCAGTGGCAGGGCAACATGCTGGTCGTCACCACCACGCACATCAAAAAGGGCTGGCTGCGGCGGAACGGCGTGCCGGAAAGCGATCTGGCGACGCTGACCGAGTACTTCGTGCGCACCGGCGACGTGATGACGCGGATCAGCGCGATCGCCGATCCCGTGTATCTCACCGAGCCGTTGGTCAAAAGTGAGGAGTTCGTCCTGAACACGCAGGGCGTGCCGCACCGCGCGTGGCTCTTCAAGTGCAAGCCGGTCATCGAGGTCGTGCGGCCGGAGGGCGCCGTGCCGCACTACCTGCCCGGCGCGAACCCGTATCTCGAGGAATACCGCAAGCGCTACAACCTTCCTGAATCCGCCACGCGCGGCGGCGCGGCGTTGACGTATCCGGCCGGGACTTTTTCGAGCGGGCCAACCGGTCCGGCGCCCGCGATGAAAGGCCCAGCGCTGTCGTCGCCCGCGCCCGGTGAAGTGAGAGTCCTGCACGTGCAGGGACAGGTCTACATGCTCGTCTCGACCGACGGGAATATGGTCGTGCATGCGGGGCCGGAAGGCGTATTGGTCGTCGACACGCTGCGCGCATCTTTGGCTGACAGGGTTGTCGCCGCCATACGCAGCATCTCCGACAAGCCGATTCACTACGTCGTGAACACGCAGGCCGACGAGGATCACACCGGCGGGAACGAGGCGCTGGCCAAGGCCGGCCCGACGCGGCCCGATCGGGCGCTCCTGACGGCCGGCGTCGGTGGCAACGCTGGCGGGACGACCAGCATCATCGCCCACGAAAACGTGCTGAAGCGCATGAGCGCGCGGCCGCCCGCGGCATGGCCGGTCGACACGTTCTTCAACGACGAGAACGACGTGTTCTTCAACGATGAAGCCGTGCAGGTGTTGCACCAGCCGAACGCTCACGCCGACGGCGACAGCATCGTCTTCTTCCGGCGGTCGGACGTCATCGCGGCAGGCGACGTGTTCTCGACCGAGAGCTATCCTGTGTTCGACCGCGCACAGGGCGGCAGCATCAACGGCGTGATCGCGTCCCTCAACCGGATCATCAAGCTGGCGGTGTCGACGGGCAACATGGAAGGCGGGACGATGATCGTCCCCGGGCACGGCCGCCTCAGCGACAAGATGGACGTCGTCGAGTACCGGAACATGGCGACGATCGTCCGGGACCGCGTGCGGGCGCTCGTCGGGCAAGGCCGTACATTGGAGCAGGTGATCGCCGCACAGCCGACGCTCGACTACGACGCGCGCTACGGCGCCGCGACGGGGCCGGCATCACCGCGTGGATTTGTGACGGCGGTGTACGAGAGCCTTCGCGCCACGGCCGCGCCGGGCCAGGCTGCGAAGTAGGCCACGAAACAATCACCTACACACTTTCGGACGGCCGCGTGA
>Ga0126379_10001610_pt1 | contig 13885 bp, 12 predicted proteins | sample PanSoiMetPlot_24_FD_92640 | JGI IMG/M metagenome (GOLD analysis project Ga0126379, IMG submission 92640) | Tropical forest soil microbial communities from Panama - MetaG Plot_24 | ecosystem: Environmental > Terrestrial > Soil > Tropical forest > Bulk soil | place: Panama | collected 2016-02-17 | reverse complement strand
TACATCGGTAAGTCCCGCCAGTGGAGCTTGCCCAGTTGCCACTGTAATGATGTCCTGCGGCGATGCGGGCGACCAAACCGCCGAAAGCCCGGTTGTGAGAGCCTACCGGCCGATCACGCAGCGTCAGGTTCCACAAATCGCAAAGCAAGAGGCCGCCTCATGATTGACGTCACGTCGAACGGTGATCGTGGTCACCGACTTCGCAATGCAAGCACATGTAAAAAGTAGGCGCAGATGGACACTGAGTGCCGAGGCAACGGGCCGTTAAAGCTGCCGGGAACGGAGAAAAGCGGCAAAGCCTACGGCTGTGCCTTAGCGGCGAGCATCATGGCCGGACCGAGGCTTGACCTGGCAGCGTCAGTGCCCTTCGCTCTAGTGAAACGAAGCCTCTGGCGAGGCACCATCTAATTGAGGAGGATGTCATGAGAAATCTGTATACCAACGAAAAGTTGTTCGAAGATTTGTTTGGTTTTCGTCACGAGTTCAACGAGATGTTCAATCGGATTCTGACCGGCAAGCCCTGGGGGCATGAGCTGCCGGAGTTCAGGAAGACGTTCAACATTACTCCTGCAGTAGAAGCGTATGTCGACAAAGAAGCCAAGAAGTATGTCTGCCGCGTGACTCTACCTGGAGTGGAGCCAAAGGAACTGCAGATTCATGCACAGGCCAATGTGCTCACGATTCGCGGTGAGAGGAAGCTCACACACAGCACGAAAGAGATCGAACTCCTGGAAGGGGAGATCTTCTATGGCGTGTTCGAGAGGACTCTCGCGCTGCCAGAAGGCGTGAACGTCGAGAAGCTGACCGCCGAATACGTGAACGGCGTGTTGGAGATCACGGCGCCCGTCGCCGCGGCTGCAATGCCGCGCAAGATTGAAGTCAAGACGGCACCGTTTGTGAAGCAAATCGCCGCGTAAGCGGCGAGCAACGCAAATGGCCCGGAACTGCAACGGTCCCGGGCCACTTTTCCCTTTCATTGGCGCCTTCTTCCGAGCAGGTGAGTGACTGGCGTCACCTAGTAGGGTGAGCCACGTCACAGCCAAAGGGATAGCCGCGGATGTAGTTATAAGAGGGTGGAAGCGGCCCAGGGAAGTTTCCGGGACCGAGTTAAGTGAATAATGTTTCGCTTGCGATCGGATTCTCAAGAGTCGATGAAATGGCAGGCTTGGCCCGGTCGTCCTGGAGGCGGCGCCGAAAGGGAGCGATTATGAAATACATCCTTCTTACGTTGGCGATCGGAGCCACTGTTCTCGTGGTGTTAGGCTTAAGTCGCGCTCTGCGAACGTATCTAAAGTTTCTAGGGAAGAGGCTTGTCTCATGTCCGGAAACGCACCAGCCTGCGGCAGTACGCGTTGCAACAGGGAAGGCGGCCTTCAAGGCAACACTTGGAGACGGGCAATTGAGGTTGAGTGAATGCTCGCGTTGGCCTGAAAAGGAAGCCTGCGGGCAAGAGTGTTTGGCGCAAATCCAAGAAGCACCAAAGGCCTGCCTGGTATCGACCATCATCAACCGGTGGTATCAGGGACAGAAGTGTGTGTATTGCCACAAACCGTTCGGAGAAATCCATTGGCACGATCATCCTCCGGCGCTATTGGATTCCGAGCGCAAAACTGTTGAATGGAACGATCCCTGCTGAAAAGCTGCAGGAGGTTTTGAGAACAGACTGGCCCGTCTGCTGGAACTGCCATGTGGCCGAAACCTTTCGGCGCGAGCATCCCGAATTGGTGGTGAATCGACCCGAGGCCCCGCTGCGCATGAGCATCCTGAAGTAGGTGAAACAATTTCTCGGAATAATGGAAGTCAGTCCAGAAGAAAAGGGGGAGCATATGCAAGGGGATAATCGCTATGCATTGGAGACTTTAGAGTCTGAGTTGCGCTTCCTCGAAAATGGCGGGTATAGGGAGTCGCCAAGGACGACGTGGAGACCACAGCTCATTTTTGAAGACTCACCGACCTGTCTGAATTACGGCAGCAGACAAAGACTGCTCCCGTGCAGCGAGTGTGTTTTGATGGCCTTCGTCCCGCAGGATTGCCGTGGTGAAAGGATTCCGTGCAGGCACATCTCTCTCGACGTCGAAGGCTACACGATTGATACGTACTATCGCTTGGGCACACAGGAAGAACTGGAAGTCGGCGTAGCGGGTAGGCTTCGCAAGACTATCCAGCGGCTCGAAGGGGAAGGTGCGATACCAGCAAGGGGAACGAAGCCCACCTGAACATAGCTATTCGGTTGCGGTTGCGGATCGGTAGCTCCAATCTCAAGGACAGCGTTGCGTCTAGTATCAAAAAAGTTCGTAACCTTCTGACCTTATCCACCTTATCGCCTGACGCCAACTTCATTCAGCGCTTCACGAAAGTGCCCAAGAAACCTATCGAAATGTCGGTCATTTAATCCTTCCTCTCGCGCATGGGCATGGAGCGGCATAGATATCCTTGGCCGTATATACGATTCGCCCCCCTGAAGCATCGAGATAAACATGCTTTGCCGGGCACGTAATTACGTAGTTGCGCCAGATCGGTACTCTTGAAAAAGGGGCGGACTGTGTCGTCCGCTGCGATTCTTAAAAAGACTCGATAGCATCCCAGACGTTTGCTTTCCACCGACAAGATCGTAGAGGTCATCGATCGCTTGATCCTTCGGAAATAAGGGAACGAACTAGAACCTTGCTTCGAGAACTGAGTTTCGCTGTGCTGGTTATTGTTGCCGCCTCGTTGGTCTAGTCAACGATCACTGTCATCTTGGTGCTACAAGTTCCTCAAGTCTTGCCGGGACAGACAATTCCTCTTTGATCTTCACAGCAGGGAAGAGAACGACTTTGCACTGAAGGGACCGTGCGATGAGGCACGCTTTCTCCGCTTTTTCAAGCAGGCGGATAGCCCGGTCACGATCTTCTTCTTTCAGGACGGTGACGACCGGCCGCAGTTTGATTTCCGTAAAACGCCACATACCATCCTCTTTGCCAAGCACGCCTTCTGCGTCCACGTTGAACGTCGCAAATTCCAGGCGGGACTTCTCCGCGATACCAGAGAAAGTGCTGACAAAACAGCTTGTCACAGCAGCGACGAGGAAATGTTCCGGTGTCCAGCATCCTGGCTCCCCCAGGAACTCCGCAGGGGCGCTGAACGATATACAAGGCAGGACTCCTTCCGCGCGGACCACACCATTGCGTCCACCCGCGCCGAATGCATGAACTCGATATTCATGGTGAGCTTCCATTGCATCTCCTCTCATCATCAGAGGCGGAGCAATTCCTAGCTCCAGCCCCCGTTAGCAATTCAAACACTAACAAGTGAGCACCTACGACGATGTGACTTGGGTCACGCTTGAAAGTGATAGCGGTCACAGCCAGACGACCTTCTCTCGCCGTATTTATGGGACGCAGAGAGGTGGCCCATGCAAGCAGTTCAAGCAAGAACAAGAATTACAGTGAAGAACATTTTGTTCGCAACTGACTTTTCACAGGTTGCGGACGCAGCTGCACTGATTGCGATCCAGATCGCGCGACGCTATGGCGCAAAGGTGCATGGCGTACATGTGAATCGATTTGACGACTACACGGTCGCTGCACCCAGTGCCTGGGCAGCGATGGCGGATGCAGCGGAGAAGGAGACCAAAGAAGATGCCAGACGCCTGACTGAACAGCTCCAGAGCATCGAACACGAAGTGGTGATCGACGAAGGCAACACTAGGGAAGTGATGTCCAATCTGATCGAACAGAAGGAAATCGACCTGATTGTGCTTGGGACCCGCGGGCGCACGGGACTTGGAAAGGTGATACTCGGTTCGGTTGCCGAACAGATACTCAGACAATCGCCGTGCCCGGTTCTGACGGTTGGCCCACATGTGAACCCTTGGTCTGATGAATACGAAAAGATGCGTGAAATCCTGTATGCCACAAACCTTACAACTGACACCCCAGTAGCGGCTCCCTACGCCATATCTCTGGCGCAGGAGAACCAAGCACATCTCGTGTTGCTGCACGTGATCGAAGATCCGAAGGCAGGGGATCTGGTGGATAGCCCAGAGGTCACGGATCTCAAGGAGCGAAAGCTGCAGCAATTGGTTACAGAGCAAGCCGGATTGTGGTGCGAACCCACCTACATCGTCGAGCAGGGACCCGCGGCAGAGAAAATCCTGGACGTCGCGAAGCGGCGGCCCACTGATCTGATCGTTCTAGGGGCTCGGCCGGCAAAGGGGCTTGCAACGCATATGAACATCGGAACAGTCCACAAGGTTGTTTCACAGGCGAAGTGCCCAGTCCTTACGGTTCGTGGCTGAGCCCGGCAGCTGCCATATACGCCACTCCTTTGTCATGAACGAATTGATCGTGCTGTGGTTGTGGCTGAAATGAGGCAGCTAATGGGGTCATCCAACCGCGGACGCTGAGGGCCACTAGCACTGGCATGCGGATTGTGAAGGCGGGTGTATTCTATTTCGTAGTCGTATCCACGCGGCTCGCTCGTCGCAAGTAGATGAACCAATACACCAAACCCACCATAACCGAGCCCCCAAGAGTATTGCCCAGCGTGACACCGACCAGGTTTCGACAGAGCCCGGCCCAGCTCAAAGCCCCATAGGCTCCGGCCGAATCGTGAATCAGGTTCCAGAATTCCGGCCGTGCGTAAGCCTTGATCAAAAGGCCTGCTGGTATGAAATACATATTGGCGACACTGTGCTCGAACCCTGCGGCCACAAACGCTGTGATAGGGAAAATGATGGAGATGATCTTGTCCGTTGTTGTCCTTCCGCTATAGCTGAGCCACACGGCCAGGCAGACCAGCGCATTGCAAAGTATCCCCAGCGTCACACTCTCCATCAGCCCGAGACTGCATTTGTTTTGCGCGATGATGAGCGCGTTCTTGCCTACAGCCCCGCCCCCGAATGCGTATTGCTTGGATAAAAAGACAAGCCCGGCCGTCGCCGTCGCGCCAATGAAGTTTCCGGCATAAACAACCATCCAGCTTCGCAGCAGCTGTGCCGTGGTCACCTTTCCGTTGGCCCACGCCATCACGATCAGGTTGTTTCCGGTAAAAAGCTCTGCGCCCGCCACGACCACTAAGATGAGTCCCAGGCAGAAAGCCAATCCCCCCACCAGCCGGTTCACGCCATATGGAAGCGGCGACGCCATTACAGTTGTGGCAAAGAGCGCGCCCAAGCCAATGAACGCTCCTGCCAGAACTCCGAGCACCAACATGGCCCAAAGATCAAGGCCTGCCTTGCGGACGCCGATGCTCTCCGCGCGTTCCGCCATTTCCGGGGGAAGCCACGCATCCAGGCGAAGGCGCGCGTCCATAACTGTGTCATCATTCATCGGCACCTATAGTACTATGGTCGCGCAAATGCATAATGTACGGCACTTTTTTGAGGCGCATCAAGGAAGCAACTCACCGCTCGTTGTTATTCAGCAGTTTGTAAGGGCCCACGGTATTCCGGATCCCGTCCAAGTCAAGCAACTATCGCAAGAAGTTGCACTTCCCGAAGCGGCAGTCCGCGGCGCGCTTTCCTATTACTCCGATCTGCACCAACCCCCTGAAGCGACGCGCGTTTGTATCGGGACATCCTGCGTGCTGGCCGGTGCCAAGGACCTGCTTGCCGCGGCAAGACGGCTGACGCAGTGTCGCGGTGTGTACTGTGTTGGCTTCTGTGATCGTTCGCCCGCCGCGCTGCGGTCAGACGACCGAGCGGTGGTATTGAACGGTCATGCCTCGCCCGAACCGCTCCTCGACCCTGCCGTTCTCGAGCCAACCCGCCCGGCCATCCGCTCCGTTGCGAGAAAAACCATAGTGACGCGACGTATCGGCCGCGGGGATTTTTCCGAACTCGGGGCTGCTCGTGGGGACGGCGCCTACGCAACTCTTGCCAAAGTCCGCTGCATGCGGCCCGAAGACGTTATCTCGGCCCTGGAGCAGTCAGGCGAGCGTGGCCGCGGCGGCGCTGCATTTCCGACTGGCTCGAAGTGGCGCCGGTGCGCGGAAGCACATTCGGACGCGAAGTATGTCATCGCTAATGGCGACGAAGGCGATCCCGGCTCCTTTATCGACCGGGTCCTCATTGAGGATGATCCGCACTCCATTCTCGAGGGCATGGCTATCTGCGGACATGCCATCGGCGCACAAAAAGGAATCGTGTACATCCGTTCCGAATATCCCCGCGCAATGGAGCGGATGAAACTTGCCATTCAAGCAGCAACTGCCGCGGGCCTCCTTGACGATTTCCAACTATCCATCTTCCCGGGAATGGGCAGCTACGTATGCGGCGAGGAAACCGCCATGCTGAACGCCATTGAAGGTCTTCGTGGTGAAGTTCGGCTTCGTCCGCCGTATCCGGTTGTCGAAGGCTTATTCGGAAAACCGACGGTTGTGAACAATGTAGAAACATTGGTGAACGTGCCCTGGATCCTGGAACACGGCGCGGCGGGATACTCCGCTCTGGGCACGAAAGGATCGCCGGGCACAAAGGCTGTCTGCCTCAATCACGGTTTTGCCACTCCCGGTATTCTGGAAATCGAATTCGGCCGTTCCTTAAGAGATGTCATCGAGCGGGACGCGGGTGGTTCCGTATGCGGTCAAAGATTGGAAGCTGTCCTCATCGGAGGCCCAATGGGCAGCGTTGCGCTTCCTAGCCAGTGGGACGTGCCGGTCTGTTACCAGGCCATGGCTGAGCGCAACCTCATTCTAGGCCACGCCGGGTTGGTCGCTGTCCCGGAAGGCACCAACATCAGGACGCTTTTCCTCCACTGGATCGAGTTCATGGCCGAGGAATCCTGCGGCAAGTGTGTTCCGTGCCGCCTTGGTTCCAAACGAGCCTTGGAGGTAGCTCAAAGTGCAGAGACCTCACGGCCCTTGCCACAACTCGAGCGCCTTTTCGATGTCATGAGGCAAGGCAGTCTCTGCGCATTTGGCCAACTGATGCCCGGTCCCATGTCTCAAATGTTGAAACATTTCGGCGGTCGTATTCTCCAATGACAGAGCAAATCGCTACGATCGACAACAAGACTGTTTCCGTCCGGCGCGGAGAGACTATCCTCGAGGCAGCCCGACGGGCAGGCCTGGACATCCCTACACTTTGCTATCACCGAGAGCTTTCACCCGAAGGCGGTTGCCGCATTTGCCTAGTAGAGACCGATCGCGGACAAATTCACGCTGCCTGCCATACGCCGCTGCAGCCAGGAATGGAAATCAGCACCTCTTCTCCGCGTATCGGTTCGCTGCGCCGTGACATCTTGTCGCTGTACCTCTCCGCTCATCCCGCGGACGCCTTCCGCCCAAGTAGCACTGGAACCGAAATCGAGCAGTTGATGCATCGCCTTGGCGTTTCATCTCCTGCGTTCGGCCACACGGCCGAATCCTTGCCTGGCGATGAGAGCCATCCTTACCTTCGGTTCTTTCCGTCACTCTGCATTAATTGCCGCCGCTGCCTACATGCCTGCGAGGAAATTCAAGGACAGTTCGTCTATGGTCTTGAAGGTCGTGGCTCTTCAACGCACCTCATCTTTGGTCCTTCCTCGCGTTTTGCGGACAGCCCCTGCGTCTCCTGCGGCGCTTGCGTGGACCACTGCCCTACGGGCGCGATTACGGACACCGACCGCATCGACGCACCTCCACCGGATGCTGTTGTGCAATCCACGTGTGGCTACTGCGGTGTTGGCTGCCGCCTTGATATCGAGGTCTCCCACAATCGTGTCACGCGAATTCGCGGAGCGCCCCACGCCCAGGTGAATCACGGACACCTCTGTGTCAAGGGACGCTACGCCCACGCGTTCCACCATTCTCCCGATCGCCTTACGCGACCGTTGTTGCGCACCGGCGATGCCTGGCAGGAAATCGCTTGGCCGGAGGCAATTTCTTGGCTGTCCCGCCGCCTGCTTGAGCTCCGCGACCGCTTCGGGCCTCATGCTCTCGGAGCATTCACCTCTTCCCGCTCCACCAATGAAGCAGCGTACCTCCTTCAGAGACTTTTCCGCACTTGCATCGGAACCAATAACGTGGATTGCTGCGCACGTGTCTGCCATTCCTCGACCGCGCTTGCTCTTCAAACCGTCACCGGAACCGGAGCGGCCACCGCTTCCTATGCTGACATTCTGCTGGCTCGAAACATTGTGCTAGCCGGTTCTAATCCGACCGAGGCACATCCCGTCGTCGGTGCCCGCATAAAACAGGCTGTCCTCTCCGGGAGTTCCTTAATCGTAATCGATCCGCGGCGCATCGAGCTCGCGGAGTATGCCGGCGTACATCTGCGTCCGAAACCCGGCACCAACGTGCCCTTGTTCAATGCTATCGCCAAAGTCTTGATCGAAAAAGATCTGATCGATGAATCCTATGTTCAGTCCCGCACGGAAGGTTTCGCCGAACTTAGGGAATTCTTGCATACTCTTTCGCTCGCGCAGGCTGCGGAAATCGCTGGAGTAGGTCAGAAAGAAATCCTCAGAGCAGCTTCACTCCTCGCGAAAAATGGCCCGGCCCTGTTTGTTTCTGGCTTGGGACTTTCCGAGCTCACACAGGGCACTGCTTCGGTAATGGCGTTCTGCAATCTTGGAATGTTGACCGGCAGCATCGGTAAACCGGGAGCAGGCATGCTCCCCCTGCGCGGGCAGAACAACGTTCAGGGCAACGCCGATATGGGCGGCATGCCCAACCAGGTGACAGGATACCAGGCCCTTACCGACCAGGACGTGCGTGGGCGGCTCGAGCAACTCTGGGGCATAGCGCCACCGCGAGAGGCAGGCCTCACCATCTCTGAAATGCTCGATGCTGCTGCAAACGGCAAAATCAAAGCTCTGTGGATGCAAGGAGAGGATGTGGCTCAAAGCGATCCCAACCAGACGCACGTACTCGAAGCGCTCAACGCACTCGAGCTTCTAGTCGTGCAAGAAATGTTTTTTTCGGAGACGGCCCGATTTGCTCACCTCGTGCTTCCTGCTGCCGGCGTTTTCGAGCAGGAAGGCACTTTCACCAATGGCGAGCGGCGCATTCAGTTGATTCGACATGCTGTCCCTCCTCCAGGAGGCGCCCGTGCGGACTGGGAAGTGATTCGCGACGTTGCAAACGCAATGGGCGCTTGCTGGAAACACGAAACTCCGTCGGAGGTAATGGACGAGATTGCGCGAGTCGCTCCGAAGCTTTTCGGCGGCGTGAGTTACGCCAGACTGGAGCCAGACGGACTGCAGTGGCCCTGCCCCACACCCGATCACCCAGGCACTGCGACCGTTCATTCGGATGGATTTCTGAGGGGCAAGGGCAGGCTCGTGGCCCTCGACTTCGTTCCCAGCCCGGAGCACAGCCAGAATGGTTATCCTTTCGTGTTGATTACAGGGCGTGCTCTGGAGCACTACAACGTCGGAACAATGACCCGCCGGACACCGAACCGCGATCTCTTGCCCGCGGATTTCCTGGAGATTCATTCCACGGATGCAGCAAAATATGACATCAAGGACGGGCAAACGGTGCAAGTGCAAAGCCGCTGGGGCTCGACCCGAGCTGTAGCGCGCGTTAGCGACCGCGTTTCGCCGGGCACGCTCTTCCTCACTTTTCACTTTCCGGAAACCCACGCGAATCTCTTGACCAGCCCCTATGTGGATCCTCAATCGAAATGTCCTGAGTATAAGGTGACAGCGGTCGCCATTGAACCGCTACGGGGCGAAGCAGCGTAGGTTTCCATAGGGCGCGACGCTTCGCGGATCGTCTCAGCACCGGTAAGCACACCCTTCGTGTCCGTGATGGGAACGACTTAAGCCGGGTACAGCCCATTCGCCGAGGTTTTTTGGGGATCAATCTCAGGAATTGAGGACAGCGTTACGTCTTAGTCGCTTAGCGTGTCGAGACATTCCCCACCTTATCGGCCTCGCCCCCCACTATAGTAAGAGAAAATCCTGATGTTGCGAACGGCTACACACTGATCTGATCGTGGTGGGAGCCTGGCCCGGCAAAAGGGGTTGCAACGCATCTGAATATGGGCGCGGCGCGGCTCACAACGTTGTGTCACAGGCCCGCGGATATTTAAGTAGTAGGGAATGAAGCGGCAAGACGAAGCGGCCGCAGCATGGAACGTTTTTTCTCCTGATGAGCTTGCATTCGTTTGAGGATGTCGGCGAGAACGCGGACGCTCGTGACGGCGTAGGGTCCCTTGTTCAGCATGACGCATTCGGCACGTTCGCCCATGGCGGCGTCGGTAATTTCCGAACGCGAAGGCATGCCCTTCTTTGCCAGAGATTCGAGGACTTGTGTGGCCCAAATCACGGGAACGTGAGCGGCCTCACAAATCCAAAGGATTTCCTCCTGGACCTCCGCTAGACGCTGATAGCCACATTCCACGGCGAGGTCGCCGCGGGCAATCATGATCCCGAAGGAACGCACGCGCATGGCGGCCAGAATGAGCTTGGGCAGATTGTCGAAGCTCTTGCGGGTTTCAATCTTGAGAATCAGACCGAGGTGTTGCCCGCCCAACTCTTCCAGGCGCTCGATAAGCTGGCGAACGTCCGACTCCGTGCGTACGAATGAATAACCGACAAGGTCCGCGTGCTGGACGATGAATTTCAGAGCTTCCAAGTCATCAGGGGTGAGCGCCGGTATGTCGATGCGCGTCTCAGGAAGATTGATGCCTTTTTCGGCGCCGAGCTTCTCGCCTTCCGGACGCGCTTGGGTGATCTCGACGGAGACAGAGTCTGAATTCACCGAGCGGATGACCCCGCCGATCTTCCCATCATCGAACCAGATGGGATCGCCAGACTTCGCGTGATCAAGAATCTGAGGGAGCGAAACACTGATTTGCGCCGGCGTGACGATTCGGCCAGTCTTGCTGCGGACGGCTGGCCTGCCGGGCATGCTTGAGCGATGCAAAATGAGAGTGTCGCCCTCCTTCAGCAATAGCGTTTGCGGGAGTGAAGGAAGCTTGCCGACATGAGTTTTCTCGGTATCCCGGGCCATGGCTTTGCCGGACTTTGCGTGACGGATGGCGCGAAGTTCGAGTCCAGGCATGAAATAGACCGTTTGGCTGGACTCAGCCCAACAGCTTCTGTCCAGAACCTGAGAGATACAGAGGGTACGCTGAGCGTTGCGGGCATCGCGAAGACGGATTTTGTCGCCAGGCCGGAGTTTCTTTATGAAGCTGGCCGAGAGTGGAACGCATGCCGTTGCGGGACTGGGAGGTGGCTCGGAATTGTCATTTGGAGTGAGCCAGATGCGAGCGATCGCAACGACTCGACCGTAGACGTCACGACGCGGCCGGCATTTGATCACCGAAGGGCCCGGCTCGATGGGGCCGGTACGCAACTTAGGTCCGGCGAGGTCCATCAAGATGCGGCAGTTATGGCCGGTCTCTTCTCGAGCTCTCTGGAGATTGCGGATCATCCCAACCCACACTTCCGGATGGTCATGGGCGCAGTTGATGCGCATGCAATCCATTCCATTCCGGACGAGGTCGCGTACGAGCTCATAGTCCGTTGCAGCGTCCGAGGACATGGTCACCATGATTCGGACTTTTCTGCCTGGCGGAGGGGAACCGAGGAGGGTGTCGGCATTGGCTTCCAACAACTCGGTTCCTTCGCCGATTTCAACAGCGGGGTTCTCGGGAGATTGGAACGAGCCATTAGTGCCCAGCAAGGCATTCAGTACGCGGTGCACACTCTGAACCGCACTGAAGGCGTGACTCTCTGTGCGCCCCAGAGAAGAGAGACCCAAAAGGGCAAGCTGTGATTGCAATTGGCGCACATCATGGCGGCGCAGCGCAAGATAGTGAGCCAGATTTCGTGCACTCCTGCGATGCGCTTCATGAAGGGCCAACGGACGTTCTAGAATAGAGGCTTCCAGTTCGAGCATGTTTGAACAAAGCATTGCCAACTCTGAAGAGAGCTGTTCGAGCAGAGGTTTATCCAAGATTCGCATGAAGAGCGAAAACCCCTCCGGGATGCAGAAAAGGAGGCGGCGATGATCCTATGTTTCGCATGTTACTCGCAGATGAAAGAGGATCGTGCACACTTTGCTTGCATGGCTCTGCTACGATTAGTTGGCACTGCGCGGCACTGCTTCTAGCGGACGCCAGCCGCCAACGTGAGGTCCCCGGCTGCGAGTTCAGGCCAGATCAGCTTGAGCGTGACACCATATTGTTCGTCAAACACCAGTGTGAACACATCTGAGCAACGCTCACACAGCCAATAATGTCTTAGGCCATGGATTCCGCCTGGTGAATCAGCCGTTGGATTACCACCTGCTGCCGAAACCGGATCGGGCCGGAACCGGAAGAATTTGCCGCCACCGGTCCAGTGAAAGGCAGTCGGGCATGCCGGATTTGCACACTTGGGGTGCTGCTTCTGATACAGAGCGGTTCCTCTCAACATTCCGCCGCTGGCGGGAGGCTGTTTGGTGTGAGCTTGTCGAGCCGCTGCTCGTTCTTCTTCCAGGCGCTGAATCGTGGCCCGCAGCCAGTCTCTAACTGTTTCTTCGGTCTCTTGTTGGTTGCTGTATCGGTAAAGCGAATCAAGGGTCTCACCCGATGCGCTGAACGGAATGTGACGGCAGGGAATCTTTTCGGAGCGGCGCTCGGGTGGCACCAGTTGCATTAGAACACAATCACTGCACGGACCGGGATTGTCTTTGGAATCGTAATTCATGCAAGTGCGAGAGTCTTCGAAAATATATTGAGGCCTCCAAGGAGTTCTCGGCGAACGTCCATAGCCTCCATCTTCGAGGAATTGAAGCTCGAATTTTAGAACTTCCAAGAGGTCGCGTTCATCCTTTTGCATTTTGCACCTCGCAACTCAAAATATGCACTTAGCCGAAAGGAGCTGCTGTAACCCTCGTCACATGGCAGTGTGACAGCCGTCACAGCCAGGAACCCTTCCAAGCCATTAGTTAAGATAGGCTAGCGAATCGGCTTATCTACCGGACGGCAGCGTATGCCAAGCGGGTTTCGTTTTGTGTCGCGTAAACAGGGAGGTATACTCCGAGGCGGTGAACTCATGCGCGCCCCCTACGGCCTAGAAATTATTGAGAGCTGCCTGTCCTGCCCCCACCGCGAGGATCGGCTCTTTTGCAATCTTCCTCCAGCTGCGGTGCAGAGGCTGGCCGCCATCACTTCGGCAGCGGCCTATCCGAAGGGGGCAACTCTCTTCGTGGAAGGGCAGTCACCGCGTGGGGTCTTCATTTTATGCAGTGGCAAGATCAAACTGTCGACCTCTTCCGCCGACGGGAGAAGTCTCATTCTTAGGGTCTCGGAAGCCGGAGAAGTCTTGGGCTTGCCCGCAACGGTCACAGGGAAGCCTTATGAGCTGACGGCCGATGTACTTGAACCTGCTCAGGCCAATTTCATTTCTCGCGAGGATTTCTTGCTTTTCTTGCGCGAGCACGGCGAGGCAGCATTGCGCGTGGCGCAGCAACTCGGTGAAACGTACCATTCCGCGATCGCGGAAATGCGAACGATTGGCCTGTCTCATTCCGCAGCTGAAAAGCTAGCTCGCTTCCTGCTTGATCTTTCCGCAGACCATGAAGAAGGAAAGGGCGAGGTCAGGCTTACGCTCACCCTTACACACGAAGAAATAGCTCAGATGATCGGGGCCTCCCGGGAGACCGTGACGCGGCTGTTCGCCGATTTCAAGAAGAAACAGCTCCTGCAAGTAAAAGGTTCGACGGTTATCATCAAAAATAGGGCAAGGCTCGAAAGCGTCGTGAGCTCTTAGGTCCCTATTTTCTCTTTTCGATTAGAGCATCACCCTCGTCAATGGCGTGCGCATCGCCATGAACCTGCCGCTTGTTGAGTAGCGAAACCTAATTCAGACATTTTGGAAGTTTTTGCTCGGTTCCGTGGCAGAAGAAATCTTCAGGCGGGCCATGGTTCCGGTGCTTACGATTGGTCCGTCGGTGAGAAAAGGCCTTCATAGCGGCGGCCAGTTTC
>Ga0126379_10001609_pt1 | contig 13886 bp, 13 predicted proteins | sample PanSoiMetPlot_24_FD_92640 | JGI IMG/M metagenome (GOLD analysis project Ga0126379, IMG submission 92640) | Tropical forest soil microbial communities from Panama - MetaG Plot_24 | ecosystem: Environmental > Terrestrial > Soil > Tropical forest > Bulk soil | place: Panama | collected 2016-02-17 | reverse complement strand
CGGCCGTGTCCTCGACCGCGTCGGCCGAGCGCGCGGCGCAGACCACGGCGGCGCCTTCCCGGGCGAAGCGCAGGCCCAGCGCGCGGCCAATGCCCTTCGACGCACCCGTGACGATGGCCACCCTGCCTTCGAGCAATCCCATGCTGGTCTCCTCGGTTCGGTGTGAGTCGACGGGCGACGAGCTTACCATCGAACCCTTTGGCCCGCCACGGCCGGCCCGACGCGCCACCGACGGCCACATGCCCTGGCGTTTGCGCCGACGGGCTCCTAAAATCGGCCCGGGCTCGGCCCACACCACGAGGAACGCCGGTTGGCGCGGAGGAACGCATGGCCTACGAGCACATCTTGATCGAGCGCGATCGCGGCGTCGCGATCCTCACCCTGAACCGCCCGGAGCAGCTGAACGCCATGAACCATCGGCTGTCGACCGAGCTGCACGACGCCGTCCGGCAGATGGTGGCCGACGACGAGATCGGCTGCATCGTCATCACGGGGGCGGGCGATCGGGCGTTCTCGGCGGGCGGCGACATCCACGAGCAGCGCGAGAACGACCAGCGCTACACGCAGGAGGAGCTGGACGCGCGGCGCTCCGTCACGTTCCGCGGCAGCTACGAGGTCAGCGCGTGCCCCAAGCCGACGATCGGCATGATCAACGGCCTGGCCTACGGCGGCGCGGCCGTCCTCGCCTCGTCGCTCGACATGCGGGTCGGGTGCGAGCACAGCCGCTTCCGGTTCCTCGCCGCCGCGTACGGCCGCATCAACAGCACGTGGACCCTGCCGAACCAGGTGGGCTGGCCCATCGCCAAGGAGCTCCTGTTCTCGGCGCGACTGGTCGAGGCGGACGAGGCGTATCGCATCGGGCTGCTCAATCACCTGGTGCCGTGCGCGGAGCTGCGCGAGAAGACCCTGGAGCTCGGCGCGATGATCGCCGGCAACCGGCGCGAATCCGTCATGGGCGTGAAGGCGCTGATGCTCCAGCAGATGGGGCAGGGCCTGGAGCAGCAGTGGACGGCCGAGCGCGACTACACGACCCACGTGGTCCGCGGCGCCAAGGCGGAAGACGCGTTCCCGGACTTCATCGCACGCAAGGGGCGGCCCACCACCGCGACGTAGGGCCCTCGTCCGAGGGCGCCCATGCCGTCCTGGACGTCAATAGCGCCGAGCCGTCGTCGAGCCACGCCCACGATCTCCGGCTGAGCGCCATCGAGGGCCTCGATTCGGGCCGTCACGCCGGCGCCCGGGCGGGTGGCGCCGCGGTTTGCAAACCGACGCACTAACCCCGGGCCGTCAGCGAGAACATCAGCGGCAGGCTTCCGCGGCTCGTCGGAAGTCCCTCGCGCTCGGGCAGGTACCACCAGCCGTCGGCGCCCTCCTCCATCCACGGGAAGAACCGCCAGCCGAGGAACGGGTACTCCTGGAACGACTCGATGCGGAGACCCGCGCGGAGCAGCGCGCCGATGGTGTCCGACAGCGTGTGCAGCCACACGTGCTCCACGCTCTGGATCGGCGCCGAGGGATCGCTGTAGCAGCCCCGGTGCTCCTCCCGGATCGGCTCCGGCCCGTGGAAGTACGGGTAGAGCAGTCGGAGATCGGGCTCGGTCAGGCGATCGTTGAAGATCAGGAGCACCGGGTGCGCGTCGACCACGCAGAAGACGCCGCCGGGCGCCAGGAAATGCGCGACGACGCGCGCCCAGCGGTCGAGGTCGGGCAGCCAGCACAAGGCGCCGTGCGACGTGAACACGACGTCGAAACGGCCGTCGACCCGCGATGGCACCTCGTAGACGTCGCTCTCGACGAACCGTGCGGGCACCGCCATGCGCTGGGCGAGATCCCGCGCCGCAACAATCGCCTCCGGCGAGAAGTCCACGCCGGTGACCCGCGCGCCGTGCTGCGCCCACCGAATCGTGTCCATGCCGAAGTGGCACTGCAGGTGAAGGAGCGACTTGCCGCGCACGTCGCCCACACAGCCCAGCACGACGGGATCCAGATCCCGGCCGCGCCCGGCCGCGAAATCGTCGACGCCGTAGAACTCCGAGCGCAGGTTGATGCGCGTCCACGCATCCCAGAGATCGCGGTTCGCGCGCAGATGGTCGTCCATGGGCGTTGAGCATAGCGCGTCCTGCCCTGTGTGGGCGCGTCACCAGTGAGCCAGGGTGTGATGCTGCCCGTCTTGAGCGGGCTTGGAACGCGGCGTACCATCCGGGCATGGCCGTTCCCGGCGTTCATCCGCAGGCGGGCCAGCCGGCCCCGGCATCCAAGCTGGTCGACGTCGCCAAGCTGGTGACGGCCTACTACACCGAGCGGCCCGATCCCGCCGTCCCCGCGCAGCGCATCGCATTCGGCACGTCGGGTCACCGCGGCTCGTCGTTCCGCGCCGGCTTCAACGAGGCGCACATCCTCGCCGTCACCGAGGCGATCTGTCTCTATCGCCGCGAGCACGGCATCGACGGTCCACTGTTTCTCGGCTGGGACACGCACGCCCTCTCCGAGCCCGCGCGCGCCAGCGCGCTCGAGGTCCTGGCCGCGAACGACGTCGACCTGATGGTCGACGTGAACGACGGCGTCACGCCGACACCCGTGGTGTCGCAGGCCATCCTGGCCCACAATCGCGGGCGCTCGAGCGGTCTCGCCGACGGCATCCTGATCACGCCCTCGCACAACCCGCCCGAGTACGGCGGCTTCAAGTACAACCCGCCATCGGGTGGTCCCGCGGACACCGGCATCACGGCGTGGATCGAGCAGAAGGCCAACGCGCTCCTCGGCACCGGGCTCGAGGGCGTGTCCCGCATCCCGTACGAGCGCGCGCGCCGCTCCCCCGGCATTCACCGCTTCGACTACATCCAGAGCTACGTGAGCGCGCTCGCATCCGTGATCGACACGGACGTCCTCCGCGGGAGCCGGCTCCACGTCGGCGTCGATCCGCTCGGCGGCACGAGTCTCGCCTACTGGGAGCCCATCGCCGAGCGCTATGGCCTCTCGCTCGACGTTGTGAACCGACTGGTCGACCCCACGTTCCGCTTCATGACGCTCGACTGGGACGGCGAGATCCGGATGGACCCGTCGTCGCCGTATGCGATGGCGCGCCTGATCGGGCTGCGCGATCGCTACGATCTGGCCTTCGCGAACGATCCCGACGCCGACCGCCACGGCATCGTGACCCGCACGGGCGGGCTGATGAATCCCAATCACTACCTCGCGGTCAGCGTGTCATACCTGTTCCGCCACCGCCCGTCGTGGTCGCCGACGGCCGGGGTGGGAAAGACGATCGTGAGCAGCGGCCTCATCGACCGCGTCGCCGCGCGCCTCGGGCTCCGCCTCGTCGAGGTGCCGGTGGGATTCAAGTACTTCGTCGAGGGTCTCCTGGACGGCTCGCTCGGATTCGGTGGCGAGGAGAGCGCCGGCGCCTCGTTCCTCCGCCGGGACGGCACGACCTGGGCCACCGACAAGGATGGCTTGATCATGGGCCTCCTCGCCGTGGAGATGACCGCGCGCACGGGGCGCGATCCCAGCGAGCAGTACGAGGACCTCACGCGAGAGCTCGGCGCGCCGGTCTACGAGCGCACCGACGCGGAGGCCACACCCGAGCAGAAGGCCGTGCTCCAACGGATGTCCGCCGCGGACCTCGGCTTGAGCGAGCTCGCCGGCGAGCCGGTGGCGCGCGTCCTGACCTCGGCTCCCGGCGACGGCCAGCCGATCGGCGGCGTCAAAGTCATGGCCGAGCACGGCTGGTTCGCCGCACGTCCCTCGGGAACCGAGGCCGTCTACAAGCTCTACGCCGAGAGCTGGAAGGGCGATGCGCACCTGCGCCGCATCCAGGATGAGGCGCGGGCCGCGATCCACCGTGTCGCGCAGGCCGCCGCGCGGCCCGCGCACTCGCGTGCAGAATGACGCGCTTGGCGCGATGACGGGCCGACGCCTTCGAGGTCCTCGCGCGATGCCGGCCGACGCCTTCGACGGTTCGACCCGATGAAGGTCTACGCGTTCGACCTCCTTCCGTGGCCGTACCTCGACGAGCCCTCGTACTATCCCGATCCCAACGCGCGGTTCGATCCCGCGCGCGGCCGCGAGGTCTACGCACATCACCTGGACCAGATGGCGATGTATGAGGACTACGGCTTCGACGCCATCTGCATGAACGAGCACCACGCGAAGCCGTACGGGCTCATGCCGTCGCCCAACATCATCGCGGCGGCGCTCACCCAGCGCACGCGGCGGATCAAGATCGGCATCCTCGGCAACCTGCCCGCGCTGCACGGCCACCCGGTGCGCCTCGCCGAGGAGATCGCCATGCTCGACTGCATGTCGGGCGGGCGGATCATCTCCGGTTTCGTCCGCGGCGTGCCGCAGGAGTACCTGGCGCTCAGCCAGCCGCTCGCGGATGCGCGTGACCGGCTCGCCGAGGCCTGGGACCTGATCGTCAAGGCCTGGACGGCGCGCGAGCCCTTCGAGTGGCGCGGCAAGTACTGGAGCTACGACCGCGTCTCGATCTGGCCCCGGCCGCTGCAGGAGCCGCATCCCCCGATCGTGCTGCCGGCCGACAGCGACGAGGGCCTGGAGACGGCGGCCCGACGGCGCGTGCCGACCGGCGTCGCCTATCGCTCGCTCTCGCGGAGCCGGGTGATCTTCGACCGCTATCGCGCGTTCGCGGCGCGCCACGGATGGACGCCCACGGCCGAGCACTGCCTGGTGCTGCGCCACGTCTACGTGGCCGAGACAGAGCAGCAGGCGCGCCGGGAGGCCGAGCCCCACCTCGACTACTTCTGGCAGAAGCTCCTGAGCTACCACCGCGGATCGATGAAGCTCCTCGGGCAGGCCCCGCCCGCGGCGATCAGCGATGGGCGCACGGCCGAGAGCATGCCGTTCTACGAGTTCGACTTCGATCTGACCCAGCGCGAGGGGCTGACGTTCGTGGGGGATCCCGACCAGGTGACACGAGCGATCCGCGCCCACATGCGGGAGCTGGGCGCCGGCGTGATCATGGGACTCTTCCAGTTCGGCAGCCTGCCCCACGCGCTGGCGGTGAAGAACATCGAGCTGTTCGCGCGGACCGTCCTGCCCGCGCTCCAGCACGACTGACGACCGCCGAGCGCGCGGCGTCGGGTTCGTCCCGCCTTCGGGGGGCGATCTCTCCGCAGTCCCGCCCCGCCCGTCGCGGGGTCCCCCGCGCGTCGCAGCACCCTCCCGGCCGTGCCGTCACGGCGCCGGCGCCCCCGGTGAGCGGCCCACGATGCTCGCCACGATCGCCGTCAGCTCGCTCGGATCGACGGGCTTCGGCACGTGCATCGTGTAGCCGGCCGTGAGCGAGAGCACGCGATCGTGCGTCCGCCCGTACGCAGTCAGCGCGATGGCCGGCGTGCGCCCGCCAGCCGCGGGATCGAGGGCCCGCACCTTGCGGATGAGCGCGTAGCCGTTCTCGCCGGGCATCTCGATGTCCGAGATCAGCGCGTCGGGATGCCATGTCGACAGCAGATCGAGCGCCTCGGCCGCGGAGAGACAGACCTTCACCGCCGCGCCCGCGCCTTCGAGAATCGCCTTCAGGAGCAGGCCGGCCTCGGGGTCGTCGTCGACCGCCAGCACGCGGAGCCCGTCCAGTCGCAGTCCGTCCAGCGCTTCGACGGATGGAGCCGTCGGATGGATCCGGGCGCCCGCCTCGGCAGGCCTCTCCGCGATCGCGAGTGGAAGCGTCACCACGAACGTCGAGCCTTTGCCGAGGCCCGCGCTTCGCGCGGCGATGGCGCCGCCGTGCAGTTCCACCAGGTGCTTCACCAGCGCCAGGCCGAGACCGAGCCCGCCGTGGGCCCGCGTGCTCGAGCTGTCGGCCTGCCGGAAGCGCTCGAAAACGAGCGGCAAGGTCTCCGCGGCGATGCCCTGCCCCGTGTCGCTGACCGTGATCTCGACGTGGGAGTTCACGCGCGCCAGATGGATCTGCACGCGCCCGCCCTTCGGCGTGAACTTCACCGCGTTGATGAGCAGGTTCCACATCACCTGCTGGAGTCGAGCCGCGTCGCCTGTCACCGGACCGGCACGTGGATCGAGCACCGGCTGAAGGCGGATCGCCTTGGCGTCGGCCGCCGGGCGGACGGCGTCGACGGCGGCGTCGACGACAGCCCGGAGATCGACGGCGCGCACGTCGAGGCGCATGTTGCCCGTGATGATCCGCGACACGTCCAGCAGGTCGTCGATGAGCTGGACCTGCGCGTTGGCGTTGCGCACGATCGCGTCGAGCGCGCGCGCCGTCTCGGCCTCCGGCATGTGGCCGACTTGCAGCATGCGCGCCCACCCGTACACGGCGTTGAGCGGCGTGCGCAGTTCGTGCGACAGCACCGCCAGGAACTCGTCCTTCGCGCGATCGGCCGCCTCGGCCACCTCGCGGGCCAGGCGTTCCTTCCGGAGGAGGTCCTCGCGTTGCGCCTCGGCCCGCGCGCGCTCGGCCGCCGCGGTGAAGAGCTCCGCCGAGACGTCGCGGATTTCCTGGATCGACGTGTCCGGCGGCGCCAGAGGCTCCCGGCGGCCCAGGGCCTGCGCGGCCGCGCGCAGGCCGCCGATGGGCCGGCTGATGCTGCGGGCGACCACCAGGGCCGCGGCGGTGCCGACCGCGATCGAGAGCAGGAGCCCGGCACCATAGACGGCCAGGGAGCGATACACCGCGCCCTCGATCAGCGTCGCGGGAATGCCCGGCGCCGCTGTCCAGCCGCTCAACTCCAACCGGCTGTACGGGGTGTAGATACGCTCGCCCTCGAGCGAGTACGTCTGCCCGAATCCCGCCGCGGGCCCGCGGGCCATCAGCGCCTGCAGGGTCGGTGCGGCCTGGCCGCCGAGACTTTCCGCGTGCGCGCGCGAGCGCGCCACTCGCAAGCCATTCGCGTCGAAGATCGAGATCACCCAGTCGCGCGGCGCCTGCTGGCGGGTGACGACGTCGCGAATTTCCTCCGGCCTGACGACGGCCGTCAGCACGTAGCGCAGCGCGCCCTTCGCGGGGACGGGCACGCGCACTCGAAAGACAAGAGCGGCGTTGGGGTCTTTCACGAGGTTGCCGACGGCCGGCGCGCGCGTCCGGACGGCGCGCTCGAAGCTCTCGGGGTCGCCCGTCGGCGGCAGCGCCGCGCCGGGCGACCATCGCGTGTCGACGAGCCGCCTGCCGTCGGGATCGGCCAGCACGATGGCGGCCCAGTTTCGCTGGGTCTCGAGGACGCGCCCGGCGCGCTGCTGGAACTCCACGAGGTCGAGCCGGTCGAGCGAGATCGATGTCGCGAACGACTGGAGGACGGACACGGAGCTGCCGAGCTCCGACTCGACGGCGATGCCGACCGCCCGGGCCAACTCGAGGCCGACGCGCTCAGCCTGGACTCGCTGCTGCTGCGCCAGGGCATAGAGGGCGATCCCCGACACGAGGGCCAGCGGGAGGATTCCCGCGGCGGCGAGCAGGAACAGCCGTCGGCGAAGAGGGACGATCGCCACGAGCTAGGCCCGCGGCGATGTGCTCAGATGGCGATGGCGCCGCGACGACATCGCTGCCATCGGTCCACGCGACGCGGCCTCGGACGGGACGCGACATGGAGCCGGCATGGCAGCCAGTGTACTACTCGACGTGAAGACACCGGCATCGGCGCCCTCGACACGCACCCGGACTGACCGCCATCGGACTCGGCGATCCCGAAGGACACGGCTCGTCGAGATAGGACAAGTTGTCGTGTCGGCGACAAGGTGTCGCGAGTCCGGCGTTCGCCGGATGAAATCGTGATCGTGCCACGGGCTTCAAATGCCGGGAATCCGATCGGTCGGCCACCGTCCGCGAAGCTCATCCACCCTGGCCCTCGGGTTGCACACAGTCGTTCTGAATCGCCCCCCTGATCGCTTGTCAACCACGTACCGAGATCGGATGGAGGCGCCCATGCGTCACGATCGACATCGGCTCACGGCGTTGCTCGCGCTGCTGCTCGCCGCGTGTTCGGTGTCGCCGGCCGCTGCGGCCGAGGGACAGATCACGTGGGGCGTCCACATCTCCCTCGCGCCGACCTGGTTCGACCCCGCCGAGGCGCCCGGCATCATCACCCCGTTCATGCTGTACTACGCGCTGCACGACGCGCTGGTGAAGCCGATGCCGGGCCAGCGGATGGCCCCGAGCCTCGCCGAGTCGTGGAGCACCTCGCCGGACGGCCTCGTCTACGAGTTCTTCCTGCGCAAGGGCGTGAAGTTCCACAACGGCGAGCCGGTCACGGCCGAGGACGTCAAGTTCTCGTTCGAGCGCTATCGCGGCGCGGGCGCACAGCTCCTGAAGCAGAAGGTCGCCGCCGTGGAGGTGGTCGATCCGCAGCGGGTGCGATTCCGGCTGAAGCAGGCGTGGCCGGATTTCATGACGTTCTACGGGAGCCCGGCCACGGGCGCCGGCTGGATCGTGCCGAAGAGATACGTGGAGAAGGTGGGCGACGAGGGCTTCAAGAAGGCGCCGATCGGCGCAGGCCCGTATCGCTTCGTGTCGTTCACGCCGGGCGTCGAGCTGGTGCTGGAGGCCAACGAGCAGTACTGGAAGAAGGCGCCCAGGGTCAAGACCCTGGTGTTCCGCGTGATCCCGGACGAAGCCACTCGCCTCGCCGCCTTGAAGCGCGGCGAGGTCGACATCGCCTACTCGATTCGCGGAGCGTTGGCCGAGGAGCTCAAGCGGACGCCCGGGCTCACGCTCAAGCCGACGATCATTCCAGGCACCTTCTGGCTCCTCTTCGTCGACCAGTGGGATCCGAAGTCGCCGTGGGCCGACCGGCGGGTGCGGGTCGCCGCGAACCTCGCAATGGACCGGAACGCGATCAACCAGGCCGAGACCCTCGGCTTCTCGCGCATCACCGCCAGCATCATCCCGAAGGATTTCGAGTTCGCGTGGGGTCCGCCCCTCTATCCCCACGACCCGAAGAAGGCCAGGCAACTGCTCGCCGAGGCCGGGCATCCGAACGGCTTCGATGCCGGGGAGATCTACTGCGACGCGTCCTACGAGAACCTGGCCGAGGGAATCACCAACGACTTCAAGGCGGTCGGTATCCAGATGAAGATTCGCCCGCTCGAGCGCGCGGCGTTCTTCTCGCAGCTGCGGGAGAAGAAGCTCTCGCACGTGATCCAGATCGGCAGCGCGGCGTTCGGCAACGCGGCGACGCGCATCGACGCGTTCGTGGCCGCCGCCGGGATGTACACGTACGGCACCTACCCGGACATCGAGGGGCTGATCCAGGAGCAGTCGAGCGGCGTCGGCGCCAGGCGGGAGACCGTCCTCCAGAAGATCCAGCAGCTCATGTACGACAAGGCCATGTACGCGCCGATCTGGGAGCTGGCGTTCTTGAACGGCGTGGGGCCGCGCGTCGCGGAATCGGGTCTGGGTCTCATCCCCGGACACGCGTACTCCGCGCCGTACGAAGATCTGCGGCTCGGATCGAAGTAGGCGCGCACATGGGACCGATCGATCAGATCGCCGCCTGGGTCGGGCTCGCGTTCTGTTTCTGGCTGCTCCTGTCGTGGTTGATCCGGCCACTGCACGCGCCCGAGCTGAACGTGGTCGCGGCCGCCCTGAGCTGGGTCGTCGCGCGCCTGTTCATCTGGGCCATCCCGATCGTGCTCCACGAGCTCGGCTCGTGGCCGAGGTGGTAGGAGGACGCCAGCGCCATCGCCGGGCTGCCATCGCCGGCCAGGATGACGCCTCGCACCCGCGTCGACGTCGTTGCGCCGGTCAGAAGCGCACGGGAAGCGCCGCGAGGCCCCTCACCGTGAAGGTCGGACGCCACTCGACACTGGCGGCCAGGAGCGCGAGACCGGGCAGGCGCTGGACCAGCGTGCCGAAGACGATCTCGCCCTCCAGTCGGGCCAGCGGCGCGCCCAGGCAGAAGTGAATGCCCCAGCCGAATGCCAGATGGCGATTGTCCGCGCGAGCGATGTCCAGGCGGTCGGGCTCGTGGAAATGGGCGGCATCCCGATTCGCGGCGCCGATCAGCACGAGCACGAGCGAGTTCTCCGGGAGCGTGCGGCCGCCGACGGTCACGTCCTCGTGTGCGATGCGGCTGACCCGCTGCACCGGGCTGTCATAGCGCAGCAACTCCTCGACCGCGCTCCCGACCAGGGCCGGATTCTCGCGCAGGCGGCGGAGCTCGGCGGGATGCCGCAGCAGGGCCAGCACGCCGTTGCCGATCAGGTTCGCAGTGGTCTCGTGGCCCGCCAGCAGGAGCAGAACCACCGTGGCCAACAGCTCCTCGGCGCTGAGCCGGTCGCTGGCCTCCTCAGCGGCGATCAGCGTAGAGAGCATGTCGGCGCGCGGGGTCCGCCGGCGCTCGGCGATGAGGTCCGCGAAGTACGCGGCGATGTCGTCGCCCGCCGCGTTGGCGCGGGCGATGACGTCCGGGTCCGGAAACGCGATGGAATCGAAGCCGCGCGCGAGGTCGCCGGACCACCGGCGGAAGCGCGCGTGATCCGGGGCCGGCACCCCCATCAGCTCGCAGATCACGCTCACGGGCAAGGGATACGCCAGGTCGGCGATCAGGTCCATCCGGCCGCGCTCGATCGCCGCGTCCAGGAGCCCGTCGAGGATCTGCTGGATCCGATCGCGCAGGCTGTCGATCGCGCGCGCGGTGAAGCCCTTGCTCACGAGAGCGCGCAGGCGCGTGTGATCCGGCGGGTCCTGCAGCAGCATGGATCGCGCGAATCCGGGTCGCGAGAATCGCGCGGCGACCAGTTCCTGGAATCCGCGGCGCCCGAACCGCGGATCGCGGAGGACCATGGCCACGTCGTCGTAGCGCGACACGACCCACATTCCGAGCGGCGTCTGGTGCACGGGATCCTCGAGCTGAAGCCGCCGATAGAGTGGATACGGGTCCGCGATGACCTCGGGCAGCATCGGGTTGAACTCGAGCGGCTCCGCGGTGGACATGGGCGCGACCTCCGCCCCGAGGATACGCCAGGGACGAGGCAGCGGTCGCATGACCTCCGCCGAGGTTGCCGCGGTCCGGGCGGGGGCAATTCTCGCGCATGCGGCCCGGGCCGAGCGCAGCGTTCCGCGCGCTGGCGCGGCGCCCCCGGCTGCGCTGGTTTCCGCGCGCCGCGACGATCGGCTGCGCGATATCATGGCCCGCTGGCGTCGCCTCGAGCGACGCGAGCCGACGGACAGACACCGACACGGAGGCACTATGGACGATCTTCTCAGCGACGCTCGACAGCTCCGGCAGAAGCTCTATCGGCTGGAGGTGCTGCTCCACATCGAGAAGGGCCGGCGAAGCCGTGGCTGGTTCGCCGCCAATGCCTCCGCGGATCCCGAGCGCGCCGCCGCGGTCAGGGCGCTCGCGAAAGCCGGCCTCATCGAGACCGCGCCGCCGCCGATACAATACCGGCTGACCTCGGAGGGACGAGAATTCCTGAAGGACATCCGGTCCAAGGTCTCCGCCAACGGCGAGCTCGACTGGGCGCGCGCGGACGAGATCGACTTCTCGAGGTTGTGACCCGCGCTCACCCGCCGGCACCGCGCCGACCGGTAACGACGAAGCCGCCGGACGTCGGGCTCTCCTACCAGGCGGCGCGGATCGGATACTGCGTGACGAGCGGGTCCGGACCGAGCATCACGAGGCCGTGAACGATGGCCTGGCACACGAGCATCCGGTCGAACGGGTCGCGGTGCAGCGCGGGCAATCTCGTCAGATGCAGCGCCGACTCCTCGTCCAGGGCGAGGCTTTCGATGCCGTGGCGACGTCTCTCGGCGGTGACGAAACGCTCGGGTGATCCCGGAAGGGGCAGCCGCCCCGAAGCGTGCTTCAGCGCGATCTCCCATGCGGACACGACGCTCAGGTAGGCCTCGTTGTCTGGGTCGACAAACAACTCTCGCGCGCGCGGCGATAGCTCTGGCGCCCCGCTCGCGATCCAGAGGAACGTACAGGTGTCGAGGAGCAGCCTCACCCCGCCTTCCCCGTCCACGTGTCCAGTTCGTCCTCGGACAGGGGCTCGAAGAACGCGGGCGGGACCGTGAATGTCCCTTTGCCTAGCCCGATCGGTCGACGGGTGGACCGGCGGCGAGGGACGGGGCGAATCTCCGCAACCGGCACGTTGCGGTTGCACACGACGACCGTCTCCCCGGCGGCGACACGCGTCAGGTAGCGGGACAGGTGGGTCTTCGCCTGATGGATATTGACCTTGATCATGACCATACTATGGACTAACTACATGACCAAGTCAATCGGCCACTCGCTCCCACCGCTCGAGACGAGCTCCTGAGCGGCGGTCACCCGGGCCGGACGCCGTGCTCGCCGTCAGGCCGGGCGCCGTGCCAGGAAAATGGAACGTGCAGCGCGCTTTCGGCATCCATGTGAACGTGAACGGCACCGCACAGTGCGCGCCGCCGGGGCAGGGCATCGGGTTTGCGATCACGTGTTGAGGCCCGGCTTCCGATCCATGCCGAGTGGTACGGCGACGACCAGGGCCGTATGCTGAATCAGTTCATCGACCTGGTGTCGTCGCAGCGAGCGGGCCCACGGAGGACGTCGCGATGCCGATGACGATCGAGAAGCACACCGTGTCCGACGGAGGGATTTCGCGCACCGTCCGCTGGCCCGAGTACGTCACCACACCGCGCGGCGAGGAGTGGTGGATCCCGAACGAGCCCGCGGCTGCAGCGTGACGGGCGATTCCGGCGAACGCCCGCGCGAGAGCGGCATTGCATGAGCCCCCCGCGCGTCGCCACGCCTTTCCCGATCGCGCCGCCGGTCGAGCCGATGCTCGCCAAGCTCAGCGACGCGCTGCCGGCGGAGGGGTCGTTCCTCTTCGAGCCGAAGTGGGACGGCTTCCGCGCCATCGTGTTTCGCGGCGCGTCCGACGTGTTCATCCAGAGCCGCGACCTCCGGCCGCTCGACCGCTACTTCCCCGAGCTCCACGATGCCCTCCTGGAGCGATTGCCGGCGGATTGCGTGGTCGATGGGGAGATCGTGATCCCCACGGCACACGGGCTCGATTTCGACGCGCTCCAGCTCAGGCTGCATCCGGCGGCGTCGCGCGTCGCCAAGCTGGCGAGGGAGACGCCGTCGTCGTTCGTGGCCTTCGACCTGCTCGCTGCCGACGGCGCAAGCCTCATGGCCGCCCCGCAGAGCGAGCGTCGCGCACGCCTCGAGCGCCTCCTGGCCGGCGTGAGGCCGCCCGTCTACCTGACGCCGATGACCCGCGACCGCGCCACCGCCGCCCGGTGGCTCGAGGAGTTCGAGGGCGCCGGTCTCGACGGCGTGGTCGCCAAGCCGGCGGATGGCTCGTACCAGCCGGCGAAGCGCGCCATGCTGAAGATGAAGCACGCGCGCACCGCTGACTGCGTCGTGGCCGGGTTCCGCTGGCACAAGAGCGGCCCGGATGCCGTCGGCTCGCTGCTCCTGGGGCTCTACGACGATCACGGCGTGCTCCACCATGTCGGCATCACGTCGTCCTTCACGATGGCGACGCGCAAGGCGCTCGTGAAGGAGCTGGCGCCGCTCCGCACGAACGCCCTCACGCACCATCCCTGGCGCGACTGGGCGGAGGCGGACGGCAGCGAGCATCAGCGGATGCCCGGCGGACACAGTCGCTGGAGCACCGGCAAGGACCTCTCGTGGGAGCCGCTCCGCATCGAGCGCGTGTGCGAGGTGAAGTACGACCACCTGCAGGGCGATCGGTTCCGCCACGCGACGACCTTCCTCAGATGGCGGCCCGACAAGCCGCCGCGCGATTGCCGCTACGACCAACTCGACGTGACGCCGCCCTACGAGCTCGACCAGGTGTTCTCGTCGGGGTCGAGCGCCTCCTGAGCTGGCCGCAAGTCGGCGGGCACGTGCTGCAGGTTCACCCGCACGCGCGTCCACGTCGACGAGCGGCCGCGCATCACATCGACCAGCACGTCGGCGGGCTCGAGG
>Ga0126379_10001608_pt1 | contig 13889 bp, 12 predicted proteins | sample PanSoiMetPlot_24_FD_92640 | JGI IMG/M metagenome (GOLD analysis project Ga0126379, IMG submission 92640) | Tropical forest soil microbial communities from Panama - MetaG Plot_24 | ecosystem: Environmental > Terrestrial > Soil > Tropical forest > Bulk soil | place: Panama | collected 2016-02-17 | reverse complement strand
CGTGTGCTGCTGGTCGATCGCCGCAAGGAGAACCCCAATGCCGCCCAGTTTTCGTTTCTCTCCGCCGACTTTGTTGGCCCCAGTGCTAATCAGAGCGTAGGGGAACCCGCCCGCCGTTCGTTTACATATACCTTCTGTGCTAAGAACTAGGTTTGGAGTTGCGGAAGTTAAGGTTTTCGTCGGGAAGAGCGATTGATTCTAAAGCAACTTATTTATTATCAGAAGGTTGAAACGTTCGACCCCTACTCGCTTCCGCCAGATTTTCAACAGCTTACAACCCATAAGGCTACGATGAAATCAATTTGCGTTCGCAAATGCGATCTACATCGCTTGGCGTGTTCTTCAGACAGTTGTGCCTACTTCTTGTCTACGCGGTATCGAACGATTGGACATTCTCTTTTCCCCCAGCCTGTACGCTTTCCAAGCCGATGGAGTTTGGATGCTTCACGGAACTTTGGAATCAGCTCGATTAGTTCGTTGATTTTGTCCGCGGGTGCCGACCAGACAAGCCCTGACTTGACTGAAGAGATGGTTCCGTTTTGCCGGTCGCGCTCAATTAGCTTGAGGATCAACCGTAGACGCGACGGCGCCAATTGGAGAGTACTTCGCTGATTCAGTGCTTTTCTGTTGCTTTCCCAAAGGATAATGATAATCTTTTGTGGGAAACCAACATGACTCCTTCGATAAAGCAGAAGACAGATGTGCAACAGGGAACGTTGGCCCTGATGGTGCTAAAGACACTGGATGTTCTTGGACCATTGCACGGATACGGAATTGCGAAGCGCATCGAACAAATCAGTGGCGATTTGCTTTCGGTCAACCAGGGGACGCTGTATCCGGTGCTGCTGCGGCTCGAGCAGGAGGGAGCGATCGAGTCAAGTTGGGGCGCGTCGGAGAACAACCGTCGTGCGCGGTATTACCGTCTGACGCGGGAAGGTAGGCGACTCCTACAGGCTGAAGTGCGGGACTGGCATCAGACAACCGAGATCATCGCGCGGTTTCTAACGGCGAAAGCGGAGCAACTTTCGTGAGAGTTCTGCGGCGTTTGTGGAAGCGCATGTGTAATTTTGCGATGGAGCGGAACGGCCAGCCGCGGCTGCGGGAAGAGATGGAGCAGCATCTTGCGCTACAGACAGAAGAAAATATCTGTGCGGGCATGAAGCCGGAAGAAGCTCGGCGGCAGGCTGTACTGAAGTTCGGGCCGGCGGAGGCGATTCAGGAGAGCTACCATGCCGAAGCGGGACTCCCGCTGATCGAACGCATGCTTCAGGATGTGCGTTACGCTGTCCGCCGATTGCGCAGAGCTCCAGTATTCACGGTCACGGCTACTTTGACGCTAGGCTTGGGAATTGGCGCGACTACATCGATCTTCACCCTCGTGCATGCCGTTTTGCTCAAATCACTGCCGGTATCGAATCCGGATCAGCTCGTTCGTCTAGGAAAACAAGCCGATTGCTGCGTCCAAGGCGGATACTTCCGAGACAAAGATTATTCCCTTGTGTCTTACGAGCTGTACACGCAGTTTCGGGACAAGACGAAGGGCTTTGAGGAAATGGCTGCCTTTCAGGCTGACGGCGCCTTTCTCGGAGTTCGGCGTGCGCACGACGCGCACGCGGCCGAGAGCTATTTTGGCGAATTCGTATCTGGAAACTATTTTGCGATGTTTGGTGTGAGCGCTTACGCGGGACGGGCGCTGACCATGATGGACGACAAACCTGGCGCAGCGCCCGTCGCGATCATGAGCTATCGCGTTTGGCAGCAGAAGTATGGACTCGATCCATCGGTGATAGATAGCGAATTCAACATCAATGGCAAGCCGTTCACGGTTGTCGGGATAACGCCACCCAGCTTCTTTGGCGATACGTTGAAGTCCATGCCGCCCGATTTCTTTTTGCCTCTCGCCACCGAGCCTGTTATTCAGGGCGATAGCTCAATTCTGAAGCATGCCGATGCCGCTTGGTTAGAGATCATCGGCCGCATACAGCCGGGCGCCGACGTTCGATCGATTGAGTCGCAGATGCGACTGGAACTGCGTCAATGGCTGCAATCTCACCTAAGCGAAATGTACTTAGATGCCGCCTTGGATATTCCAAAACAGATGCTTTACCTGAGTCCGGGCGGCGCCGGGATAACAAGCATGCGTCAGCAGTACGAGGACTGGCTGCGCATCTTGATGATCGTCTCGGGCTTTGTGCTGATGATCGTTTGCGCGAACGTTGCGAACTTAACGCTTGTGCGCGGCCTGGAGAGGCGCCAACAGATGGCGTTGAGTATGGCGCTGGGCGCGCAGCCGATGCGTCTTGTTCGAGGGGTTTTGACGGAAAGCCTTGTGCTTTCCTTACTGGGAGGTGCTTCGGGGCTCGCCGTTGCATTTGCCGGGACGCGCTTGATACTGCGTTTCGCATTCGAACCGATGACCGCCGTGCCCATCAGTGCCTCGCCCTGCATACCCGTCTTGCTGTTCGCGTTTGGAATTTCGCTTATAACCGGAGTCGCATTCGGCATCGCTCCGGCGTGGATGGCGACGCAAGCAGATCCAGTCGACGCACTCCGTGGTGCGAACCGGTCGACAGGTCGGGTCGGCTCACTCCCACGTAAAACGCTGGTTGTTCTCCAAGTGTCGCTTTCGCTGGTGTTGCTCTCGGCCGCGGGGTTACTTACTTCAGCCTTGCGTAACATTGAGCATCAGGATTTTGGATTCGAACTTGATCGACGTACCGTAGTCCACATCGATCCGCTGCTTGCAGGTTACAAACCGGAGCAGCTCGAGTCACTGTACCGACGGATTCATGATTCGTTTGCGAGTATTCCCGGTGTCGTTTCGGTCGCTTGCGTCCAATACTCACCAATGAGCGGTGATAGCTGGAGCGAGCCAATCTCGGTGGAGGGCAAAGAAGCATTCGGGCAAAATGCGGATACCGAGGCCGGGTGGGCGCGAGTTGTGCCAGGATTCTTTGAAGTCATAGCCGATCGGATCATAAAAGGACGACCAATTGAGGAGCGAGACACTGCCGGAGCCCCGCACGTCGCGGTAATTAATGAGGCATTTGCGCGAAAGTTCTTCAAGAATGAGGACCCGATTGGGAAGCATTTCGGGCAAGGCGGGATCGAATATGCAAAGAACTATGAGATAGTCGGCGTGGCGAAGGATGCAAGATATCTCACGTACAATCTCGAAAAGCCGGTAGGTCCTTTCTTCTTCTTACCAAACACACAATCGACAAGCTATCGAGATCCTTTTGCCGTATCCACTGATCTCCGGTCCCACTACCTGCACGACATCGTAATTCGCATGGGACCCGGTGCGACATTATCTGAATCGCTGACGCGCCAGACACTCGCGTCGCTGGATCCCAATCTTGCCATCGTACGGATGCAGACGCTGAGTGACCAGGTGGCGAATACTTTCAGCCAGCAAAGATTGATCTCCCGGCTCACTTCGCTGTTTGGCGTCCTGGCTCTGGTTCTTGCGTCGATCGGGATCTACGGGGTAACAGCCTACAACCTCGCTAGTCGAACGAGCGAGATCGGGATGCGTGTGGCTTTGGGGGCTGATCGTAGCGATGTACTTGCCCTGATTTTGCGAGGCTCGTTTGTTTTAGTCGCATTCGGCCTGCTGGTTGGCGTACCCATAGCGTTGGAGGTGGGTAGGTTCTTGGGCAGTCAACTCTATGGACTCAACCAACACGATCCGATGGTGATTTCAGCAGCGGGCGCCACACTGGCGTTATCAGCCCTCTTTGCCGCATTCATTCCTGCGTATAGGGGAAGTTCGATCTCTCCGATGCAAGCACTACGATCGGAATGAGCTTCGGCGAACGCAAGGAGGGCAAGACCTACCATTCCCTGGGACTTTCTGATACAGGCGTTATCGAAAATAAAATGCCGCATCGCTCTCCGCATCACTTCGAGAATCGTCGGCTACACCGAGCCTACCCCGAATGCCCTGCCGGACCGGAAGATGACTCTCGCGGGTCCTGCTTAAGCTAGCGCTTATCGGGGCGCGACCTAGGGGAAGCGCGAGGCGACCAAAAAACAAATCCGAGCGTTCGACGTACGCGGCAGAGGATCCCCCGATGTGAATCTATGCAGACGGATACCTCAAGGCAAGACAATCAGCAATTCCATCTTGGGATCCGCGATTTCACTTGGCACGAAAACACCGGCGGCTCGAGATTGCGCCAGCGAATCCCAAAGCGCACCACTCTGGGTCAAGGCAAAGTAGTGGTTGTCCAGTTTTGTCGGGACGGCCGCAGGTGGCGAGGTCAAATATCTGAGTCCCAAACCGGGTAACGAATTTCGGACGAGGCGAGGAATATCGTTTGGCGAAGCCAGTTTCGCCAGCTTGGGAAATTTTGCAATGAGCTCGTCAACCGGCATGTTGGCGCTCACTGACAGAATGAACTGCGAGTCTTTAAGATGCCGCTCGTCATTGATGGTGCCCGACCAAACGAGCTTGTCTGTCAGCTCCAAGGGAATGGTCACGCACTTCGATGGCAACACTGTCTCGAGCAATTCTCGAATCCGCGCGTCAAGCGATGTGAAGCACTCCCCAAGGTTGTCGTGGTCGTAGTCGGGAAGGTCGCGCACACTTTGAGTCATCGTGAAGGTGGTCAGAGCGCCGGCGAGTCGGAGCATCGCACGATAGAGAACATCGGGATGCCCGCGCCGCACCTTCCAGATGTGCTTGAGTTCCGGCAGGTATGAATTCACAGTGTGCAGAAGCCAGAAATTTGCGACTTCAGTAGTGGTGAAGTCGGCGACATCGCGGCCCCGTTGTTTCCGCGGAAGTCCCAGCGAAGTGCTCTTTGCAGTCAACACCTCGACCTGACGGCGTGCCAGCATCATCAAGTAGTCGCTGGCCACGATATTCAGAAGCGGTGGAATGAATTTTGGGCTTAAAACGTAGGTGCCGGCAGGGCTCCGACTGATTTGCGCAATCTTCATCGAGGTGAAACCTTCGAGGGCCTCCCCGCCGAACAACAATCGGAATGACTTTTTTCCTACCTGGATTGGTTTCTCGTCGGAACCGAGCGTTGCATCGACCACTGCACGCGTCTCGGCGACATAACGTGTGGACCCGTGACCATTTGTGACTTCCTGCGCTTTTACGGCACTTGCGAAATTGCGAGCGGAGGGGCGCACCTGCGGGATGGCGAGGTAAACATCGAGGGTAGGCTGCGTGGGAGGGAACATTTCCTCAACCGGTCGGCCTTGCGGAATTTCATCGGAAACCGGCATCTCGAAGGTCACGCCATCGGGCAGCACGCCTTCGCAGTGACGAAGCGTAAAGAATCCATTGGTCAGGCTGGCTTCGTCTATGCCGATTCCCGTTAGGCCCCAGTTCGCAAAGGTCGAGGCATTGGAACGAAAGTTGAGTTCCTGCTCGAAGTACTCGTCCTGAGCCTGGAAATGCTGGGGCATGAGGAACATGCCCTTCGTCCAGACGACTTTTTGCGCTTTTGCCATACGACACGGTCTGCGTTTACGCAGTTGGTTATTTTGCTTCGTCGAGCACTTTCAGGATTTGCGCCTGAAGCGGATCGGGGATGTGAGCGGCCTGGTAATCGTCAATCACTTCTTCGAATCCGGTGCGGCCGGACAATCCGGTTGCTGCCAGCAGCAGATCGTCTGCGGGACGAACCGTCCGGATGGGCGCTGAAACTGTGACTAGCGGCAGTTCGCCAAGTTGCGGCGACTTACGAACTTCCACGCGAAATCGCAAGCCTTCGAACAACGCCTGTAAGTCAGGCAGTTTTGCGAATTGCAAATGCATGAGGCAAGAACGAAGCACGAACGATTGCACGCCTTCCGCATTGCGCTCCTGCTTACCCGCCATCACCTGGCGGAGCATCGACAGCGAATAGGTCGAAGGATAGGCCAAGACCCATGTGAGGGGAGAGACGATCGAAATGCTTCTCGATTCCCGATCAGTGCGGACCTCGTAAGCATATTCCCACTCATAGAGACCGATCTGAGTTCCGACGGATTCGAGAGGCGAAGCCAGTTCTTTTCGCAAATCGAAGGGACGTCCGCAAGCCTTGAAGTAGATCTCGCGCAATTCGGCAAACGTCTTGTCGGCACCGGCGACGGACTCTTTGCCGGCACCCTCCATGTGATCTCCCAAAACGCGCCGCGGACGAAAGAGGGGAGCGAGCGCATCCAGATACTTGCGCAGCTGCCCGCGACAGATTTTCTGCACCTCCGCCGTCAGGCTGTGCAGACGTGGGAGCTGGTCATGGGTGAGGGAGTTAACGGTCTCGGCTGGTTGGCTCATAGGTCACTGGCAAGGCGAAAGCGCGCCTTTGGCGCACATTGTAACTGATTGGGGGCAAAGGAGATCAAGAATAATGACGGCGTAGACATCCGCACGAACGTTCCACTTCCCTCCCACCTATCGAGTCACGGGAATTTGTAATAGCTCCTGTTGCCGAAATCCTGGGGCGCGAACTTCGAAGAGTAGCTCGCCTGGCCGCATAATCGCCAATTCCAGCGCAGCAGCGGCCCGTTGCCGCTGTCTCCCTTGGCGAAGAACGTGCTGCAGCCATTCAGCCCCGATTGGTTTTCCGATAAGGTAGCGAACGCCAGTTTGGAATTCCGCACTATGCTTGGCCCACCATCCCGAGATGAGAGCTGCATCGGGCCAAGGAAGGCGCTCATCTGGATCCATCTCGACGTTGTCGTCGTTTGGATCTTCCGTCGGTCCGGACTCGAAGCCTTCTGGCTTGTCGGTGTCGAGATCGTCATAAGCGAGGTCGACGCCGGTGATCATGGTGAAAGCTTCTCCGGCAACACGAGCCAGGGGAGGGATGCTCATCTGTTCGATCAGCCATGGAACTTCGGATGGATCCCCGATGATTCCGGCGGCGATAGCCGCCGACCGCATCGTTTGAGGATGTCGGGCAAGTTGCCGCTGCCAGGAATGGGCAGTTGCTAGGTTCATTCGGCGAAGTGCCATCTGCAAAGCGCGTTCGCGATAGGGGCCCGGCGATTCTGCTATGGCCTGCAAAACCTGAATGGCATTTCCATACCCTGCGAGCAGGGTAGTGGACCAAGCGGACCAAAAACGGCAGTTGACATCCTCCGCATTCAGATCGCGCTGCATAAGTGGGATCAGATCGATTCGCCCCAGCTCACCGATTGCCCGTAAAGCGCGGGCCCGAAGAAGTGGGTCGGGATCGGCAATGGCTGCATTGAGTGGACGTCCTGGATCTTTTCTGTGAATCGCCGCCGCTGCGATGCCGATGCGTCTTTCCGAGGGTGGCTGGGATGCATGTAGGCGCTTGATGTGCGGCTCAGCCTGCTCATACGCGAGCCATCCCAGAGCAGAGATGAATCCGCGAGACAAGTCGGGGCTTTTTGCAGCAACACTTAGAACAGATTCGATCTCTTCCTGATCGCCACTGTCTAAGGCGGCCACCGCCGCTGCAAAGACCTCGCCGGGTTCCTTCCAGGACAGTTCTTTCTTGCACAGCTGCCAACCGTCTTCGCCAGCAATGCGAAGGCCGTCGATGTGGGCCTCGACCCGCTCGTCCAACTCGTCCAAGTCCCGCAGTCGAAAATGAGGCCATCGCGCAGCTGAAGAACGCAGGAGCCAGAGGAAGGCAGCCTCCTCAGCGTGCTGGGTCATTACATCGACACAGAGACCAGAAGTTGTGTATCGATTAAACATATTCTCGCGGGTCACGCACTGTAGTCTCACACTCTACTCAAGCAGTTCGTGAAGTAGTTCTTTGCCGTCTTTGATTGTCTGTTCGTCTTTGAGCCGTGGAACAATCTTGCGAACGACTTCCGCAACTGCAACTGAGATACCTCGCAGGCGGCCTTCGTAGTTTTGAGTTTTCAGGGTACAAATCAGATAATCCAGAACGCCGGGATCCTCTTCTGTGGCCGCCCAGTCTAGTAGGTTCTGCATGGCCATGACCGAAAGAGTGGCTGGTTCCAGCCGCACCTGTTTTGCGGGAAGGTCAGCGCCCGGCACAAAACCAACTGAGTACGCTGGTAAACCAAGCGCCGTCAGGGCGTTCATCCTGACATACCGGTCTTTATCAGCTAAATTTCTTAACAATTCCGTTTCCACAACATCGCGCGGGTACTCCCGAAAGAGGTATCGCGCAGCATCTTCTTGGTTCGTAGTATCTTCCAAGAACAAAGATTCGCCTAATTTGACGCTGAACAGCAACTCTCTCGACAAAGGCTCGATTCGTTGCGGAGATACATTCACAACAAAGTCCTCTAGCGGACTAGTGGTAGTTACGATGCCATGTTCTCCGGAGACGAAAGTAATACCGGCTTCGGTGGCACGGATGGTATCGACTTCTGCGATCCGCGGGTTAGCAAAACTCCCTCCTCTGCTGGCAGCCACGAGAAAAGCCACTCGCAATTGTTCATACAAGCGTGTCGGTCCGTCGATTGCCTGCCCCGCCGGGAGGAAAATTTGCCGCGCTCCCAAACGGCGCTGGCTCTTCATCTCCTGGGATACGACGTTCTTGATAGTCTCGACATATGGATCTAGTACTTGAAACGAACCACTCTTCTCCAACACTTCTGTCAAGTCACTGATGGTGATCCAACACCATTTGTCAAAGACAAGCAGCGACTCCAAGATCTGTGACACTCGAAGTCGGCGCGGGGTATTGAGCAAAAGACCAAACGACTGGTGGAGTTCGTAGATCCGGTTGACCTCGACAAGCATTTCTTCATATTTCGACGGTACTATCATGGTCTTGATGATTAGAGCTAGATCTGCTTGATCACCTTTCCCGCTTTGTCCAGAACATTAAACTTTGTTCCTTCCTTCGCCATATTCTGTTTTTCCATGTTTTTCTTAGTTTCTTCCAGGTTTTTCTCTCCGGGTTGGTAGTGTCCAGAAAAATTGTCTGCATGAACGATCTTACCGTCCGCATCAGTTTCGCATTCGCCTGCGCCGATTACCTTGCCAGCTTTACCCAGCATCGAATGGGGCAGGGTCGTTGGACGTGGGCCGCGGGCCAAGGGATTTGGTTCGGGTCTAGGAGAGAACTTAAATGAGCCATCTGGGAGCTTCACATAGATAAGTTTCTGCCCTTTGACTGGCGCATCAAAGATCTGATGGCTCATGTCCTTTCCGTCCTTAGTGCACTTTTCATGATCCCAGCCATTTTTCTTGTCTCGCTCAATGCTTTCTTCCTTCGGCTCACGCATATCCGAATCGCCGAAGCCCTTCTCTTCTTCCTGTTTGATCTTAGCCATCAGAACGCATTTTTCTTGTTGTGCAGCATTGGATCAGAACGGCGCACAACATTCTTGCCTTCGACCTTCACATCAAACGAATAGAGTATGGGGTCGGCCTGGCCCTTAATCACGTTGGATTTCACGCCTCCAATGGAACCGGGCTCGTCTCCGGAACTCATGCTGAAATTCGAATCTTTCAGCATGATCGGATTTCCATCGCAGCTGACAGTCGTACTTCCGTCTGCAGTCTGCGACGACATCGCGATATTCGGATATGGCGTAGGCACGGGACCTCCTGGCGTGGGTGTCTTGCAGACATCGAGTTGAGTTTGGGCCATTCCCATGCTGGATTTGTGCACGACAGTGTCTGGCGGGTTCACCGCAACCGTAACAGGCATAAAATCTCTCTTTACGACAGGAATGATACTTCCGCGGAAATGGCATCAGCGGGTTCGTTCATTGACACGGAGTATTTCACTCTCCACACGAGAATCAATTTATGTTCGTCGGACTTGAAAACGACAGTGTCCAAGAGTCCCTCTAGTTGAAGCGATGTTTTTCTCGCCCGTCCGCGAAAGGTCACTTTCAACGCTGGAAGAAGAAACGTTTCGGTGCCCCGGTCCGAGAGATTCACGGCGGTTACCATTTCGCCGCCTTGGAGATGAGGTATATGGACGAGGTCGGGAGAGGCTGCGTTGAAGAACCGATAATCAAAATCGGCCGGCGGAACTGGCATTCGTTTCTTTCGCCACGCCTCGTCATACGTGCCGGCGTACGTGATCCGCGGCATCCAGCTTCTTCCAATGAAGCCGAACCCCTGCGGGACCGGCTTGTCGCTCCAGCGCGCAATGAGATTCACGGGATCCTCAAAATTAGGGAGTGGCAGACCATCCAGCGACTCTGCGTTTGCATGCACGCGGAATCCGGTTCCCACGGGATTCCGTTTCTCCCACGCATGTTTCTTAGGATCGGCATGGAAGGTGTCGACCCCCCCGAAGGCCTTCTCCCAACAGAGCGGTATTTGGGTAAAAGATTCGGGTCCGTTACACACTGCGCCAAGCCCAGGAGTGTAAGACCAAATGCGGTCGCCAAAAACGCGTACAGTCTTCGACAGGTCAGCTATTGATAGCGAAGCATCTAAAGATCGCACAGGTCGGCCTCCCGGTGCATAGACACTACCGATCACTACGACGTCAGTACCGGGCTTGAAATAAGCTCCATCGTTCTCGCAGAGAAGGGAGGATATCGCGGGCTCACCGGAGTATTCGTCTTTCATCGCAACCGGTTCCTGCTTTTCTGAGACATTCAGCACACCGTCGTCCCCAATGTCGTACGTCGCCTTCAACACTGCCACACGGCCTTCAGAGCCGTCTTTGTCAAGAAAGGCATTGAGGCTGGCAACAAATGGTGTTTTGTGAATCACTTCCAAGAGCGCGTTCCTTTGAGTGGCTTTGAGAGACAAACACTCCCCCTGGTGCCCAATTCGGAAGAACAGAACACCAATGCTCGGTTCGCCCTAGCGTAACCTCGGTGCAACGCAACGGCAGCCATTCCAATCAGCAATGGAGAGAAGGCCGCGCCGACATCGCCAATACAGTCTGCAGGGTGAACCACCTTGGGGTTTGTAAGTGTTCGACAGAGTGCCAGCATCCATTCGTGTGCCCGATAAACTTCCCCATTGAGGTCGCAATAGACCTTTTCAACATCACCGCTTGCCCAACCTGCCATTTCCAGAGCGGACGAGATCGCGGCGGTAAGGCCTTCCCCCAGGCACGGGTCTTCGCTTCCTACCGGTACTGGCTCCGTTGCACATCCGATGCCCTCGATTACACAGAACGCGGGCAGATACGATGACGCCTCGCTGTTCTGCAGCAATACGGCGGCCGCCGCCTCGCCAGGAATAAGCCCTCTTCCTTGGGACGGACTCTTCAAACGATTCATCGTTTCAAGCCGGGCCAGAGTAGCGAAATCTCGAAGTGAGTCGAACCCTACAATTAGCTCTAGCGAGTCTGGGTTTCTGGCCAGGCGCTCTTGTGCATAGAAAAGAGCATCCATTCCTGCCGCATTGCCCCTGTCGTAAGGGTAGATAGCGGTGGACTGGGGAAGACCTAGCTGTGACAGGAGGAAAACGCCAAATTCTGCTGCGTCAAATTGCCTTCCAAAAGGTCGGTTCTCCTTGACAAGAACAGAAACGCTCAGGGATCGACGGCTGAGCTCAACTCGTTCGACAGGGGCGATAGCTTCCACTGAGGCATGAATCGCAGCAGATACCATGACGTGAGGGGCATTGGTGACGTCGCCAATCCTAGATGCAATGACAGGCTCCCCGAACTGATCTACGATCCCGTCCAATTCTTCGAATTGGCTTATGCCAGCCCGGAGTGCGGCACACGTCTGCATTGCGGTTCTCCCAACCGGAGAAACCATCCCGAGTCCGATAACGGCCATTGTCGCATGCATATCAGAAAATAAAATTCCATTTCGTTAATTGATCTGAACCGAACCTCCCTTGATTCGATTGACTCCGGAAGATCGGCTGAGGAGATATGCGCCTCGAATCAGAACTTTCCCTGCACTCGTCAAGGTGATGCTGGACTTGCCGCACTGGATCACAACCTCTTTTTTTGCGCTGAGGACCAGAGATTCGTCATCGAGTTTGACTTCACGCTGCGGAGCTAAGGCCTGGGGCGTGTAAAACAGGCCTACGATAATTGGCAACGACGGGTCGCCGTCTTCAAAGGTCAGGGCGACGTTGCGTCCGGTGTCGGAGATGGTGACTGGAACTAATGATTGGGCAGAGACCAGTTTTCCGGAGGCGTTGCCGGGGAAATCTACAAGCGGTGCGCCTGATTCCTGAAGCGCGGCAATTCGCCCAACGATGACGCTTGGCAGTCGCGAGTCGGCCGGTCGCTCGGTGACGCAGGGCGCTGCGGTCTGCCCATTCCGCGAACTCTCTGTCGGCATCTCCACTACAACTTGATCAATCCCCGCCTTCTTCATAAAGCCCTCAATCTCAAACCTCGCACGTCGAGAGATGTCAGTTCTGCAAAATCTTGCTTCCTTTGAGCACCATGTCACCGCTGGCTTGTCCAACGATCTTGCCTGAGCCCTTGATCGTGATGTCTTTACCCTCGATGGTGATGGTGCCGTCCTTCTTCATCACGATGCTGGCGCTGCCGGTCTTGATGGCAATTTCGTCTGCTGCCTCAATGGCCAGAGTTTTGCCCACCTTCAGTGCATCGCTGCCACCGACACTGGCTGAACGATCTTTCGAGGTGTTCTCGCTGTGGCTGCCGCCAATCGTTTCTGACAAGTCGGAACCAACGCTGATGGTCTGGCCCGCGGCGATCGTTGTCGACTGGGCTGCTCCTACGTTTACGGTCTGAGCGGCGCCCACGTTAATCGATTGTGTTGTGCCGATATTGACCGATTCACTGACTCCGACGGTCTTCGCTCTGGTGAGGCCAACGGTGACGGCTTGCAATCCGCCGACTGTGATCGCCTGCATACCTCCGACTGTGACTTCCTGCGCAGCGCCCACATTCAACATGTCGTTGACGCCTACGTTGTGGGTTCGAGTTAACGTAATGGTGACGGACTCATTCGAGCCTACGCTTTCGGTACGGTTGCTGGTGATGGTGATGTTTTCGTTTGCTCCGACCGACTCGGTTCGATTTGCGCCGATTGTGATTTGCTCGTTGCTCCCTACTTTTTCGGTCCGATTGTTTCCGATTGTGTTGGTCTCGTCTACGTCCACGTTCTTGGTGCGGTTGTTCACGACGTGGCGGCGTTCGTCATGCTCGATCTTCGTGTCCATGTCGTACTGACCGTGAACCTGAATTAACTCCGTGCCTTTTGTGTCGTCAAAGGAAAGTTCGTTGTATCCTCCGCCACCTTTCGTGCTGTTCGATTTGTAGCCGCTTATCGTCTTTTTGCCAGGTAAGTCCCACGGGGGCATTTGTCCTGCGTTATAAACACGACCGGTGATGATGGGACGGTCGGGATCACCTTCGATGAAATCAACGATCACTTCCTGCCCGATGCGTGGGATCTGAATGCCTCCCCACGATTTGCCCGCCCATGGATAGGAAACGCGGACCCAGCAAGAGCTGTTTTCGTTTTTCTTGCCTTCACGGTCCCAATGAAACTGCACTTTCACGCGTCCGTACTTGTCGGTGAAGATCTCCTCTCCAGCGGGACCGACCACCACCGCAGTCTGGCAGCCTTGCACGACGGGAACTGGAGTTCTGCGCAACGGCCGAATCGGAGTGGAGAAGGGAACGCATTCGAAACTGTTTTCGTAAACGGGCGTGGTATCTGATTCGCCACTGCTAAGCCCCAGATTATGATGCCCGCTATGACGAAGCGCGGTGATGACGTATTCCTGGTTCAGATCGCTACGGTAGTGGTCCGTCAATGTGAACTTGTATCCCACGCTGAACGACCGGCAGTCACTTGTGCCCCGCGCGACACATTTGGGCGTCTGCTGCTCCTGGAGTCGCACTCTTGCCAGTTTGTCGCCGTCGGCCTTCTTGGTGTATTCACCCGGGAAGTCGTAGATCTCCCATTTGCCATTGCCATTGACGGAACTGAGCATGTTCGCGGTAGGAGTCTCGAAATTGTAATCAGTGGAAGTGAAGGTTCCTGGCCTGACTTCCTGTTCTTGTAACCACTGG
>Ga0126379_10001607_pt1 | contig 13894 bp, 15 predicted proteins | sample PanSoiMetPlot_24_FD_92640 | JGI IMG/M metagenome (GOLD analysis project Ga0126379, IMG submission 92640) | Tropical forest soil microbial communities from Panama - MetaG Plot_24 | ecosystem: Environmental > Terrestrial > Soil > Tropical forest > Bulk soil | place: Panama | collected 2016-02-17 | reverse complement strand
ATTCACCACTTTCGATGAGCTTAAACTTCGCGGTTGAGCCGTCATCTTAAGTTTGCGTGGCAATCGCTCTGCGCAGCAGGGTAAGCTCTTCCGCGCAAATTGTCGACTCGGCGTTCTAGAAATTTCGCGGGGTCACACGAACCGCGAGCCTACAACAAATCTCACCGTATCGACAATGGCTTTGTGAAGCACTCAAAGAGTCCCTGCTGCACGCCTCGTGGCAGATCGGTTCTGTAGCGCGACTCAAAATCACTGTGACCCGTGATCGAAAAAAAGGGGCACGCACCCTGGGGAGACAATCAGAAACCCATATTTCCCGGGCAAAACAGGGGATCCTGCTAATGCCGAACTGAAGCTGCAGGCGCTTGCGAATTCGCCTGTCGCCGACCTGAAATTACCTTTAAGGCACCCTCGCAAGCACATGCTTTGCGCGGCAGCAAAACGAGATGCTCGTCACGCACACGCGTGGGTGCGATCACACCGAGAAGACAAATTTCTGATCTTGCAAGCGAGAGAGGCGCGTCTTGGGGATGGGAGTTATGAAGCAATACAAAATATCGGTCTGGAAATTGGTTCTAAAAGTTCACCGGCAGCTTCACAACTTTCTTCTGGATGGCCCACATCACCAGCTCTGCCTTGTTATGCAGACCGAGCTTGCGCATCAAATTGAATTTGTGCGCATCCACTGTTTTGACGCTCAATCCTAGAATTCCCGCTACCGACCGCACCGTCCGTCCTTCGGCCAGTAACTTGAGCACTTCCTGCTCACGGGAGGTCAGCACCCGCTTGCGCGATGCCATATCATCCACAGGGAACTCACTCACGCCCCCTGCCGAGGCTCTGTCAGCCGATCCTCTCACCATGGCCACGAATTCCCCCGCTGAAGTCTGCCGCAGCGCGCAGTTTCCTGGTTCTCGTGAGCCAGTCCGGCGTTCTTCGAGGTTTGCGCTCGGTAAAAAAACCACCCTTGTTTCCGGCGATTCGCGCCGGATCATGCGCTCGGCTTCCGTAGGTGCGCATTCGAACAGCGCCGCATCAACGATCACCACCTCGGGCCGATGCTCCAGAATGTGTCGCAACGCTTGCGCCCCATTCTCCGCCTCTGCAATGATTTCGAAATCTGGCTCGTCCTCGAGCAATCGCCGAAGCCCTTGCCGCAGCAAGGTCACTTCGTGCACTACGATGCAACGAATCGTTTTATGATCTGGAATCTGTGCGGGGGGGGACACAATTGCTCCGGGGTCGGTGAAATTTGGAGTGGCGCAGTCCTTGCAACGCGCCGAATCCCGACATCATTGCCCGTATTGTACCGCTTCTCTTCCTGTTCTTCCCCGTGTTTTCTCCGGGATTAGCAGTTTTTCTTTGCGATTCCTGCCAGTTTTCTCGGTCATTCCCCTGCCAACAGGGGCGTCCGGAGTCTCCAATGGCCCGGATGCTCTCCCTCATCAGGTACAATCGAAAATTTAATGTTGCGCTACTTCACCGCCGGGGAATCTCACGGAGAGGCCTTGATCGCCTTTCTCTCGGGCATCCCCGCGGGTCTGAAGGTCGATCAGCCTTTTCTCGACCGCGAGCTCTGGCGCCGCCAGCAGGGTTACGGCCGCGGCGGCCGCATGAAGATCGAGACCGACACCGCGCACATTCTTTCCGGTGTCCGCCACGGCATATCGATCGGATCACCCATTTCCGTCCAGATCGCCAATCGCGACTGGAAGAACTGGCAGGAATCTCTCCCCGTCGGCGAAGGCGATCCCGGGAAGCACAAGCGCGTGGCTTCCCCTCGCCCCGGGCACGCGGATCTCGCCGGTGCCCTCAAATACAACTTCCCCGAAGCTCGATACATCCTCGAGCGCGCCTCCGCCCGCGAATCCGCTGCCCGCGTCGCTATCGGTGCCATCGCGAAACTCTTCCTGCGGGAACTCGGCAGTGAAGTCGCCAGCCACGTCGTTGCCACCGGCAGCGTTTCGGTCGCGGGCGAAGTCCCCTGGCAGAAAATTCTCGCACTGCATGCCCGCCAGGAAGTTCTCCTCAACTGCGCCGATCCGGACCTCGAACAGCGCATGAAAGAAGAAGTCGACAAGGTTCTGAAGACGGGAGACTCTCTCGGTGGGGTATTCGAAGTAGTGGCACACGGTGTCCCCCCGGGCCTTGGCACATACGCGCAATGGGACGAACGCCTCGACGCCCAACTCGCCGCCGCAGTGATGTCGCTGCAGGCCGTGAAGGCCGTCGAGATCGGCTCGGGCGTAGCCGCAGCCTTCAGTCCTGGATCCCAGGTTCACGACGAAATCGGCTACACGGCAAAAGACAGCTTCACTGGATTTTCGCGAACTCACAACAACGCCGGAGGCATCGAAGGTGGCATCTCGAATGGCCAGGAAATCCGAGTTCGTGGATATCTCAAACCGATCTCAACTCTGCGCCGCCCACTGCAGTCCGTCGACTTCGCGTCACGAGAGCCGGTGAAAGCGGCCTACGAACGCTCTGATGTCTGTGTGGTCCCGGCTGCTGGTGTCGCCGCTGAAGCCATGGTCGCGCTGACTCTGGCGCGCTGCGCACTGGAAAAGTTTGGCGGTGACTCCATGACCGAGACAATGCGCAATTTCCAAGGCTACTGCCACCAGCTCAAGAACTTCTGATGATCTATCCCATCGTCAAATACGGCAACCCGGTGCTGGAAAAGCCCGCCGACAAAGTCACAGTATTCGACAAGGATCTCGAAAAACTCATCGAAGACATGTTCGAGTCGATGTACGAGGCCCACGGTGTGGGCCTTGCCGCGCCACAAATCGGCATCGGACGTCGCATCGCCGTAATCGACGTGACATTTAAAGAAGACCCCAACGCCAAACTAGTCCTCATCAATCCGGAAATTATCCACACGGAAGGCAGGCATACGCAGAGCGAAGGGTGCCTCAGCATCCCCGAGTTCCGTGAAAATGTCGCCCGTCCCAACAAAGTCACAGTCCGCGCGCAGGATGTAAAAGGAAACTGGTATGAAAAGACCGGAGAGGAATTGCTGGCCCGGGCCTTCCTGCACGAAACAGATCATCTAAACGGCAAGCTCTACATCACCCACCTGAGCGCCCTGAAACGCGATCTGATGAAACGCAAAATCAAAAAGCTGATGAGAGCTGGAGAATGGTAGCGCTTGAGGTTTTGAGTCATGGCGTGATTGAGTTACTGAGAAATTGGGTGGGGATTTTGAAATTGTAACGCTCAGCTTTTTCAATCACGCAATGACCCAATAGCTCAATGTCCCGATCTCTGACTCTCATCTTCTGCGGCACGCCGCCCTTCGCCGTCCCGACGCTGGAAAAACTCGCCGCCATGGGCCATCGCATACCTCTCGTAGTCACTCAACCCGACCGCCCGAAAGGGCGAGGCCTCGAACAAGTCCCCTCAGCAGTAAAGCAATCTGCACAGAAACTGCGTCTCCCCATCACTCAACCCGACCGCATCAAGACCAACGACGAATTCCGCGCCCAACTCACCAGCATCAACCCCGACGCCATCATCGTGGTCGGGTACGGCCGCATCATCCCGCAATGGATGCTCGATCTCCCGCCCTTGGGCAATATCAACCTGCACGCCTCCCTTCTTCCCAAATATCGTGGCGCCGCTCCCATTCAATGGGCGATTGCCAACGCCGAAACGGTCACCGGCAATACCACAATGCGTCTCGATGCCGGCCTCGACACCGGCGACATCCTGTTACAGCAGGAAATGCCAATCGCATCGGATGATACGTCCGAGACGTTGGCTCGACGACTCGCTGAAATGGGCGCCGGGCTCCTTGTCGAAACCCTTCACGGACTCGCATCCGGAGCCATCCATCCCCGCCAACAGGACGATTCGCAAGCCACGCTTGCCCCAATCCTGAAGAAAGAAGATGGACAGATCGACTTTTCCTGCACCGCTCAAGAGATCCTGAACCGCCTGCGCGCCTTCCAACCCTGGCCCGGTGCCTACACGAAATTCCGCGGCAAAAGTCTGCAGATCCTGAAAGCGCACCCGTCCAGTGGGCAGGTATCCCCTGCACAAATAGAAGTGGCCGGAGATCACCTGATCGCAGGCTGCGGCCAAAACACGTCGCTGCAGATTTTGGAGCTTCAGCTAGAAGGAAAGAAGCGCACGACCGCCAAAGACTTCATCCAAGGCTATCGCCCGAAAGAATCGGAAATCCTGGGCATCTAATGAGTCGGTGTAGGGACGGACGCTCTCGTCCGTCCCACGAGCCAAGCCCACGTGTGGCGTGTAGCGAATAGGGGTGCCCCACTTCTGGCCGATTTTGCCAGAAGTGGGCTTCTCGAAAGGCATGAAGCAAAGCGGCCCAGCACTGGAGGCGACGCAATCCCGTGTAGGACTTCAAATCCGAAGGCAAAAGGGGCCTTTCAGCCCCCCAGCGATCCCAGTTTCCTGACGCCGGAAGCCTGTCGCCTGCCCTACCCCACCTTCTGTGGCATCCGCGGCATCGGCATCGCCGCAGCAATCTTCGCGCCAAAATATTTCGTTCGCGCCGTCAACAACTTCTCAATTTCCACCTGCTTCAGCGGCTGCTGCCTTCCCAGCAGATGCGTGACCAGCGCGATTTGCGCAAAATGTTCCACGGTCTCCATCTTCATGTACGCATGCTCAAGCGTGTCGCCGTAACTCACCACCCCATGATTCGACATCAGGATAGCGTCATAGTTCGGCACGTACGGCTCCAAAGTTTGTGCCAGTTCCGAAGTTCCGGGCGTCCCATACCGCGCCAGCGGAATGCATCCCAATCCCATCACCACTTCGCAAACCAGCGGCTCGGTCAATGCAATGCCAGCTGCCGCAAACCCAGTCGCCGTTGGCGGATGCGCATGCACAATCGCCTGCACATCCTTGCGCAGCCGGTAAATAAGCAGATGCATCCCGATCTCGCTCGTCACATTGCGATGACCCGAGACCCGCTGTCCCTCCAGATCGACAACGACCATATCCGTTGCCCGCATCGATCCTTTGCTTAGGGCAGTTGGCGTCACCAGGATCCGGTCCGGCTTCAGGCGGACCGATAGATTCCCGTCCATCGCCGCCACGAATCCCCGTTCGTGGAGCATTCGCCCGTACCGGACGATTTCTTCCCTATATTTGCGTTCCGTAGGCATGTATACCTTTAGGGGAGTTTGTAAAAAGCAGGCGCACACTAACAATTCGCATACTATCAGCACCACTGCGCCCGAAACAATCCAAAATTTGTCCAGAGATGCTCTTTCAAAGCCGCGAAACATGCGCCATTGGACTTCATCCTTATAATCGGACTTAGTGCTCGTTTCCGATTTTCACTACGATCTCCCCGAAGAATTAATCGCTCAGCAGCCTCTGCCCGACCGCGCCGCCTCGCGTCTTTTACATCTGTCGGCCTCGACCGGAGCCATCTCCGATCGCCAGTTCCGCGAATTCCCCGACCTCCTTCGCGCCGACGATCTTGTCGTCTTCAACAATACGCGCGTGTTTCCCGCTCGCCTCTATGGGCGACGCGGAGGTCTTAAGTCTCAGCCACTCAGCGCCCACAATCCCGCCTCGCGCGATTTTCTTCACGGACGCATCGAGGTCCTGCTCACTCGCCAGCTGAATCACGATCCCAATGTATGGGAAGGCCTGGTCCGCCCCGGCCGCAAGATCGGCGTCGGCGAGCATCTCTATTTCGGTGATCACGACGAACTCCAGGCCGAAGTGATCGCCCGCGGCCAATTTGGTGAACGCCATATCCACTTCGCTCCGACGGACGACTTCTTTGCTCTAATCGAGCAAATCGGCCATGTCCCCCTGCCACCCTACATCGCTCGCGACGACTCCTCCGCCGACCGTGACCGCTATCAGACCGTCTACGCTCGTGAGCGCGGATCGGTTGCTGCCCCGACTGCCGGGCTTCACTTCACGCCGGAAATCCTCGCCCGCATCCTCCGACGCGGCATCGAAACGACACAAGTCACTCTTCACGTCGGACTAGGAACATTCCAGCCCGTCCGCGTCGAAAAAGTCGAAGAGCACAAACTGCACTCCGAACCCTGTTCCATCTCGGAAGAAGCCGCGGCAAAGATTCAGCAAGCGCGCAGCCAATCCCGCCGAATCGTTGCCATAGGCACAACGACGGTCCGCACCTTGGAATACGCTGCGCTGCAATCGAACGGCGAAATCCGCCCCGGCCCGGGCGAGGCCAATCTCTATATCTATCCCGGATACAAATTTTGCGTGGTCAACGCGCTGCTCACTAATTTCCACCTGCCCCAATCAACGCTGCTGATGCTGGTTTGCGCCCTGGGAGGAAAAGACCGAGTGCTCGGTGCCTACCGTCACGCCGTAGCCAAGCGCTACCGCTTTTACTCCTACGGCGACTGCATGTTTCTGGAAAAATAAAGGGCCCCCGCCTTCAGCGGGAGCCCTGGAACAACCTCTCACTACCAGGTAATCGCTTGAGTGTAGATCTGCATAGTGGCTCCGTCGCGAGTGTCGGACCAGGCGGCGTGCACCACACCGTCCGGACCGGCCGCGATCTCTGTGTAGTCCCCGAAAAATCCGCACCCGGGAAAGCCTACACAGGGATTGAAGGAGGCCGTGCTGACCGCCCGCTGTGTCGGGAATGTATTTCCACCGTCCGTGGATTTACCCACAAAATACTGGACCTTGGTCGAGAAGACGTCGTTGCGGTCGTCGTACCAGCCCACGTACACGGAGCCATCGTTCTTGCCCGTGGCCCAAGGGAAGAAATGGTGTTTTCCATTAGCGAACGCGTCGTTGTTGACCCGGTGAACGCTGGAAGCTCCAGTTTGCGTGTTTACGACAGCCACATAGACGCTGGGTGTGCCTTCCAACGGCCCTCCGGCGACCTGACTGGCGGAGAACGCGCAGTAAGCAGTATCACCCACGATTCCGCATCCCGGCGCCACGGTCCCGAAGTCACGGAATCCCCAGTTCAGGTTGTTCATCCCGTTGTAGAGAAATTTCACCACGGGCGTCGCGGTCACCTTCCAATGGCCGTTTTGAAACGTGGACATCCGCATCTTGGTCACGCCACTGGGATCCGAGAAGTCGTCGAAGAAGATATGCGGCGTACCGTGGCTGTCAATCACCATGGCAGAAAACTGGTCTTGGACGAAGGGTCCGCTGACCAGCGCTGGCGGCGAGAATGGCAGGTTCGCTCCCGCGGCATGCGATTCGAGGATCGCCGACGAGAAGGCCGGAATCGTGGCGCGTCCGTCCGTGCAGGGCTGATCGTTGCAGAAAAACGTGTAGTACACATAGATGGTGCCTTTCTTCGGGCTTCCCGGTACGGCATCCGCCGTAATCAAAGGTTTGTCCAACTCGCCAGGACAAACGAAGTTTGTGGCGCCACTACAGATCTGATTGTCCACAATGGTCGGCAGAAGAGAGGTATAGGTGCCACCGGCAAAACCCTGTACTTCTTCGATCTGCGTGTCGAAGTTCACGTAGACGCCGTCCACGTCAATGATCAGGTTGCCGTTAATGGCCGAAAGGTAGCTCTGGCTCTTGTCGTCAAAGGCAACGCCCGGGTCGCTTTGGTAATTGTAGGGTATTAAGCCAGTGACGGGGTCTAGTCCAATCGCCATGAGGTCATCGCTCCAGGCCGTACCGCCGTTGGTGGAAACGTGATAGAACTGGCGGGTGTAATTCTCGCGAAAATCATTCGACATTACGATGAAGTTCTTGCCGTTTACTGGATCCACGGCCATGCCGATCTCTGCTTTGGGCCATGGGTTCCGGTCCCGATTCACCTTTACATTCGTGCCGGCGCTTGCAGTTGCCGCAAACGTTGCCATGCTCGGATTCCCAAGCTTGGCCAGATGCTGCATCAATGTCTCCTGACCTCCGGGAGGCAACATCGCACCGTCCCGATCAAACGGCGCCTTGTGATGCGCCTGAACGTAGGCGACAAGTTCTTCCATGTTCTTGGGCTTGGGCATCTGGGCGTTGACCTGCCCGACAAGCAGTGCGCCGAGCGCCAGGCTGACGGTTGCGCGTAGAACGGGAAATGACGGAGTTGACACGAAAATTCTCCTTTTGACACTCAAGTTAGAAAATGGTGGCCCAGTGCCACCGACGGCGGACCAGGCCGGGGGCACGAACGTGCAAGCACACGGTGTGTTTTTCAGAACCGCGACACTAGCAATCGAAACACTGATTCGTGAGAATACGTGGAGTGCTTCCAGTCATCGGGATCTTGCGGCGAAGGCTGAAAGCCCTATGCAGCTTCAATGTCGTACGCTGCCATGCGCACAACAACTGAAGAGAACTGAGGTACAGAGAACGCCCCTTGCACCGGGGACTCTAGCACAGAAATCTACTGCTCGTCATCTGTCAGACTTAACTAGTTCACGACTCAGCGGCGCCCCGGCTTGTGCGGCGGCACGGGGGAGGTGCTTCCTCCCACCCCCCGGTTCTGGCTTGGAAACCTCTACTCCCGCTGATACCATCCCGCGCATGTTCAAATCAATATCCGTTGCATTGAGCCTGATGGGAACGCTTCTGGCCTCAGATTTGCCTTCGAAGAAGTACTTGAACCTGGCCGCGATCAAGACAATGGTGGCCGGCGCCGAAGCCGAAGCCAAGCGCCAGAACGTGCCCGTCACAATCGTCATTGTGGATGAGAATGGTTTTGCTCTTTCTTGAGACAGGGGACGGAGTCTCCATGAACACTGAGGAGTGGGCGCAGAAAAAAACGCGCCACGCCGCCTATCAACTGAAATCGGGAAACCCTTCCGCGGCCTTATTTCCGAACTTCTTCCCCGTGCAAGGCGGTCTGCCCATCAAGGTCGACGGCCAGACGATTGGGGCCATCGCTGCCAGTGGCGCCAAGTCAGAAGTCGACGAGGCCATCGCCAAAGGGGGAATCGATGCCCTTCTTAAAAAGTAACGCGATTCGCGCGGGCATACGCAAGGCCAATGCGCGTCGGATCTGCCCGCTGCAGCCGGGGCCTAAACGGCTTCGGGGCAGGCACAGTCGGCGCTCGCCACTTTGACCTCGTGCAACACCTGCCGCGCAGAGCCTCTGGCGATTTGCTCAGATTGTTCTTTTGGCAGTTTCTCGCTGCCCGCCGCTACTTTGACGCTTTCTTTCAGCAGGCGTTTGTCCACTTCGTTCGTGATCCATTTCGCCCCCGCCACTCCAACCAGGAAGGCTCCGGCCAGCACAGAGAATTTCAAGCTGATCACCGTTCGCAGGCTCTTGTCTCCTAACTCAATGCCAGCGCCCGCTCCATAGAAGGACCACGAGGCAAAAGCAGCCAGCGCCCCAATCAGAACATTGGAGATAGCGCCTGGACACCAGACACCCGATTCTTTACGAGGCAGAGCGAAGCCGTTGTCGCTAAGCAGGGCATTGACGATCCCGCCTATGCCGCCAAAGATCGAGATTAAAGAAGCACACCACCACGGATTCATAATCATCCCCTCCAACCAAAAGGAGCCCCCTCCCGAGCGAGGATTGGGATTCTTGGCAAGACTAATTCCATTAAGACGAACGGTAACTTCATCCACCTTACTTAGCACGGCCAAGGTGGAGAACTTTCGTTGGTAGGATTGTGATGCGAAGTGGAAATTCGTTTCAGGAGAATAGTAACCTGACCTCGAACGATTCAGTCAGCTGCGGTCAAAATGCGATTTTTGGGCAGCACCACAACTGAGGTGGCCCACCCTTGCTCCTTTGCAAGGGTGGGCACCACGGACGCAAGCTGGATGGTACGAGTTGGATTAGCTCTAAGGGTGAAAGTTCAGACTATACACACTCGCGGCCTCACGAACCCACGAGAGGTCCTTGCCGAATCGCGTTCGAACTGGCCTAGCTGCCGGCAATGCCCTTATTGACCAATACCTTGACTTCTACCCGCCGATTCTCAGCTCTTCCAGCTTTCGTTTCATTCGATGCCGCTGCCCCATACTCGCCCATTGCGCCTGGAGCCACAATGTGCCGCATTGGCACTTCTCCTTGCTGCATGAGATAGGTGACGACAGCCTTAGCTCGATCCTCGCTCAGCTTTGTGTTCACCTCGGCACTGCCAGTCGAGTCCGCATAACCAATGACCTCCACGATGTACCCGGTCTGGCGAGTCGCACTGTTGGCGAGCTCCTTCAGCTCTATCTGGTCTTTCGCCGAGATCTTAGTACTGCCGACGTCGAAGTTCACCGTTGCCTGACCTTTGACGTCGTACTCGCTCAACGCCATGAAGCGCTTGGTGTTCGCTTGGATGTCCGCTTCATTCTCTTGAATCCGCTGCCGGTTGGCTGCGATGTTCTGCTGATTCCCCTCAATGGATTCCTTCTGGGCCGCAAGTTGTACTTGATGGCCGGCAAGTTCCTGCTGATGGGCCGCGAGGGTTTGCACATTCTTCTCGACCTGCTCCGCAGTTGGCGTTAGTCCCGATTGAATCATCTCCGCGGTTTCCAGGTCGTCTCCATCCACGGTGATCGTCTTGGCCGTAACCCGACCTTGGTCGTCTGCCGTTCCGTCAACGTCTACCTTAAGTCCTGGTATCAGAACGACATTCGACATCTGCTGCTTCTCGAGACCGAACACACCTTTGTCGTCCTTCGTCGTAGTGTCATCCGTGAGAACGACCGTGGTAGTTCCGGCATCACCCTTAACGATCAGGGTCTCTCCGGTTCGAGCAGTAATCATTCCTTTCACTTCGGCTTTTTCGCTGCCCCACGCAGGAAGCGTTCCAAGCACGACGAAAGCTACCACAAAGCCCCCAACCAAACTTTTCCGATGCATAGTTCCTCTCATTTCTCCGATTTTGTTTTTTCCAGCGACGCGCAGAACCAAGCGCTGGGCCGCCAAACCGATCGGGCATTACGAGGAAAAGATTCAGCCGGAGAGGCTTTTTCCACCACTGGTAAATATGACAGCGAAAAATGTGCGCGCTGCGTTTCGGCAATTTCCGGATGTCGAGGTGAAAGATACGCGCTCTGTTTTCATGACGGAGCGAAGCCCGGGCGGGGCCCACCCTTGCATCTCTCGCAAGGGTGGGTACCGTAGGCGTTCAGGCTGATGAAACGCGTTGGAAAGGCTCCACGCGTGAAAGGCTTACTTGTTACACTGGTTGGCCTCAGCGGGCGGCTACTATCCGTTAAGAGCTTATGGCTATTCCGAACTGCCTCGGTCCTCTCCAGCTACCGGGGTTATGCCCCCGTACAGGCCGTCACTCTCATCGTTCGGTCCGGCGGTGAAAAACAGTTCTGTCGCCAATCCGTTCTTGGCGCCATCGCCGCCGAAGCTGAGTGCCCACAGCCCGTCAATCCACAACGGAGTGCCGTCGGCGTTCAACAGCATCCCTTCCTCGCGACCACTTACCATGTTGTATGCGTGGATCCTGCCATCGCCGAAATTGCCAATCAACAGCCGATGACTAAAAGTCCCGAAGTCGCTCGGTGCGAGCGCAATCCCCCAGGGAGCATTCATAGACGGTCCGTGTTGCAGGCGAAGTAGGAGGTTCCCGTCGAGGTCGAAAACGTCAACGTAGCCCAGCCCGACACCGTGATCTTCATCCCTTGAGCCTGGCTTGCGGTGGGCGAATGTTACAACGATACTGCCGCCGACGTTTTGGATCCCGAACGGCGAGTAATTGGCCGGCAGATTCGAATCCACGAACCCGCCTGCGGTCGTGACAGGTTGGAAATTGCCATCGTACACCTCCACCTGTGCAGTCGCGAAATTGGTGGTGTACAACCGACTGAGGGCACCCTTCCTTGAAATCGCCAATCCCTTGTAGATGGCTCCCTGTTGGGAGTGGTCGATTTTGAGCACCGCACTGGTCGGGTTGACGCCCGGATTCCATCCGGAAATGGTGCCGTCCTCCGCCGCAAAGAGAAAGACGGCCGGTTTTCCGGTCTGAACTTTGAAATCCTTGGTGAAGTTGAAGACAATACCGTCGGGAGCCGATGGCGGCGCGCCGTTCATCGGCGGAGGGACCGTTACCACGAGTGGAATAATCGCGCCGGTCTTGTCATAGAGAGTCGAAAGACCTGTTCCGTTATCAGCAACCCACCAGGGGCCTCCGCCCCGTGCGAGTCCCCATGCATTCACCAGGTTGGGATCGATGGTGGCAGTGGATGAAATTGACGTGGAATCGGCGACGAGGTCTGTCTGCTGGTAGTGTTGGGCGAACGCCGCGTTACCAAATACGAAGAGCGCGACGAGAGTGATCGGGGCAAGACACCTGATGCAAAAACGACGGGGCGTATGGAGCATGGTTGTTCACCTCGCGAACTAGTGCTCGGAAAGTAGCTAAATTCGTTTGGCGATTTGTCATCGTTTTGTAAAGTCCTGGTCAGAACATTCGCTTTGAGAACTGATCATGGGTTTAAGCCTGCAGGGGATAACTTTGCGATTCGTCGACATCCAAGTGATGACCTTGCGAAACCTAATGCTGCTATTCATTACTAAGCGGTTTTTTTGGCCCATGCACCCACAAGGCCGTACGACATAGCTACCGCTCGGTTCGCGACCACTTCTTTGCGCATGCGATTCGCTAAGGTTTCAATCTGCACATGAGCAGCCGAAGCTATATTTAATTTTTCGAGCGTGGGTAGCAGGGAACGCACCGCTTCAGCCAGTAATTTGTAGACCGGACTGTTTTCTTCGCCGGAGATGAAAGTATCCACGCGCATGCTTGGTCCAGGTAGACCGCAATCGAGAAATAAGGAATGCATTTCCAGTCCAAGTTCAGGCCGCGCTCCGCTGCCGCGCAAGGCTTCCACGAGCCAGCGTGCTGCCGCATCGAAAGTGGGAACAACTGGCCAGGAGCGGCATGTAGTCGGGTCAAGTTCCTGGAACGCCACCAGGCCACCCTCACGAACGTGCCGCATCATGTTTCGAAGACTCTCGGCTGGATCGTCCTGGTACATTGAGGACGAAGCGGCCAATAATCGCGTCGAATGGACAGTCAAAGTGCATTTCCCCAGCATCGCCCGTTTCGAAAACAACGTTGTGAATGTTGCGTCGGATTGCTCTTGTTCTGGCCCGCTCTACCGCTGCCGGAGATCGATCAACGCCTACCAACATCGCCATTCGAGCCGACTAGCTCCGCAGCCAGGAAGCTCACGTCTCCGCTGCCGCTGCCCACATCGAGCACACGCATCCCTGCAGTCAATCCCGCTTCCGTCAGGACCTGACGGGTATACGGCGCAAACACGGTCGCTTGAAAACTCAGACGATCCAATTCACGAGAAGAATGGCCCAACGCATACTCGACTTGCGCACTTGAAAGCCCCAATTCTTGACTCGACAAATGAAGTCTCCTTACTGCTGTGAACAGCTGAATTTTTCGGGGGGGAAACTGGTTAGACTATCGAAGAGCGCAGTCTTGACTTGTCACGTGTTTGTAACGGACATGTCATCTTTTTTCTGCAGGCCTGGCGGTTTCGCGTATGCGGCGCGACTGTCGAAAACCGGTGGAATGTGTTCTGGATGTCGAATCTGGCGTGGAACCATGATCCCTCGCAGCACTTGCGATGTATGCCTGGAGTTCACGGGGCCGCTAAAAACAAAACGGGCACCCGACACGGATGCCCGCTCAAAAATCAGCCAATACTCTCGACGAAAACTACGCCCGCGCGCCCACGGCTGCCGGTTCGTTCGATGGAACGGCTTTGTCTTCACCATTCGCTTTTGCGGATTGCTGTCCGCCCTTGCGAATGTCAATGCCGCCCTTAAAGAACGCGCCGTCTTCAATCGAAATCCGCGCCGCGATCACGTCGCCAGTCAGTGACCCATCGCTGCGAATGTCCACACGGTCGCTGGCGGTCAGGTTTCCGCGCACCTTGCCAAGCACCACGATCTCTCTCGCGTTGATGTTCGCGGCCACCACGCCATTGCGGCCGACGGTGACGCGGTTGCCTGACAGGT
>Ga0126379_10001606_pt1 | contig 13895 bp, 9 predicted proteins | sample PanSoiMetPlot_24_FD_92640 | JGI IMG/M metagenome (GOLD analysis project Ga0126379, IMG submission 92640) | Tropical forest soil microbial communities from Panama - MetaG Plot_24 | ecosystem: Environmental > Terrestrial > Soil > Tropical forest > Bulk soil | place: Panama | collected 2016-02-17 | reverse complement strand
TGCCTTTGGACTCGCGCTCGTTTTGTCTCTGATTCGAGCGGGCGGGTGGCGCGGGCTGTTGCGAAGGCGGATTGTTGCGGCGAAACTCGGGTTGCGGCTGAGCCTGGGGCGCGGGAGCGGGTCTTGCCGCGGGAGCGGGTTGCTGAGTCTGCGCGGGTGGCGGCTGCCGGCGGAACTCGGGTTGTGGCGCTGGCTGGGCCGGCGCCTGCGGAGGCTGGGGCCGGCGAAGTTCGGGTTGAGGCGTCGCTTGGGCTGGGGCCGGCGAAGCCGGTTGCCTGCGGAACTCGGGTTGTGGATTCGCCTGGGCGGGTGCCGCTGGAGCGGATCGAGGCGCGGGGGCGGGCGCCGGACTCGCTGGGGCTGGCGGCGGCGACGCGACTTGTGCCGCGGGTCGGCCGACCTGACGGATCGCGGGCCGCGGGGCTGCGCCGGGTTGAGCGGGGCTCGACTGCTGAAGCTGCGTGATGGCGGCGCGCGGCGGGGGTTGGCCCGGATTCTGACGCAGAATCTGCTGCTGGCGCGCGAACGACGGCGGAGGCGCAGGCGGCGTGGCTCTTGCAACAATCGTGCGATTCACAACGGCGGGCGGAGGAGCGGCCGAGGCCTGGACTCTCGCGCCTAGCACGGCTGTTCTCTCCGGCGCTACGACCGCGACGCTGCGGACCTCGGCCCTCGCCACCATTTCCGGCCTCACTTGGACGGCCGCCACGGCAACAGGACGTCCGCCCGTCATGGCGCTCTGCGGCACCACCGTCACCGCGCCGGCGACGTTGCGGTTCACATAGGTGACGTTGGTCACGTTCACGTTTTGGATCACTGTCCGGTTCACGATCACGGTGTTCGTGACGTTGACGCGTTCAATATAAGAGCGGCTGTGATGGTAGGCGGGCACCCAGACTTCGCGAGGCCCCAGGGGGAACCAACCGACGGCGGGTCCACCACCGACGGCGATTCCCACACTGAAGCTGCCCCCACCGACCCATGCCACCATGGCGGGCGCGTAGACCGGCCGAGCAACAACCGGTCCCGGAACCCACGCCCAACCTCCTCCGACGAAAACCCATCGTCCGTAGTGAAATGGCGCGTAGCCCCAAGGCGCGTCGTCCACCCAGGTCCATCCCCAAGGCGCAATCCAGGCCCAGTGGCCGTAGTGGTAAGGCGCCCAAGCAACAGGCACGGCCTGCGGCGCCCAGATCCAGCCGTATTGGGAGTCTTCCCGCCACACACCTGAGTTGTCGAGATCCTGATAGCCGGGAATGTCGCGGGAGACGTGCTGGGCGGAGACAGACATGTCCTCGCGCCGGTCGCGGTCCTCGCAAAAATTGTCAAATGGATCGGTAGGCGGGATCGGACGGGTATCGAGCACAGGCTGGTCGGCGCCGGCATTATTCAAAACGACGCGAAGCTGCTCGCGCGGATGAATGGTGACCGCCTGCGAACCCGCGTTTGCCTCGGCTTCGCCGCCGCGTACGCTAGCGATGGTCGTGTCGCCCTGCTCATTGACCTCGATTCGATATTCGCCGGGCCGGAGCAGCGTCAGAGCCATTTGCGGGGTGTCGAGCTCGAAGGTTTCCCCGTCGGCCAGGCGTCGCAGCCGTACGCTCACGGCGCCGACGGAGACCTGAAACTGCGCGTCGCCATCGTCGAGATTCAGTACCGTCAGATTGGTGCGCCCGTTCATGCGCACAGCCGCAGAGCCGAAATGCAGCTCCGCGCGCGAGCCGGCTTCGGTCCACAGCCGGTCGCCCGTAGTCATGGGGCGATTCAACGTGGCGGGCACCCAATCCTCCACGCTGCCGGGCTGAAAGGAAACGGTTCCGCTAATGAAACTCAAGCGCGCCGCCCGTCCGGGCGGATCGTCGTCATCGGCCCATGCGGTTGCTCCCACCAGAACCAGTGCAAATGCGCTCATCAGAAGTCGTTGTCTTGTCATATTGTTTTCTGCCTTCTTGCTTCTCCCCAAAAACTTCCAACCTCTTCTCGTGGGATGCTCGGGGAAATAAAAGGGTTACGGGCGAAAGGGTGAACGCGTTTTCATTAGGGAAGCTTCAGCCGGCGATCAGGCGCTCCAACTCGGAGCCCGCGCGAATGATCGTCTCGTTGCGTTCGGGACCTGTGGAAATCCCGCCGATTTCAACGCCAGTGCGCTCTTCCAGAAACTTCAGATACGCGCGAGCGGCTTCGGGCAGCGCTTCATAACGGGAAATGCCGCGCGTGGACGTTTGCCAGCCCGGCAGAGTTTCGTAGACCGGCTCCACGGCTTCCAAAGCGCGATAGGTCGCGGGCATCTCGCAAACATCGGCGCCATGCACACGGTAGCGCACGCAAACGGGGATCTCCGCGAGCTGGTCGAGCACGTCCAGCTTAGTCATCATTATCGTGTCGAACCCGTTGACCATGGAGCTGTAAGCAAGCAGCGGAACGTCGAACCAGCCGCAGCGGCGCGGGCGTCCCGTGACGGCGCCATACTCATTGCCTTCGCGCCGAAGCAATTCGCCGCCGGCGCCGTAGTTCTCGGTAGGGAACGGTCCTGAGCCGACGCGGGTGATATATGCCTTCGACACGCCGATGACGCCGCCGATGCGCGTCGGCGGAACACCGGTCCCCGTGAACGCGCCGCCAGCCGTCGCGCTGGAAGAGGTGACGAACGGATAGGTACCGTGGTCGATATCGAGCATGGCTCCCTGCGCGCCTTCGAACAGAACCTTCTTGCCCTGCGCCATCGCGTCGCGGAGCAGCATGGCGGTATCGCAAACCAGGGGCCGGATGCGCGCGGCGTACTCCTCGCAGTGCTGGCGGATGCCCGCGTAATCGATCGGTTCGTTGAGGTGGAAGGTAGAGGCAAGAATGCGCTTGTCTTCCGCCAATGTATCGTAGAGCGCGCGAAAGCTTTCCGAATCGAATAAATCCGCGATGCGGATGCCGCGCCGGCCGGTTTTATCTTCGTAGCACGGGCCGATGCCGCGCGCCGTGGTGCCGATGGGGATGCGGTTTTCCCGCGCTTCAGACATCTTCTCCACCAAACGATGAAAAGGGAAGATGACGTGCGCGCGATTGCTGATGCGAAGCTGGCCGCGAACGTCGAAGCCCGAGGCCTCCAGCGCCTCCATTTCTTCCAGCAGCGCGGCCAGATCCACCACCACGCCGTTGCCGATGACGGCCAGCACCCCAGGCCGCAAGATGCCACTGGGAATAAGCTTCAGGATGAACTTTTTCTCGCCAATGAAGACGGTATGCCCGGCATTATGGCCGCCCTGATATCGCGCGACGATGTCGAAGCGCTGGGCGAGCAGATCCACAACTTTACCTTTGCCCTCGTCGCCCCACTGCGCGCCAAGGACGATGACGTTGCTCATGCTTGATCCAAGCTGACTATTGTAGCGAGTCTCGCGGAACCCGATTGTAAGAAACGGATGAGCAGCAGATGTGGCGCAGGCACTCGTGCCCGCCGCCTCGACACTCATGTCGAGGCCTGGCTCCGGCGAGACCCCGGCCGGCGTCGAGACGACTCTCGACGCGGCGCGCAAAAGTGCGTGCGCCACGAAAATCGTCGCCCTGCAAGAAGAATTCTCACCTTGGTAGTGCAGATGGACACGATCTGTCTCGATCCGTGTCCATCCATGGAAAATCCTTTCGCGCCGCGTCCGGGGTACCGTGAGAGGGGAGGAATCATCTATGAGCAATCCCAGCTACGCGTTTCATCCTTCTGAAACACTTGCGACCGAAGCCCTGGCGCAACTTGCTCTTGATCTGCGCTGGTCCTGGAATCATTCCGCGGACGAATTGTGGAAGCAGATCGATCCAGAGATGTGGAGGCTGACCCACAATCCCTGGGTCATTCTGCAAACGGCGTCTCAAGAGAAGCTCAATGAGCTTGCACAGAATTCCGTTTTTCAGCAACGTCTGGAAACGCTTCTTAAGGTGCGCGGCGAGACGCTGGCATCGGCTGGCTGGTTCCAGCAGGCGCATCCGGATTCAAAGCTGAGCTCGCTGGCTTATTTCAGCATGGAGTTCATGCTCAGCGACGCGCTGCCCATCTACTCAGGCGGGCTTGGCAACGTGGCGGGCGATCAACTCAAGGCCGCCAGCGACTTGGGCGTGCCCGTTGTGGGCGTGGGGCTGCTCTATCAGCAAGGGTATTTCCGGCAGGAGATCGACGCCGACGGCACACAACGGGCTCTTTATCCTTTCAATGACCCCGGGCAATTGCCGATCACGCCCGTACGCGAGGCCAATGGGGAGTGGCTGCGCCTCCAAATCGATCTTCCCGGCTTGCCGGTGTGGGCGCGAGCCTGGCAGGCTCAGGTTGGGCGAACCAAGCTTTACTTGCTTGACACCAACGACCCTGCGAATCTTGCCAATTACCGGGGCATCACCAGCGAGCTCTACGGAGGCGGCTCGGACCTGCGGCTGAGGCAGGAAATGGTGCTCGGGTTGGGAGGCTGGCGCCTGTTGCGCGCGCTGGGAATCCGGCCGGAAGTTTGCCACCTGAACGAAGGTCATGCGGCCTTCGCGATCTTGGAGCGGGCGCGCGACTGGATGGGCGATCATAAGCAGCCGTTCCAGGTCGCGTTGACGGCGACGCGGGCGGGGAATCTCTTCACCACGCACACGCCCGTCGCAGCCGGATTCGACCGCTTCTCGCCGGACCTGATGGACAAATACTTCCGGCGATATAGCGAGCAGGAATTGGGAATTCCCTTCGAGCAATTGCTGAGCCTGGGCCGCGGCAACCCCGACGATTCTTCAGAACCGTTCAACATGGCCTACCTCGCGATTCGCGGGAGCGGACGCATCAACGGCGTGAGCCGGCTGCATGGACAGGTGAGCCGGCGAATTTTCCAGACCCTTTTCCCTCGCTGGCCGCAGGAAGAAGTTCCAGTGGCGCACGTCACCAACGGCGTTCACATCCCCAGTTGGGAGTCCGGCGAGGCCGACCGCATCGGAGCGAAAGTCTGTGGAGTAGACCGGTGGCACGGGGATCTGGAGACTGTGGAAGACGGTCTGCGAAAGACTCCCGACAGCGAATTGTGGCAGCTTCGCGCCGAGGCGCGCGGGGCTTTTGTCACTTACGTACGAGAACGCCTGGCGCGTCAGTTGGCCGGCCATGGCGCTTCTTCGCCGGAAGTGGAAGAAGCCCGGCAGTGCCTGGACCCGAACACTTTGACGCTAGGGTTCGCCCGGCGTTTTGCGACGTACAAACGCCCGAACTTGCTCTTGCACGACCGCGAGCGGCTCCTCAGGATTCTCACGAATCCGCAAGCGCCGGTTCAGTTGATCCTTGCGGGCAAGGCGCATCCTCAGGATCTTGCAGGCCAGGCCATGATCAAGGAATGGGTACACTTCGTCCGGCGGCCAGAATTACGCGCCCACGCCGTTTTCCTAAGCGATTACGACATGCTCTTGACCGAGCGCATGGTGCAGGGCGTGGATCTGTGGATCAATACGCCCCGACGGCCTTGGGAGGCTTGCGGCACCAGCGGAATGAAGGTGGTGGCCAATGGGGCGTTGAATCTCTCAGAACTGGATGGCTGGTGGGCTGAGGCGTATTCGCCCGACGTGGGCTGGGCGCTTGGCGATGGCGCTGAGCACGGAGAGGATCCAGCCTGGGACGCGGCCGAGGCGGACGCGCTCTATTCCTTGCTGGAGCGCGAGATCGTGCCCGAGTTTTACAGCCGCGACGAGCGCGGCATTCCAACCAAATGGGTGGCGCGCATGCGGGAGAGCATGGCTCGGTTGACCCCGACGTTTTCCAGCAACCGCACCGTCCGGCAATATACCGAGGAGCACTATTTGCCGGCCGCCGCGGCTTTCTGCGAGAGAGCGGCGGAGGGGGGCAAGCCGGCTTTGCAATTGGTGGAGTGGGAGCGAAATGTGCGCCGCCATTGGACGGCGCTGCGATTCGGCTCCGTTAGCGTGGAGAAAGAGGGGGATCAGTTTGCGTTCGCGGTTCAAGTCTACCTGGACGAACTGGATCCGGAGTCGGTGAGCGTCGAGCTCTATGCCGACTCGAGCGACGGCCCGTTTCGGAAGAAGATGGATCGCGGCGAAGCATTGATCGGTTCGGCGCACGGCTACACGTATTGGACGCGAGTTCCGGCCAACCGGGACGCCGCCGATTACACGGCTCGGCTGGTTCCGAGCAGAGCGGGGGCGGCGGTCCCGCTGGAGGCGAGTCAGATTCTGTGGCAGCGGTGAAAGAAGGCGCGCCGCGTAGTCATCAATGGCCGCCCCGCAGAGCAGCACAGCCCCAACCAGTGCCGTGGCGCAGGCACTCGTGCCTGCCGCCGGCGAAGACTCCAGCAGGCGTCGAGACGAGTCTCGACGCGGCACGCAAGAGTGCGTGCGCCACGAAAATCGTCGCGGTCCAAGAGGATTTCGGGTCTAGTAGGACAACGCGTCAGTTCGGGCGATTTGGCTCGGATCGGGCGATGGCGAACCAGGCGGCTGCGGGAACCAGCAACAGTGCCGCCGCTCCGGCGATCGCCAGCGAGGCGTGTTGTGCTAGGAGGGGCGCGAAGGAAGTAGAGGCAATCTTTTGAAGGGCGGCCTGAAACCAGCTCGACGTGGCGCCAAAGCAGGCTCCGAGCAGCCCAGTGGCGCAGGCGAATGCCACTAATTGCACAGCGGTGATGGGACGGGCAGCGGCAGCGATGGCTTCGCGGCGCGCGCGGATTTGAGCTTGATGCCAGACGCGGCCCGAATCGGGGACCACTGTGGAAGACCGCGTCTCCAGGCTGGCTTCGCAGATCGCGCCGGCGACCAGCGCCGCCTCCGAGCACACGGCGCACGTTGCGGCATGGGCGCGCAATTGAGCTTCGGCCCCATCCGGCCAGCGCGACTCCATGGCTGCGGCGAGTACATCGGCCTCGTATACGCACTCGAGAGGCTTCATCGTTCCACTCCCAGCAATACGGCCAGTCTTCGCCGCGCGCGGAATAGGAGCAGCTTGATGCTGGCCGGGCGCATGCCGAGCATGCCCGCGATCTCCCGATGGCTCGCTCCCTCGGCGTATGCGAGCCACAGCATCTCGCGCTCCCGGGGCTTGAGGAGCGACATGGCTCTCGCGAAATCCGCCTGTCTTTCGGTGGCCGCAGCATGATCGCCAACGGCTGCGCGCTCCATCTCTCCTTCTCTTCCGGAGAAAAAGGGATGCGTCAGGCTACGCCGCCGCGCATCTCGAGCCAGATTCGTGGCGATGCGATAGAGGGAGTTTCTGCGATGGGCTTCGGAATCGTGCGTGGTGGCGGCGCGGAGGAAGCGGTAGTAGGTCTCCTGGAGCAGGTCATCGGCTAACTGGCGATCGCCGGTGATGCGGGCGAGATAGGCCCACACGCCTCGGGCGGTGCGCTCGTAGAATGCGCGGAACGCATCTTCATCCATTACGAAGCTCGCTTCCGCTCGCTCCATGGCTTCGAGGCGGCTGACATCGGTATATGTCACTTCACGAAACATAGAATTTCTACCCCTGCGTGGCGGCCGCATTGGATTGGCCTATCAGACCCAGCCGGCGCGAAATCATGAAAGAGACGACGGCGGAAACCACGAGCCCAAAGCCGAGCGCCATACCGAGAATGCCGAGCGCGCGGAGCGGCTGCGCCGCATCATAGGATACTCGCCCCGCCACGACTTGCAAACCAATGCCCGCCGCGATTAGCACCACGCCCCCTTGCACGGTCCAGAGGATCCGACCCAATGGCGCGGCTAGGCTGCGCGGACCGGCGTCTAGCGCGACCGGGGTCGACTCCAGAAATCTCGATCCCGCGGGCGATTGTATGTAGGCCAGCAGATCTTCGTGGGTCGTCAGCCGGTCCATCAGCTTGGTGTGAACCTCGGTCTGGAGATTCGTGAGCCGGTTCCAACGGCGGTAATCGATGAAGGTGCGAATCAGCCATGCGATCAGGCCGAAAGCGAGGCTGAATCCTGCGAATACGGTTACATCGGTGAGCATACTTTCCCAGACGCGCGCGGTCTCCGCCGCGGTGTTCTCCGGACGGCGGCGTTCCTCGGGCTCGCCGACATAGAACGAAGGCGCGCGCGCGACCTCGGGGTGCGTCCGCAGAAAGCTGACGAGTCCGGGGTAGGGGGCGAGGTACGATTCGTTGCTCAGCAGGCTTGGATCGAGGGCAAGAACTTCCCTCAATGCGGGAGGGTAGCGCTGCAAAAGGTTGGACAGCTCTTGCTGCGTGCGCTGTGCATTGGGCTGTTCAAAGTCCTGCAGGGGCGGCTGATTCCCCTGCGCCCAGCTCGAAACTGCCGCGAGTATCGCCAATCCGAATATTCGGGCCATCATCGCCGATAAATACGCGCAGCGTGGTGAAAGGTTAACATTATCCGGCGCTGGCCGGTCCTGCGGAAGCTCGCAGGGGAAGGCCGGGCGAAGCGAGTGTTTCGAGAAGCTGCTCATGAATCTCGGGGCCGAGAAGGTAAACCAGGCGGCCGTCGGATTCCGTGATAGTGGCCAATCCCTTGGCCGTCAATAGGCAGCAGACTTGAAGCTCGCCGGGCGTGAGCCGGTCCGCCTCCACCCGCGTGACGCCCGCAGGATCGGGCCGGAATTTGCGAAGGAAGTCGCGGACAAAAATTTGCTCGTCGCGACTGTCCAGCGACGCTCCGGCCGCGAACCAGCGTTGTTCCGGGCTGCCGAAAAAGTACGGGCCAGAGGCATAAGCCAGAAGGAACACCACGATATCGATGAAAGCGGCCAGAGCCAACGAGAAGATATGGCGCAGGGTGGGTGTGGCGAATAGCTCTTGGAAGGCGACTAACAGGTCTTCCTGCTCGCTCGCCGTCCGGTCGACGTAGTCGGCGTAGTCCGGCGGGACGGGACGATCGAACGCTCCCGCGTGGAGGGCCGCCTCTACATCGTTCCAGGGGATGACGTCGTAGGTTTGGCGGAACTCGCGAAGCTGCTGGTCGGTGGGATCGAGCGGCTTGAGCTTGCCGCGAAGATCGGCTAGCTTCGCTTGTGCCTCTTGCATGCGTTGCAGCGATTGCTGGGCTAGCTTCCCATAGCGGTCGAAGGCGGTGTAGCGCAGACCTTCGCCCGCGCCTTCCGGATAGTTCGACGAGTACGTGCGAGCCTCGCGGGCGACAGCCTCCCGGACCTGGCGAAGGTAGGGGTCGGCGTCTTCGGCGCGCGAGATGTAGCCATTGGCTTTTTCGGCGGTGGTCATCTCGTCAATGGCGGCGATGTGTTTTTGCTGTTCAGCAATGGCGGACGCCAGGATTTGGCTGGAGCGGTCCGTGGAGTCGTTGAGCTTGTCGTACAGCTTCCTCTCCACCTGCATCGGCCTTTCGCGGGCGGAGAACCAAGTGAATAAGCTCACATAAGAAAAAGCGATGGACACGGTGGCCGTGATGGCATAGACGGCAATTAGCAACGCGCGCTTGGACTTGGTGAAGCCGATCAGCCATGCGACGAAGACCAGGGCTATCTGGATGCCCAACGACGCCAGCAGTGAAAACCACGTCGAAAGGTACAACGCCATACCTTGCTGCGTGGTGTACCAGGAGACGATCGAAAGCAGGCAACTCGCCACGAATAGAGACTTGACCATGGGGCGGGTCACGTGGGCGGAAGACACGAGTTCCATGAAAGAGGAAACGTCAGGCGCGGCAAAAAGGTTCCAGGGACCCCGTCACCGCCCCTTTTCGGCAGCGCGCGCTCCCTGCAAAATCGTCGTCATGGAGTAGTTGCCTTCGTGGCAAGCGTATTCGACCACCGGTTCGCGGCTTCGCCGCATGGAAAGCTCGCCACTCCAAGGTTTTGTGAATGCAGAGGGATCGTCGACCGTGAATTGGTAGAGAATCGTATCGGTGCCGGTGCGCGTGAGGCGCTCGACCAAATGCATGTTCTGATCGGCGCCATAGAAGTTGCTAACGCCGATGAAATTGGTCGTGTCGATCACAAGGGTTTCGGCCTCCCAGCGGCCGCGCGAATCGCCCATGTATCCGCGAATTTGGGGGGCCGCGTGGGGACGGCGGTCGAGTGGGATCAGCCGGACTTCATGCATCATTTCCTGGTTGATGGCGACGTATCCTTCGCCTTGCACAATTTGCAGGAAGTTGTTGTTGGGTGTGGGGATCATCGGCAGATCGCGCGAGATGCAGCGGATGCGGAGCGCGAGGTCTTCGGGCCCCGCTGGGCCGGGCGCGCTCGACGCGGGTCCCGCCGCGGGGGCGAAGCGCGACCCTTCTGGACCCGTGGCGACAACTCTGACCGCGCGTTTCTTCAGCCCCTCGGCGGTGAAGGGCGGGATTTTACCGTCTGGCGGATCGACGATGATCGAAGTGCGCCGGCTGGCGATGACGGCGGTGGCGCGGTCTCGCCAGAACTCGTTATAGTTCCGTCGAAGATCCGCCTCGGCGCCTCCGTCCCGGCGATCGCTATTGACCTCGTTGAGAGCCTCTCGTAGTCGGCGGCTTCCTGTGCTGTCAAAAATTCTCTACCGGCGAACTCCGGCGGGCGCTCCAGAGGCGTTAGAGTCGCGGTGGACCAGACTCCTTGAAGGTCCGGTTGGCCGTCGGGCGTGCGCTGAGGAGTCCACTGTTGTCCGGCAAGGGGAGCCGGCGCGAGCGCGAAGACCATCGCCGTCACCAAAGCCAACCATCGATAGCTCATAATGACGAACGGCCTTAGTCTATCGAAAACGCGGCTGGGGCGCGACGGGTGACGATGGCGGGAATCTCTCGCAGAGCACGCAAAGCTCGCAAAGAAGTCTTTGCGGCCTTTGCGAGAGTCTCGGTACTGCTCAGGAGCGGATTTCCCGGCCGGCTAGCCGGAAGTAGGGTAGGTAAGCCCGGGTCTCATCGAGCAGGCGACGAATATCCCAGCGGATCAGGACACGTTGACGGCCTTCGACGTGGAGCGAGTGAAATTCCGCTGCAAGACTGGAAGGCAACTGCCGGGCGAGGGAGGGGCTGATGAGCCGAATTTCCCCTCCGATCACCACCAGCTTGGGCTGCGTTCCGAATCCGCGGACGGCGATCCAGTCGTCGAGGTCCGGCGATAGCCTAAGAACATCTCTCGCGGCGGAGCCCACCAACTCACATGCGCGCGCGCCCGAATCCTGAGCGAAGCGGATCTCATCGAGCAGATCGCCTTCCGCCGTCAATGGGGAATCGGTTCCGAGCGCAAGGCGGACGCCCGATCGCACGACTTCGCGGCCCAGCGTGTGGGCCAACGTGAACAGGTTGGACCGGGGACACCAGATCGCTGCAGCTCCCACGCGCTTCACAAGGTCCCATCCCTCGCCGCTAAGACCCACGGCGTGGACCAACACCGTGCGCTCGGTCAGCGCGCCCAGCTCATGGAGACGTAAGAGCTCTGCAGCGGCGTCGGAATACGTTCCTTCGCCCAAGTGAATGATGAATGGCCAGCCAGGCGGCGTCTGTTCGAAGCGTTCCCTTACGTCCTGCGTAAAAGCGAGCGAATGCGCCCAGCCGAATTGTTTCAACACTCGGATAGGAAATCCGGAATCGAAAACCGGATGATATTCGTCGTGGTGGCAGACGGTGGTCACGCCTGCCACCAGGTTCCGCAGACCGCCCCAAATCAGGCGCAGGTGCTTGGGAACGTCCAGATGCGGACGGATGGGCTCGCGCTCGGGATGGTAAATGTCGCGGGCCCATTCCGTGGCGTTTAGGTAAGGGCCGGAGCCGAGGCGCGGAAACAAAGAGAACTGGAGATGATCGTGAGCATTGACCAGACCGGGCAGCAGTTGGAGCCGTTCCAGATCCAGCTCGACGGCTTCGACGGTTACCTTCGAACCCACTGCGCGACAAAAATCGCCGGAAACTGGGAGGTTTCGGCGAATCGCTCCGCGTATCCGGCCTGCTCGAAAATAGCTCTTTCCGGTTCTCCCAGCCTCGGCTCGGATAAGCCCGTCAACCGGAGATCGGGCGCTCTCAAATCTTCGAGTGAATAAGCATCGTGCGCGACTTCGATGGCGCCGCCGTTGTGGCGGAAGGTGCGAGTCCAGCCGCGCCGCAGAGCTTCGGGATGAACGTCGCTAGCCAGCACCATGCCTCCGGGCCGCACGATGCGGCGCAGCTCACCGAAAATGTCTGGGGCGTAGCCGAGCGCGAACGCGCACACGACAAAATCGGCGCAGGAATCGCGAAGCGGCAGAAGCCCGCCATCGGCCTGAACCGCGGGCGTTGAAGTCCACTGCAACATCTCATGGCAGAAGTCCACTGCGATCGCGAAGGCGCCGCGGGCCGCCAGGCGCGAAGCCCAACGGCCGCGGCCCGCTCCCACGTCAACGGCTCTGCGGCCGCGGAGATCCGGCAGCAGCGGAGCCATGGTGCGCTCCTCCAAGGAGATGAGGGCGTTGGGAGAGCGATCGTATTCCGGGGCCAGAAGCGCGTAAGCTTCGCGCGCCGGCATCTTCTCAACCGGCGCTGCGCGGGCAGTCATAAACTTTCGACCCGCGGATCGCGGGGCTGGAGCAATTTCTGAGCCAGCTCCAGCTCACGTGGCCATTGATAGAAATCGAACGCATAGCGCCACCAGCTCAGTCCCTTGAGCGCCGCGCGCGCCAAGCTCGACAGGCGCGCATCTTGAATGGTGGGCCAGCGGCAGGACATGACGGTTTCGAACGCATCGATCAGCCGCTTGGTCCGCTGCGGCAGCCACGGCAGAGCCGGATCTGACCGCACGGTGAAGTTGTACCACCGTGGCGTAGCCCACTCCTCTGGCGTTTTGGGAAAGTCGATTTTGCCGTCGATGTCTCCGTACATGCCGTCAGGGTGAGGCGTGGGAGTGTAGTGCTGGATGATGATCTCCGCGTATGGGTTCGCCGCCTTCAGCCGGCGGATAAACTGCATGTTCGTGCGGAGATCGGAGTCCGGATCTTTCGGATTGCCGATGACAAAGGAGAACTCCGGGATGATGCCGAATTGACGGATCCGGCGGGCCAGCTCCAGCGTCTGCGCGGACGTGATCTGCTTTTCCATCGCCCGCAAAATCTCATCCGAGCCGGATTCGGCGCCCAGGAAGATCATCTTGCATCCCGACCGGCGAAGAGCGTGTAGCGTCTGGTCGCTATAACGCAGCAGAATGTCGATGCGTCCTTCGCACCACCACCCGAGCTTGAGGGGCGTGATTCGATCGGCGAGCTCCGCGGAATCGTCCTCGCGCAAGAAGAAGTTGTTGTCGTAGAACTGGACCGCGTCGATGGCGAATTGTTGCTGCAAGTGCGCCAGCACGGCGGCGGTTCGTTCCGGCTTTTCACACTTCTGGCGGCCCGCGGCCACTTCCGTCACGCCGCAGAATTTGCAGCGGAATGGGCATCCATAGCTGGCGTGATGAACCGCAGTGCGGCTGCCGAGAAAGGTCCGGGCGAGGTATTTGTGCGGATCTCTCAGCTGATGGTAGGGCATCCAGGGGAAATCGCCGGGAGAGCGGATGCCGCGGTCGCGCGTATGGACGTGAAGGCCGAATGCATCGCGATACGACACTCCGGAAATATTCCGAAAGTCGCGGCCGTTGCGTAGCGAGGCGAGCAGTTCAAGAAACGTGTCTTCTCCCTGGCCGCGCACCACCACATCGACGTAAGGAGCGTTCAGCGCGGCATCGGGATACAGGGACGGGAAGTAGCCGCCCCACACGATCGGCGTCTTTGGGTATTTGGCGCGGAACCATTTGGAGAGGCCGACCGCCGCGACCATTTGCGGCCCCGGCATCAGCGAAACGCAGAGCGCTTCGACCGGGCGCGCTTGCATGATTCGATCGATCGAGGCGGCGGGATCGGAGTCAATATTCCCGTCCACGATCTCGTACTCTTCGCGGCCCTCCAGCATCGCGGCCAACGCCAGCACGGAGAGCGGAAACCGCCGGTTCCTAGCGCGACGAATGCTGCGGGGATGCAGCAGAATGATCACTTGAAGCT
>Ga0126379_10001605_pt1 | contig 13899 bp, 11 predicted proteins | sample PanSoiMetPlot_24_FD_92640 | JGI IMG/M metagenome (GOLD analysis project Ga0126379, IMG submission 92640) | Tropical forest soil microbial communities from Panama - MetaG Plot_24 | ecosystem: Environmental > Terrestrial > Soil > Tropical forest > Bulk soil | place: Panama | collected 2016-02-17 | reverse complement strand
TCTTCGGCTCGACGTTAATTGGACTCTGTAGTCCAATTTAAGGTTTCGGATTTCGGATTTAAAATGCGGGATTCGTCCAATTTCGAAATTTCTGCTTTGCCCCTATGTCTGCCCTTCCTTTTCGAAGTGCCGCTGTTTTATATTGTCCGAACCAATGGGAGTTCATAAATGTAGGGTTGGACTAATCTGGTCGGTCCTGTTTACGGTCATCGTGACGGCGGTTCCCAGGTATTGGGAATTAAGGCTTCAATCGATTCCGCCGCTCGAGCCGCCCTTGCCTGCCATTAATCCGGTCAATCCGGTTCCGCCCATCGAGGTGGTAGAAGACACCATTCAAAAGAACAGAACACTGGTTGCAACGCTCGTTGACTACGAAGTACCTGTCACGATTGCGAAGGAGATCGCGGATCTGATCAAGCCCGTGTTCGACGTCCGGAAGCTCCGCTTTGGAAACGCGTTCCGACTCGAAAGGGACAATGACGGCACGGTCAAGAAATTCGAGTACAAGATCGATGACGAAAGTGTGTTGAAAGTCGAAAAAGGAACGGACACCTACGAAGCGAAGGTTGAAAAGATTGATCTCGAAACACGCGAGTCCACGATCACGGCCGAGATTCACAGTTCTTTATGGGATGCCTTAGGAGACCTTCCAAAGCGCGAGTACCTCGCGACAGAACTCGCTCAGATATTTCAGTGGCAGGTGGACTTCAGCACGGAGATCCGGCCCGGCGATCAGATACGGCTGATTGTCGACGAATCCGTTCACGATGGGAACTTTGTGAAATACGGAAAGATCCGGGCCGCAGAGCTTGTGAATATGGGAAAGGGGTATCGCGGTTTTCTGTTCCGCGATTCTTACTACGACGAGAAGGGTGTATCACTCAAGCGCGCGATACTGGCTTCCCCCCTGAAGTTCACGCCGCGCATCAGCTCCGGTTTCACCGGTAGACGCATGCACCCGATTTTGGGTACCGAACGCGCGCATCTCGCGACGGATTACGCAGCGCCTGCAGGTAGTCCCGTTGTTGCGGTCGCGAACGGGATTGTGACGTTTGCCGGTTGGGATGGTGGATATGGAAATCTCGTTCGCGTCAAGCATACGAGCGGCCTTACCAGCGGGTACGCGCACTTATCCCACATCGCATCAGGAATTCGCGCCGGCCAGGCGTTGAAACAAGGTGAGCTTATCGGCCTTGTCGGCCAGACCGGTCTCGCAACAGGTCCACATCTTCATTTCATGATGACGAAGAACGGGGCGCCCATTAATCCGGTTCCGGCTCTCAAAAAAGGCGAAGCCGCTCCTCCAATCGAGGGAAAACTGAAAGCCGAGTTCGCGCAAGTCATCGCGCCGGAGCGAGCGAAGCTGGACGAGCTCGACTCTAGCTCCCCAACACTGACAGCTGCTCATCAATAAATTTCGTCACCATCTGATTGTGCATCGCTTCGCGAACACGCTGCAGTGCTTCACGCGCTTGATCGAATTTTTTCTGTTCGATGCTGATATTAATCATGAGTACCAACGCATCGAGCAGCCCAGGATCTTTCTCAATCGCTCCTCGAACGTTTACTTCAGCCTGATCGTATTTTTTCTGCAGATATTGGATCTTCCCGATGAAGTACTGGGCAAATGCCATTTGTGGTTCCCTATTCAGAACATCCTTCAGCAATTTGAGCGCTCCGCCGTAGTCGGCCTGTTCTGTAAGAGCCACCGCAATGTTCAAATTGATAATCGGGTTGCAGTCGTCAATTTCCTGCGCCCTGCGCAAAAATGGCAGCGCCGATTCCGGCCGATTATATAAAAGGAAAATTGTTCCGATGTCGGTCAACGCTTCAAGATAACGCGGATAACTTCGCAACGCCTGTCCGTATTTTATCAATGCATCGTCCAGCTTGCCTTCACGATGCAAGTCCACAGCTTTCTTGTACGCTTCTTGTGCGGCATCCGGAATTTTCTCCTGAAGAACCTTGACGGAAACTGAATAAGCTGCCCCCGGCGTTAGCCTCGCTTCGTTCCGATAGGGATGAAGGATGATGATCGAGTAGTCGGTCTGGCTCGACCGGTCGTTGAAATCGAAAGTAAGCTTCGTCGTTATAAACTGCGGAGCCGAAATCTGGACCACATACTTGCCCTTTGTCAATCCATCAACAGCGAACTCGCCGTCTTTGAACTGCCTTCGCCGGACCAGTTCGGGTTTTTCTGCGGCATGTTTTACAACGACTGAGAACTTGGGTACTACTGTTCCATCCGGTGTAATCACGAGTCCTTTGACGGTATGGGCAGTCGCGGCGTCAGCCACCGGTATTTTCAAGCAAAGCAGACAACAGAGGATAAATACTGCTTTGGTGAGCCTCATCCACCGGATCAGTGCATGCGCCGGACCATCAGTTCGTTTTCGTGAATTTTGTACCTTGTGTGGCGGATTCCTGCCGGCTAGGAAACAGGCTTTCCCGGATCAACGAAGATCGGAATTTCTGTCTGTACCTCTACGGGCTTCGACCAAATGACGTCTCGACCGTTCACCGTCGCCTGAACAAGCAGTTGATATGTGCCGAACGGAATACCCGTGAATTCAAACTGGCCCGTGGGAGAAGATTCCTTTAGCAGTTTCGATGCGGCGTCGCCAAGATCGCGACGCATGGTAGAGGTGACAGACCGAAATGATTCGAGTTGCGCAGCGCGAACGAAATCAGAAAAGTGTTCCTTGTTGGCTGCGAATTCCGGTTTGAAGAGTTCCCAATAGTTATCCAGCCGTGTCTGCATCTGCTTGTTCCACAGCTCAGTGTATTTTGGCGGGAGCAGTGCGACTCGAGCAGCCTGCGCTGGTTTTGAATTTTCGGGGAGTTTTACAACTCCGACAACAGTGCCGGCATGCGGAGTCTGAAGCAAAGCGAGCAAGACGGATAAACCTGTCGCGAACACGGGCTAATGTTATACTGACATCTCCAGTTTTGCTTCATTAAATTCCTGCCGAGAGGTTTCATTCCAAACGTGATGACACAAAGATCCAATCGTCTACCCTATTTCGACTGGATGCGTGGTCTCGCTGTTTTGATCATGCTTCAAGGCCATGTCATGGATGCGTGGGTGCACCCATCCGGCAGATCCAGTGAGTGGTTCTGGTTGAGCCAGTTTCTCGGTGGTCTTCCGGCGCCTATCTTTCTCTTTCTAGTTGGAGTTTCACTTGCTCTCGTCCTTGATCGCATGCGCACGAAGGGAGCATCCTCGGGCGAGCTCGCTATAAAAGTCCTTCGCCGCGGCGGTTGGCTATTGTTGCTGGCTTACGTCTTTCGCGTCGAACAGTTCCTGGTGTGGTATCCGGCATCGCAATGGCGCGGCATTTTCAAAGTGGATACGCTCAACTGCATCGCGATCTGCACGTTGATCGTTGGACTGTTGTCCATTGCGTTGAAGTCACGCCGTTTGAACACTGTGGTGATGTCTGTGATAACCGTCGCGTTTGTCTTTCTCACGCCCTGGGTTTATCCGGTCAAAGGCCTCCCTGAATTCGCCCTTTCGTATCTGAATGGGAATAACCATCCGTCATACTTCAGCTTTTTTCCCTGGGCTGCGTTTACGTTTGCGGGCATCACGTTCGGATACATGTTGCTTGCTGGAAAAACGAAGCTTGGAGAATCGGAATTCTTCAAGCGCGTTGCCGTAACCGGTATTTGCGTATATGCGGCCGGCGCAGCGATGAGCTTGACCCGGATTTTCGAATACGGGTACTTCGATTACTCAGTTACAAGTCCGCACTTCTTCTTCGTTAGATTAGGTTGGATTCTACTCATCACGTACGGGGCGTATTTGTGGTCAACACGTCAGGCTGCTGCGCGGTGGAGTCCGCTGATCACTCTGGGGCAGGCATCATTAGTGGTCTATTGGCTTCACATGGAAATCGTTTACGGCAGGATTTTCCACAGCTTTGGCCAGTCGTTGGAGCTGTCCAACGCCGCCTTCCAGTCGTTGTGGGTGGTTTTGCTGATGCTTTTGGTTGCGGCCTTCGGAAAACATCCTGCGACAGCCGCGACGAACTGGAGCACAAAAATTCTTGTCAGGGCGCGCCGGCTGAAGCCGGCGCCTACGATGTGAGAGCCTTCTCGAAATCTGTCAGATCGGTTACAGGTTGGTTGCACGTGAAGTTTTCGCAAACGTAAGCCGTAGGCTGACCGTTTACCATTGGGCGATTTCGCAACAAGGCAACACGATCGTCCGACCCTGCGGCAACAACCAGCCGTGGGGTATATCGTTTCCTCAATGTTGAGAGGAACGAGTCCGCCGAACCGATGAGTGCAACTTCCTTTGAAGGACCGATATAGAAATCGAATGCAGCGAGCATACGGCCAAAGCCGGATGCGTACTGCTTCAGTAAACCTGCTGCGGTCAGGAAAATAGATTCTGCTTTTTCGCGATAATCCTGCCGATCCGAAACATCGGACAATTTCAACAGAACGTCCGCTGCGACGGAGTTGCCAGAGGGCGTGGCATTATCAAAGAAGTCCTTCGTTCGTGTCAGCAATGATTCGTGATCTCTTCCGGTAAAGTAAAAGCCACCGTCGTTGTCCCAAAACTGCTCGATCATGCGATCACTGATCCGAACAGCTGCGTCGAGCCATTTGAAATCGAACGTCAATTCATACAGCGCAAATAGTGCGTCTGCCAGGTTTGCATAATCGTCGAGATAGCCGTTGAACCGCGCGCGTTCATCCTTGTAGGTGTGAAGCAGATGACTGCCGTCCCAAAGTGTGTTTAGGATGAAATTAGCATTCGCCTCAGCAATGACTCGGTAATCATGGCGTCCGAGATGAGCGGCAGCTTCAGCGAAAGCCCGGAGCATGAGTCCATTCCAATCCGTCAGGACTTTTTCGTCTCGGCCGGGTTTTACGCGTTTCTCGCGAGCGGCATACAGCTTCTTTTGGGCGGCTTCAACCTTCGCCTGGGTTTGCTGATCAGGCGGACGTGTCACATGGAGGATGTTGGTTTCTTCCCAATTACCGCGTGCGGTGACGTCGAAATAATCGGCAAGCGTATCGGCGTCCTCTCCTACAACGTGCCGAAACTCGTCGTTGCTCCAGACGTAGAACTTGCCCTCGACACCTTCGCTATCCGCGTCTTGGGTCGAATAAAAGGCTCCGTTTGAATCGCGCATCTCCCGCGCAACAAAGTCGAGTGTCTCTTCCGCTATGCGTTTGTACAGCTGGTCACCGGTGGCTCGATACGCATCGACATACACGCGCGCAAGGAGCGCGTTGTCATAAAGCATTTTTTCGAAATGCGGAACAAGCCAATGATCATCGGTCGAGTAGCGGTGAAACCCGCCTCCCACCTGATCGTACATACCTCCATGGGCCATCTTATCCAGAGTCAGAGTAGCCATATGAAGTGCATGCTCGTCGCCGGTGCGGTAGTGATAACGCAAGAGGAAATCGACGCTCATGCTGGGCGGAAACTTTGGAGCCCCGCCGAATCCCCCTTCGCGAGGATCGAAACGGCTTGCCATCGCGCGATATGCAACCTCTAGTAACGAGGCATCGATCGTTTCACCTTCTTTTTTTTGAAACGTCTGCCGGGAAAGATGTTCGCGAAAGCCTTTCGCGTTCTCGACAATTTCTGCGTGTCGAGTTCGATAAGCTTCTGCAATCGTCTCCAGAACTCGTCGAAACCCGGGTCTGCCATATCGATCATCCGGCGGGAAATATGTACCGCCGAATATCGGTTCGCCTGTCGGCAGGAGAAACACAGTCATTGGCCACCCGCCGCTTCCCGTCATGATTTGAACGGCTGTCATGTAGATCTGATCCAGATCCGGACGCTCTTCGCGATCGACTTTGATGTTCACGAAATTGCGATTCATGAGCTCCGCGATGGCTTCGTTTTCGAACGACTCGTGCTCCATCACGTGACACCAGTGACATGCCGAATACCCGATGCTGAGCAGAATCGGCTTGTCCTCGCGAGCAGCACGCTCCAGAGCTTCGGGCCCCCACGCATACCAGTCGACCGGGTTATGAGCGTGTTGGAGAAGATAGGGACTAGTTTCGTTGATGAGTCGATTGGGCATGGGCAGCCACCGCCTCGCTGAGAGAATCGGAAGAAATCGACCAATGGGACGCGTGCCACAAAACGCGTCCGTCTTTGATAAGGAGCGCTTGCGGGGACTCGTGCCGGACGCCGAATCGCTCCGCTATTACATTCGATAATTTCCGGTTTTCAATGACCAAGACAGCGCCACAAATCAATTGAGGAACCCCTTCGGCAAAGTCGGTAAACTCCTCGTAGGCCTGAGTGCTGATGGGACACTGCGTGCTATGCTTGAAAATCAGAACAGGATCGGTTCTCGACCGGTCCAACAGCTGTTCCAGATCATGGTCTTGCCGTAAATCGATGATCATAATTGCAGGTTAACAGATTGTACGCACCCCCGGAGGAGGGAATTGCCCAGCAGGGAAATCACTGACGATCTCGAATTACTGTTGCGCGTCATGCCGCCTCACATTCGCGACGCACTGCACCGGCAAGCCGATCTGAAGAACCTTATCGAGGTTGTGCTCGACCTCGGCCGCCCGCCCGAAGGACGTTTTCCCAGTCGAGCGATCAATCTGAGCGAGTTGACCATTACGCGGGAAGATATCGACTATGTGATTCATCGCGTCGGCGCATTTACGCTGGATAACCGCGCCGGAATCGAGCGGACCCTCCATCGCATCTCTGCCATCCGTAACCGTCGCGACGGTATCGTTGGCCTTACATGTCGCGTTGGCCGAGCTGTCTTCGGCACGGTGGACATTCTGCGCGACGTCATCGAATCCGGAAAGAGTTTGTTGTTGCTTGGACGCCCCGGCGTTGGCAAGACCACACTGCTGCGCGAGAGCGCCCGCGTGTTGTCTACAGAACTGATCAAACGCGTCATCATTGTCGATACATCCAACGAAATCGGCGGCGATGGTGACATCCCGCATCCGGGCATCGGCGCGAGCCGAAGAATGCAAGTCCCGCGGCCGGATTTGCAGCATGCCGTCATGATCGAGGCGGTTGAAAATCACATGCCCGAAGTCATCGTTATCGATGAGATTGGAACCGAAGCGGAAGCGCAGGCGGCGCGCACAATCGCTGAGCGCGGTGTACAACTTATTGCCACCGCTCACGGCAATACGCTCGACAATCTCTTGATGAACCCAACCCTTTCGGACCTGCTCGGCGGGATTCACGCGGTTACGTTGAGTGACGAAGAAGCGCGGCGTCGCGGCACTCAAAAGACAGTGCTCGAAAGGAAAGCTCCCCCGACGTTCGACACGTTGGTGGAGATTCGTAATCGTGATGAATTCGTCATCTATCATGAGACGTCTTCTGTCGTGGATGCATACCTGCGGGGCAGGTCCGCCCGGCCAGAGGTCCGGATGCGCAAGGAGGGCGGGTTTGAGGTCCTGGAAGAATCTGTCCCGACCCTGGTCGAGGAACCACCAAAACGGCGTCGAAGGGAGCGAGAGGAACCGGCGGCGGTTGCAACTGGGCGAAAGACGCTCCGGATATATCCATACGGCGTGAGTAAGGATAGGCTGATGCGCGCAATCAACGATCTTCAGGTTTCCGCCACGATCGCAAAAACGCCGAAGGAGGCTGACCTGGTCTTGACTCTCAAAGCACACGAGAAGCGACAGCCGCGGACGGTGAAGGACCTCGCAGATCAGGGACTGGAAGTCGCCATCATCCGCAGCAATACCGTGAGTCAGATGAAAGCGTTTCTGATGGGTGCGTTTGGATTAGAGAATCAACGGAACGAAGAAGAATCGGCTATAAACGAAGTAACCCAAGCTGTCGACAAGGTGATGAATTTCGGAAAGCCGGTCGAACTCGCTCCGCAATCAGCTCACATTCGCCGCCTTCAACATCAACTCATCGAGCAACACGGACTCGGATCGGAGAGTCGAGGCGAAGTGCCCTGGCGCCGCGTGATCGTGTTACCCACTCGTGGGTAACCAGAACATCCACCAGGTAACCTGACCAATGTTCAATTCTCAATGCTCAATTCTTACCTGAAGGGAACGCCATTGAAACGAGCCGGGCCCCTCGGATAGGAAGTTGGGAATTCAGAATTGAACGTTTGTCAGATCCGGCCCTTCTATGCGTCCACTTGACGTCATATAAAGATTAGTCACTGCTCTGTGTTGCTGACTTCCGTCAGCATGGTTGTGATAAAGGCAAGCAACTCGTCGAGCGAATGAAATCGCGCTGCCTTGTACGACGCAATGTGCTCAACCCTGCCTTCGAATCGTCCAGCTTCAACATTGGTTTCACGTCGAAACTGGATCACGAAAGCCGCCTTATGTTGCCATCCGTCCATCAAGAGTGGACAATAGTCCGACCGTACGCAGCGAGTCATAAGCCTGCCGTAACATTTCGGTAACCGTTCGGTGACTACAGTGGGGAACGAAAAACGTATAGTGTTCGATCCCTTTTGCCTGGATTTGTCCAACCAGTGCCTCTGGAGGGGCTCTCGACCGATCAAGCTCAGGCCCAAGGCGTTCGCAGTGCTCGCCTATCTGCTTGCGCATGCGGGCCAACTCGCCACAAAAGACGAACTTCTCAATGCCGTCTGGCCGGGGGTATTTGTCGGCGAAGCCGTTCTCAAAGTCGCTGTTCGTGAGATCCGCGAGGCTCTCGGTGATGATCCAAACTCTCCACGCTTCATAGAAACCGCGCATCGGCGTGGGTATCGCTTCATCGGTCCTGTTGTAGAGAGCGCGAAGACGCACGAAATTTCCGGCTCACCGGTGCATACCGCAGATTCCCCGGAGCGAGTAGTCGGGCGTGACGATGCACTGTCGCGACTGCGAGCGCGGTTTGAAAAGGTGCTTGGGGGAGAACGGCAGATCGTGTTTGTCACGGGAGAAGCAGGCATCGGCAAAACTGCTCTGGTCGACACGTTCGCACGGAGCATCGCTTCTGATCGGAGCGTTCGAATCGGTCGAGGTCAATGCCTGGAACAATACGGCACGAGTGAAGCATACCTGCCGGTTCTCGAAGCTATCGGGCGATTGTGTCGAGAGCACGGACAGATTGTCGACGTGTTGCGCGCTCACGCCCCGATGTGGTTGCTGCAAATGCCTTCTCTAGTGGGCGTTGCAGATCGCGCGTTGCTGAGTCGAGCAGTAGCCGGAGCGACACGCGAGCGCATGCTGCGAGAAATGGCGGAGGCTTTGGAGGTCCTGACGGCAGATTTGCCGCTGGTGCTTATCTTGGAGGACCTTCACTGGAGCGATTATTCCACGCTGGACCTGATCTCATATCTGGCGAGGCAGCGTCAGGCCGCGCAGTTGATGTTGATCGGGACTTATCGCACTGTGGAGTTGATTGTAAGCGGCCATCCACTTAAGGCAGTCAAACGGGAGTTGCTGGCAAAGCAGCGATGCGAGGAGTTGCCGCTTGACTACCTCACTGAAGAAGCAATCAGCAAGTATTTGTCGGTGCGATTTCCCTCCAATGGATTTCCACCGAGGCTTGGGGCATTGATCCACGAACGAACAGAGGGCAATCCACTGTTTATGGTTAACGCTATCGACTACCTCGTGGCGGAGCAGTTGATTGCCGAAGATGGAGATCGTTGGGAGCTCGCTGTAGGGATCGAGAAAGTAGAAGTAGGAGTGCCGGAGAGCATCAAGCAGATGATCGAGAAACAGTACGATCGACTTGGTGCGAAAGAGCAGCGAATACTCGAAGCGGCTAGCGTGACAGGGTCGGAGTTTTCAGCGCTGGTTGTCGCAGCTGCATTGGGCGAGGATCAAGTGGCCGTAGAAGCGCCGTGCGAAGAGATGGCTGGTCATCGTCAGTTTATTCAGCACAGCGGCCTTCGCACGCTGCCAAATGGAGAAACAGTAAGTCGGTACGGGTTCGTCCACGCTTTATACGAAAGCGTGCTGTACGAGCGCCTGTCGGCATCGCGCCGCATCCAAATGCACCGGCGAATAGGCGAGCGCGAAGAGAATTTGTATGGCGATCGTGCCAGAGAAATTGCGGCAGAGCTGGCAATGCACTTTGAGCGGGGCCGGGATTATGGGCGTGCGGCGGAGTACCTTCAAAAGGCGGCAGACAACGCAATCCGCCGATTTGCGTATCAGGAGGCGGTTGGCCTCGCGCGTCGCGGTCTGGAGTTGCTCGCTAGGTTGCCGAAGACTGCCGGCCGCACTGAGCAAGAACTCTGTCTGCAACTCACACTAGGCGTCCCATTGATTGCGACTCAGGGATATGCGGCTCCGAGTGTAGGCAGTGTGTACCTGAGAGCCCGAGAACTCTATCAGCAGTTAGGTGACACACCCGATGTTTCTGAAGTGCTTTGGGGACTTTGGACATTCCATACCTTGAGGGCAGAGTTGGCGACAGCACGCGAGATCGCCGAGGAACTTCTGCATCTGGCTGACCGTCTCCCGTATTCCGGCCTCGGGATGCGAGGTCACTTGGCGATGGAGATCACCTTTATGCATCTCGGGGAGTTTCGTCTGGCAATGGAGCACTACGAGAAAGCCAGCTCACTCTATCAGCGCGAGCGACATATAGATGATGCATTCCTATACGCCCTCAATCCCGGAGTCGCTATGTCGTGCTTTGCCGCCTTGGCGCTTTGGTTTCTTGGCCTGCCTGATCAGGCTGTGGATCGGATCGAGGAGGCGCTGACCTTCGCGCGCGAGTTATCCGAACCTCACAGTTTGGCGCATGCCGGCTTATTTGCGGCGATGCTTTATCAGCTTCGCCGGGAAGAGCAGATGGCGCTGGAACAAGCCGAAGCGACTATTGCTATTTCCAGTGAACATGGACTGGTGATGTATCAGGCGATGGCAGCCATTTTACGCGGCTGGACGGTGATGAAGCAGGGACGACCGGACGAGGCTATCGAACAAATGCAGCAGGGGCTTGCGGCTCTTCAAGCAACAGGCACTGAACTCGTGCGTCCGCACTTTTTGGCTCTGCTGGCCGAAGCATTCGACAAGGCACGCGAGGACAAGGAGGCACTGCGCGTACTGGACGAGGCGTTGGCGCTGGCCAACCGCAAGGGCGAACGATACTACGAAGCTGAGCTATATCGGCTTAAAGGGGAACTGCTCCTGATGCAGTCAACAGCCCGAGCCGTTTCGCGAGCAGCAACCGGTGGAAATACTGTGATTGAGACCGAGCCGCCCGCGATTGCCAACGCCAAAAGCTGTTTTAATCAGTCCATCGGAATCGCCCAACAACAGAGCGCGAAGTCTCTGCAGCTACGCGCTGTGATGAGCATGGCCCGCCTGTATCAAAAACAGGGCAAATTGGGGGAAGCTCGGGATCTCCTTGTACAGATTTACGGCACGTTCACCGAGGGATTGGATACTTTGGACCTGCGCGAGGCAAAAGCACTGCTTGACGCGTATGAGTTATGAGTTTTGAGTTATGAGTGTTGACTGCTAACCCTTGGACATGAACCCTCCTTGTGTAGCTTCAAAACTCAGCCGATATTAAGGGGCGAGAATTGATGAGTCATAAAGGAGGGGTAACGTTTGAGTAAATTCCATGAGTCGAGGCGCGAATCACCTGGCGCAGGTTTGAGCCCGGCCGCCGTCGATTGAGTACGTCACTCCTGTAATCCAGCCGGCTTTCGAAGAAGCGAGAAACAAGATCAAATCTGCAATCTCTCCCGGATCGCCGATCCGGCCGATCGGATGTGTCGTTTTGCTGCGCTCCACGAAAGCGGCATAGGCATCTTCGCTCATACCCGAGTTCAGATGAAGATTTGTTCGCACGACTCCAGGATTCACGGCGTTTACACGGACACCTTTCGGCGCCAGTTCCAGGGCAGCGCATCTGGTGAACTGATCAACGGCGGCCTTGCTGACGCAATACGCAAACACATTGGGAAACGCGCGAAGGCCAGTCACACTGGAAACATTTACGATGTTTCCCTTGCGCTCAATGATTGAGGGCAATGCAAGCTGCGTCAGTTGAAATACCGAGCGTACGTTGATATTCATCATCAGGTCGTAGTCGCTGAGAGTCGTATTTTCGATTGTCCCGCCGGCGATGATTCCTGCTGCATTCACTAAGACGTCGATTTGCCCAAAATCATTCAAAACGTTTTGGACAAAAGCCGCAGTTTCGGGCTCGTTCAGCAGGTCTACCGCGTATGTTTTGATGGTCGTCCCCGCAATTTTCGAGAGAACGTCTTTCTTTCGACCTGCCGCTGCGACTTTTCCCCCTTGTTCCGCAAATTTGCGTGCTGTAGCCATGCCGATTCCGCTCGTTGATCCCGTGACGATCGCCACTTTGCCGTTGAATTCCATCTTATTTCTCCTTGTAAGTTAAATCCACCGACCAGAGTGAAGTCTCCCGAATGTCGATTGGCGCGAAAACGAATCTCCCGTCGCGCAACATATCGAATTCCGGCCACACAAAATGATCTCCTGGAGGCTTCACAAAAAATGCAGCACCGCGTTTGGATTGGTTCCAGACACCGGCGATCGGCTCAACCACATCTGTCGCGACCTTGCGCGCATTGGTGCCGTGCGAATCCATCGTCCAGAGCGCCCGTTGGTTCCAAAACAGAATCGAGTTGTTATCGGGAGAATATCGCGGCGCGTAGCCGCCGTCGTTGAGGCGGAGCCGCTTCCCGCCTGATGCCGGGATGGTCCAAATCGAGATCGCGCCGCCGCGGGCAGAAGAAAATGCGATGGATTGGCCATCGGGAGACCAGTCTGGCGCGACATCGATTTCTTCAGCGTCTGTTACGCGCTCGGCGCTCCCGTTGCGAATGTCGAGCTTCCAGATATCGTCATTACCGCTGAGGTCCGCGTGCGAATAGACAATCTGAAATCCGTTCGCAGAAAATCGCGGTTCCCTGCCCAGAGTACGAAAGGTCGGACTCCCACCATTCATACCGGCGGTCCAAATTTCAAATTTGTTGTCGTCTGCAATGGTGTATGCGAACAGCTTTCCATCTGGCGAAGCAGCCGGCTGGAATTCGAGCTTCTCCGAATTCGCGATCGTCGTGCCGTCGGACAGCACGATGTTCGAATCAGCGAAATGCCGGGGCAACACGATACCATCTTTTGCCACAGCCATCCCGACACGAGCGAGCGGCACAGTCATAAGCGGCTGTGTAAGCGGATTGATTGTGGAGGACGCGAAATCGACGTACCACACGGAATATGCCCCTGCTCGATTGGTAAGATAAGCCAGGTCTTGTCCATTGTTGATCCAACCGACATCGAGGGGGTTTTCAGTCATACGATCCATGACCACGGGCCGGCTCATGCCGTTAGAGGTATCGACCACCCAGACTTCACCTCGAATTCCGAGTTGGCTCTTGATGAAAGCAATCTGAAGCGAATCCGGGGAGAATCTTGGCGCGCGAATATTCACGTCCGGCGCCAAATCCGGCTCTACGAGTTTTTTCTCGTCTTGATCGTTCGGATTCGCAATCCAGAGGGCCCTGTCCCGAACGAAGACCGTGCGGCTTGTCTGAGACCAAGACAGCCAGGTTGCATTCGAGCGGAATAAGCCCTCTGCTCCTGTATCAGGATCGATGCCGTACGTGTCTGCGCCCCGAGTGAAGGTGATTTGCTTGCCGTCCGGCGTCCAATTTGGAAAAGCTTCGGCGTCCGTGCCGGTTCTGGTGATTTGCCTCTTGGTTCCGTTCAAGAGATTCAAGACCCACAAGTTGCCCGAAGCAATTACCGCCAGCCGGTCCCCGTCGGCGGTTGCCGCCACTTCGGTTTCAATGCCGTCGATGTCGACGAGACGTCTGAGCCGCGGGACGTCTAAAACCCTATGCTGCGAGCGGGTGGCATTGAAAAAATACCAGACCGTCGTGAGAAGAGTGGCGGCAATGACGAACGGAACAATCGGTAACCGCATGCGAAGCCGAGCATGTTACTACACGC
>Ga0126379_10001604_pt1 | contig 13902 bp, 14 predicted proteins | sample PanSoiMetPlot_24_FD_92640 | JGI IMG/M metagenome (GOLD analysis project Ga0126379, IMG submission 92640) | Tropical forest soil microbial communities from Panama - MetaG Plot_24 | ecosystem: Environmental > Terrestrial > Soil > Tropical forest > Bulk soil | place: Panama | collected 2016-02-17 | reverse complement strand
TGGCGTCGAGTCAGTCACCGAGTCGTGGCATCGAGACCGCAGCGGTCCATCCGCCGGAGGCGGCCAGGCCGGCGCGGTTGATTGCCGAATGCGCGTGAACACTTCATGCGACCTGTCGAGCCCGAACGTCCTCTGGCTTCGGCGGGGGCCTCCGAGCGGGCCCCCCTCGCTGTCGGTCGCCTGATGCCGGCGCGCGGGGACCGATAAATGCCGAGCTTCGTCTACCGCGCCGCCGACCGGCAGGGTCAGACCATCGATGGCGTCATGGAAGCGCCCGACGCGCGCGGCGTCGCCGAGCGCCTGCAGCGAGACGCGTACTTCCCCATCCGCATCGCTCCGCAAGAAGAGCGCCGCGCGGTGTTCGGCCTGGCCGTGCCGCACCTCGGGCGACGGCGCGTCACGCGCGTCGAGGTGCTCACCCTTTTCCAGCAGCTGGCAACGCTGATCGAGGCGGGGTTGCCCCTCGACCGGGCCCTCGTGATCCTGGAAGACCTGGCGCCGAACCCGCGGTTGCGCGGCATCATCGGCGACCTGCTGAAGAGCATCCGGGGCGGCAGCTCGCTGGCCGAAGCCATGGCGAAGCACCAGCCGCGACCGTTCTCCCGGCTCGCCGTCAACATGGTGCGGGCGGGCGAGAAGGGCGGCGTGCTCGAAGCCACGCTGAAGCGATTGGCAGAGCTGCTCGAGGAGACGCAGGAATTCAAGGAGACGCTGATCTCCGCTCTGATCTATCCCATCCTCTTGACGCTCGCCGGCACCGGGGCCGTGATCTTCCTGTTGACCTTCGTCATCCCGCGGTTCGTCGACATCTTCCACGACCTGGGCCAGTCGCTCCCGCTGGTGACGCAGATCCTCCTGTCCCTCAGCACCGGGCTGCAGCACTACTGGTGGCTGGTCGGGCTCGTCGTGCTCGCCATCGTGCTCGCGGTGCGCGTGACGCTGTCGACCGACACGGGACGCGCGCGCTGGGACCGCCTGCTGCTGCGCCTTCCGCTGGTGGGGGAGGTCGTGCTCAAGAGCGAGACCGCGCGCTTCGCCAGGGTGCTCGGCACGCTCCTCAAGAGCGGGGTCCCCGTCCTGACGGCGCTCGGGGTCGTGCGCGAGCTCACGGCCAATCAGGTCCTGAGCCGCGCGATCGAGCGCGTGAGCGAAGGCGTGCGCCGGGGCGCGGGCATCGCCGTGCCGCTGCGCGAGGCCCAGGCCTTCCCTGCGATGGCCGTTCACATGGTGCGCGTCGGCGAGGAGACGGGCCGGCTCGAGGACATGCTGATCAAGGTCGCCGCCGACTTTGAATCAGAGGTCCGTCGCCTCGTCAAACGCCTCATGGGCTTGCTTGAACCCGCCATCATCCTGGTCATGGGGCTCATCGTGGGCTTCATCGTCGTCGCGCTGCTGATGGCCATCTTCTCCCTCACGGAGGTCGCCCTATGACCAGAGCCCGCCTCTTCACGACTGTCTGGAGAGACAGCCGCGGGTTCACCCTCATCGAGATGATCGTCGTCGTCATCATCCTGGGCCTCCTGGCCGGGCTGGTCGGCCCGCGGCTCTTCGGCCGCGTCGGCCAGTCGAAGACCGTGGCCGCCCGCGCGCAGATCGAGTTGCTCGGAGCCGCTCTGGATCAGTACAGCCTGGACGTCGGGAGCTACCCGCCGGGGTCGGTCGGTCTCGACGCGCTCGTTCGGAACCCGAACGTCCCCAACTGGAACGGTCCGTACCTCAAGAAGAACGCGATCCCGCCCGATCCCTGGGGCAACCCGTACCAGTACAAGTGCTGCCCTGGCGATCACGGGGAGTACGATCTCTGGAGCGACGGCTCGGACGGCAAGCCTGGCGGCGAGGGCGAGGCCGCCGACATCGCGTCCTGGAACCTGAAGTAGTCGAGCGCTCGTGCGGTCGAAACGCGGCTTCACCCTCATCGAGCTGGCGGTCACGCTGCTGGTGCTCGCGATCGTCGCGGCCATCGGCGTGCCGTCGATCGCCAGGAGCATCGAGTCCGTGCGGGCGCGGGCGGAGATCTCCGGCTTCGCGGCCTATCTCCGGGCGGCGCGCGAGCAGGCCATTGCGCGCGGCGAGGCCCAGGCGGTCCGGCTCGATCCCCAGGCCCGCACGCTCGCGATCACCGCCGGGGACTCGGACGCGGTCCGCTCGACCCGCAGCTTCACCTACCTGCTCAGCATCGAGCCCGATCCGCCGGAGGCCATCACGCTCACGTTCGAGCCCCTCGGCTTTTCCAACGGCGCGACGTACCGGATCCTGGCTCCCGGCAACCGCCACTACGTGATCCTCGTCGATCCGTTCACGGGTCGCGTGATCACGCGACTCGCCAACTCCTGATGGGTCGAGCACGGCTGTCGAGCGCCGGGGGATTCACATTGCTCGAGGTGCTGGTCGCCTTCGCGATCCTGAGCGTGGCGATCGTGACCTTGATCGAGCTCACCTCCCAGGGCCTGCGGCTCCTGAAGTTCTCCGGAGAGCACCAGGAGGCCATCCAGCTCGCCGACCGCCTCGCGCGGGACGCCCAGATCGATCCCGACTCGACGACCCTGGACACGCCCGCGGTTGACACCGGCGAGGACGGGAACTATCGATGGGAGCGTCGGATCGAGCGCGTCCCGCTGCCGGACGAGATCGAGAGCCGAGCCACGATCCCGGGCAAGGAGGTGCCCGGTCTCTACACCGTGTCCGTCGCGGTCAGCTGGGGCCGAAACCAGAAGCTCGAGGTCGCGACGGTGCGCCTGCCGACACCGGAGGGCTCGACGCCGCCTCCCACGTTGCCCGACACGCAATCGCCCGTGCAGCCCTCCACGACCCAGTCTCCCGGGCAGTCCACTCCCGGCACAAGCGGGATCGGGAGCTCGCCGTCCGGGACGACCACGCGGACCACGCTGCCGGGCTCCTCTCCGGGAACCTCTCGATGACCGCAAGCCGCGAGCGGGGGTTCACGCTGATCGAGCTGGTGCTGGCGCTCTCGATCGTGGCGGCCATGCTCGCCATCGTCTTCGGCGGCCTCCGCGTCGCCATCCGCGCGTGGCAGAGCGGCGAGCAGCGGACCGAGACGCTGCAGCACGCGAGGAGCCTGAGCGCGCTGCTCTCGCAGTCACTGGGCGGCACCACGGCGTACCTCGCCGCGTCCGAGCCGGGCGCCCAGGCCGACGTGCTGTTCCAGGGAGAGCCCGACAAGCTGTCGTTCGTCACGGTGGCCCCGCCGTTTCCGCTGCCCGCCCCGATCGCCTTCACGGCGGTCACGCTCTCCGTCGACGAGGGCGAGCGCCCCGGCTTCGCGGTCCGGGAGAAAGCGCTGCCGAACGACGATCCTTTCGAGCTGGGCACGCCCATCGCCGTCGATCCTTCGCTCACCGCCGTCCATTTCCGATACCTGCGCGACATCCCGGACTCGTGGGAGGAGCAGTGGGACGGGGTGCAGGAGCGCTCGCTGCCGAAGGCGGTGGAGGTGACGCTCACCGCGATGGTGGGCGGCCAGGCGGTCGAGCAGCCCCCGGTGCTCGTGTCCATCCGGGTGAACGCTCCGTGAAGATGCGCGGCCATCCCGGCGACGAGCGCGGATTCGCCCTGCTCGCGGTCATCCTCGTGCTGGCGCTCCTGTCGGTCGTGGTCACCGAGTTCGCCTTCTCGATGCGGCTCGAGGCGAGCATGGTGCGGGCGTACCGCGACGGCGTGCTTGGCCGCAACCTGGCCGAGGCCGGCGTGCAGCAGGCGATCCGCGAGATCCTGACGGACTCGAACGTGCACGCCGTCGACGAAAACGGTCAGGTGGCGTTCTACACGCTGCCGCCTGGCGGCACCGAGGTGCAGCGCGTGCCGTCGCTGCCGCGGACGCGCGTGCCGCTCGGCGCGGGCGCATACTCCTACCGGATCCTCGACGAGGAGGCCCGACTCAACCTCAACAGCGGTCAGACGGGACGGATGGACCGGCTGCTCTCCGCGCTCGGCGTGGACAAGATCGAGCGCGACACCATCGTCGACTCCATCGAGGACTGGCGCGACGCGAACGACACGGCCCGGGCGAACGGGGCGGAGAGCGACGAGTACCTGAAGCGGCCGGTGCCGTACAAGGCGCGGAACGCGAATCTGCAAGACCCGACCGAGCTGCTCCAGATCAAGGGCGTCACGCCCGAGATCTACTACGGGTCGGCCGACAAGCCAGGCCTGGGGGACATGGTGACGGCGCGGGGCCGGGGCACGGTGAATCTCAACACCGCGCCGGCCCCCGTGCTGTCCGCGATGGGACTCTCCGACGCCGAGATCGGCGACGTGATGCAGGCCCGATCGATCGCCCCGTACCCCTCGGTGCCGGACCGCTTCGGCGGGCCGCGGGTCACGGTCCGCAGCAGCACGTTCCGCATCGAGGCGGAAGGCCTCGTGGCGGGCGACCCCAAGACGCGGATCGTCGCCATCGTGCAAAAGGGGGGTGCGACCTCGGGAGGCGCGGCGACCATCTCCGTGCTGTCGTGGCGTTTCGAGCCGCCCCACAAGGCCACCAAGGAGGACGCGGGCAAGTCATGATCGGTCTCCGGGCGGGTATCTACCTCGGAAGCGACCAGCTCACTGTGGTCGCGGTGCGGCGCAAGACGGCGCAATGCTTCGCTGTCGAACTCGGCGATCTTCCCGGCGCTCGTCTCAAGACGGAGCTCGAGACGCGAGGCCTCAAGCTTCGCCGCATCAGGCTCGGGCTCGCACGTCCCCTCGTCACGGTGAAGGCGCTCGACCTGCCTCCGGTGGCGGGGGCGCAGGTCCAGGAGATGGTGAGCTTCGAGCTCGACCGCCACGTCCCGTTCCCTCCCGAGGACGTGCGCTTCGACTGGGCGCCCTTGCCCGGCTCCCCGAAGGAGGCCGCGCGGGTGCTGGTGGTGGCGTGCGAGCGGCGCACCACCGAAGGCGCGCTGCGGCTGCTCGAGGAGTCGCGCATCAAGCCAGCGGTGCTCACGGTGGCATCGCACGATCTGCCGACGCTGGTGGGCCGGCGCTCGAAGGCCGGCTTCATCGTCTGGGCACATCGCACCAAGGACGCGACCGACCTGCTCTGTCTCAGCCAGGGACGCCTGTCCCTGAGCCGCACCGTGCCGGCGGCCGACGACGTTGCCCTGGCTGGCGAGATCGACGCGACGCTCGGCCTGCTCGGCTGGGCCGAGTGCAGCGCGATCTGGGTATCGGGCGAAGGCGCGGACGATCTCCTCGTGTCCCCGGCGCTGGCGAGCCTCACGGGCACCGTGTCCGCGCCGCCATGGACGCCGGCGGTCGAGAGGCTCCTCGCGCACCTGCCGGAGGACGATGTGGGGCGGGGTATCCTCGCGCTCGCGGTGACCCTCGGCTCAAAGCGCCCCAGCCTCAACCTGCTGCCGCTCGAGCTGCGACCCCGCACCTTTTCCGCGGAGCAAATCGTGACCGCGGCCACGGCGACGGTGACCGCGCTGCTCGCACTCGGCCTGCTCCTGGGCCAGGGATACAAGCAACAGCGGTACGCCAACGGGCTCTCCGACGCCATCCGCCAGCTCGATCCCGAAGTGAAGGCGGTGGAGCGCCTGTCCGCCGAGCTGGCGCAGCGAAAGCGATTGCTCCAGACGGTGCAGTCCGTCCAGAAATCGGATCCGCGACCGCTCCCGATCATGCGCGAGCTGACCGACCGGCTGCCGCAGGACGCCTGGCTGCGCACGCTCACCATGGACAAGCAAGGGCTCGAGATCACCGGTCAGGCGGCCGCGGCGAATCAGCTCATTCCCTTGCTTGAGAACTCGCCATCGCTCACGCGCGTCGAGTTCACCGCGCCCGTGACGAAGGCGGGCGACAAGGAGCAGTTCCGCATCAAGGCCGCGTGGAAGATCGCCCCCGTCCCCGAGCCACCCCCGCCGCCGACGCCTCCTGCGAAGGGGGCCGGGACGGGTGGACGACCACCCGGGTCGCGGCCGGGCGCCGCGACGAGGTAGCGCAATGACGATCAACACGCGCGAGCGCCGGCTCATCGCCCTGGCCGTGATCATCGGAGTCGGACTCCTGGCCTGGATGTACGTCATCGAACCGCTCCAGGAGTGGAGGCAATCGGGCGCCGACCTGATCCCGTCGCGCGAGGCCCTGCTCGAGCGGCGGCGCCTGATCGTCGCTCAGCGCCCGGCCCTGACGGCCGAGATCGAGAAGGTGAACCAGCGCCTCCAGGAGACGGCGCCCCAGTGGCTGCAGGGTCCCACTCCACCGCTCGCCGCCTCCGAGCTGCAAACCATGGTCAAGGACCTGGCTGTTCAGGCCGGCGCCGAGGTCCGCAGCGAGCGGATCCTTCCGCTGGTCGATCGGGGCGGGCTGCAGGAAGTGCCGATCGAGATCACGGTGGCGGCCGGACTGAGAGAAACGGTGAAACTTCTCTATGACCTGGAGCACACCACCAAGGTCTTGACCGTCCAGGATGTGAAAGTTAGAGTAGTCGCCGTTGGCCAGCCTCGCGACCTGCTCACGACGTTCAATGTATCCGGATACCTCCTGCCAAACGCGCCAGCCCCGACGGCAGGAGGCGCTCCACCTCCGGCGAAGGGGTAGGTCCACGTGTCGAAGAAGCTGCTCGCGCTCAACATCGCTCTTGCGGGGCTCGCGATTTTCCTCGCCGCGTGGCTGACTCGGGACCTCGCAAAATCCCGGCCGCTGCCGGCGCCGCCAGCGCCTCGAAAGCCGGCTGCAGCGGCTGGCGCTGAGGCCTCCCCCACAGAAAACGCGGCTCAGGACCGGCTGACCGCTTATAACGTCATCGTGGCCAAGTATCTCTTCAACCCGAACCGAACCGAGGGGGGAGTGGAGGCGGCAAAGCCACAGGTGCCGCTGCCTCCGAAGCCGCTGCTGCTCGGCGTGGTGGTGGACGGCAAGGGCAGCCGGGCGTATCTCGAGGATCCGTCCACCAAGCGCGTGTTCGGCTATCAGGTCGGCGACAGCGTCGCTGGCGGCAAGATCGAGAAGATCGCCGACGATCGCGTCCAGATCTCACGAGTCGACGGCCCCATGGAAGTGATGCTCCGCGATCCGGCCAAGCCCCGGCCACCCGCGCCGGCGCCACAGGCTTCGACCCCGGTTCAGCCCGGCGCGGCGACCCCGGCGCCCGGAGCGCCGGCGGTCCCGGGCGTGCCCGCGCCGCCAGGGGTGCCGGGCGTACCGGGCGTTCAGGCGCCGCAGGTGCCCGGGCGTCCTCCCATCCCTCCCCGATCGCTCCGCCGCCTGCCCGTGGAGCAGCAGCCTTCCACGGACCAGTAGCCTTGCCTCAGCCCGCGCTCCGCAGGCTGGTCGCTCTGGGCGAGGCCGCGCTCTTGCTGTCGATGTCGGCGTGCGCGAGCACGGGCGCCATGAAGGCGCCGCCGCCCACCGACTACTCGGTGACGGTGAAGAGCGAGACGGCGTCGCCGACGGCCCCGACGCCCGGCGCAAACTCGACGGAGCTCACGCCCGAGCTCAAGAAGGCCGAGGAAGGACTGCCGATGTCGCCTGCTCCATCGGCGCCGCCTGCTCCCGCGGATTCGAAGGCGACCGTCATCCCGCTGCCCGCCCCGGGCGCGCCCGCGTCGGCGAAGCCCGCCGAGCCCCCATCAATCGCCGTGGACGAGCGGGGACATCCGGTCGTGCGCATTCGGCAGGCGCAGACCGCGGTGCCCGGGCAGCCGACACCCCAGTCGCCGGGCCGGCTCGTCGTCTTCAACTTCGACAACGCGGACATCGAGATCGTGCTCCAGGCCACGAGCGAATTGCTCGTGTTCAACTACGTCCTGTCCCCGGGCGCGCGGGGCAAGAAGGTCACGGTCCAGACCACCGGGCGGATTCCCGTCGACGACATCTTCCCGGTGCTGCTCACCATCCTGGACGTCAACGGCCTCGCGGCCGTTAAGTCGGGCAATCTGTGGCGCATCATCCCGAAGGAGGGCGCGGTCCAGACGTCGACTCGCACGATCGTCGGCGTCCAGATGGACGCGGCCGTGCCGGGCGACGAGGTCGTCACCCAGATCGTCCCGCTGCAGTTCACGAGCGCCACCGACGTGCTGAACCTCGTGCGGCCGTTCGTGCCGCCGCAGGGCGCGATCACGGCCACGCGCGACACGAACCTGCTCGTGATCACCGACGTCGCCGCCAACATCCGGCGGCTGCTCGACATGATCAAGCTGGTGGACGTCGACCAGGCGCTCAACGAACTGCAGATCATTCCGCTCAAGCACGCCGACGCGCAGGATGTGGCGCAGATCCTGACGCAGCTCTTCGCCAGCGGCCGCTTCCGGCCGAGCGGCGGCCCGATAGCAGGCGGGGCCCCGGCGGCGCCCGCGCCAGCGGCCCCGGGGGCACCCGCCGCGCCGCGCCCAGCCACGCCGACGCCTCCAGGAGGGGCGGCGTCGAGCGATCAGGGCACGGACCGCACGCCGCTCATCGTGCCCGAGCGGCGCTCGAATTCGCTGGTCGTGTACGCGCGCAAGCAGGAGATGGACACGATCATCCGGCTCGTCGAGAAGCTCGACGGGGACATCTACGGCGGCCAGCGCGTCTTCTTCTACTTCGCCGAGAACACCAAGGCGAAGGATCTGGCGGCCACCCTCGACGCGATCTTCGGCCGCGGCAGCGGCTCCAGCTCGTCCTCGACCTCGACCACGGGCGCCGGCGGCCCGTCCACAACGCGACCTCCCACGACGCCGGGCTCGCCCGGGCTGCCGAGCCAGAGCAGCGTGGCGCCGACGCGGACGGGCCCGGGCGGGGGCACGGGCCGCGGCCCCGGCTTTCTCGAGGAGGGAGTCGCCAGCGAGACGCGCTTCATTCCCGACGAGGTCACCAACTCCATCATCGTGACGACGTTCCCGCGCGCATGGCCCGAGATCGAGGACATCATCAAGAAGCTCGATCGCATGCCGCGGCAGGTGCTGATCGAGGTGCTGGCCGCCGAGGTGACACTCGACGACAGCACGACGCTCGGCATCCAGTGGGCGATCATGCACGGCCGCTTCACCGCCAACTTCACCGCGACGGGAGCGACGACGCCCAAGCCGCCGGATCTGATTCCCCCGTTCACGGGATTTCCCGGGGTGTCGCCCGGACTCAACTTCTTCACGTTCGCGGCCAACGAGTTCCTGCTCGCGCTGAATGCCCTCGCGACGCAGAACAAGGTGAACGTGCTGTCGAGCCCGTCGATCATGACCGCCGAGAACAAGAAGGCGGTGATCAACGTCTCGCGCTCGGTCCCGATCCTGACGTCCCAGCAGGTGCCGATCGGCGCGACCCCAGCCGCCGGGACGTCGAACTCGATCGTCGGGACGCAGACCGTGGAGTACAAGGACGCCGGCATCATCCTCACCGTGACCCCGCGCATCGGAGAGCAGGGCACCGTCGCGCTCGACGTCAAGCAGGAGGTGAACGATGTGGGCGCGCCCGTGGCGCCGACGAACTCACCGGAGTTCTTGAAGCGCGAGGCCGAGACGTCGGTCGTGCTGCTGAACAATCAAACGTTGGTGATGGGAGGCCTCATCCAGACGCGGCGGACCGTCACGAAGGCGGGGGTCCCCTTCCTCAACAAGATTCCGGTGATCGGATTCATGTTCGGGAACACGACCGAGGAGATCCAGAAGACCGAGCTGATTCTGCTCATCACCCCGCGCGTCGTCGGCACCGCGCTCGACGCCGCCAGGGTCACCGATCAGATCCGCAACCTCACGCCGGAGTTGCGCGAGTCCATCAAGGACAAGCAGTTCCCCTACCCGTCCTACCACCCGCCTGCGCCGAAGCAGTAGCCGAGTAGGGATCAGGCGGTCTTGCTCGCCCAGGTCGTGAGGCCGGCGAGGCGATCCATGATCTTGGCGACCATCTTGCGGGGGACCCACGCCTCGCCCGCGTCCACGACGCGGACGGCCCGCGGCAGGAACTTCGCGACCATGGAGCGATCCAGGTAGCCGCGCGCGCCGTAGGACAGCGCCTCGAGGGTCCGCCCCTCGGTGGCCCGGTCCGTGAGCAGGATGACCTTCGACTGCGGCGATTTCTGGCGGATGGCGGGAATCAGGGAACTTCCCCCCGAGCGAGCCAGCGTCAGGTCGAGCAGCACGATGCGCGGCTTGAGCTGTCCGCTCGAGCTGATGACCTCCAGTCCACTCCTCGCCTGCCCCACGACCCGGATGCCGCTCTCGGGTTCGAGCAATTTGAGGCAGGTGGTGCGATCGGCCTTCTGCTTCTCGGCGACGAGTACGGTGATGGGTGGCATGGCCTTCAACCTGAATCCCTCACTTTCGCCGTGACGTCAATTGAACCTTGGTCCAATGGCCTCCGGCGTCCGGCTGGACCGCCCGTGTTCCAGCGCGAACAGCGCGAGCTGCAGGCGGCCCGACAAACCGAGCTTGCGAAAGATGGCCGTGAGATGGGCCTTCACAGTTCGCTCCGTGACGTTCAGTCGCTTGGCGATCTCCTTGTTGCTCGCCCCGGCACTGAGCAGGTCGACGATCTGGCGCTCCCGCGGCGTCACGCGCTGCAGGCGGTCGTCGAAGTTGCTGGGCACCTCGCGCCGCCGCTGCTCCGTCAGGACGGTCAGCTCCTCGAGCAGGTGGGGAATCAGCTTGCGCCCGACCCAGATCTCTCCGTTCAAGACGACGTCCGTGGCCTTCTCGAGCAGCGGGCCGTCGATGTCGCGATGGCAATACCCGCGGGCCCCGGCCTTGAGCGCGGCGATTCCCTCCCGCTCGTCGGGCATGCCGCTCAGCGCGATGATGCGCGTGGGCGCCCGGAGCTTCTGGATGGCCGCGACTCCCGCCGCGCCACCGAGCGTCGGCAGCGCGAGATCCAGGAGCAGCGCGACGGGCCGCCGGTTCACCATGCTGCGCTCGAGTTCGGGGCGATCGGAGACGTCATGCACTGCATATCGCTTCTGGAGCACCTGGCGGCAGCGCTTGCGCACTCCGGCCACTGAGCTCGCCACCAGCACCAGCGAGCCCGTCTCGACGCGCGGCGCGCTCTCAGACATGGCCGGCGCGTCCCGCTGTCGCCGCGGCAGAGCGCGGGCGGCGCCGCCCCCCGGCCCACCAATCGCCCTCGTTGACCGCGATCGGCATCTGCGTCTCTACGCGCGCGACGCAGCGGACCGGCGGCCCGGCCGGCGCGCGACCGGCTGGGCCGGACGCGCCGCGACGCGCGCACGCTGGCGATCGCGTGGGGCTGCCGGAGCTGCGGCGCGGCCGAAGTCGTCCTCGCGGCGGATGATGTCGTCCTCGCCCAGGTACGGACCGTGCTGGACCTCGATGATCGTGACGGGAACCCTGCTCGGATTCTCGATGCGATGCCAGGCGCCCCGGGGCACGGTCAGCATCTCCCGCGGGCGCACGCGGCGCGCCGCTCCCCCGACGATGAGCCGCGGCGATCCCGCGACGACGATCCAGCTCTCCGCGCGGAATCGGTGCCGCTGCAGGCTGAGGCGACGGCCCGGCTCCACATAGAGGCGCTTCACCTTGTAGCCTGGCCCTTCCTCGATCGTCTGGAATCCGCCCCACGGCCGTGCCTCGAAGTCTCCCACGCGAGCACTCGGCCGGCCGGCGCGCGTCATGTCCCGAGGCTCACGGCGCGCGCGAAGTCCGCGTTGACGGCCTTGCTCACCTCCTCGACGACGTCCGGCGGAACGTCCTCGTCGAGGAGCAGCACCACGATCGCGCTGCCGCGCTTGGTGCGGCGCCCCACGTGCATCGACGCGATGTTCACGTTGTAGCGGCCCAGGATGGATCCGATCTTGCCCACCATGCCGGGGCGATCCTCGTACGACAGCACCAGGATGTGACCCTCCGGAATGAACTCGAAGCACAGGTCCTTCAGCTTCACGATGCGCGGTACGCCGTCGAACACCGTACCGGCGATGATCTTGCGGGCCGAGCCCGCCTGGGTCGTGACGGTGATGAGATTCGTGTAGCCGGACGCGGCGTCCACGTCGGTGTCCACGAGGACCTCGAGGCCGCGGTCACGCGCCACCAGATGCGCGTTGACGAGGTTCACGGTCTGAGCAGTCACCGGCTGGAGCAACCCCTTCAGGACCGCGCGCCCGATCAGTGCCGGATCGCGGCGTGCGACGTGCCCCGCCACGAGCACCTCCACGCGCTCCACGTTGTCCTTCTCGAGCTGCACGCAGAAGCGCCCCAGGACCTCGGCGAGGGCCAGGAACGGCCGCTGGTCGGCGATGGTCTCCGGGTCGCCCACCGGGATGTTCACGGCGTGCTCGACCAGCGCCCCGTCCCGGAACGCTACCAGCTCGCGCGCCACGTCGACGGCGACGTTGACCTGCGCCTCCTGGGTGTTGGCGCCGAGGTGCGGCGTGACCACCACGCGCGGATGCGCGATGAGCCGCTTGACCAGGGCCGACACCGGCGGCTCCTCGCTCCACACGTCCACTGCGGCGCCACCGACGTGCCCAGCTTCGAGCGCGGCGAGGAGATCGCCCTCGTTCACGATGCCGCCGCGGGCGCAGTTCACGATGCGCACTCCCGGCTTCATCAGGGCGATCTCGCGGGCGGCCAGCATATTCTCCGTCTCCTCGGTGAGCGGCACGTGCACGGTGATGATGTCGGACTGGGCCAGCACCGTGCGGAGATCGGTGAGCCGCACCCCCAGGTCGCGGGCGCGACTCTCCGGGATGTACGGGTCGTAGACCAGCACGCTCATGTCGAAGGCGCGCAGGCGTGTGGCGACGCGGAAGCCCACCTTGCCGAGACCGAGGATCCCCGCGGTCTTGCGGAACAGCTCGCTGCCGTAGATGCCGCGGTCCCACTCGAACCTCTTGAGCGCGTCGTTCGCGACGGGGATCTTGCGCAGCAGGGCGAGCAGCATCCCCACCGTGTGCTCCGCGGCTGAGACCACGTTCCCGTAGGGCGCGTTCACCACCACCACGCCCTGGCGGGAGCACGCCTCGACGTCGATGTTGTCCACGCCGACGCCGGCGCGGCCGAGGATGCGCAGCCGGCGGGCGCGCGCGAGAAAATCGGCCGTGACCGCCGTGGAGGAGCGCGTGATCACCGCTTCGTAGTCGGCGAGCCGGGTGTAGAGCTCGCCCTTGGGCAACTTGCTCGAGATCTGATCGACCTCGCACCCCCGCTCCTGCAGGTACGCGATGCCCTCGGGCGCGATGGTGTCGATGACGAGCACACGCATATCAACCATGCTAGCACACGCATTCGCAGCCCTCCGAACCGGCCCCGGGGACTCCTAGAGGGATTGTCGGAGTAATGAAACCACCGATCCGCAACCAGTTCGTCCGCTCAGAGCGCCGGCTTCGCCAGCGCAACCCTTCCCGGGGGATGCTCGAAGGGGCCTCGATGGCCCCCTTCGATCACCTAGGATGGGCGGATCGCGCCGATCGCCGCCACGCCGAAATCCGGCACCACGCGGTGGATGCGCGCGACGTCGGGCAGGACGCGCACGTCGCGGAAGCCCGCCGCCTCGATCCCGGCCCGCCAGTGTCCCGGGCTCAGGAACCCGCCGTGCGGGCGATAGATCGGGTGCAGCACCGGCGCGCGAAACGCCTCCATCAAGTGGAAGACGAAGTCCGCGTAGATGGGGACCGGGGGACGAACGCATTCGGACACGATAAGGCATCCGCCGGGGATCAGCGCACGGCGCGCCTCGCCGAGCGTAAAGGTCAGGTCGCGGGCGGCGTGCACCGTGTTGACGGCGTAGACGAGGGAGACGCTCGCCGGCGCCACCGCCTGGTCCGCGAACGGGCGATTCATGTCGAGCTCGGCGCACCGGAGCGCCGGCCACGTGGGAAACCGCCCGCGCAGGGCGCGCTCGCCGCGCCGCAGAAACGCCGCCACGTGCTCGGTGAATCGGTAGTCGGTGATGGTGTCGAGCCGCCCGATCGATTCGAGCCGCTCGAGGAGCGCGAGCGCACCGCTCCCGAGCCCTCCGCCCAGCTCCAGCACG
>Ga0126379_10001603_pt1 | contig 13905 bp, 14 predicted proteins | sample PanSoiMetPlot_24_FD_92640 | JGI IMG/M metagenome (GOLD analysis project Ga0126379, IMG submission 92640) | Tropical forest soil microbial communities from Panama - MetaG Plot_24 | ecosystem: Environmental > Terrestrial > Soil > Tropical forest > Bulk soil | place: Panama | collected 2016-02-17 | reverse complement strand
TGTTGTCGCGGCGGTTTGGGGGATTGCGATGAAAAAGGTCGTTTTGGCAGCGGTGCTCGGTTTTGCCGTGTCGCTGGGTGGCGCGGCGGCGGCTGACCGCAACTGCTACTCGGCGGCGGATGCCGAAGCAGAGCAGGCAATTCTGTTTCAAACGAACCTGATGGTGACCAGTTCGGCTTGCCGGGATACGGTTTACGGTGAATTCCGGGCGCGCAACAAGGATGCGATCATCCGCTATCAAAATGCGATGATCGCCCATTTCCGGCGCACCGGGGCGAGGAACCCGAAAAGCGCCTTCGACGCCTGGCAGACCAGCTTGGCCAACGAGGCTGCGCGCGAGCAAGCCGTTGTTCCGACGGCGCAAGTCTGCCAGCAGGCGACCCAGATGCTGAAGCTGGCCAGCACCTTAGACGCGAAGGGTTTCCACGACTATGCGGTCGCGCATGCGGTAAACGACACGCATCCAAAATGCGGTAGATAACGAAACCGACCCCTCCGACGCGGCATTTAAGGAAAAGCGCCATGCCGGCGGGGGAACCGGCATGGCGCTCGTGGCCCGATCCGAGCGAAGCTGCGCAGCGGTTGAGGAAACCACGCTCTTCGTCGGACGGGTCCAATTTGCAGACACCCGGCGCGCACACTCGGTTCCGCTCGGCTATCCCGTTGCTCGCAGCTTGATGGCTGTTAGAAGCCCGGCGGCCGAGAGGAGGGCCATAAACGGATAGGCTCTTCCACCATAATCGGCGTAGAGCGCACCCGCCGATACCATAACAAACCCGCTGTCGAGACCCGACGAGACCGCAGCGTAAATGCTTTGCGCAGCAGCCGCCGCGGAGATGCATCGCCCCCGAGATGGCGGCATCGCGCCGATCGAGCCGTCAATGCAATTAGATCGAATAAAACAAAGAACCAGAAGCCGGTAAAGGGGCCATGGCCGCGTAGCTGGGGAGAGCGCTTGCAGCGAAGCTTACCAGACCGCGCATCCTGAGCCTGAGCGGTCGGCCATCGCACCAATTTACCGGCGTAGCGAAGACCTTTGCCCGGATCGACGTTGCAAGCACACCTCGATTTCCCGCGTAGTGAGACCCCGGGCGGGCGGCCAGAACGGAAAGCTTGACGCCCGCGACTAGAAAAATCGCCGCGTAGAAGCCGGAAAAGGCGCGCGGCCGAGCGTAAGAGAGCAGCTCTCCACATCCTCACGGCCTCGACGGTGCGTGCATCAATGCTTATCTGGCAACAGTGCTGCTCGGCGTTAATCAGCTCGGAACGCTGCTGTCGGTCGTCATCATCGATGTGGTGCTGGCCGGCGACAACGCGGTTGTCGTCGGAATGGCGGCAACCGGTCTTCCGGTCGAGCAAAGGCGGAACGTCATCTGTCTCGGCATCGCAGCCGCGACTGCGTTGCGGATTCTGTTCGCCTATTTCGCCGTGCAGCTGCTTGCGGTCATCGGGCTGACCCTAGCCGGCGGCGTGCTACTCTTATGGGTCTCCTGGAAGATGTATCGCGAGATCCGCGAGACGCGCGTTGCCGACCAAAGTGCCGCCGGCGAGCCTGCCTGTCATGCCAGCCGCACGCGTTCCGGCAAGAGCGCGATGGAAGCACTCATCCGGATCGTCCTCGCCGATGTCTCGATGTCGCTCGATAACGTGCTTGCCGTGGCTGGGATCGCGCGCGATCACTTCGGGCTGCTGGCGTTCGGGCTCGTTCTCTCGGTCGCATTGATGGGAGTTGCCTCTACCTGGATTGCCCGGCTCCTCGACCGCTACTTCTGGATCTCCTGGGTCGGGCTCGGCATCATCACGTTTGTGGCGCTGCGGATGATCTGGGAAGGTTCGACCGAGATCATCAAACAGACCGCAGCTTTGTCGTTATCCTGACCCAAACACGACATTAGCCGACCGGCGCTCGCTCACCCGCGGCTGCACGCGCCGCCGCCGAGCACACAGAACTTGGCGCAGTGCGGGTGATTGAGCGGCACGGCGCAGCTTGCATCGGTCAGAGTATGCCCGAGTTCGAAACGCGAATCATAGGGCAGCAAGGTGCAGGCAAGCAAAGCGGGCCGGGCTGCACCCTTGCGTTTTACGACCATGCGCGAGGTCGCACACATGACGCTCTCAGGCGACTTCCCGAGAATACTCCAGCAGGATTCGGTAATCTCCGGGACCTCGGCGGCCGCATCCATCTCGGGAAATACCATCAGCGCCACCGGATCGTCTGCATCGATATCGACGCCGATTTCGGCGAACAACGCGGCAAAGCCCCGACGAATCGCCTCTTCCGGTTCTCCGGACAGCCGGCGGCTGGCGACATGCACCGAAAACCCATTCCGAGCCAGCCATACCAGCCCATCAATCGTCGGTTGCCAGCTCCGCTTCCCGCGCTCCTGCTCATGCACCGCGCGCCCATAATGGTCGATTGAGACGCGGATCGTCAGTCGCGCGCCAAAGTCTTCGTTGAGCTTCAACAGCGCAGCCCTGCACTTCATCATCGGCTTCATCGCATTGGTCAGCACCAACGCACGCAGACCCCGCGAGAGCACATCTTCGAGCATGGCCGGCAGGGCCGGATTCATGAACGGCTCGCCCCCGGTGAACCCGATCAGAGAAGTATTGAAACCCGCGGTTGCGATTTCATCGAGATACTCGGTCACCTCGGCCGCCGTCAGGTAGACGAGCCGGTCATTCTTCGGCGAGGATTCGATATAGCAGTGGTGGCAGGTCAGATTGCACAGGGTGCCGGTATTGAACCAAAGAGTTTCAAGCGCCTTCAACTTGACCCATGCGCGCCTTTCCCCCTTGGCCGTGAGAAAGGGGTCGGTAAACTTCCCTGGAATGCCCGGCTCGGTCATAGCGATAAATCTAACCTGGTGTGTGCAAAATAATCTCGGAATCACGCCATCGTGAGGCCGGCCGCCGAGTTGCGGCCTGTTGATAACCTCGTTACGGTATCTATTTGTGGTCTTTCGCGCGAAAAGGGCATGGAACATTCGATACCGCGGCACATTCGGCTGACTTCCCATCCCGGAACGGCCGGCCATGACGCAATCCCCCTGCATTGGGGAGCCGCCAGCCCAAGCGAACGGGGGCCCGTAGTGGCAAGCCCCGCCGCGCCGCGGTACCGCAACGCGGTCGGCTCATACTCGGGCGCTTATGGAATCTACCGCGCGCTTGCGGTCGCGACCCGAGCCTTGGCGCGCGACCATCGGCCCGATCTCACCGATACGGCGCCCGCAGCATTCATCGGGCCGCACCAGCAATGGGCGGACCCCAAGCGGATCGTCTCGCTCGATCCGTGGGGCCATCTCGTTGGCGAGGTGTTCGCGGAACACATCCGCGCAGGCATCGACATACGCCCGACGATCGCGGTTACGCGGGCGCGCATCACGACGCCAGAGCTCCACCCCCTCCTCGCCGACGGTACATTGCGTCCCGACGGCAAGGTGCTGCTCGAAAACGGCGAAATCCGCGTCACGAAGGCGGCGATCGATCCGGTCTGGCACCTTCCCGGCCTGTCTGCCCGGTTCGGCGTCTCCGAGGCGGAGCTGCGCCGCACGCTCTTCGAGGAGACCGGGGGCATGTTTCCCGAGCTCGTCACCCGGCCCGATATCGAGGTGCTGCTGCCGCCGATCGGCGGCGCGACTGTTTATTTCTTCGGCGAGGTCGAGCGCATCGCCGACCCGAATATAGTGATCGCCTGCCGCGTCCACGACGAGTGCAACGGGTCCGACGTCTTCGGCTCCGATATCTGCACCTGCCGCCCTTATCTCGTGCACGGCATCGAGGTGTGCGTCGAAACCGCGCAGCAGGGCGGGGTCGGGATCATCGTCTACAACCGCAAAGAGGGACGGGCTCTCGGCGAGGTCACCAAATTCCTCGTCTACAACGCCCGCAAGCGCCAGCTCGGCGGTGACCGGGCCGACACCTATTTTCGCCGCACCGAATGCGTCGCCGGCGTGCAGGACATGCGTTTTCAGGAGCTGATGCCGGACGTGTTCCACTGGCTCGGCATCCGCCGGATCGACCGCTGGGTCTCAATGTCGAACCTGAAGCGCGACGCGCTGGTGGCGCAGGGGATTGAAGTCATCGAACAGGTCGCGATCCCGGACCGGCTCGTGCCGCTCGATGCAGCGGTCGAGATCGAAGCGAAGAAGGCGGCCGGCTATTTCGCGCCTGCGGGACTACCCGACGCGCAGGAGCTGACGCGCGTCAGAGGCCGTGCCCTCGACGACTGAGGCCTTACCCCGAGAGGCCGCAACGCTGTTGAGCGCAGCGGCGGTGCGCGAGCGCTGCGGCATGGTCCTCGCCGCGGCCGAACGCGGCGAGACGCCGCATTTTCGCGTGGTGCACGCAAGGCTCGACGATGCTGCCCGCCGCGTTGTGGACATCACCCGGCGCCGCTACCCCGATCTCGTTGTTCCGTATCATAGCCGATGGCGGCACTTCTCGGCCGGCGGGATCGACCGGGCCGTTCTCATGGCCCCCGGGGCCGATGCGGCAGAAGCGGCGCGAGCCCGCATCGATCTCGCTATAGTGTCGGTGCTGCTGGACGCCGGAGCGGGACCGCGTTGGCGCTTTCACGAGACGGAAACCGGACAGGTGTTGCCTCGCTCGGAGGGGCTCGCCGTAGCGAGCCTGCGGGCGATGCAATCGGGGCTCTTCTCCGCCGATCCGGCCGACCCATGGCGGGCCGATGCGGCAGCGCTATCGCGTCTCTCCGTGGAGGCGCTCGCCCGCGCGCTTCAGCACCGGGATAAAAACGAGCTCGTCGGGGTCGAGGGACGCGCCGCATTGCTGCGGCTGACGGGAGAGGTGTGCACCGCCAACCCCGGCCTGTTCGGCGCACCGGCGAGGCTCGGCAATCTCTATGATTATTGGTCGGCACAGCGCGGCGAAATTCCTGCAAAGGAGATCCTGCGCACACTGCTGCGTGCATTCGTGCCGATCTGGCCCGGTCGGCTCACAATCGGCGGCGTGCCGCTCGGCGATTGCGGCCGCCATTCCGTCGTGTCCGGCGACGGGCTCGTACCATTTCACAAGCTCACGCAATGGCTGGCCTATTCGCTCGTCGAGCCGCTCGCAGCGGCCGGCTTAAGGATCACGAACCTCGACGCGCTGACCGGTCTGGCCGAATACCGCAACGGCGGCCTCTTCCTCGATTGCGGTGTCATCGAGCCGCATGATCCCGCGCTGCCGCAACTCCCGCTGGGGGCCCTGAGCGAGCCTGTTGTCGAGTGGCGCGCGCTGACAGTCGCGCTGTTGGACCGACTGGCTTCGCGAGTGTGCGAGCGTCTCGGAAAAAGCCCCCAAGAGTTCCCGCTCGCCTGCGTCCTCGAAGGCGGCAGCTGGGCCGCCGGCCGCGAAATCGCACTCGAACGCCGGCCCGATGGCGCCCCGCCGCTTTCGGTGCTCAGCGACGGCACTTTGTTCTAGGAGCGTTTCATGCAGCAGCAATGGCCCGGTTTGACTGTCGTCGCGCATCCGCTTGTGCAGCACAAATTGTCGCTGATGCGTGACCGTAATACGTCGACCGCCGAATTCCGCCGGTTGTTGCGCGAGATCAGCCTGCTGCTGGCCTATGAAGCGACCCGCGAGCTGCCGCTCGAGGAAATCAAGATCGAAACGCCGCTCGAATGCGGCGCCTTTCCGCTGCTCGCCGGCAAAAAGCTCTGCCTCGTCTCGATCCTGCGCGCCGGCAACGGCATTCTCGACGGCATGCTCGACCTCCTGCCCTCGGCGCGGGTCGGTCATATCGGCATCTACCGAGACCCGCGGACCCTGCAGGCGATCGAGTACTACCTGAAACTCCCGGAGGATCTCGCAGAGCGCGACGTGATCCTCGTCGATCCGATGCTCGCGACCGGCAACTCGGCGGTGGCGGCGATCTCGCGTCTCAAGGAGCTCGCGGCACGCTCGATCAAGTTTGTCTGCCTCGTCGCCGCCCCGGAGGGCATCGACAAAGTCTCCTCGGTGTTCCCCGATGTGCCGATCGTCGCGGCGGCACTCGACCGCTGCCTGGACGCGGCCGGCTACATACTCCCCGGTCTCGGCGACGCCGGCGACCGCCTCTTCGGCACGAAATAAAACCGCAAGAACCGGATAGAGGGCGACTGCGCGCCCTCGCTACATCTCGCTCTGCAAAATTTGGAGGAGCGACGATGAGTTTCCGAATCAGTGGTCTGCCTGCCGAACACTTCGCGCATCTTTTCGCGCTATCCGACGAGGAACTGTCGGCACAGGGCGCTGTACGGCGGCTCGCGGATGGGAGGACACCCGGCTATCCTTGCCGGATTAGCCTTACAGATGCCCAGCCGGGCGACGAACTTCTGCTCGTCAACTACGAGCACCACCCGGTCGGCTCGCCCTATCGCATGCGCTTTGCCGTTTATGTGCGCAAAGGCGAGGCGACCTATGCCACAGTGGACGAAGTGCCGGAGCAGTTGCGCATTCGCACGCTCGCGGTGCGAGCCTTCGACGGCGATGCGATGATGGTCGGCTGGGAGCTCGTCGATGGGCGTCAGCTCGAAACCGCAATCGAACGGCTCTTCGCCGACCCTCGCGCGGCCTATTTGCACGTCCACTATGCGGCCCCCGGATGCTACGCCGCGCGCATCGACCGTGCGTGAGGATCGCAGCAGGTCACCGCTTCTGCCGTCCGTCGGGGCGGCGGGTTCGTCGAACGCGAAGGCTAAATTCGCTCATTACTGCTTTTCAGCGGCATTCGTCGTCCTAACCTTCGGCTACGAAGGCTGGAGCGGCTGATCGTGCATGTCATCCCGTCGACCGACAACATCGCGCATTGGCGGACGATTGCGGCTGGCTCGTGCGCGAACCTTGTCGGGATCGGGCTCGCCCGCTTCGCATACACCCCACTGATCCCGGCCTTGATTGCGGCCCATTGGTATTCCGCATCATCTACCGCGCATCTCGCGGCCGCAAACTTGGCCGGGTACCTCGCCGGCGCCGTGCTCGCCCGGCGAATGGCTGCAACAGCGGGTGCCGCGCCGATCTTGCGCGCGATGATGGCGATAGCCACAGTTGCGTTCTTCGCTTGCGCCTTTCCGCTTTCTTTTTGGTGGTACTTTGCCTGGCGCGTCGGGTCGGGAGTTGCAGGCGGCGCGTTGATGGCGTTGGCGGCTCCGCTTGTCCTGCCGCAAATTCCTCCATCCCGGCGCGGGCTCGCGAGCGGCGCGATCTTTACCGGTGTCGGTCTCGGGATCGCCGCTTCCGGCACGCTGGTGCCGTTATTGATGCAGGCCGGGTTGGAAGAAACCTGGTTCGGGCTCGGCATCGTCGCATTGCTGCTGACAATCGCCTCCTGGGGCAGCTGGCCGCGCGAGCAACTTCGCGAGCCGAGCCAACCCAGTGCGCGCGCCGAGCGACACGCCCCTGCCCTCCTCGCACTCTATGTCGAGTATGGGCTGAACGCGATCGGGCTCGTGCCGCACATGATTTTCCTCGTCGACTTTGTCGCGGCTCGGCCGGGGCCTTGCTGTCGGAGCGCGGTCTTGGGTGCTGTTCGGCATCGGCGCGCTGATTGGCCCGCTGGTCAGCGGCCGGCTCGCGGACTGCATCGGCGCCACGGCGGCGATGCGGCTCGCCTTCTTTGTTCAGGCGGTATGCGTGGCTCTGCTCGCCATCAGCACGATCCCGCTCTCATTGACAATTTCGAGCTTGATTATCGGCGCGATGGTGCCCGGCATCGGTTCATTGGCACTAGGCAGGGTTCACGAGCTGATCCCGCACGATACCGACCGGCAGCGGAAGGCTTGGGGTCTTTGCACGACCGCGTTTGCGCTGGGGCAGGCAATCGCCGCCTATGGCTTCTCGTACATCTTCGCTCGCGCCGGCGGAGATTATCAGGTGCTGTACGGGATCGGAGCGGCGGCGCTCGCCACGGCTCTCGTCATCGACATGCTTACAGGCTCGCTCCTTACGAGGCGGCGTCGAGCAATTCTCGAACGATCGCCGGGCCGTCGATTTTGCGCGGATTAGTGTGAACCCAGCGATCGTGCATCGAATTCTCGGCGATCAGGCCGAGCTGCTCGGGCTTGACACCGACTTGGCGCAGCCGCGTCGGCAGGCCGAGGCCGGCGATCAGTTCGGCAACGGCATCGGCCGCCGGCTCACCCGGACGCCCGAGCGCCTCGCTGACCCGCGCCTGCTTTTCGCTGTTGACCGGGTGATTGAACCGCAGCACATGCGGCAGCATCACGCATGAGGTGTAGCCGTGCGGCACGCCGGCGGTGCCACCGAGAACATGGCCGATCCCGTGGCTGGCGCCCTTGCTGACGCCGGTCTGTGAGCCGACCATCGACATCCACGCGCCGATCTGGCATTCGAGCCGCGCTTCGCTATCGGCGGGATCTGCCTTCACCGCGCGCAGGCCCTTGCCGAGCAGGCGCAGTGCGTGGTAGGCGGCACCCTCCGAAATCGGCTGGCCGTTCACCGAGCAGATGTCTTCGACGGCATGGTCGACCGCGCGGATGCCGGTCGACAGGAACAGCCATTCGGGGGTGTGCACACTCGCTTCCGGATCGAGGATAACGGTGCGCGGGATCATCAGCGGATGGCCAAAGCTTTCCTTGACGTGCCGCGCCGTATCGGTGCAGCCGGCGCCGGCCGAGAACTCGCCGGCCGACAGCGTTGTCGGGATCGCGATCGAGCGCAGGCTCGGCGGCGCGACCTCCGGCCGCCGAGTGGTGCCGCCCGCCGTGACCGTCGCACGGTACGCATCGAGCTGCGAGGGCTCGGCAACCCCGTTGCCGAGACATAGCCCCACCATCTTGGCGGCATCGGTGACCGAGCCGCCGCCGATCGTCACGAGCAGATCGGCACGCGCCTGGCGCGCCGCGTTCGCCGTGTCTACGACGTCGGTCCGCGGCGTATGCGCGCCGATCTTGGCGTGAACGCCCGCCATCCGGTTTCCCAGTGCCTTGCGTAGTTGTTCGATCGTGTCCGTGGTCCGTGCGAGGGTACCGCTTGCGAGAACAAACACCGCCCGCGCATCGAGCCGATCGACTTCCTGCGCCAACGCTTCGGCGAAGGGCTTGCCGAAGACGACATTCTCCATCGCCGGGAAGCGGTAGATGCCGCTCAGCATGTCTGCACTAGTCCTTCCGAGGATTACCCCTCACCTCGACCCTCTCCCCGCAAACGGGGAGAGGGAGGGGCTCGCGAAGCGGGAGGTAACGAGCGACAGGGCTTGGCGGCCTCACATCGCGGCCATGCGGGCGGCGCGGCGCTTGGCGAGCGGCGTGGCGGGCTCGGGAGCCGGGGCCGGCTGGATCTTTTTGGTCGAGCGCGGCAATGTCCAATCCCACTCATCCGCGCCCATCTGGTAATGCCGGTTGTTCTGGGACGGGTTGCGGTTGACCATCTTGCGGTTGTAGAGCGGGTGGGTGCAGCTGCGCACCTCGTGCTCGATCGTGAACAGGAGCTTGCCGGTCTCGAGGCAGACGATGTCCTGCCAGCGATACTGGTACTGGTCGCTCTCTTCGGTGATCAGCCCGCGCTTTTCGAGCTCGTCATGCGGACCCGAGAATTCCTGGGCATAGACCTGCAAATGGTGGCCGTCGAATTCCGGGATTTTCCGGTCGGTCTCGCGGAAGATCAGCTCCTGCCTGGCTCCGGTGCGGACATGGGCAGCGCGGCCCTCGCCGTTCTCGTTGACACAGGCCGGCGTATAAAAGATCTCGCGGTAGAACCGCGCAATGCCGTCGGCGGCGCCCTCCGGCACGGTGAATTCGACATAGGGCATGCCGAGATTGATCGCGCCGAACCGCTCCTCATCCGGCTCATAGAGGCGGAACTTGTTGCCCCACGGACAGGTCGCCTCGACATAGGCGTTACGCTGCTTGCAGTCGAACTTGGTGTCGGCGAGCTTTTTCTTGGCCTCGCCGAGGCGCTCGCACAGCTCTTCGAGCGACGGGACGACGAGGCCGACATGGCCGCGCAGCACATTCGGCTCGCCGGTCGGGAGATGGAACTGGCTGTTGCCGACATTGACCCACATGTTGTTGGTGCCGGGGAACATGTACGGGTCGCGGGTCAGACCAAGCCCGGATAGATAGAACTCGGACGCCAGCCCTTGATTGTTGATTCTGAGATTGACGTGTTCGAGGCCGACGAGATTGCCGAGATCCTCGGCCGTGCGATCGTACGTTTGTTGTGCCATCTGGGCCCTCCAAAATTGCCGGTCAGTCTGTGCTGAACAGCTTGCTGGAATTCGGCGTGTACGCGCCGCTATCAAAACAGTTTTTCGAACCTCTCGTCTACCGGAACGCGATAGCCGTTGGCGAGAGAGTTGGTTTCATTCGCCATGCCGACGATCGCCATCAGCTCGCCGAGCATTTCCCGTGTCATCCCCTGTTTCTTCGCGGCCGCGCCGTGCGAGGCGATGCAATAAGCGCAGCCATTGCTGGCGCTGACCGCGAGGTAGATGAGCTCCTTTGTCAGCGGGTCGAGCGCGCCCGGCGCCATCACCTGTTTAATGCTTTCCCAGGTGCGCCGCAGCGTCGCCGGATCGTTCGCCAGCGCCTTCCAGAAATTGTTGATCCAGTCGGTGCGGCGCGTCGCCATGATGTCGTCGTATACGGCGCGGATTTCGGGGCTCGCCTCATCATACTCGATCAGCCGGACCATCATCGCTTTGCTCTTCCCGCGGAACGCCGACGCGGCGCAGCTCTTCGCTCAGCCGACCCGACGCGAACAAGCCGAGCATACGAAAATCACTGATCAGCGACCAGCCCGGATGCCCGAAAGTCTCGGGCCGATTGCGTTCGAAGACGAGGTGGCCGAGCCACGCCAAAGCATAGCCGACGACCGGGGCAGCGATCAGCCAGCGCCAATCGCGCTGCGCCGCGGCGGCGCCGAGCGTCGCGAGCGCTAGGGTAGTGCCCATATAATGCAGCCCGCGCGTGCGCGGATCGGCATGCGCCGTGAGGTAACGCCGCCAGAACTCGGGGTAAGTCACGACATGCAATCCTTGTAATGGACCGCCCGGCGTCGTAAGTCAGCAGCCATAATCGCCATATTCGCCGCGGAGTCCCGAGATGGGTTTCAAGTTAGCCGTGGTCGGCGCGACCGGCAATGTCGGGCGCGAGATTTTGACCATACTCGCCGAGCGCGAGTTCCCCGCCGACGACGTCATTGCATTGGCGTCGTCGCACTCTATTGGCCGAGAGGTTTCCTTCGGCGAGGAGGACACCCTCAAAGTCCAGGGCCTCGACACCTACGATTTCCGCGGCACTGATATCGTTCTCTCGTCCCCGGGCGCCAAGGTCTCGGCCGAGTTCGCGCCGCGCGCGGCAAAAGCTGGCGCCGTCGTGATCGACAACACCTCGTGCTTCCGCATGGAGCCGGATGTGCCCCTCGTCGTGCCCGAAGTCAATCCGCAGGCGATCGGCCAGTACACAAAGCGCGGCATCATCGCCAATCCGAACTGCTCGACGATCCAGATGGTCGTCGCGTTGAAGCCGCTGCACGACGTCGCCCGGATCAAGCGGGTGGTCGTCGCGACCTATCAATCGGTTTCCGGGGCGGGGCGCGCGTCGATGGACGAGCTCTTCAACCAGACGCGGGCGATCTATGTGAACGATCCGGTCAAGCCCGAGCGGTTCACGAAGCAGATCGCGTTCAATGTGATCCCGCATTGCGACATCTTCCTCGAGGACGGCGCGACCAAGGAAGAGTGGAAGATGGCGGCCGAGACCCGCAAGATCCTCGACCCCAACATCGCGGTCACTGCCACTTGCGTGCGGGTTCCGGTCTTCATCGGCCATGGCGAGGCGGTCAATGTCGAGTTCGAGCGGCCGCTCACTGAAGAGCATGCGCGCGCCGCGTTGCGGCAGACGCCCGGGGTCACGGTCGTCGATCACCGCGCCGACGAGGGCTATGTGACCCCCGCCGAGGCGGCCGGCGAGGATCCGGTTTATGTCAGCCGTATCCGCCGCGACCCCACGGTGCCGCACGGGCTCAACATGTGGATCGTCGCCGACAACCTGCGCAAAGGCGCCGCCCTCAATGCCGTGCAGATCGCCGAAATCCTCGCCAAAGATTATTTTGGCAGCCGGAGCAGCAAGCGCTCCAATGTCGAGCCGCTGCGCCGCACCTGAGCTTAGAGTATCGCAATCGTAAACACCGAGTCGCCCCTCCCCCCGGACCTCTCACCACGTCACAGGGAGCGGGAGGGTGAAGGGCAGCAAGCGACGGGATCCGGCGGTTCAGCTCCGGAACCTCACGATCAGCTGGGGCGCCGCAGGGGGGGAATGCCCCACCGCTTTCTGGGCTTGCGGATCACGCCGCTTACCCGGCGGCGGCTTGAGGCCTTTCGACGTAACCGGCGTGGGTTCTGGTCGCTCTGGATCTTTCTCGCGCTGTTCCTCGTTACGCTGTTCGCCGAATTTATCGCCAATGACCGGCCGATCCTGGTGCGGTATGAGGGCCAGTGGTACTTCCCGGTATTCGCCGATTACCCCGAGACGACCTTCGGCGGCGAGTTTCCCACCTCCGCCGATTACCGCGATCGGGCTGTGCAAAAGCTGATCGCCGAAAAGGGCTGGATGGTCTGGCCGCTGATCCCGTTCAGCTACAATACGATCAACTATAACCTGCCGAGCCCGGCCCCCTCGCCGCCGTCTAGCGTCAATTGGCTCGGCACCGATGATCAGGGGCGCGATGTGCTAGCCCGGCTGATCTATGGGTTCCGTATATCGGTGTTGTTCGGCCTGGCGCTGACCGGTCTTTCATCGGTGATCGGCGTCGCCGCGGGCGCCGTGCAGGGCTATTTCGGCGGCCTCGTAGATCTCGGCTTCCAGCGTTTCATCGAGATCTGGTCCGGCCTGCCGGTTCTCTATCTTCTCATCATAATGTCGAGCTTCATCGAGCCCAATTTCTGGTGGCTGTTGGGGTTGATGCTGCTGTTTTCCTGGATGGGGCTCGTCGATGTCGTGCGCGCCGAGTTCCTGCGGGCGCGCAACTTCGACTATGTGCGCGCGGCGCGCGCGCTCGGCGTCGCCGACCGCACGATCATCCTGCGGCATGTGCTGCCCAACGCGACGGTGGCGACGATCACGTTTCTGCCGTTCATCCTCAACGGCTCGATCACGACGCTGACTTCGCTCGACTTTCTCGGCTTCGGCCTGCCGCCCGGCTCGCCTTCGCTCGGCGAGATCTTGGCGCAAGGCAAGGCCAATCTGCAAGCGCCCTGGCTCGGCCTCACCGCCTTTTTTGTGCTCGCATCGATGCTGAGCCTCCTCATCTTTGTCGGTGAAGCGGTGCGCGACGCATTCGATCCGCGCAAGGTGGTGCTATGAGCGACGGCGGTACGCCGCTTCTCGCAGTTCGCAATCTCAGCGTCACCTTTGCCGGCCGCGGCGGCGCGAGGCCGGTCGAGGCGGTCAAAGCCGTCTCGTTTACGCTCGACCGCGGTGAGACCCTGGCATTGGTCGGCGAGAGCGGTTCCGGCAAGAGCGTGACGGCGCTCTCGCTGCTGCAATTGCTGCCTTATCCACTCGCGGCGCACGGTACCGGGAGCAGCATCCGTTTTGCGGGAGAGGAGCTGGTGGGCGCAACACCCGAGCGGCTGCGCCGGGTGCGCGGCAACCGGATCGCGATGGTCTTTCAGGAGCCGATGACCTCGCTCAACCCGCTGCATACGCTCGAACGGCAGATCGCCGAAACCCTGCTGATCCACCGACACATGTCGACGGAGAGCGCCCGCGTGCGGACGCTCGAACTGCTGAGGCTGGTCGGCCTCGCCGACGCAGAAAATCGGCTCGGCGCCTACCCGCACCAGCTGTCGGGCGGACAGCGGCAGCGCGTCATGATCGCGATGGCGATTGCCAATGAGCCCGATATCCTGATCGCCGACGAGCCGACGACAGCGCTCGACGTCACGATTCAGGC
>Ga0126379_10001598_pt1 | contig 13929 bp, 12 predicted proteins | sample PanSoiMetPlot_24_FD_92640 | JGI IMG/M metagenome (GOLD analysis project Ga0126379, IMG submission 92640) | Tropical forest soil microbial communities from Panama - MetaG Plot_24 | ecosystem: Environmental > Terrestrial > Soil > Tropical forest > Bulk soil | place: Panama | collected 2016-02-17 | reverse complement strand
TCCCAGCGTGCCCGGTGCTGGCGGAACCCCGGCTCGGCGCTTGCGTCGGCTGCGCCGCCGGCGCTGTCGCGGCCGGCGCTGTCGCGGCCGGTGCCGTCGCGGCCGGCGCTGTCGCGGCCGGTGCGCTGCCGGCAGCCGACGGAATGACCGTTCCCGGCACGTCCGCGAGCCCGCGCTGCGGACCATGACCCTGTCCGCGGCCGTTGCCGGACTGATGCCCCGCACCGGTCGCCTGCCCGCGCGGCGCCGGTGACGCCGCCGGAGCCTGGGCCGCGCTCTGCCCGCCGGACGCCGGCTGGCTGGTGCCGAGATTCCCGTTGTCGACGAACCCCTGGACGCCCTGCTGAGCGAGCGGATCGGGAAACGAGTGGGAGTTGACCGTCAGACCGGGCAGCGAGTCCGCGCCGATCGAGTCGAGCACACCTCCGTCGTACTTCGTGACCACCTCGACGTGCCCGTCGAACACCACCCAGTCGCCCGGCTGGGCATGGTAGCCGTCGCCCAGCGGGTGCCATCGATGGTGCGCCTGCGCGTCCTGCACCATGGAGGTGATGCCCAGCGAGTCCGGGTTCGGATTGACCCGCACGTCGGCCCACTCGTGCAGCGGCCACGGATACGTTGATCCGCCGGCGACCCAGCTCTGCTCGCCGACCGCCTGCGCCGCGAGTTCGAGCGTCAGGCTGGCGAAGGCGGCGCACGACGGACCGTGGTCCGTACCGTCCACGCTGGCCTTGCCCCAGATGAGGGCCTCCATCTCGGCGGGCGTCCTGGTCTGCGCCAGCCGCAGGTAGTACCCGGCGACGTTGACGATCGCCGAACGCAGTCCGGCGTCCGGCGAGTCGGTGGGCGCGGCCGCCCTCTCCAGTGCCAGGAGGTGCACCGGCACCGCGGTAGGCGAGGTCATCGTCGCTGCCGCCCCGGGAACGAAGGTGAACCCGGTGATGGCGCCGCCGGTGCTCACGGTCACAAGCGCCGTTGCCTGCTTCCACCATGGCTTCCTGACGGACTGCACGGAAACCTCTTCCCCCTCCCGTGGTTACAGGCCCGACGTGCGCAGCGTGGTCAGGATCGACTGGACTCGCGGGTCACCGGGATTGTCCGCGTTGGCGAACAGCACCGCGGCCTCGGTGGCGAACTGCGCGGGCGCGCCGACCATCCACTGCCCGAACACGTCGGCGACCAGCGCCGCCTGGCCGTCCTGGCTGCTCACGGGCAGTGCGCAGACCGACGGAAACCCCTGCCTGGTGACCAGGGCAGCCGAGCCCGTGTACTTCGCGCAGTTCGCAGGAGAGCTCTCCAGTCCCTGCTGCACCACCGGCTTCCCGTTTGAGCCGGTGACCGTGGCGCCGCCGATGATGTTGTTGATCGCGCGCGCCGCGACCTGCAGGCTGTCGATCGGGCTGGACGGGTTGTACGGGTGATGCAGGTTGAGCGACCAGGCGATGTTGCCGCCCTGGGATGGCTCTATCGGCTCGAGGCCCTTGCGGCCGTTCGACGCGTCCGTGAAGTTCGGGTTGTTATTGCTCGTCAGCAGCGAGAAGACCCACAGGATCTGGCGCGTGTCCTTCGCGCAGGCGAAGTCGACCTGGCTCGGCTCGCTCACGACGTTCGGGTTCTGGCAGGCGATCGTGATCTGCTTCTGCACCGTCGCCACGCTAGCTGGCCAGCCCGGACTCCCGCCGGAGAGGATCAGCGACAGCAGCATGACGAGGGCGACGACCGCCACGACCACCAGGCCGATCCTGCGCCAGTGCGCTAGCCAGCGGCTCGGACCGCGCCTGACGTGGCGGCGACCCCGGTTGATGAGCGCCTCGGTCCGGTCACCCACCCTCCGGGGCCCGGTGGAGCGGCCAGCCCGGTAGGGGCGCGCGGGCGCCTCCGCGTAGCGGCGCGGCTCCGGTTCGGGGTCGTCCTCAACATCCGGGAGGTACTCGTCGGGCGCGGTGTCAGGGTAGCGGTCGATATCGTGGCGGCCGCGCCCGGAGTCCGCGTACAGTTCGGTCGCGTGAGGCGGTGCGAACGCTGGGAACTCCATCGTCGCCTGCTCGCGGGCGTCGTACTCAGGGGTGTCACCGTCCGGTGTGACCTGCTTCAGCATGCGCTCGAGTTCGGCGGCCCTGTTTTCTAGCATCACGAGCCGCTCGCTATCGGTATAGCTATTATATTCGAAATCGTGCTTCATCTCTTCCCCTCACCATTTCGGCTAGATGTGAAGGCCGCCCGAAGGCGGTGGCGCCTGCTGAAGGCTGCGCCGCGGGGAGGCCGGGGTGGCGGCTCGGCGGCTCCCGTCAGGCTCCGTCGCGATCCGCTGCGACAGATGTGGCGACTCCGGCCGCGGCGAACCCCGGTGGACCATGCCACCTAGCGCGGACGACGGCCGGCTGCCGCGGCGCGGGGAAGCACGCCGCGGTCACCTGGCGGCCAGTGACCGCGCGGGGTTCTTTCATAGACACTATTAGAACATGCGTGCGAGCAAAAGGGAAACCGTTTGGCCTATCGTTATCGAACTTTCGAATGGAGAGCTAGCGATACCTGCGTGACAGGGCGTGCCGGAGGGAATCTCGTTTGCCCCGTTGAGACGCCATGCCACCATGGAGCGGTGATCACCCGATCGCTTGCCGGGTACAAGGGCCGCAGCGCAGCCGAGGCGACGGACGTGGAACGGATGCGCCGGCTCGCCTTGGCGGAGCCCGATCCGTGGTCCCGGTCGCTGCCGCTGCACTTCACCGCGTCGGCCCTGGTGGTCCATCCGGACAGTGGCCGCGTGCTGCTGCGCTGGCACCAGCGGATGCGCAGGTGGCTGCAGGTAGGCGGGCACGCCGACCCCGGGGAGCGCGATCCGCTCGCGATCGCGCTGCGCGAGGCACGGGAGGAAACCGGCCTGCCCGATCTGACCCCGTGGCCAGACGGCACCATCAGGCATGCGGTTGTCTGCCAGGTCCCCGCTGGCAAGGGCGAGCCCGCTCACGAGCACGCCGACCTGCGCTACCTGCTGGCGACCGGAACTCCGGACGCGGCCATGCCGGAGAATCCGGACGCGCCGCTGCGGTGGCTCGCCATCCCGGCAGCTCGCGATCTCGTCGGTGCCAACAACCGCAGGAACACCCTCGACCTGGTGCAGGAGTTGCTCGCGTTACCAGGCGATTCGAACACCCACCCGCCGGCCCCGCCTGCTGTCGCGGGCATTGGTAACGCTCCGTAAACAACGGCCGCTGTCGGTGCCGGACCGTTCCACGGTCGTTACAAGCCGTACTGGGGGTTGCCGATTTGGCGTCAAGCGGTTACTTTCCTGTAAATTCTCCGTTGACTGCACGAAACCTGAGAAACCTTTAGGGCTGCCTCCGAGCGCGTAAGCCTCTGCGGTCCGCCCTGGAAACTAGACAACGAGTCCATGAGGTGCCAATATCACCGTGATCGCCTGGATGGTTGTGATCCGTCCATCGGAGCGGATCGATGGCAAATCGTAACTTTTCCGCGCGGAGATCGATGCACCAACAATCTACGCTCACGTCAGCTCACAACTCCGGCAGTCATCCTCCGGGTTCGCACACAGACTCGCACGATGCTCCGGGCGACAGACTGTAACCGGCCGCATGTACCTTGTACCGGACCGCCGGCCAGGACAGCCTGTCGGCGACATAACTGCGATGAACAGAACAGAAGGGCCACACAATGATCCGATTCCGCGCCGACGGCGCCCACAGCGCGATGAGGGAGGGTCGATGATGAGGAGAAAGCGGGTCATCGGCGGGCTCACCCTGGCGGCCGCGGGCATGCTTGCGCTTGCCGCGTGCAGCAGCGGCGGCAGCAGTAGCACCCCCAGCTCGTCCACCAGCGCTGGCGCCGTCAAGAGCGGCGGCACGATGACGTACGCGCTCGACGAGGACCTGGCCGGGTTCAACATCAACAACCTCAACGACGCCGAGTTCGTGCTCCAAGAGGTCATGAACCAGGTCTGGCCGACAACCTTCGTTCCCACGAACACGCTGAGCCTGCAGCTCAACACCGATTTCGTGACCAGCGCCAAGCAGACCAGCGCTAGCCCGCAAACGGTCGTGTACCAGATCAACCCCAAGGCGGTCTGGTCCGACGGCGTGCCGATCAACGCGGACGACTTCATCTACGCCTACCAGTCGCAAAGCGGCGACCCGCAGTTCAAGGACGTGGGCGGCAAGCCTTACGAGCCCGCCAGCACCGCCGGTTACAACCAGATCAAGTCGGTGACCGGGTCCAACGGTGGCAAGACCGTGACCGTGGTCTTCACCAAGCCATTCGGCGACTGGAAGTCGCTCTTCTCCGACGTCATGCCGGCGCATATCGCCAAGACGGCCGGCTTCAACAACGGCTTCCAGACGTTCAACGCGGCAGTCAAGGTCTCCGGCGGCCCGATGGAGATCCAGAGCTACGCGAAGGGCCAGAGCCTCATCGAGGTGCCGAACCCGAAGTATTGGGGCACGCCGCCGAAGCTGAGCAAGCTGGTGTTCCGGATCTTCGCCGACGAGAACCAGATCCCGCCGGCCATGCAGAACGCCGAGGTCGACGCCGCTGCCCCGGCGCAGACGTCCCTGTCGTTCAAGGACGCGGTCTCCTCGCTGCCGGGCGTCACCACCACCATCCTCCCCGGCCTGCAGTTCCAGCACATCGACTTCAACCAGGCGAACCCGTACCTCGCGAAGCTGGGCGTGCGCCAGGCGATCGCCTACGGGACGAACCGGGCGGAGATCGTGCAGCGGATCGTCGGGCCGATCACCACGTCGGTGAAGGCGCTGGACAACCGGATCTACATGCCGAACCAGCCGGAGCACCAGAACACCAGCGCCACCTATGGCGACTACAGCGTGGCCCAGGCCAAGTCGTCGCTGCAGTCGGCTGGCATGACGATGGGATCCGACGGGTACTTCCACCCGAACTCCGGCCCGCAGGCCGGCAAGGACCTGACCTTCTCGATCTCCACCACATCCGGTCAGCCGGTGCGGGCCCAGATCGAGCAGCTCTTCCAGGCTGACATGAAGGCCATCGGCATCAAGATCAACATCCAGAACTACTCGCCGGACACCCTGTTCGGCACCGTCCTGCCGAAGGGCGAGTTCGACATCACCGAGTTCGCCTGGGTCGCGACGCCGTTCGCGTCCAGCAACCAGTCCATCTACTGCTCGTACACGAACAGCAACCAGTGCGGCCAGAACTACGATCACTACGCCAACCCGCAGGTCGACACGCTGTTCAACCAGGCGCTGACAACCGTCGACCCGACGCAGGCGACCGCGCTGTACAACCAGATTGACGCCATCCTGTGGAAGGACATGGTGACCCTGCCGCTGTACCAGCAGCCCTCGCTTTACACCTGGTACTCCAAGTGGGCCAACATCCTGCCGAACCCGAGCAGCTACGGCCTCACCTGGAACGCCCAGGACTGGGGGCAGAAGGAGTCGTAACAACCCGCACCATTCCCGCTCTTACCCGTCCGCGCTGCCCCGCTCGGCCCGCAAGGCGCCGTGCGGGGCAGCGCCCCGCACCTAACCCGCTGAGGCCTTACCCATGGCTGGATACCTGATCCGCAGGCTGCTCGCTGGCGTGCTGACCCTGCTCGTGGCGAGCTTCCTGCTCTTCCTCCTGGTCGCGGTGTCGGGCGATCCGCTCGCGACCCTGATGTCGAACCCGCACGTCTCACCGGCGACGATCGCCATCGCGCGGCAGCAACTGGGGCTGGATCAGCCCCTGCTGGTGCGCTACTGGCACTGGCTGGTCAACATGCTGCAAGGCGACTTCGGCACCAGCACGACCGGCCAGCCGGTCGGCCCGGAACTCGCCCGCTCCCTGCTCGTCACACTGCAGATGGTGGTGCCCGCGGTCATCATCTCCGCGATCATCGCGGTCGTGATCGGCGTGGTCAGCGCGGTCAAGCAGTACAGCATCAGCGACCACGTGATGACCGGGCTGGCGTACCTGTTCTACTCCGCGCCGGTGTTCGTGATCGCGATCCTGCTCAAGGACTTCCTGGCGACCAACGTTAACCAGGCCGTCGGCCACACCGTGCTCTACACGATCGGGCAGAACACTCCGGGCACGACCGGCGCGTGGAACATCTTCACCAACACCCTCGGCCACACCATTCTGCCCGTGATCACCCTGACGCTCGCCACGTACGCCGCCTGGAGCCGGTACCAGCGGGCGTCGATGCTCGACGTGCTCAACGCCGACTACGTGCGCTTCGCCCGCGCCAAGGGGCTGAATCCGCGCCGGGTGCTCTACGTGCACGCGTTGCGCAACGCGCTCATCCCAGTCGTCACCGTGGTGGCGCTCGACTTCGCCACGATCCTCGGCGGTGCGATCCTGACCGAGATCGCGTTTGGCTGGAGCGGTATGGGTAGTCTCCTGCTGAACGGGCTGACCGGGCCGGTCAGCCCGGATACCACGGTCGTGCAGGCCTGGCTGATGGTTGTGGCCACGGCTGTTATCGTTTTCAATATTCTTGCCGACGTGCTGTACGCCGTGCTCGACCCGAGGATCCGCCTTGCCTGAGATACAGCCCGGGCCACCCGGGGCACAGCCAGAGGTTCTCTCCGTCCCCGGCGCGCCGGCGAATGCCACGTCGCAGGTCGTCGCGGAGTTCGCGCCCGCTCCTGGGGTGCCCTTCGCCGTTCAGGAGGCCGCCCCGAGCCGGGGGCAGATCCGGATGGCGGCCCGGCGGTTCTTCCGGCACAAGATGGCGATGACCGGCCTGATCGTCTTCCTCCTGCTGCTGCTGGCATCGATCATCGTCCCGATCTTCTGGCAGTACAACTACGCGGATATCACCAACGTCTACGCGCAGGGGCCGTCGGCCGCGCACCCGTTCGGCACGGACCTGATCGGCCACGACATGCTCGCCCAGGTCATGGCCGGCACCCTGACGTCGATGGAGACCGCGCTGCTGGTCGCCGCGATCTCGACCGTGGTCGGGACGCTGATCGGCGCGCTCGCCGGGTACTACGGCGGGATCATCGACCAGCTGCTGATGCGGCTGACCGACCTCGTGCTGATCGTCCCGCTGCTGGCGATCCTGCTGGTGCTATCCAACAGGTTCAGCAAGCAGGCCGACAGCCAGCTGTTCGTCGGGCTGCTGCTCGCCCTCTTGCTGTGGACGTACCTCGCCAGGCTCATCCGCGGCACGTTCATGTCGCTGCGCGAGCGGGAGTTCATCGAGGCCGAGCACGCCATCGGCGCGTCCACCTGGCGGATCATCATGCGCCACATGGTGCCGAACGCGGCGGGCGCCATCGTGGTCAACGCCACCCTGACCGTCGCGGCCGCGATTCTGATCGAGGCCTCGCTGTCGTTCCTCGGCCTCGGCATCCAGCCGCCGCAGGTGGACCTTGGCTCGCTCGTCGCCGCCGCCGAGGGCGACGCGACGACCCTGCCGTGGCTGTTCTACTTCCCCGCGGCGTTCCTCGTGCTGGCCATCCTCGTGGTGAACTTCATCGGCGACGGCCTGCGGGACGCCCTTGACCCGACCCAACGGGGGCACTGACGTGACCAACGACCTCACGGCCGCGCCCGCGGCCGTGCTTTCGGCTACCAATTTGTCGGTGAACTTCCCGACGGACGACGGCGTGGTGCGGGCCGTGCGGGATCTCAGCTTCACCCTGGGCCGCGGTGAGACCATCGGGGTGGTGGGCGAGTCGGGGTCCGGCAAGTCGACTGTCGCGCTCGCGATCCTCGGCCTGCTGCCGCGCAGCGCCAAGGTCGGCGGCTCGGTTATCTGCCAGGGCACGGAGCTGCTCGGGATGCCGGAGCGGGACCTCGCGAAGATTCGCAGCAGTACGATCGCCTACATCCCGCAGGACCCGCTGACCTCGCTCAACCCCGCCTTCACCGTGGGCAGGCAGCTGTCTGAGACGATCTGGACGCGCGGCGGGATGGACAAGGAAGAGGCGTACAAGCGAGGCGTCGAGCTGCTCGAGGTCGTCGGGATCCCGAACGCCGCGCGCCGCGTCGACGACTACCCGCACGAGTTCTCCGGCGGTCAGCGGCAGCGGATCGTAATCGCGATCGCGATGGCCAACGACCCGGACGTGATGATCGCGGACGAGCCGACGACCGCCCTCGACGTGACCATCCAGGCCCAGGTGCTCGACGCGCTCAAGGCCGCCCGCGACAGGACCGGCGCGTCGCTGATGCTCATCACCCACGACCTGGGCGTCGTGGCGGGGATGGCGGACCGGGTGATGGTCATGTACGCGGGGAAGGCGGTCGAGGCCGCGGTGGCCGACACCGTGTTCCACGACAGCAAGATGCCGTACACACTCGGCCTGCTCGGCTCGCTGCCGCGGATGGACACCGGGGGACGCGGGCCGCTGCGGCCGATCCCCGGCAGCCCGCCGTCGCTGATCAACCTGCCCCCGGCCTGCCCGTTCGCGCCGCGCTGCCCCGCCGTGGTGCAGCGCTGCCTCGACGAGGAGCCGGCGCTGCTCCCCGTCGCGCCCGGGCACGAGTCCGCCTGCCACCGGTCTGCCTCGTTGCCGAACGGCGGGGTCAACCTGTTCGCGCCGGCCTGGACCGACACCGAGGACGAGAACGTCAAGCAGGCCACTCTCTCGACCGACGTCGATGCGAGCGCCGACGGAGACGGCCACCACGGTGCCACGCTGGTCTCCGTGCAGGACATCGTCAAGCACTTCCCCGTCCGGGCGGGCACGTTCGTGCGGCGGGTGGTGGGTCAGGCGCACGCGGTCTGCGACGTCAGCTTCGACCTGGCGGAACGCGAGACGCTCGGCCTCGTCGGGGAGTCCGGCTGCGGCAAGTCGACCACCGCCCGCGTGGTGCTGCAGCTGCTGCCCGCTACCTCCGGCTCGGTGAAGTTCGAGGGCAAGGAACTCGTCGGCAAGTCCCGCAAGGAGATGCGGCCGTTCCGCCGGGAGATGCAGGTCGTGTTCCAGGACCCGTTCGCCTCGCTCGACCCGCGCATGCCGGTCGGAGAGATCGTCGGCGAACCGCTCAAGGTGCACGGCCGCTGGGACCACAGGAAGGGGCCTGAGCGCGTCGCGGAGCTGTTCGAGATGGTCGGGCTCAACCCAGAGCACCGCAACCGCTACCCGCACGAGTTCTCCGGCGGCCAGCGGCAGCGGGTCGGCGTCGCCCGCGCGCTCGCCCTCGGCCCGAAGGTGCTGGTCCTTGACGAGCCGGTGTCGGCGCTCGACGTGTCCATCCAGGCGGGCGTCGTCAACCTGCTCGAGGAGCTGCAGGACCGGCTGGACCTCGCGTACCTGTTCATCGCGCACGACCTGTCGGTGGTCCGGCACATCTCGGACCGGGTCGCCGTCATGTACCTCGGACGGATCGTCGAGACCGGGACCGTGGATGAGGTGTACGACAGCCCGTCGCACCCCTACACGCAGGCGCTGCTGTCGGCGGTGCCGGTGCCGGACCCGAAGATCGAGCGGGAACGCCGCCGGATCCTGCTGACCGGCGAGGTGCCGAACGCGGTGATGCCGCCGTCCGGGTGCCGGTTCCGCACCCGGTGCTGGAAGGCCCAGGACATCTGCGCGACCGAGACCCCCGAGCTGATCGAGCGGGGCCAGGGCCACCCGGTCGCCTGCCACTTCGCGGACGCCACACGGGTCATCCCGACGGCGTCGTAGCCGGTGCCGTGGCCGCCTCCCGGTGGTAAAAGGGCTTTATGGCGGATGACACGAGCAGCGACAGGCTCGCTATCAGGGACGTCGTTGAGTCCTGGGCGATCGCGCGGGACTCCGCGAACTGGACCTGGTTCCGTGAGCAGTGGCACGACGACGGCTACATGATGGCGACCTGGTTCCAGGGCCCGAAGGAGGACTTCATCCGGGTCAGCCAGGAGGGCTACGAGAAGGGCGTCAACATCCTCCACTACACCGGCGCCAGCCAGTCGGTCGTCAGCGGGACGCGCGCGATCTCGCAGACCCGGATGACGATCATGCAGCGCGGCGAGGTGCACGGCGTGCTCGTCGACGTGTCCTGCATCGGGCGGTTCTACGACTTCTTCGAGAAGCGGCGCGGACGCTGGGGCATCGTGCTCCGCCAGCCGATTTACGAGAAGGACCGGCTGGATCCGGTCCGGCCAGGCGAGGTGGTGGATCTCGATCAGGACGTGCTCGCGCGGTTCCCCGAGGGCTACCGTCACCTCGCCTACCTGCAGGTTCAGGTGGGGTACCCGGTCAAGCCGGACATGCCAGGACTGCGCGGCCCGGCGGTCGAGGCCCTGTACCAGCGCGGCGCCGCCTGGCTGGCCGGGGACCCTGTCGCGCCCTAGGCCGGCTGCTCGTCCGCGCAGTCTGACGCGAAGGACCGTGCGTCGTAGGCGTCCTGGGCCGCCTCGATCTCGCCGATGTGCGCGTCCGCCCAGGCGACGAGCTGCCCGATCGTGTCGAGCAGCGTCTCGCCAAGGGGGGTCAGCGCGTAGTCGACGCGGGGCGGCACCGCGGCGTGCACCGTCCTGGTCAGGATGCCGTCGCGCTCCAGCCCGCGCAGCGTGACGGTGAGCATCCGCGCGGTGATGCCATCGATCCCGCGGTGCAGTTCGCTGAACCGGCGCGGCCCGGCGCCGAGCCGGTCGACCACGTAGATGGCCCACTTGTCGCCGATCCGGTCCAGTATCGTGCGGACGTGGCAAGAGGCTGGCGCGAACCCCGGCTCTGTGTCGCCGCCTGCTGCCGTCATAGGATCAAGACTACGCGGTGGGCCCGCGTGACAACAGTGCTTGACACTTCAAACATCTTCTGGTTACTGTTAGGAAGTAACGCACTTCAGCGTACCAGTTGCATTCTCGTTCCCCTGGAGGCTCGATGAGCACGACTGCCGTGGAGATTCCCGGCTACATTGCTGGCACATGGACGATCGACCCGGTTCACTCCGAGGTCTCGTTCGTCGTCCGGCACATGATGGTGAGCAAGGTACGCGGCCGCTTCGACAAGTTCGAGGGCACGATCGTCACCGCCGAAGACCCGCTCAAGTCGTCCGTTACCGCGTCGGTCGACCTCACCACGATCAACACCGGGCAGGAGCAGCGCGACGCGCACATCCGCAGCGCCGATTTCTTCGACGTGGAGAACCACCCGACGATGACGTTCGCTTCCACCAGCGTGCGCCACGTGGACGGCGCGCTGCTGCTCGAGGGCGACCTGACGATCAGGGGCACCACCAAGCCGGTCACCTTCGAGCTCGAGGTCAGCGGCTTCGGCCCGGACGCCTACGGCGGCACCCGCTGCGGGTTCTCGGCGCAGACCGCGATCAACCGGATGGACTTCGGAGTAGCGTTCAACGGCCCGATCCCTGGCGTCCCCGGCGGCGTCGCCGTGAGCGAGAACGTCAACATCACCCTGGAGATCGAAGGCGTCCTGCAATCCTGACGCGACCCTGAAGCGACCCGGCCCGGGCGCGGCGCGCGGCGTCACCGCGAGCCTGCGCCGCGCTCAGGCCGGATGCTTCGTGAGGTAGTCGATGTACAGCGGGCGCAGCGCTTCCGCGATCTCGCCCTCGCCCGATCCGTACGCGTCCGCGATCAGCGCCGACACCTTCGTCGCGTCGGCCTCGGACTCGCCGATGTCGCCTTCGCTCGCTTCGGCCGCCGGAATCGCCCGCAGCAGCTCCCACAGGAACCTGACATCTCCATGGTGCAGCGCGCGGTGCACCGCCTTATCGTGCAGCTCGCGCGAGGTAAGCGATTCAAGATCCACGGTTGGACTCTACAGCCCGGCGGGGCCCGGCGCCCCGGACGCTTCCCTCGTAGCCCGCAGCACGAGGGTGACCAGGGGAGCGATGAACTCCCCGGCCGACGTCTCCGGCCGGTCGCGCAGATAGTCGGCGACCTGGGAGAGCACCCGGTCCCGTTCCGGCGCGGGCATCACCAGCAGCCGGGAATGGGTGCCGACCAGGGCCACCAGGGATTCGATCGTGCACCGCTGGGCGTTCGGGAACTCGGCGCGTTCCACCGCGGTGAACAACCTCCTGTCAAAGCGCCCCTCCTGGAGCGCGGCCGTCTGGGTCCGCCGGGCCCTCAGCGCCGCGCCCATCGCGCCCTCGGCCGCCGTCTGCAGCCCCGCCATCCACTCCACCCGGTCGTCGTCGTTGTTCCACAGCCCGGCCAGCACGCCGCCGGCCGTCAGCACCCGGGCGATCTCCGGCAGCGCCGCGTCCAGGTTGAACCAGTGCATCGCCTGGCCGCACAGCACCGCGTCGACCGATCCGGCGGGCAGCGGGATGTCTTCGGCTGAGCCCGCCACCAGCCGCGCGGACGGCAGCCGGCGCCGGAACTCTGCGCGCATCGCCTCGTCCGGCTCGACCGCGGTGACGTCCGCGCCCATGCCGATCAGCTGCCCGGTGAGAATGCCGGTCCCGGCGCCGAGGTCCACCACGCGCAGCCCCCGAGCGTCCCGCCCGAGGGGCGCCACCGCCCAGCGCACTGCGTCGTCCGGATAGCCGGGCCGCAGCTCGGCGTACGCCGACGCTACCGCGCCGAAGGATGACCCGCGCCGTACCCATTCATCCGCAGCCACGCCGATCACTCTAGCCACCCTCCGCCCCGCAGCACGCGCCGGAGGGTCAGATCCTCCGCGGTCACCAGGAGATCGGCGGCCATCCCCGGCGCCAGCGAACCCCGTGAGCCCGACAGCCCGAGCACCCGGGCCGGCGCCTCGCTCGCGGCCCGCACCGCGCCGGCCAGCGGCACGCCGGCCGCCCGCGCCGTCGCGACGACCCGCAGCAAGGTGCTGGTCCCGCCGGCGATCGCGCCGCCCCCGCCGCCGGTCCCGGTCCCTGGCTCGCTGCCGGGCTCGGCGAGCCGCGCAACACCGCCGGACACGGTCACCCGCATCGGCCCGAGCACGTAATCCCCGTCCGGCATGCCGGCCGCCGCCATCGCGTCGGTGACGAGCACCACCCGCCCCGGGGCCGCCGCGGCGAAAACCAGGCGGGTGAAGCCCGCGTCGGTGTGCACGCCGTCGGCGATCAGCTCGACGCTGGCCTCATCGGCGGCCGCCGCCACCAGCGCGGCCGCCACCGGTCCCGCCGCGCGGTGGTGCAGTGGCGGCATCGCGTTCCCCAGGTGCGTGACGAGCCCGCGGCCGGCGGATTCAGCCAGCGCCTGAGCCATGCACTCATACCCGGCGTCGGTGTGCCCGTAGGCGACGACCACGCCGGCGGCGCGGAGCATGGCCGCGACCTGAGCCGCCGCTGGCCGTTCCGGCGCCAGGGTGACGATCACCAGCGCGCCGCGCGCGGCTTCGAGCAGGTCGGCGACCAGCGCCGGATCTGGATCACGCAGCAGCCCCGCCGCGTGCGCGCCGCGGCGCGCGGGCGCCAGGAACGGCCCTTCCAGGTGGATGCCGAGCAGCCGCCCGGCGGCGGCCAGCGGCGCCAGCGCGCGCACCTGTCGCAGCAGGTCCTCGCGGGACGCGGTCACGAGGCTGGCGACGACCCGCGTGGTGCCGGCCGACGCGTGGTACGCCGCGGCCGCGGCGGCCTCGACGGGATCGGTGGTGGCGAAGCTGTGCCCGCCGCCGCCGTGACAGTGGATGTCGATGAGACCGGGCAGGATCGCGTCCCCGGTCCTCCCGGGCGCCCCGGCGGGTTCTACTCCGGTGATCATGCCTTCTTCGACCGTCACCACCGCGTCGGTAAGACCCGCCGTCGGCACCGCACCCCGGATTTCCACCCATCAAGGATGCCCGATCGCACCCTCCGCGCCCACCGTTCAGGCCAGGGACCGCGCATATAGGCTGACCCGGTGCAGGAGGTAGCGCCGGGCGTCTTCGTCGCGACGGCCGAACCGTACGTGACGACGACCACCGTGGTAGCCGGGGCCGACGGCGGCTGCCTGGTCATCGACCCCGCCGTGACGGTGGCCGAGCTGGACGCGATCGCGTCCTGGCTGTCCGCGCGCGGCCTGCGCCCGGTGGCCGGCTGGTCCACCCACCC
>Ga0126379_10001597_pt1 | contig 13934 bp, 11 predicted proteins | sample PanSoiMetPlot_24_FD_92640 | JGI IMG/M metagenome (GOLD analysis project Ga0126379, IMG submission 92640) | Tropical forest soil microbial communities from Panama - MetaG Plot_24 | ecosystem: Environmental > Terrestrial > Soil > Tropical forest > Bulk soil | place: Panama | collected 2016-02-17 | reverse complement strand
TTCGGTCTGCAGGCCGATGCCATCAGCGGAGACAAGGGCCAGCCGGATACACTGGGAACATTCAACGCGATGTTTCCGCGAGGAGCTTATTTCGGTCCGAAATTCGCACTGATCGGGCCGGCAAATCTGCTCGCTGTTCAGCCACAATTTTGGTTTCATCCTCTGCAGAACGTGACCGGAGACCTCTGTTGGATCTGGTTCTGGCGGGAGAGTACGAACGCGACGAATTGCTTTTGAGAGCTATCGTGTGTCCTTTGGAGCATTTTGATGCCATTGGCTTCGCGGCTCGCCCCGTTGAGGACTTCGCGGTGGCTTACGCCCTTGAGAGTGGCGCACATCAAGCGGATTCGCAGCACGTCGCGGGTAGAATTTAGGTGGTTTTCCTGTATACGAATTTTCAGAATTTCTGCTGGTGCTAGCTGATCGAACAGCCATCGTCAGATTTTGCAGTTCTTCCCGAATCAGGCGCAGTTCGCTAACGATCTCTTGGGCGATTTCGTCTTTCAAGACTTCACCTCTCTTTCCCGGAATACTATAGCCTTCTCCGCCGGTAGCAGCATAGTCCTTGTCGCACCCCGTGGTCCTGTGTTCCGCTCTACGCCCACGACGTTGGAGGCTGACAGCCGCAAGGTACCGGGACGAACCTTTCCGATTACCGGCGGGACAAATCGGGAGCCTTACTTGCGAAGCCAACGCTACGGCCAACACCGGACTCGCGAGCTGGCGGTTTATACGGCTGTTTTTGCTAGTATCGATTGGCCTGCGACGATGTTAGCGTAGTGTCGTAGGCTGGACCCGTTTGAGAGAGAATCTGCGCGCAAACCTGCGAAGCAAAGCCTGCGGTCAAACGAGAAGCTTTTCCGGTCGATTTTCGAGAATGCCCAGATGGCGATCAGTCTATACAGGGCCGCTAACTTGCTAACCAATCCCTCGACATCGGAGTTGGGTGATGGAAACCGTTCCTAATCGTTCCTCTTGGAGCTTCGCGAATCTGAATTCTCCGTGGCACGTAGTAATCCTGGCGTGCTTTGTGGCCATCCTGTGTTACTCCGCAACAAAACTGGGGGGAATGCTGGCCATAGGTCCGCAGTCAGACTGGCCGCTCTGGCTCGGTAATGCATTTTTGGCCTCCATATTGTTGCTCGTGCCGCGTAGGATTTGGCTAGTACTCATCGCGGCAGCGTTTGCGGCATATGTTGTGAATGACATCCAGGCAGGCTTGTCGATTCGTTCGATTAGTTTGCTCGTTCTTTCGGATACAGTTGAAGTCTTCACCGCCGCGTTGTGTCTTAGCTATGCCTTTGGGGGTGTGCCCCGGCTAGACAGCGTCAAGGCCCTGGCCAAGTTTTCGTTGTTCGCGGTTATCGTGACCCCTTGCGTCGCAGCATTCTTCGCCGCGCTGATCACCAACGGAGACAAATGGGCGAGCTGGAGGATTTCTTTTTTTTCGGAGGCGATCGTATATCTCACCCTGATGCCGGCTATTTTAGGTTGGTTTAGCAAAGGACCGGCATGGGGCCAGAAATCACGCGCTCATTACCTCGAGGCCACCGCACTGATCGCTGGGTTGGTCGTTTTCGGATATCTCACGTTTGTCGCTCCTGGGAGATACAGCTCTGAAGCACTGCTTTATTCTCTCGTTCCATTCATGCTTTGGTCCGCTTTGCGTTTCGGATCAACGGGGGTGAGCACTTCGGCGATCGCAATTGCAGTTATGGCGATTTGGGGCGCGACCCACGGCCGAGGTCCATTCATCGAATCGGGGCCGCTCAACAATGTGTTGTCCCTACAGCTATTCTTATTCTTCGCGGCAGCACCTTTCATGGTTCTAGCAGCCGTTGTCGAGGAGAACAGGCAGGCAAGCGAGCAGCTATTCCGTTCGATTTTCGAGAATGCCCAACTCGGGATCGGTCTGTTCAAGATCGATAGCCAAGAACATGTCTCTAACCGTGCCCTGCATGAGATGTTGGGTTATACCGCAAAAGAATTGAGCTGCGTGGAGCAGTGGGACGAGATTGTTCCCGCGGAGGAACGCGTTTCTCGCGCTCAACGATATGCGGAGCTAGTCCAAGGGAAAAGGGAGACGGACGAGTACGAACAGCACTTCATTCGGCGTGACGGCCGCATCGTTCTGGGCAACGGGAGGTTTCAGTTGCTTAGGGATGCCTCGGGCAAACCGCAATACGTTGTCGGTTTAACGGAAGACATCACGGAACGCAAGCGGGCAGAAGCCGACGTGGTGACCGCCAAAGAAGCGGCCGTAGCCGCTACGAAAGCCAAGTCCGATTTCCTTGCCAACATGAGCCACGAGATCCGCACACCGATGAACGCCATCCTCGGGATGACAGACCTGGCTCTGAAGACGGAGTTGACATCAAAACAGCGCGACTATCTGACCAAGAGCAAAGCTGCCGCCCAGGCCCTCCTCGGCATCATCAACGACATTCTAGACTTCTCAAAAATCGAGGCCGGAAAGTTGGACATGGAAAGGATGGACTTTCGGCTGGATGGCGTCCTTGAGAGCCTATCCTCAGTGGTCGGCCAGAAAGTTCACGAAAAGAATCTGGAATTCCTCATCGCCGCACCGCACGACCTGCCGCCGAGTCTTGTCGGCGACCCGTTGCGGCTTGGTCAGATCCTGATCAATCTCGTCAACAACGCGGTGAAGTTTACCAATCGTGGCGAGGTGGCGGTGAACGTGGCCCTGGAGGAACAGCTTTCGGACCGGGTCAAACTGAAGTTTTCGATACGTGACAGTGGTATCGGAATGACGCCGGAGCAGACCATCCGTTTGTTCCAGGCATTTAGCCAGGCCGACACGTCCACCACTCGAAAGTACGGTGGCACTGGACTCGGTCTCTCCATCTCCAAGCGGCTTGTAGAGATGATGGGAGGCGAAATCTGGGTCGAGAGCAATTACGGCGCGGGAAGCACCTTCCTGTTCACTGCGTGGTTTGGTAGCGGATCGGCGGAGCCGGAGCGAAAACCTTTGATACCAGATTTGAGGGGCATCCGGGCCCTGGTTGTGGATGACAACGCATTAGCCTGCGAGATTCTCGCCGATGCGCTAAAAGTATTTGCACTTAGGGTTGAGTCGGTTTCTTCCGGCGAGGCCGCACTCCGGGAACTAGCCGCTGCTGATTCGCGGGATCCCTATCAAGTGGTCTTGATGGACTGGCACATGCCCGGAATGGATGGTCTGGAGGCAAGCCGACATATCCTGCGCGGCGGCCGTCTAAAGCACGTGCCTAGGATCGTGATGGTGACGGCATTCGGGCGGGAAGAGGTCCACGCGCAATCGGAGGAGCTGGGGATCAGCGCCTATCTTCTGAAGCCGGTCAGTCCATCGAAGCTTTGCGACACGCTGATGGGTGTGTTCGGAGTGGCGGAACCAGAGGGCAGCCGCTCGCGGCCCACAAAAAGAGAAGCAAATGTTCTTTCGTCCGATGCCAGTGGGATCCGGATCCTCCTTGTCGAAGACAACGAGGTAAACCAGCAGGTGGCCACCGAACTTCTTGAGAGTGCAGGAGCCAGCGTGAGAATTGCCAACCACGGTGGCGAAGCAGTGAGGATCTTGACGGAAGGCGAAGGGCCCCCGCCGTTCGATGTCGTGTTCATGGACCTGCAAATGCCCGAGATGGATGGCTTCACAGCCACAAGGCTTCTTCGGGCCGAGCCCAGGTTTCAAAGTTTGCCTATTGTCGCCATGACCGCACACGCAATGGTGGAGGAGCGGCAGCGCTGCTTGGAAGCGGGCATGAACGACCACGTCGGCAAGCCCATCGACCCCGATGCACTGTTTGCGACGCTGATGCGCTGGGCGAGGCCGGGCCAAGTGCAGGCTGCCGAATCCGGAACCAGAGCTGCAAAACCACCTGAGGACGTGATTTTCCCTGACATTGATGGCGTTGACGTGGCCGGGGCTCTCAAGCGTGTTGCCGGGAACAAGGGTCTTTATCGTGACTTATTGATGCAATTCGCTGCCCAGCAGGCCGAAATGAATTCACGCATCTCGGCTGCCATCGAGAGGGGAGACCACAAACTGGCAGAGCGAATTGCCCACACTGTGAAAGGGGTTGCGGGAAATATCGGACTCGGAAAAGTATTTACTGCCGCGGAGAAGTTGGAGCGGGCCATTGGCGAGGTGGATTCGGCCGTCCCATCGCTCACTGAACAATTCACGGAAGTGACGAGGCGCCAGGCTCAGGCGATTCAGCACGCGATGGGCGATGTCATGCTTGACCGCCGGGCGGCGGCAGGAGAGAGCCCGAGGTTTGATGCACGAGCGGTGTCAGCGGCAATCGCGCACCTCAGGGCACTCATTGAGACAAGCGACGGTGACGCTGGAGAGGCTTTTCTCACCCTAGAAGGTGCTCTTCAGGGCACCTGTGACAAACCACAGCTGTGTGCTCTGAGTGTGGCCATCAATGAGTTTGATTTTGAGGCTGCGCGCATGAAATTAGATGAAATTGAGAAGGAATACGGTGCGAATTGGGAACAATCAAAATGACCGATGAGCTGATGAAAGAAACCGGGAGTGAGGTAGCAAGAGTGAAAGCTCATCAGAAGTCCTTTAGCATCCACGGGTTTGAGCTATCACTCTCCCCCACGATGGCTAGACGACGTCCATCGCGTGATTGCATCGCAAGACTTACAGTCGGATATTTGGGTTGCCAGAGAGGGTGCGCGTTGCCTGCAAGGTCAACGTAGAGAAGTGTTGCAACTCCAGTGGACGTACTATTCATAACACACCTTGCTATCGGCTGAAAAATCCATGTCGTTAAGCCCCGGCCACCCTTTAACCACAACATCATGAGCAGGGCGCTCATCGGTGACCCGCCGCAATCACCGCCGGCTCTTCCTTCAACCGCACTCATGGCTCACGCGGCTCTCCGCAATCAAATTCTAGATTGGCCGTCATTCCCCAAAGTCCCGAAGTGCGGTGACAGGACCAACCGTAAAGAGGGACTTCCATACTTTCGCGTAGCGCCACATGTCTTGACTATCGATAATAAGTATTGTAGATAATCATAGCATGGGAAAACCAACCGATCTTGTGCAGGGTACACTGGACCTTTTGATCCTCAAGACGATCTCGCTCGAACCGAAACACGGGTGGGCGATTGCGAAGCGCATACAACAGATCTCCAGCGATGTTCTGCAAGTTCAGCAAGGCTCGCTCTATCCGGCTTTGCACCGCCTCGAACGGAAAGCATGGATTAAGGCCAGATGGGCGGAGACGGAGACAGGCAGAAAAGCCAAGTTTTATTCCTTGACGGCTGCCGGGCGCGCTCAACTGGAAAAAGAAGCGGCCAATTGGAGCCGTTTGTCTGCTGCGATCGACTTAGTGGTGGAAGCAACCTAGGAGTGAGATGTCATGGTTTGGGCTCGGAAAGCATGGCTGCGGCTACAAAGCTTGTTCTTGCGCCGTCGAGTCGCAAGACAGTTAGACGACGAGGTGCAATTTCATCTCGAGCAGCAGATTGCAGAAAACGTTAGGGTTGGTATGAGTGAAGAAGAAGCTCGCTACGCGGCCCTGCGAAGTTTTGGCAATCCTACGGCGCTGAAGGAAGAGACCCGCGAGACCTGGGGCTGGATGTGGCTGCAACAAGTCGGCCAGGATTTGCGCTACGGTTTTCGCATGCTTCGGCGCAGTCCTCTTTTCACGGTAGTCGCTGTGTTGACGCTGGCGTTCGGCATTGGCGCCAACACCGCGATCTTCAGCCTTATGGATCAAGTGCTCCTGGAGCTGCTTCCGGTAAAGCATCCCGAACAACTTGTGCTGGTGGTCGAGCGCGGGATTCGTTTCGGCAACAGCTGGGGCGACAACGACATCTCGTATCCAATGTATCGCGATTTTCGCGATGGCAATCAGGTCTTCACGGGAATGTTCGGCCGTTATCCCACGAGTGTCAGTCTGGGCTACGGAGATCGCACGGAGAGGGTAGCAGCCGAATTGGTTACCGGCTCTTACTTCCCAGTGCTCGGCGTGGCCGCTGCGATCGGCAGAACTCTGATGCCGGACGACGACCGCGTTCCCGGCGGCCATCCCGTGGCGATGCTCAGCTACAGTTTTTGGCAGAACCGTTTTTCCTCCGATCCGTCTATCGCCGGCAGGCAAATCGTCCTGAACGGATACACCTTTACGGTCATCGGAGTGTCTCAGGCCGGATTCGATGGTGTGGAAGTAGGATACAAATCCAAGCTATTCATTCCAATGATGATGCAACTTCAGATGACGCCGCTCTCGGACCGCCTCGAAGAACGACGCCTGAGTTGGGTGACAGCGTTCGGGCGTTTAAAGCCGGGTATCGATATCGCCCAGGCCAAGGCATCGCTACAGCCACTGGTGCACAACAGTTTAAAAGTGGAAGTGCAGGAGCCGGCGGCTCAGCACTATTCGGATTATGACCGAGCACAATTCCTAAAGAATTCCGTCGACGTCCTGCCGGCCTCGCAGGGATGGTCCGGACTGCGGGAGCAGCTGCAAACGCCACTCTGGGTACTCGTTGCGCTGAGTGGCGTCGTGCTGCTGCTCGCGTGCACGAATGTGGCTAATCTTTTGCTGGCACGGGCCACCACACGGGAACGCGAGATGGCCGTGCGGCTGGCGATTGGCGCGGGACGCCGGCGCATTATTCGGCAGCTTCTGGTGGAAGATTTCTTGCTAGCCGCAATCGGCACTGCCGTGGGATTGGGCCTGGCTTTTCTCGCAGATCGCGTTCTTTTGGCCACCTTTTTTTCTGCCGACTCCGCTGGTGATTTCCCAATTTCGTCCGTTCCAGACATGCGCGTGCTCCTTTTTGCGTTTGGCATGATGCTTTTGACCGTCATGGTGTTTGGTTTGGCGCCAGCGATGCAAAGCTCCCAAGCCGATATCGCTCCCAATTTGAAGGATCGAGCGGGTTCGGCGGCAGGAGGAAAGCAGGTGTTCCTACGCAAAGTGCTGATAAGCGGTCAGATGGCTTTGGCATTGTTGCTGCTGATCGGCGCGACTTTGTTCTTAAAAACTTTGGCCAATCTGGAAAACTCCGGACCCGGATTCTCGACCGAACACTTAGTGGCCTTCACTGTCGACCCATCCCTGAATGGTTATGTCAATGACCGCGCAAAGGATTTCTTTCGCCGGCTGGCCGACGATTTACGAGCGCTGCCCGGGGTTAGTTCGGTCGGCCTGAGCACCATGCCTCTTCTGCAAGGCTATGGTTGGGATAATCCGATCATCGCAGAAGGTTACTCAGCCGACTCCGGCCAGGACCAGCGGCCGATCTGCGACATGATCAGTCCCAATCTGTTTACGACACTGGGAGTGCCCATGGTTGCAGGCCGGGACTTCACCGTCCTCGATACCAGGCCAGTAGCGATTATCAATGAGACCCTCGCCCGCAAGTATTTTGCCGGCCGCGATCCCGTCGGCCTGCACATCGGGATGGTAGACGACCGCACCGCCGCGCCCGACACCCCAAACCTGGAAGTTATCGGCGTGGTGAAAGATTTGAAGTACAAGAATCTGCGCGACCCCGCGCCCCCTCAGGCATATTTCCCCTATTGGCACGACGAAAAGGCCCGATTTATGACCTTCTACTTGCGCACGCGCGTCGATCCCCAGCTGTTGATGCAAGCGGTGCGCGAACAGGTGCGGCGACTCGATCCCAACGTTCCAGCGGTTGACATGCGCACCATCGACGAGCAGATTGGCCTTTCGCTCAAAACGGAAAGGCTGGTTGCCGGCCTTTCGGCGGTATTCGGCGCGCTGGCCACGGCTCTTGCCGTAATTGGCCTCTATGGCGTGATGGCCTACATCGTCGCACGGCGCAGATGCGAGATCGGTATCCGCGTTGCTCTCGGCGCGTTGCAGGGCGACGTCCTATGGATGGTCATGCGGCAAGTTGTTCTTCTTAGTGGCGTTGGGCTCGTTATCGGTGCGTTGCTGGCGTTTGCGCTCGGCAGTCTGATTCGCAGCCAGCTCTATGGAGTGCAGCCGCACGATCCATTCACCCTGGTGTCCGCGAGCTTGGTGCTTGCCGCAGCCGCTGGCATGGCGGGCCTCATCCCGTCCTGGCGAGCGAGCCGCGTGGATCCGCTGCATGCTCTCCGTCATGAATAAGCCGTTCTGAAATTCAATCCGTTGGACCCGACAAATTTAGAATAGAGTCTGATAATCGGTAATCAAGAGACTGGCCAGAAATGGGCTTCGCTGAGATCACCCCATTAGCCACGTAAGTGAGTGCCTCACCTTCCCCGATGCAGACTTCGGGGGCGTTCGTCGCGGGTAGGTTTTAGTAGTAGCTCTCGTGATACAGATCACAAGAAACCGCACGGGGCGGCCGGGGACCGCTGCGCTATATCTGATGTAAACCCTGTGAACACTTTACTAGCAGGGCGCCAAGGGTGTTAAGCCCTTCAAGTCCATCTGCGAGTTCACGGCGGATACACAGCTTAGAAACACTCTTGCGGATGAAATCAACTAGACGGCAATCATGCCCCGTTGTTCCCCGATCGGTGTTACGCAGCCTTGACTTGCACGGGCGACTGAGAGTACAAGTGCTCCATCCGCGCACCAAGTTCGATTTCCTATCGAGTGGTTGAATCTTGGCAAGTCTTTCGGACACTCGGTTCTTAAATTCACATGCGGAGGTATGTACTATGTCACTCGTTCGCGCGGTGTTTCTCGTTGGCGTGGCTCTGGGGTTGTTGATGTTCTCCCCGGCTTCACCGGCTCAGTCGTTCAATCCCGTAGGCGGCTTGGATTGCAATGGCTTCAGCAACATTCAAAGGCCGCTCAGGCCGCGGGACATTTGCACCGACTTTCGCCTGGAATACGGCCGCGGCTATGACAATGGTCATTACGTCGGGCATGACGAGCCAAGCATTGGCTTCATCTCGACGGTTCCTCACTCCGGTAACAATGTGCAGTGGGAATTCACGCTGCCGCGTGAACGCCCCCTGCCGGCGACACAGTCTTTCGAGAACTTTCCCACTTTCTGGCTCGCTATGGCGCTCTGCGATCCCGGTTCATTTCCCAATGGAACGTGCATTCCGGATAGTGATGAAAACACTCCATTCCTTGCTGGGTCTGCGTTCCTCGAGATGCAGTTCTATCCTCCCGGGAATCCACCCTTCATCACCCAAATCAGTTGCGATCTGAAACACTGGTGCGCCTCGCTGCACATCAACAGCTTGGAAGTTATGAGCAACGGTTTTCTCAATCCTAATTGTGCAGAGACGACGAACTTTGCGTTCATCCAGCGCGATGGGATTCCCACCGGGCCGCCTGGTCCCAATAACCTCAACTTCTTCAGCGTCACTCCGAACGCTCAAACCTTGCTGATGAACCAGGGTGACCGGCTGCGCATCACGATCAAAGACGTACCGGGAAATGTTTCTGGAGGAGTACTCACCCTAATAGAGGATCTGAGCACGGGCCAGTCCGGGTTCATGATAGCCAGCGCGCACAACGGCTACCAAACCACAGATCCGAACACCTGCGCCGGAACGGACTTTAGCTTCCATCCGGAGTTCGACACCGCCAAGTTTGGAAATTTCGTCCCCTGGGCAGTCCTCCAAGCAAATGTCAACTTTGCCATGGAAATCGGGCACTTCGAAACCGCCGACGGCGACTCCGACGATGCGGGTTGCTTTCCGGGGCCGACGGTCGCCGGCTGCCTCGGCGCGGACATTGATTTCGACGGCACATCTTACTTGTTCGACTGGCCAGACGGCACGCGGAACAACGCCACTTCGATTGCAATCCATTCTGTCAAAGGAGGCGGCATCGGCCCCCTCAGTATGTCTGCCGATACCGGCAAGTATGACCAGCCCTTTCCAATCATTCACATTCAGACCACTGTCTCAGACTCGGAGTCCACTTGCCAACCGAACGGGGTCGGCTGCGTCGTCCCGCCGGTGGGCGCACAGTTCTATCCCTTCTATGCGGTAGCTAGGGACAGAGAGAACGACGAGGGCGACGATAGACAAAGCTGCGCGCTGCTCTTCGGCAATTTCAGCGGGCACGACATCAATAATCTTGGTGGCGATGCGCAGTATGGTCCATCTAATTTGCCCTGGTTCTTTGGCCAAAACAGCGGCGGCCCCCGGAGCAATCCGTGCATCCCGCATCCTAAGGGCCAGGATGATGAACATTGATGCTTCCTTGACATAGTAGTGGATCATCTCTGTAGGGATGGGGCCACCATTCGAGGCGACTAGGTGCTCTCATTGGATGGGGCTCCATCCTGAGAACGCTTTGCTTCACTGAGCGCCTGTCTTTTGTCCGCTGCCGAACCATTCATAGATTGGATTACTATGCACCTCTTTGCATACTCTACGCCGAGGGCCACACGACTTGAACGCCTGTGATTTTTTCAGCTACGTGTTTTGGGGATATGTGGGAAAAGAAGTAGGTCTTGCCCGTTCTTTTCCATATGCCTGAGCAACGTCGGAGAACAGCCCCAGTGCTTCTTGCAGCCATTGTTTTGCTTCCGACTCTTCCATCTGCGAAGTCGTAGCTGCTAGTCTGCCCTCGTTGCCCCTCGCAGGTAACATCTTTGTGGCCGTCATTAGTTTTTCAAATCTTTCGTAGGTCTTGTCGCTGGGAAAACTGTCCCGTCTTAACCCGTCGATCTCTTTAACTACTACCTGCAAACGTTTCTGAAGGAACTCGGTGCTCGTAACTGCATAGTGAATCGAACTGAAGAACTTTTCCCATCCATAATCAACGCCCATCGATGCACCTCCAGGGTAAAGGATTCCAAAGTCCTACCAATTGTAAGCGCGGGACGAACGAAAGGGGCCCCGGACTTTTATCTGCGCCAGACCCAACTTGTGTGACGCAACGGATGTGCTGTCTGTGCGGATGCATCCTTCTTCTGCGAGGAAGAGTAAGTGATCGCTTTTCACAATCGCTCCAGTGATGCTATTGATGAGATTCCGCCCGGCTTCATCTTCACGCCTGATGTCGCTGTTTCCGAACATGGCGTGCGGTGCCATCGCTAGCCGCAGAAGCATCAATACGAGGCCAACATAATCTCTGTGCATTTCGCACCTTGATCGTTGGACTGAGGGAGAAATCTGGCTAGGAGCAATCTACGTGCCACTCTCGACAAACCTAACCGACTGAAAGAACGAGGCCTCGATAGGCGACCAAAGGAATCGTGGGTAATCTTTTCGGGCCGCCGGAAATTGTGAGACGTTTGGTGGTCGCAGGATGAGCACCCCCCTTTTTCCGAATTGCTGCTCGATTCTGGCTGTGGCCCATCGAACGGATTTGGGCGCCGGCTAGATGTGATCGGGTAAATGCTCGCTCCAACACTCTTCATCCGTTGAACTTTCTTCACGGCACCCTGCCTTTCATCGTCATTCGACACGAAGCAAAGAAACGCTTCATCGCGGTAGCGTTTTTCACGAAGGGACTCTGTGCTTGTTCGTTTCAGCGACCCGCGTGCTGAAACTTCACGCGAAGCGCGTAAGCATATTTTGCCGGCGGCGAATTGGGTAAATACACGTGCAAACCATCCGCCTTCTGCTCGAATCGCAAGCTTGGGTCGCCGCCCAGCAAAGCCACCGACGCCACTGACAACAGCAACACCAGCAACTACGCAACAAACCGCGGTAAGCACCTGGGCCATTGATCCGGCGCACTCCGTGGCCGAGTTCAAGGTCAAGCACATGATGATTTCGAATGTAAAGGGCCAGTTCTCGGGCGTCTCCGGCACGCTGGAGCGCCACGAAGGAGATGTGACCAAGTCGAAGGTGGAGGTCACAATTGACGCGGCGTCCGTAAACACACGCGACGCGCACTTGAAGAGCACAGACTTCTTCGAGGTGGAAAAATTCCCGACCCTTTTGTTCAAATCAACCCGCGTAATTCCCGAGAACCATGACGAGCATGCAGTGGAAGGCGAACTGACGATTCATGGAGTCACCCATACTGTGCGCTTCGCCGTGGAAGGCCCGACACCTCCTGCGAAAGATCCGTGGGGCTGACTCAACGCCGAAGCGTGGTTTGGGACGATGGGGCTGGCCTAGTCAAATTCGAAACTACACCTGAACCTCAGCAGGGTTCGGTACTGAGGGGAAGCTAATACGACGCCAAAACGTAACATCTTGAATTGGCCACACTTGGCGATTTCTCTCGGCCCTCAATGCGACGGAAATCCTGCCGTAGCGCGTACCGGCAGCGAGATTCGATGGCATTTGGAAAATATGGAAAATGAGGAGGTAGAGTACGTGATTGATTTAATGGAGCGGCCTATCGGAATCGAACCGACACCTGAACCTTGGCAAGGTTCCGTACTACCACTATACTAAGGCCGCCTCGAACTCTTCTTTTATAGCACGCTTCCGCGAAAAACTTCAAACCTTCGCCGAATTTTGGACGAAAAAGGGACGCTCAGGAAACCTGCGTGACGCGAGCGGATTTCACCACCGGCGAGCGTCGCTGGCGCTCCGCGAAGCGCGTGGCTTTTTCCTTGTTGGTGTACACACGGCCGAATGTTTCGCCGTCCGCATAGTTCACGGTAACGAGGAAGTGGTGATGGCGGCGACGGCGATCCTTGCCGAACTGCGACTTCTCGTCGCGCACTGATTTTTTCGGACCTTTGCTAGCTGTTTTTGCCACGGTGAATGCCTCTGCGGTAGAGAAAATGAAAGGTAACTATGACAAGGAAATTAAATACACGCAAGTGTCTGGCAAGATAGTAACCCGTATCTCATCAGTTTTTATGCGCTGGCACTTGGGGCAAGTGTAGGTCAGCGCCCGGTGACCGATTGGAGAAAACCGCGACTGGCGCGCATCACATGTACTGCAGGCCATGCAGCCCGCTGTTATCCGTGGAAGCTATTTCGCTTCCTCGCAAATCAAACATCATATGGATGCCGGTAAGTTGGAGCGAAGGCAGAGTGTGCGTTGCCAGATGTCCCGAGCTGAACATGCCTAAGCTTGGCAGCGTCCCACCTCCAGGAAGTCCGAGAACGAAATTCGCCGTGGTGACGTCGCTCTCGATTGCCACCACTTGCAAGCGTCCGCGCCAAAGCGAGGGCAGGGGAAAGCGTACCTGGTCGAGGAACGCTGTGTCGTTGCAGGAAAAAGCCGCTTCCATACGATCGATGGTCGTCAGATTGTTCGCGATCACCGGTTTTGCGAATGGCTTCGCTGCAGTCGTTAATTGCGCAAGCGAAAAACTGCGAGGCAAGACTTGCGCATACAGACTGTGCTGCGGCGAGGCAAAGTTGGAAGAACGAAATGCCGGCCAAACTCGTGTCAGGCTTGTGGAATCTGGGCCGACGGGAGAAGAGCGGGATTGTTGGGCGGTTGCAGCCTGGGAGATGGCCGCAGCGAGAATGCCCCCCAGCACCGCGGAGTAAATGGGCAACTTTCTTGCCGACGACGCCATGCACGCTCCGTACGGCCAACTACAGTGCAGCGAACGATACTCGAGGACGAGGTCGATGTCCACTGTAAAGATATACAGTGGCTGGGTTTGGACCTGGCGGTGTCGCAAAAAATATTTACCCACTGCTAAGGCCTTGCATCTAAAGGATTGATAGACTAAGAAAGCGCTTTTAAGCACCAATTTTGGCTGTGACGAAACATTTAGCCAGTTTTTACGTCTTTACTCATGAGGGTCAGATAGGCTGTTGGCGGCGGAGAGGATGCGCCGATGTTGACGATACAAAAACTACCACCTGTTATTGAGGATCTCCGGCACCACACTCCGGAGCAATTGCTTGAATTGCGCCTGCTCTTGAACACTGGCGCGCTGGGCCGCGCCGATCGGCGGCGGCCCGGTTTCTATGAAATGGACGGAGTTTCCAACACCTATTACGTGTTCCGCTATCCCACCGGTCACAAGGTATTGTTGGTGGCTGCATGGGATCGCGATTCGGACGCGGTCGCGGAAATGGCCGCGCTTTCCTGCCCAGCTGCGTAAAAG
>Ga0126379_10001595_pt1 | contig 13937 bp, 12 predicted proteins | sample PanSoiMetPlot_24_FD_92640 | JGI IMG/M metagenome (GOLD analysis project Ga0126379, IMG submission 92640) | Tropical forest soil microbial communities from Panama - MetaG Plot_24 | ecosystem: Environmental > Terrestrial > Soil > Tropical forest > Bulk soil | place: Panama | collected 2016-02-17 | reverse complement strand
TCGTGAGGATAATCGGTCGATGGTCAGTCGTGATTGGGCCGAACAACATATCCATGAATGTATCGTGGGTAGCCCTTGTCGTTTCTGCCCTGCTCTCAATTTCGGGCTTTGCGCAACTAAGCTGATGTCGCGCTGCGCCAAGCGAGTGAGGGCATGAGCAGCTACCGAAAAGCCCGATAACAATAGAACGCCCCGCCGACAACGACCGCGCCGATGAGTGCCCAGAGGGTGTTGAACCACCCCTGCCCAGGCGAATAGCTGCTGGCGAGGCCGAACGTAGCACCGAATGCAGTCGCGGTTATTAGTCCTACTTGATCTTCGTACTTCCATTTGAGCGGATTGAGCATTGCCTGCCTCTAGGCATAGAGACATGGCCCCGATAAGAGCGGCTAACGAGGGCGAGGGCAAAGGCATCAACGCGACAACGCCGGCGTCGAGTTCTTCAATCGTCCATGGTGGTGCGAAGGGACGAGGGGAGGGCAGCATATCGCCCAGCGAGTTGGGGGGCTCTTAGTTCCAGGCGTGGTGATGACACCAATCGGCATGGATTTCGTCGTCGTCGCCCATTGGTGCGTGGGCAGATAAAGGGCCCCCAAGGTCACGCACCTAAAGGGGCCAGTCCCCCAAGGAGAACAACTATGCTTGTCGCCCCATCCCAGAGGGCGGCCAGCACGATAAAAGCGTCGATCCGATTTGTGGCCATTTTGTGTAAAATTAGTTGGCTACCGAACCTTGCGCCAACATTTGGATTGAAGCGTAATCCACTCGGCGGTGAGGCTGGGGCCCGACGACTACGCAACGACTATGCTCAACGTCGAAACTAATTCAACTTACCGACTAATTACTTAGGTTGCGTTGAACGCAGTCCATCCCGACGGGACGAGGTTTTGATGTTAGCAAGGCTCGGATTGCATGGATTTCACCAGACGCCAATTATATCCCCCTACCTGCTGGCACTCCCCCCATGGATCACTTCGAAGCTTGCCGCGTCGCACCGCGACGATTTCGGCCACGACCGAGATTGCAATCTCTTCGGGTGTGATCGCGCCTAGATCAAGCCCAGCGGGCGCCTTCAGTTTGGCCAACTGTTCGGCGGCTACGCCGCGTTCTGCAAGCGCGGCCTTAAGCGCCCCGGCTTTTTTGCGGCTGCCGACAAAAGCGATGTAATCGATATCGGCCGCTAGTGCTGCTGCGAGTGCCGCCTCGTCACCCCGCCCCTGCGTCGAAACGACTACGTACCGCGCCGCAGCCTCATTAACGGGCAGCGCAAAACCCTCGATGCGGCGATCGGCATCAGCGAAGGCCGCTTGTTCGGCCGAGAGCGCACAGATGGTCACCGCGAATCCGGAACGCCGCGCCAGGTCGGCGATCGCGACCGCCACGGGGCTCGATCCGCAAATCACGACCTGAGGACGCGGCAAGACGGGCTCAACGAAAATGTCCATGGTGCCCTAGCTCGGACACATGTTTTTGGCGAAGCGCACGCCGCCTCGTTCCTCGTCCGGCTTGTGGCCATGGCCTTCAAGTTCCTCGGGCGGTTGCACAGAGACCAGACGCGACTTGCCGTCGGCCAGCGCATCGCGCGCTGCCTTCAAGACTGCCGCGCGGGCGCAGCCACCGCCGATCCAGCCTTCCGAAATCGTGCCATCGGGCAGAATCACGGCTTTCGCGCCAGCCTTGGCCGCGGTTGCCGCCACGGTCCTAACAACGGTAGCCAAAGCGAACGGTTCGCCTGAAGATTTGCGTGCTGCTATGGAGTTAAGGATGTCGTCCGCGCGGTTCATAAGATCCTCACGAGATAAGGTTCCAGCGCGGCGAGGCTCGCGAGATTGTGTGCGGGCGCAAATAGATCGACATATGGTAGGGCAGCCTGCATGCCGCGCGCCTGCGGCGAGTAATCACGCCAGCCGATCAGCGGATTGAGCCAGATGATCCTTTTGCAGCGCCGACGCAGGCGGCGCATTTCCTCGCCAAGCTTGCTGGGCTCACCGGTGTCGTAACCGTCCGAAACAATCATCACCGCGGTACGCGAGTTGATGACGCGCCGCGCGTGCCATCGGTTGAACGTGGCAAGACTTTCACCGATACGCGTGCCGCCGCCGATGCCTTGCGCCATCAGCGACAGCTTTTCTACAGCGCGCGTGACGTCGCGATCGCGTAGTGACGGTGAGACATGGGCAAGTCTCGTGTGAAAAACAAAGGCTTCTGCCTCACGGAATGCATCGACCACGCCATGCAAAAAACGGACGAAAAATGCGGTGTACAAATTCATTGAGCCGGAAGCATCGAGCAGCACAACGAGCCGTAACGGTTTAATCTTTCGCCGACGCCAGGCGAGGTCCAGCAACGTGCCACCGTGCGAAATATTGCGATGAATGGTATGGCGCAGATCAAGCCGTCTTCCGCGCCTTCGGATTTGTTCGCGGCGGACCAACCGGACACGCATTATGCGGGCGAGGCGAGAAGCGAGCGCATGGGTTGCAGCGATATCGTCGGGATCGACGATGTGACGCAAATCGGTCGCGGTTAGGCTTTCAGTGCGTGATGCACCTTCGCGACGTCCGCGGCCATCGGCGGGCATCTCGGCGTTGCTGTCGCTTCGTCGTTCGGCATGATCAGGTAGGCCGAGCGCCTCCTGTGGTACATGAGCTTCGACGAGCCGCCGCGCCGGCGAATGCGGGGCGCTCGCCGTCCCTGACAGTACTTGCCGCTGCCGCATGTTACGGCCCAGCCAAAAAGCATCGAAGATTTCGTTGAAGCGGTCCCAATCGGAATGAGTCGCGCAGAACAGCGCCCGCAGCGCCGGCCTAATCAATGCCGGCTGGATGGCGGCGGGCGACGTGAGGATGGTAAGTGCGTCGCGGGTCTCAGCGAGACCGATGCGAAAGCCGTTATTTCGCAGCGTCCTGCCGAAGCCGGCTAGACGCCGGCGCGCCGGCGCGCTGAGGGACTCGCTTCGTTGATCCTTGCGCAAACGGGGATCGACACCTAGGTCCGCGCGTGGACGAGAGACTTGCTGCAGGTTGCCAGTCATCACGCCACTTTGCCAAGGAGCCGTTCGCTGAGCTCGCGCGTCACGCGCGCGCGATCCTCCTGCGTCTTGAGCAAACAGATCATCGTCTCGTAGAGAGCTTCCGGTTCCTGCCGCAGATCGTGCATTTCGAGGCCGAATAGCGTCGCGGCCCAATCGAGCGTTTCAGCGACGCCCGGCACCTTGCGCAAATCCTCCTTGCGGACGGCGGCCACCATGCGTGCGATCTGCGAGGCGAGCGTAGCATCGATGCCCGGCACGCGCGTAAGGATGATTTTTGCTTCGCGGTCGACGTCCGGGAAATCAATGTAATGATAAAGACAACGCCGACGCAGCGCATCGGACAATTCGCGGGTCCCATTCGAAGTGAGCACGACGCACGGGATCGCAGTCGCCTTGATCGTTCCGAGCTCCGGAATGCTGACCTGAAAATCAGACAGGAGTTCGAGCAGAAAAGCCTCGAATTCCTCGTCGGCACGGTCGACTTCGTCGATTAGCAGGACCGGGGGCCTGTCGCGACGGATGGCCGCGAGGAGCGGACGTTCCAAGAGAAATTTTTCGGAAAAAATATGCTCCTCGATGGTGTCGGCATTTTCGCCAATGCTCTCGCGCGCTTTAATGGCGAGGAGCTGACGCTGATAATTCCACTCGTAAAGAGCAGCGTTCTGATCGAGCCCTTCGTAACACTGCAGCCGAATCAGTTCGGCGCCGTGCACGGCGGCAAGGGCTTTGCCCACCTCTGTCTTGCCGACCCCGGCTTCACCCTCGAGTAAAAGCGGCCGTTTTAGTAAGCCCATCAGCCACAATGCTGTGGCGATGTCGTGATCGGCGACATAGCCAACGGCAGCAAGCTTGTCCGCGATTTCTTCGCGCTTGAGGGTCATGCCAAGTCAATTTGGGACGTCGCAAAACAGCGAGGTCCAGAATCGATCATTATAGACATAGGAATTTTGCTTAACTCGCGCCATTGCCGGACGACGGCCGCTATGGATTCCGGCCATCACTCGCTGTGCTCGTTCGGCCCCGACAGCGTCACGCATGCAGCCGGAGCTTCTCGGCCGCTGTCCAGGTGCGCCAGTGGTCGTGCGGCATTTGAATGTGCGTGGAGCCAAGGAACGCAAACGCATCATTGACGGCATTGGAGAAGCAAGGCACGCCGCCGACATTGGGGCTCTCGCCAACACCCTTGGCGCCAATCGGATGATGAGGTGACGGCGTAGTGGTCCAGTCGGTTTCCCAGTGCGGCGTTTCAACCGCAGTCGGCAGGAAGTAGTCCAGGAATGACGCAGTGGTGACGTTACCGTCGGCGTCGTAATGGATCTCCTGGCCCATGGCGATGCCGAAGGCCTCAGTCAATCCGCCGTGGATCTGGCCTTCGATGATCATGGGGTTGATCCGCGTGCCGCAGTCGTCGAGCGCGTAGAAACGGCGCACCTTGGTCTGGCCTGTATCGACGTCGATATCGACCACGCAGATATAGGCGCCGAACGGGTAGGTGAAATTCGGCGGATCGTAGTAGTTGATCGCCTCCAGTCCGGGCTCCATGCCGGGCGGCACTTCATGATAGGCCGCCCAGGCCAACTCGGTCATCGTCTTGAAGCGTTCGAGATTACCCTTCACCCGGAAACGGTCGACGTCCCATTCTAGATCATCATCGTGCACCTCGAGCATGTAGGCGGCGATCATCTGCGCTTTGGCTTTAATCTTGCGGCAGGCCATGGCGGTCGCCGCGCCCGATACCGGCGTCGAGCGCGAACCGTAAGTTCCGAGACCGTAAGGCGCCGTGTCGGTATTGCCCTCTTCCACCGTGATGCTGTCGGCCGGCAGTCCAAGTTCGGTCGCGATGATCTGGGCATAGGTTGTCTCGTGGCCCTGGCCTTGCGATTTAGTGCCGAGCCGACAAATGCCGGAGCCCGTGGGGTGAATGCGGATTTCCGCCGAGTCGAACATGGCGATGCCGAGAATATCGCAGGCGCGAGACGGCCCGGCGCCGACGATCTCGGTAAAGAACGCGACACCAATGCCCATTAGCTCGCGGGTCTCGCCGCGCTTGAAGGCCTCGCGCTTGGCTTTCTGCTCCTCACGGAGTTTTTTGTAACCGACCGACTCCATCGCCTTGTTCAGGGCTGTCTGGTAGTCGCCGGAATCATACTGCCAGCCGAATGCGCTCGTGTATGGGAATTGCTCGCGGCGGACGAGGTTCTTCATCCGGAACTCGGCCGGGTCCATGCCGAGCTTTTGCGCCATGATGTCCATGGCGCGTTCGATACAGTAGGCGGCCTCTGTGACGCGAAAAGAGCAACGATACGCGACACCACCCGGCGCTTTGTTTGTATAGACGCCGTCGACCAGACAATAGGCCGCTGGGAAATCGTAAGAACCTGAAATGATTGAGAACAGGCCGGCCGGCCATTTGGTGGCGTTAGCGCAGGCGTCGAACGCGCCGTGATCGGCGATGGTATAACAGCGCAGGCCGGTCACTCTACCGTCCTTGGTCGCAGCAATCTCAACGTCCATGTAGAAGTCGCGCGCAAAAGCAGTGGTCGAGAGATTCTCGATCCGGTCTTCGACCCATTTCACCGGCCGCCCGGTAACGATGGAAGCCACGATCGCACAGATATAGCCCGGGTAAGCGCCGACCTTGTTGCCGAAACCGCCGCCAATGTCGGGCGCGATCACATGGATCTTGTGCTCGGGGATTTTGGAGATCAGCGAGCCCACGGTGCGGATGACGTGCGGTGCCTGGAAGGTACCCCAGAGTGTCAGCTCGCCTTTGATTTTGTCGAACGAGGCGACGCATTGGCAGGTCTCAAGCGGGCATGGGTGTACCCGCGGATAAATGATCATCTCCTTGATGGTCACCTCGGCCTTGGCGAAGGCAGCATCGGCCGCAGCCTTGTCGCCGGCCTGCCAGGAGAAAATATGATTGTAATGCTTGCGCTTGCCGTGCGCGCCGTCGGTCTTGTCTTTCAGATCCTCACGGATCATCGGCGCACCGTCGGTCATCGCCTTCAGCGGATCGACATTGACCGGCAGCGGCTCGTATTCCACCTCGACCAGTTCAACGGCGTCCGCCGCCGCCTCGCGGCTTTCCGCGACGACGAAGGCAACCTCCTGGTTCTGGAACAGCACCTTGCCGTCGGCGAGCACCATTTGCGCGTCGCCAGCGAGCGTGGGCATCCAGGCGAGGTTCACGGTCTTGAGCGTCTCGGCGGTGATCACTGCAACGACGCCAGGCAACGCCGCCGCCTTGGCGGTGTCGATCCCCTTCAGGCGCGCGTGGCCGTGTGGTGAGCGAACCAAATCGCCATAGAGCATGTCGGGAAGCTTGATGTCGTCGACGTAACTGCCCTTTCCCTGAACAAAGCGGATATCTTCGACGCGCTTTCTCTTGCATCCCATGCCTTCGAGTTTGGCGGCGCGCTCGGCGGAGCTGGGGGTCATGTCGTTCATTCTGCGGCCTCCTGCAACGGCACGCCGTTGAGCTTAGCGGCGGCGAATTGAATGGCTTTAACGATGTTCTGGTAGCCGGTGCAGCGGCAGAGATTGCCGGAAATGCCGAAACGGATTTCCTCTTCTGAAGGATTTTTGTTTTCCTGCAGCAGCCGGTAAGCACGCATAATCATGCCCGGGGTGCAGAAACCGCATTGCAGCCCGTGCATCTCGCGGAAACCTTCCTGAATTGCATGAAGCGTGCCGTCGGCGTTGGCGATGCCTTCAATAGTGCGTATATCAGCACCGTTTGCCTGCACTGCGAATATCGTGCACGACTTCACTGACTTGCCATCGAGATCGACAGTGCAGGCGCCACAATGGCTCGTCTCGCAACCAATATGCGGGCCTGTGAGATTGAGCTGATCGCGCAGGAAGTGGATTAATAGCGTGCGCGGCTCGACCAAAGCTTCGACGCTCTTGCCGTTCACTTTCAGTTCGATCTGGGATTTTGCCATCGTTCACTTCCTCAGCCGCGGGCGCGCGACTTGGCGCGGTCAAGCGCGCGGGTGAGCATTACGCCCGCCATTTTGGTGCGGTATTGCGCCGGTCCGCGGGCATCGCTGGCCGGTGATGTGATTGCTTCCGCCGCCGCTACCGCCTTCTTGATTGTGGGGGCATCGAGCGACGATCCGGTCAAGATTTTTGCGGCTTCCTTCGCCCAGAGCGGCGTGTCGGCCACGTTTGTCAAACCGATCGAGCAGCTTTCAACCTTGCCGCCTTTCATGGTCAACATCACAGCGGCTGCCGCTGTCGCGTAGTCGCCAACTTTGCGTTTGAGCTTTTCATAGGCCCATCCGTGCCCTGCGGCCGGCGTCGGAATGCGCACGGCGGTCAGCACTTCGCCGGTTTCGAGGGCAGTGAGATAAGTGCCCTTATAAAATTCGCGCGCCGCGATCCGCCGTTCGCCGCTCTTGCCGGTGACGTTATAAAACGCGCCGAGGCACACCATCACGGCCGGCATGTCGTTGCCGGGATCTCCGTTGGCGACATTGCCACCCAACGTGCCGAGATAGCGGATCTGGGGGTCAGCGATCTGCAGCGAGGTCTCGCTGAGGAGCGGAATTTTGTCGGTGAGAAGATTGGACGCGATCAACTCGTGCTGCGTAGTCATGGCGCCGATGACGATGTCATTGCCGTCAGCTCGCACGCCTTTGAGTTCGCCGATACCGGCGAGATCTACGAGGTTGCCCGGCGAGGCGAGGCGTAACTTCATCATTGGGACGAGGCTGTGACCGCCCGCGAGCGCACGGCCATTGTCCCCGAGTTCGGCTAACAGCGCGACGGCTTCTTGAACGGACTTGGGACGGTGATAGTTGAAGGCTGCAGGTATCACGGGCGTACTCCCTCGCACATGCCGCTTTCATAGTTGCCGACGAGGTTTTCGGCACAGCGATGCGAATGCTGCACCAACACGGTCGGTAAAGCCATAGGCACTTTGGCTCGACAACAGAGCGGGCCACAACACATCACGGCAGCGGGCGATCACACCGAGAAGTCACGCCGTGCGTTTTGTGAAGCGCTAGTCACCGAGCGGCAGTCGGGAGCCTCCCCGTTAGAAGCGTCGGAATTATGTCTAGTAGTAGCCGATTGTTGAGCCGCCATCGACCGCTATAGCAGTGCCCTGAATGTGTTGCGCTTTCTCCGAGCAGAGAAACAACGCGAGCGCAGCAATGTCGGTGGGCTTGCCCAGCCGACGGAGGCCGTCCCTTGCCGTGGCCTCTTGCTTCAGTTGTTCTACCGATTTTCCTGATGCTTTCGATCGTTGCTCCAGCAGCTGATAGAAGCGCTCGGTCTCGGTCGCGCCGGGGTGGATGACGTTAACATTCACGCCATCGCGTTTGCCGAGCTGAGACAGCGCTTTGGAAAAATTACCCATAGCAGCATTGACGGACGCGCCAATCGAAAAGTCGGCGCCTGGCGAGCGCGCAGCGCCACCCCCAATATTGACTATTGAACCCTGCGCCGCCTTGAGCAGCGGCCAAAACAGCCGGCACATGCGAACGCAGCCGAAAAACTTTAATGCGTAACCGTCGATCCAAGCTTGATCTGGCAGCTCGGTGAAATTGCCAGCGCGCGTGGCCCCAGCCGAGCAGACCAAAATGTCACATCGATTGAGTTTATCACTGACACTGTCGAAAACTTTCTGACAGCCTTCCAAGGTCCGCAAATCGGCAGCGATAGTGTGGGGCGCGGGTCCGGCCGAGGCGATCGTCTTGGCAGCGTTCGCAAGATTGCCGGCCGAAGAAGAAACGATAACCGTGTGTGCGCCCAAGCGCGCAAACTCAACCGCGATCTCGCGGCCGATGCCGCGGCTGCCGCCAGTAATGACAGCTACTTTATTGCAGAACTCCCCCATCATGCCACTTCCTTTTTCAACTAACCGCAATAGAAATGGTGTACATGGAAACAGTCATTGGACGCATCCTCCGCCGACTGCAAATGGCCATTCTCACTTTAACCTGACGCCATAATTTCAGCATGTGAATTTTTTACCGGTAAGCGGATGGCAATGCAGGCAGTGAAATTTGGTTTTGGACAATCGGTTCTCCGTAAAGAGGACGATCCGCTGCTGCGCGGTCGCGGGCTCTATATTGGCGACGTTGCGCCGCACGAGACGCTGCATTCAGTGGTGCTACGATCGCCCCACGCGCATGCGCGTTTTCAGATCGATGCTGCCAGAGCGCGGGCGATGCCGGCGGTGCGCCTTGTACTCACCGGCAGTGAGACAGCCAATCTCGGCCTTCTGCCATGCACGGTTGAGTTGCCAAACGCTGCTTTGGACGTGCCACCGTATCCGCTCTTGGCGCACGAGGAGGTACGCCACGTTGGAGATGCACTTGCCTTCGTGGTTGCTGATAGTTTCGAGCAGGCCAAAGATGCCGCCGAAGCGACGGTAGTCAGTTGGGAAGAGCTGCCCCATGTGACCGGGACTGCGGAGGCGCTCATGCCCAGTGCGCCCCGGGTTTGGGCGGAGCACAAGGACAACGTCGTTTTCGATATCTCGCTCGGTGACAAGGCCGCGACTGATCGAGCTTTTGCCGAGGCCGTGAAAGTTGTCTCTCTTACTCTGCTAAATCAACGCCTGGTAGCGAATTATCTCGACACCAGAGGCGTGGTGGCCGAGTACGACACCGCCGATGAGCGCGTCACGCTGACTTTGTCGAGTCAGGGGCCGCACGCAATCCGCGACGTCCTCCTCCAGGTTCTAAAGCTGCCAGCGGAAAAGTTACGCGTAATCACACCGGACGTCGGGGGTGGGTTCGGGACCAAGTTGTTTCCTTACCGCGAATACGCCCTCGCTGCGGTTGCAGCAAAGCAACTGCAGAGATCGGTAACCTGGATCGCCGAGCGCTCCGATCATTTTGTCGGTGACGCTCAGGGTCGTGACAATGTAACTACGGCTCGTCTTGCGCTTGACCAAGACCACCGCTTTGTTGCGCTCGACGTCGATCTGGTTGCGAATATGGGCGCCTATCTGTCGCAGTTCGCGCCGCTTATTCCAACGCTCGGTGCCGTTTTGTCGCCCGGTGTGTACGACATTCCCACCTGCCACGTCCGGGTGCGCGGCGTCTATACGAATACTGTGCCCGTTGACGCCTATCGCGGCGCAGGACGCCCAGAGGCGGCTTACGTCATCGAGCGGCTGGTCGATCACGCGGCCCGAGAAGGTGGCATCGCGCCCGATGCGCTGCGACGACGCAATTTCATCAAGTCGGGCGCGATGCCATATCAGAGTGCGACTGGTCAGAACTACGACTCCGGCAATTTCGCTGCGCATCTTAAACGTGCCCAGGAGCTTGCCGACTGGGCGGGCTTTCCCAAGCGGCTGCGCTTGTCGAAGAAATCAGGCCGACTGCGCGGCATCGGACTTTCGACCTACATTGAAGCTTGCGGCAACGCCGGGGCGGAGACAGCAACCCTGAAGCTCGAGCCTAACGGCTCTGTCACGCTGCTGATTGGTTCGCAATCGACCGGACAAGGTCATGCGACTGCCTACGCCCAGATCGTAGCTGAGCATCTGGGCTTGCCGCCTGAGAAGGTGAACGTGATGCAAGGCGACACCGACCGCATCGCCAGTGGCCTCGGCACGGGGGGTTCAAGCTCGATTCCTTGTGGCGGTGCTTCGCTTGCCGGTGCGGCAAAGAAGCTTGCCGAGAATCTCAAGGCACTGGCAGCCGAAGCGCTCGAAGCGGGTGCGGATGATCTTGAGATTGTCGATGGCGCAGTGCGAGTTACCGGCACTGATCGCATGATCTCATTTTCAGCGCTGGCGCAACGTCCGGACGCAGAAAATCGTCTTACTACCAGTGATGCATTCACGCCACCTCAGGCAACTTACCCGAATGGTACTCACATCGCAGAGGTCGAGATCGACCCAGCGACGGGAGAGAGCCGCATCGTTAATTACGTCGTGGTGGACGATTTTGGCGCAACGCTCAATCCGTTGCTGCTCGCGGGTCAGGTCCACGGCGGGACTGCACAGGGCATCGGTCAGGCGCTTATGGAGCGCGCCGTCTACGATCTGGATTCCGGTCAGCTGGTGACGGCAAGCCTGATGGACTACGCGGTGCCGCGAGCCAACGAGGTGCCTGCTATCGCCTTTGAGACGCACAACGTTCCTTGCACGCACAATCCCTTGGGCGTGAAGGGAGCCGGCGAGGCAGGCGCAATTGGATCCTGCCCGGCGGTGATGAATGCGATTGTTGACGCGCTTTGGCGCGCGCAGCGCATTGCGCAGCTCGACATGCCGGCAACCCCGCACCGTGTCTGGTCGGCCATCCATACCGCCACTGGAGCAGGCGCGCAGGCCTAAAGAACGTCACGCTCGGGCCTACCGTTCTGAGGTGAGACCAGTGATCTTTTCCGTTCCAATCTTAGGCCGACATCGGTTTTCACCGATCGCCGGCGCCGCGCAGAACATGTTCAGTTCCCATTGGTCGCGGCTGGTCGCTGAGCACCTGGCCAAACGTCCGCTTTGGGTCAAAAACAGACATTTCACCCAGTCCAGACGATGTCCGCTTTACCCCCGAAAGCGGGCATGAGTTGAGCGTGCCGCGATGGCGGAATGTGATTTTCGTTGATCCAAGCGAGATCAGCGCGTTCATCGCAGCGAAGTGTTGAATGCTGGCTTCACGGCTTCGTTGCGAAGACGCAAAAACCCTTGTCGGTCTCCTCGACTAGCCTCACCTTCCCGAAACCAGCCTTCGCGACTGTTTCGGTCAATCCATCCTTTGATTGACCAGTGGCTGTCGGTTGCTCACCGGCGCCACGGCGCTGACGTGCAACGACCTAAATTCCTGGCCGTTTCCGAAAATTGCAAGGGCCACGGCAGCCTCCGACCCCGATCTGGTGATTCATGTTGTTAGGGTGACGTATACGTCCGCGCGAGCGACCGATTGCCAAACATCAGGTCTGCTGAATGGCCGAGAGCAGCCAATTGCCCCCACTCGCACGCATGAAGGTCCACAATTCGGTGACCTCACTCCGCTCGACGCCTTCGACGGTCTGTCCAGTCGCGCGATCGACCATACTGTCCTTGCACGCAAAGTTCATGGCCACGGTCGCATAATCGGTGTTGCCTTCGCGCCAGGCTTCCGCCAGGTCGCCTTGTAGCAGCTTCACGTCAGTGACGCGATTGATCAGCCCGCGACTTGCATTGCCCGACAACTGCTCGGACAAATAGGACAGCATTTCGGGCGTGACTTTAGCGCGCAGGGCCGAAAGGTCTTCCGTCGAATAAGCGGCTTGGATATCGCCGAGCAATCGTTCGAACGCATCATAGTCCGACTTGGCGATGGTAAGATGGTCGCCGGTCGGTGGTACAATGGCGCTACTCAACATTCCACTGAGACCGCCGAAACTATGTCCAGATACCGGATGCGCCGCCGCATAGACGGGCGTCGGCATATTACGCCGCTGCCACCACGCGAAAACCAACCGGGCAACAATCACGACCAGCACGACTTGTAACAGCAGGCCGATTATCGAAGCGAAGCCCGCCATGCCGCCGAAAAGTCCGTGCCCGAACAGCAACCCAAATAGGCCTGCGCCGAGAAAGCCGGCAGCAAGGCCGCCGAACAAGCCGCCGCCGAACAAGCCCGGACGGATTCCAGCCTGGCCGATGGGTGCGGCGTTGCCGGGTTGTGTGATCGAACGCCCAATAGGCGCGGCGGTAGGCGCGGTGGGGGTGGTGGGTGGCGCCGCGAACGTGCGCGAGCCTCGGCTGCCTCCTGAGAAGCCGCCACCGACGCGCGCATGCGCATCAGCAGAGACCAAGAAAAACGCCATGGCGATTGCGCCAAGCGCGATCAACCAGCGATTACGAAACATGAGAATTTACCTCCCGGCTTATCGGCATCCAAAACAGTAGGTACGCGCAGGACAACTTATAAGGGGTCGGACCGCTCGGGCGCTGTCCTGTCACATGCGACGGGCCGATGCTGGTGTCGCCCAAGAGGCGCTGGCTGGATGCAGTGCTTTTGGCGTTCTGGCCCCTGAACCTAATGCGGCCCGAGGCAGCGCACCCCGTGTACAGGTGCCAAGTGATTAGTTCCAATCCACACTCATGTCGGCTTTACCCCCGAAAGCGGACATCGCCGAACGTCGTCGTTATGTCCGCTAAGTGCTAATGCGCAAGAAGCAAATGTGATCTGCTCCGCACTGAACCTCTTTTCTGTATACCCATTTTCACAATGCTGATTTGATACGTTCAGGTTGGCACAGAGGTTCTCGAGACCTAATGGATTGAAGCGAGGACACATGACCGCGAGGACTATCCACACCTTGGCGCTGGCGATCGCGGCAGCGGCTGCCTGTTACGGGACTGGCGCGATGGCGCAAGTGCCGGCGGCGGTTGCGGCTCCAGGAGAAACAACTGTCGCAACCTTCCAGGGCGAAGGCGCGCAAATCTACCAGTGCAAAGCCGGTAACGACGGCAAGCTCACCTGGGTCTTCCGGGAGCCGATCGCAACGCTGATACTCGACGACAAGACGGTCGGGCGGCATTACGCCGGTCCGACCTGGGAGGACGCGAACGGCAGCGCCGTGACTGGCAAGGCGATCGGCAATGCGCCCGGCGCGACTGCAAATGACATTCCCTGGCTCAAGCTCGACGTCGTGAACCACCGCGGCGGCGGGACGCTCGCAGATGTCAGCACTGTGCAGCGGCTCGACACTCATGGCGGGACCTTGCAAGGTACGTGCAACCATGCTGGCGACTTTGCCAGCGTTCCTTATTCCGCCACCTATGTCTTCCTGCGCAAGGGTGGATGACTCCCCTTTGGGTCATAAGCGGACATTCGCCGCCTTATTCGATCACCTTCACACCGCACTCTACGTTAAACGACCCATCCGGTAGGGTTTCAAGATCGCGTAGACCGCCTCCTGGGCGGGCGTGGGGATGCCGTACTTA
>Ga0126379_10001594_pt1 | contig 13947 bp, 15 predicted proteins | sample PanSoiMetPlot_24_FD_92640 | JGI IMG/M metagenome (GOLD analysis project Ga0126379, IMG submission 92640) | Tropical forest soil microbial communities from Panama - MetaG Plot_24 | ecosystem: Environmental > Terrestrial > Soil > Tropical forest > Bulk soil | place: Panama | collected 2016-02-17 | reverse complement strand
GCTGCAGGATCTGGTTGACGCCGGCTACTTGAAGACTCTGCCGATGGATCCGTTCACTAACTCACGCGAAAGTTGGGTCCCCGTGACCGACGACAGCATCATGTCGCCCGACCAATCACAGCCTGGGATTATCGACGTGCATAGCGGGAGCGATCTGAAATCCAGCGAGGGTACTGCGTACAGCAGTTGGTAAGCTCACTTCTCCGCCTTGCGCGCCTCAACCTCCGCCAGCCAGCCTCGCCTCAGTTTCTCCTCGGGAATATTCGACAGGTAAGGTTTGATGTCGAGAATCGGCGTGCCGTCCAGCATGTCAACGCCGCGGACGCGAAGCTTATTGCCATCTCGGCCCAACAATTCCACTACAGTCAGGGCAATCGGGTTGGGGCGAAAGGGTGATCGAGTGGCGAAGACGCCATGGGTGCGATCGTCACATGGAGGTCTTCCGACTAATTCGAACCCGTCGGCACGATGAAAACACCAGATCACATAGAGATGCGAAAAGCCCTCGATATCTCTGAGCCCCACTTCGAACTCGGGAAGAATTTCCAGTTCTCCTTCAGCCTCATGTTTCGCCCCGAGTCCTTTGGGCACCTGGCTGGGTTCTGAATATGGAGTGCGAACGTAACCAATAGGTTGCGGGATGAACATATGACCACCTTACATCACCGGCGGACATTGGATGCCCATCACAGCGAGTAATGCGATCAGCTCGCGACGGACCACCGCCGCAGTTGCCAGGAGGAATTTCTTTCGCTGCTCGTCGGCTTCACTCAAGATGTGGTGGCGATGGTAGAAGTTGTTGAACTGCTGCGCCAACTGAAAGGCATGCTTGGCCGCGTAAGCGGGCTCAGTAGTGGCAATGCATTGCTCAATAACAGCCGAGGTCTTCCCCGCCAACAACCATAACTCCCAGATTTCTGTCCCGCTTTCGTCGGCGAAGAAACGCGCGTAATCGATGTTCTGGGCAAGTGCCTGTTCTGGTTCAACCCCTGCCTTTCGAAAGATGTTGCTGGCCCGCACCACGGCATACTGCGCATACGGTCCAGTCTCGCCCTCGAATGCCAATGCCTCTTTGAAGTCGAACGCGATCACCGATGCTTTGGTGAACTTCAGCATGAAATAGCGCATCGCGCCGATCGCGATCTGCTCACTAATCTTCAGTCGCTCGCTTTCTGGCAGTTGAGGATGGCGGCTATCCACCTCCGATTTCGCTGCTGCGATCAGCGCATCGAGCAGGTCATCCGCTTTGACTCCAAAACCTTTGCGACCTGAAACCTCGATGTATGCCTTGCCGCGCTCGTCATCGCTGACCTCATAGCCCAACTCCACCGCACAGCGTGGCGTAAGCGCGACCATTTCGTACGAAAAGTGGGTATAGTGCGCAGCCTTTTCCGGATAGCCGAGCAGCCGGATGGCCTCGATTACCGTGTTCTGAGGATCACTCTGCCGCGAGTCGATCACGTTGTAAATGGCCTCTACGCCGCCGAAATGTGGGTGCTCGGCTTCACCCTGCTCTGCGGAAATCCAGCACTCGTGGCCATTCGGATAGCGGAAGAACCTCTGGTAGCCGAAGTCGCGCCCAAGCAAACCAAACTTCCAGAGGTGGTAGGCAATATCTTTACCGACGTAACCGACCGTACCGTTCGACCGAACGATGACTTTGGCGTCCTCGTCAGGACCAGATCTTTCCTCCGGCGCTGCACCGCTATTGTGCACAGCATCGGGCTTTGATGAAACCGAGGGACGGGTCATGACCCAGCAGCCTTTGTTCTTGCCCTCGGTCTCGAAGTACAAGACGCCCTTTTCTTTGAGCTGCTGAAAGGCGAGGTCCCAGAAGTGCAGGTGCAGGATTTCGCTTTCGCGCGGCAGGAAGTCGTACTTAATGTCTAGACGATCCATCGTCGCGAGATGCCGTCGCAAAACGGCCGTCGAGATCATTGCGGCAATATCCGACAATTCATTGCCACCGTGTTCAATAGCATGCAGGACTTCGAGTCTTGCTTTAAGATTCTCTCCATCCTGCTCGTACCACTGGGAGACCCTCGCGTACAAATCCCAGCAGTAGTAATCGAACCGTGGCGTCGCATCGATCAGTGCCTCAATCTGTGCCTTGGATTGCTTCTCGAGGTGCACGAAGCCGACCACCACGTCGGCAACCTGCACGCCTGTGTTGTCAATATAGTTTTGGATATCTACCGAGTGCCCTGCCGCGCGTAGCAGGCGGACAAACGTGTCACCAAGGATCGCATTGCGCAAATGCCCGATGTGCGCCGCTTTGTTAGGATTGATACTGGTGTGCTCGACCAGGATCTTCCCCTTCACGTCGGCTGCGCCTTCCCCGCGATGATCGGAGACGGCTTGCTCGCCCGCTGCGAGTTCGCGCGCGGCCACGTCGCGCCTTAAACGCACATTGATATACCCTGCGCCCGCAACTTCGGACTTCTCGAAACCTTGCAGCAGGGGGAGTTCGGCGACAATCTCTTCGGCGATCTTGCGGGGAGCCTTACGCAACTGCTTCGCCAGTTCAAACGGCAGCGGCATGGCAAACTCGCCCATTTCCACCTTGGGCGGCGCGTCGATAATGACGTTCTGCAACTCAATCTGATATTTCTGGCGCAGGAATTGGCGCACATGCTCGGCCAGCTGTTTTTGTCGATCGAGGTACAAGATGACTCCGCTGTGTCTAGCAGCTTGGTGATAATTTCATTCGGGTATTGCACGGCAGGATGATGACGCGCAACTCACTGAGCAGAAAACCGATTATAACAAACGCCAGCATTAATGCGGGTTTGACGCTGGTCACTGCAAGTACCTATGATGAAAGCTCCCACCACGCGTCGTGTACGCGTGCGTCATATCTGGGGACGGATCCCATGCGCATTGCTTACCTCGATTGCTTTTCCGGTATTAGCGGCGATATGTTCCTCGGCGCTCTGGTCGACGCTGGCGTGCCGTTCGAGCTCTTCGAGGGAACTGTTTCAGCCCTTGAGGTTGGGGTCGCGCTGGAGCGTTCCCGGGTTACGCGCAATGGACTCTCCGCGACCAAGATCGATGTGCTGGTCAATGGGCAAAAAGACCTCCCGCGCGAAGAGTTCCCCTCAGAACAAAGGGAGAAACAAGAGCACAAGGGCCGTCACGAGCATTCGCATGCGCGCTCCTTAGCTTCCATTTTGAAGATCATTGCGGCTGTGCCGATTGGTGACAGTGCCAAGAAAACCTCCTCCGCCATATTCACCGCACTTGCAGAAGCCGAGGCCAAGGTTCACGACATCGACATCGAACAAGTGCACTTTCACGAAGTCGGCGCCGCCGATGCAATCGTGGACATCGTGTGCGCCGCGGTCGGAGCAGAAGAGCTCAAGGTCGAACAGATACTCGCTTCTCCTTTAAATGTCGGCGGCGGTACCGTGCACTGCGCCCATGGAGTTATGCCTGTGCCAGCGCCGGCAACCCTGGAATTGCTAAGGGGCGTTCCCATCTACTCGGGGGAAGTGCAGAACGAGCTGGTGACGCCGACTGGCGCAGCCATTGCCCGCACTCTGGTATCGCGGTATGTTCCCCTGCCACTTATGACGACCGACAAGGTGGGATACGGAGCAGGCAGTAGGGATTTCGCCGGCCATTCCAACGTGTTGCGTTTAGTAATCGGCGAAAGTAACAATGCTCCGCAGCCTGCGCAAACTTCGCCCCACGAACCACCCACGGAAGCCATCATCATTCTCGAAGCCAATCTCGACGATCTCAATCCGCAAGTCATCGGCTATGTTGCTGACCAACTGCTCTGCGCCGGCGCACTTGATGTCTTCACCACCGCGGCTCAGATGAAGAAAGGCCGTCCCGGAACGTTGCTCACGGCACTGGCTGCACCAGGCCTCGAAGCACGACTCCGCGATATTCTGTTTTCCGAGACCAGCACGCTCGGAGTACGCACCCGGCGTGAAGAGCGATATGTCTTGGCGCGGCGTCACGAAACGGTGCGCACCGCCTGGGGTGACATACGCATCAAGATTGGATCGCTTAATGGTGTTGACTCGAATGCGGCACCCGAGTATGAGGACTGCCGCCGCATCGCCACCGTACACCGGGTCCCTCTCAAGACCGTGATGGAAGAAGCGCTGCGTTTATATCTGGACAAGAAGAATGGATAACTCTGGCAAGTTCTACATTACGACGCCCATCTATTATGTGAACGCCCGGCCACACATTGGGCACGCCTACACGACGGTGGTGTGCGACACCATCGCGCGCCGCCAGCGCATGATGGGCTACGACACGTGGTTCCTCACCGGCACCGACGAGCACGGGCAAAAGATTGAACGCTCGGCCACAGCTGCCGGTTGCACGCCTAAAGAGTTCGCCGACAAAGTTTCCAGCGAGTTTCGCCAGCTTTGGGATCGGATGAAGCTCAGCTACAACGACTTCATCCGCACCACCGAGCCGCGCCACATCAAAGGCATGCAGGCGCTCTTCAAGCGCCTGCAAGACCGCGGTTACATCTACAAGGGCTCCTATAGCGGCCAGTACTGTGTATATGACGAGCTCTACGTTGACGTCACCGAGCCCGGTGCTCCCTGTCCGGAGTGCGGACGACCCACCGAGACGATCAGAGAGGAGAACTATTTCTTCAAGCTCTCGGCGATGGAAGAGCCGCTGCTAAGGCTCTACACAGAAAATCCCGACTTCGTCCGTCCGGAAACGCGCCGCAACGAAGTGATCTCCTTCGTGCGCGGCGGCCTGCGCGACTTGTCCGTCAGCCGTACAACATTCACCTGGGGAATCCCGGTACCCGGCGACGAAAAGCACGTGATCTACGTCTGGCTTGATGCGCTAGCCAATTACATAACTGCCCTTGGCTTTGGTTCGGACGACCCCAAAGACAAGGCTAAGCTGGACCGTTACTGGCCTGCCGACGTACACATGATTGGCAAGGAGATTGTGCGTTTTCACTGCGTTTACTGGCCGGCATTTCTGCTCGCGGCGGACATTCCGCTCCCGAAGTCGATCGTAGCGCATGGTTGGCTGCTGTTTGAAGAAAACAAGATGTCCAAGTCTCGCGGCAACATCGTGCGCACTGAAACCATCCTCGATACGCTTGGCGCTGACACTCTACGCTATTTCCTCATGCGCGAAATCGTCTTTGGCAGCGATGGCTCGTTCAGTTTCGACGCGCTTGTACAGCGCTTCAACTCGGATCTTGCCAACGGCTTGGGCAACCTCTCAAGCCGCACGCTGAGCATGATCACCCGTTATTTCGACGGCGAAATTCCCTACCCTTCGCTAGGAGCCCGCATTCCCGCCGACCACGAGATCGCTGAGCTTGCAAACAAAACGATTTCCGAATTTCACGCCCATTTTGAGCAGTTTCAGTTCTCCCGCGCTCTCGAGACTGGGTGGGGTCTCGTGGCTGCCGTCAACAAATACATCGTGGACAACGAACCCTGGGCAGTAGCTGAAAAGGACGATCAGGACTCGCGCGCCCGATTGGCTACAATCCTGCACACCTCGGCTGAAGCTCTGCGCATCGTGACCGCCTTGGTACATCCGGTCATTCCCGAGTCCACGGCACGCATCTGGGAGCAACTCGGCCTGGGCGATATCGTTAAGCTCGATCTCAGAAATCTCGCCTGGGGACAGCTTCCCTTGCACACCAAACTCGGCAAAGTGGAAGCCGTATTCCCACGCGCCGATAAGAGTACCGTCGAAAGGATGCAGCAAATGGAACAGGAGCGTTCCACAGCAAGCACAACTGCGATAGAGGCTGAGTCGACTCCGCCCAGCCCAACACAAGATACTGCACAAAAAGCCGCGGTTTCGGCCGCAGCCACCTCGCCCGGCGTAGGTGCCAGCACTATTACCGTTGACGACTTTGCTAAGGTCGACTTGCGGGTCGGGCAGATTAAGGTCGCAGAGAAGGTGAAAGGGGCCGACAAGCTGTTACGGCTCGAAGTCGATCTCGGTACAGAGACGCGCCAGATCGTTGCCGGCATCGCCAAGGCTTACGCGCCAGAAAAGCTCATCGGCCGCAAGGTTGTTATTGTCGCTAACCTCGCGCCGCGCAAGCTGCGCGGTTTAGAGTCGCAGGGAATGATTGTCGCCGCATCAATCGGCGACGACGGCGTGCCGGTCCTGGCAGGATTTTTGGAGGACGTGCCCCTAGGCGCAAGATTGAAGTGAACCGTCAGCTATCAGTCGGCATTCAGTAAAAACAACCTAACTGACGGCAGATAACTGATAGCTGACAGCTTCCCCATGTACACCGATTCCCATTGCCATCCCGATAACAAGAGGTTCGATAGTGATCGTCCCGACGTCTTTGCCCGCGCTCAAGCGGCCGACGTAACCACGATGCTGGCAATCGGCAATGGTGACGGGCCCGGCACCGGCACCTTCGACTGTGCCATCAAACTAGCAGCACAGTACGAGGGTGTATACGCAACGGTCGGCATACATCCCCATGAGGCTGCGCTGGCGAAACCCACAGATTTCGACGAGCTCTCGCGACTTTCCAAGCACCCGAAGGTCATCGCCTGGGGCGAGATCGGCCTCGACTACTATTACGACCACTCCCCGCGCGACGTGCAGCAGCGTGTATTCATCCAGCAAATGGAGCTTGCCGGCGCAGCAAAACTGCCGCTCGTTATTCACTGCCGTCCCTCTGACAACAGCATTGATGGCTGGGACGACACCTTGCGTCTCGTTCGCGAGCATTGGTTCTCGACGGCGCTCGGCGGTGTAATGCACTGTTTCACCGGAAACGTAGAGCAAGCCAAAACCTCACTCGATCTCGGCTTTATCGTGTCGTTTGCAGGTAACATTACCTATCCCAAGGCTCAGAACATTCGCGATGCGGCAGCCATCGTGCCCCTGGACCACATATTCATCGAAACCGATTCGCCCTACCTTGCGCCAATTCCGCATCGTGGCAAGCGCAATGAACCGGCGTTCGTGACCGAAGTGGCGCGCCAAATCGGCGAGCTGCGCGGAATCTCCGCAGAGCAAATTGGGCAACAAACCTCACAGAACTTCCGCCGTTTCTTCCGCATCACTGATTGAACGCATGATACAGTTCATCCCTGACGTTTCGGCAATCTCGCAAGCCTTGTTACACTAACTGTTTATGGCTGAGAACTCGTTCGACATAGTCAGCAAGGTCGACTTGCAAGAGGTCTCCAATGCTGTACAGCAAGCACTCAAGGAGATCCACACGCGCTATGACCTGAAGGACTCCAAGTCTGACATCCAGCTTGACGCTGGGGAAGGGTTGACCCTCAGTTCCGCCGACGATTACAAGCTCAAGGCAGTGAACGATGTACTCCAAAGCAAGCTGATTAAGCGCGGGGTCTCGCTTAAGGCGCTCAGCTATGGAACCATCGAGCCCGCTGCTGGTGCAACCGTTCGCCAGAAGGTGAGCTTGCAGCAAGGCATCCCGGTAGAAAAGGCACGCGAAATCGTAAAACTGGTAAAGAATTCGAAGCTTAAAGTACAAGCGTCAATTCAGGGCGATTTCGTCCGCATCAGCGGCAAAGACCGCGATACGCTGCAGCGGGTGATCGCCATGCTCAAGCAATCCGATTTCGGCATTGACATGCAATTTACCAACTACCGCTCTAATTAACGGACACTCTTTGAACCCGACCGTCACCAGCACCGCGAAGGAAGTGTTCGATCTCCTGCACGATGACCTCGCCGCCATTGAGCGGGAGTTCGGCCGCGATACCGTGTCCAGCGTTCGGGCGATTACCGAGATTGGCGAATACCTTCGCGCGGGCGGAGGAAAACGACTGCGTCCCGCTCTGCTGCTACTCTCCTGCAAGCTGATGAGTTACTCCGGCCAGGGCGCCATCAAGCTGGGGGCTGTGGTTGAGATCATTCACACCGCTACACTGGTTCACGACGACATCATCGACGAGGCCAAGACGCGGCGCGGGCGGCCGGCTGCCAACACGCAGTGGGGCAATTCGAAATGCGTGCTTGCTGGCGACTGGCTCTACATGCAGTCCTTCAAAATCGCCGTTCAGGAGCGCAACTTCGCCATTCTGGATACTCTCATCGACCTCACCCAGGCGATGGTTGAGGGAGAGTTGCTGCAAATCGAGCGACTCGGGAAAGCCATTTCGATCGACGAACATTTTGAGTTGATCTACCGAAAAACTGCCTGCTTATTCTCGGTGTGCATGAAGCTCGGCGGCATTCTCGCTAACGCTTCGGAGGCCAATCTCGCTCGCCTAGCCGACTATGGCCGAAACCTCGGCATGGCTTTCCAGATCGTCGACGACGTCCTCGATCTCACCGCCTCGGAAGAGGTGTTGGGCAAACCTGTGGCCAGTGACCTCCGCGAAGGCAAAGCGACTCTTGCGGTTCTACACGCGTTGGAGCGGTGCACTCCCGCCGAGCGCGGCACCATAGAATCCGTTCTGGGCAATGGCGGCTTCAACGGAACTACTCCTGCCGATATCGTCGCCATTCTCAAGCGATACGGCTCAATTGACGCTGCTTACAATCGCGCCATGGAGTTCACCCAGGCAGCCCGCGAGGCGATCTGTACTTTCCCTGACTCCGAAATCAAGCGGGTGCTGCTCTGGATTCCGGAATTCGTCGTCGAACGCCAGAGCTAGTGTATATGTAGGCCCAGTCCTGCCGTTATCATCGCAGCATTGTTCTAGACTTCCCTCATGCCGCCTCCTAAAGAAGTCGAAATCAAATTCTGTGTTCGTAACCTGAAGCATTTAGAAGAACAACTAGAGCTGCGTGGCTTTCACTGCATTACCCCCTCTACACACGAACTGAACACCCTCTACGATCTTCCCGGCCACACGTTGCGGCGTAAAGGACAACTCTTACGGCTGCGACAATACGGCGGCGCCTGGGTCCTCACCCACAAGGCTCGCGCTGTAATTGGACGCCACAAGTCTCGCATCGAACTCGAAACCCATGTTGCCGACGGACCCCAAACGGATGCTATTCTTCGCGCCCTTGGATACCAGCCTGTCTTGGTTTATGAAAAATTCCGATCCGAATGGACCGATGGCAAGGGTCACATCGTTCTCGATCGCACGCCCATCGGTGACATCGCGGAGATTGAAGGCACTCCCCAGTGGATCGACCGGACTGCTAAGGCTCTGGGCGTGAAGCCAGCTGAGTACATCACCAAGTCCTACGCTGAACTTTTCTTCGATTGGAAACGTAGATACAAACGGAAGGCAGTGAATATGACCTTTCGAGAGTGTGGCGGCAGCGCAAAGGCCGCTCTCAACGCTCGGAAAAGTTCCGCGGAAGCCGCAACCGGCTCCGGCGTTAGACCTCGCCGGGCCTGAACCGGAGCCGGAGGCTGGAGGACACTGCCCAATTCGCCTATCAACCCAGAACTTCTACGAAGAATACGCTCCCGTAATCTTCTTGATGAATCCGTGCAAGCGGTGAAACCAGTGCTCAGCGGTGAGAAACATATACGGGCATTCGCCCGGCACTACCGCGATGCCCTGTTCCCGGCAGAACTCCACAGCTTGCGAACTGACCGCCCCCTGCCCTCCTGCGCGATACATCCAGACCCGGGGAATATGGAGCCGCGCACACTCCTGAACAACTTGGTCCGTAACCGCCGGTGAGGTCATCACCAGCACGCCATCCACAGCCGGAGCGATATCTTCCAGCCGGCGTAGCAGGGCGCATCGTCTGCTGACGTTAAGGTTGGATTCACCGCTAGCGCTCGTATCCATGCTGGCGCATGCTGCGCAGCAGCCCTCGCGAAAAACCTTTTGGATCGCGCGACACCCCAACGACGGCGATACGCTTCTGAGCCAAAAAGTCCTGGATAACTGCCATCGAACTCATGGGCTCACCTCCCCTGCAATATTGCGTGAGAAGGGTCCAACAAGTCAGTGTCACGCATCACGTATCGAAGTGAACTCGCAAGGGATCGGTCACTTCTTGATCCGCTCCAACACCGCTCCAGCGATCAACGGCAACCCAACTGTAGCGTCCAGCAGTACTTCCGCAAATCGTCCGCCTTCCTCGATTGGCACAAACTTGCCCCAGGAAACCGCCTCGCTGTAGGTGCAGCCGGAAAGCCCTCCCCAGTTCACGGGTTCAGGGCAGATTCTGACGCCATAGTGAAAGCGCTTCAGAATCAACTCTTCTCCGCCTCGACGATGTCTGAGATCAATGTACGGGCCGAACTGCTGCGCCCAATTCCGCGGCACGCCGCCGCCGATGGTGAAGATGCCGAGTCGTTTTTGTTTCAGCAGAGTTTCCGCATAGTGTTCCAGATCGTCGAATGGATCGTAGCGAAGCGGCTGCTGGCTATTCCGTCGGCGTACACGGTTGTACACCGCGAAATCCAGACCAATCTCCGAATCACTGAACGCCGGCACAAAAACTGGAACACCCTTTTCGTAGGCTGACTTGAGAATGCCGCGCTCTTTTACGTTTTCACTCAGATACTTTCCGATCAGATGATTCAGCTTGTAGGAGCACATCGTTTCCACCGGGTCCCACGCCTTCAGGATGCGGGCAACGATTGTCTCGACAAAGTCCAGATTGCTTTCTGGTTCCAGCGTGTCGTACACGCGGTTGTAGCCCGCTTCGTACAGTTCGGTGTCGTCCATCCCCTCGTCATACTTGAAGTGCGACCGCCCGGCAGCCTCCACCAGGCCATGCGCCATCAATGCGCCGGTGGAAATAACCGCCTTCACTACCCCAACATCGATCAACTCGGTAATGATCAGGCCCTGTTTGGCCGCCGTCATTGCGCCGGCAAGCGTCATCACGATAAAGCAGTCTTTATCGCGGGCCATGGCCTCGAGCACATCCGCCCCCTGCCCAACCTGACGCCCAGTGAATGATGTATTCCCCATGGCGCGCACCATGTCGTCCACTGACTTAATGGTGTTAAGATCTAGCGGCTCAAGCGGCACCAGCCTGTCACTGAATCCATCATGCAGTACACGTTCTTTGGCTTGTTCGTGGAGATTCTGATCGGTCACAGTCACCTCATAACAGCGTTGGGATGATTGACGGCACCAGATTACAGGTTGAACGCTGCGCTGACGCCGAACTGTCGAAGCTACAATCTCGTCCCCGTCAGCGTCAACGCTTCTCAAGTGTGAGGGACTTTCGCATTCATCTTCGCGTAACAATGCGCCCCCGCGCGCTTTCGCGAATGCTATTCTTACTTTTCACTTGACCAGCAACGGAGATTATTTTGGAGCGCAATTTTACCGTTGGTATTGTCCAGATGTCGTGTACGCCCGACCCCGAGCAGAACATTCTCCGGGCAATTGAACAGGTGCGCGATGCGGCCCGACAGCACGCGGAACTCATCTGCCTTCCCGAGCTCTTTCAGACGCAATACTTCTGCCAGCGCGAAGACACCGCGCTGTTCGAACTTGCCGAACCCATTCCCGGCCCAGCCACTGAGCGCCTCGGCAAGCTGACTCGGGAGCTGAAAGTTACATTGGTCGCTTCCCTTTTTGAGCGTCGCGCGCCCGGCGTTTATCACAATACTGCCGCCATCCTCGGCCCCGACGGCGAGCTCAAGGGCATCTACCGCAAGATGCACATTCCTGACGACCCGCTCTATTACGAGAAGTTTTACTTCACTCCCGGCGATCTCGGCTTCAAGGCCTTCGAAGGTAGCTTTGGCAAGTTCGGCACGCTGGTCTGCTGGGACCAGTGGTATCCCGAAGGCGCCCGACTGACCGCCGCACAGGGTGCAAACGTTCTCTTCTATCCGACAGCCATCGGCTGGCACCCCGATGAGAAGGCCCAATACGGCGAATCCCAGTACGATGCCTGGCGCACGATTCAGCGCGGGCATGCCATCGCTAACGGGGTCTACGTTGCAGCCGTGAACCGCGTCGGATTCGAGACCGGCAATATCCGCGGCAACCAGGCTCCTGGCAAAGGACTGGAATTTTGGGGAGGATCGTTCATCGCTGATCCCTTCGGCCAGGTCGTCGCTCAAGCGCCGCACGACCGTGAGGCCGTTTTGCTCGCCGAAATCGACGTTCGGCGCATTGAAGATGTGCGACGCAATTGGCCGTTCTGGCGCGATCGCCGCATCGACGCCTACGCTCCCATCACCCAGCGGTTCCTGGTTTAAGCCTTGGCGCAAACACCCAAAGAGGCGCCGCTAACTCCTGCTTCGCTCGGCTACCGCATGCCGGGCGAATGGGAGCCCCACACCGCCACCTGGATTGCATGGCCACATAACCGCACCGACTGGCCTGGCAAGTTCGCGCCCATCCCTTGGGTGTACGCGGAGATCATCCGTAATCTCGCACGGGTTGAACTGGTTAACATCCTGGTCAATAGCGCCAAGGCAGAATCGGTTGCTCGCGAGACTCTTGTCACAGCCGAGGTGCTCCCCAAATCCGCGCTCGAACCTGACTCACCTGCCCGCAACGTGAAGTTCTGGCACATGCCAACCAACCGTGGCTGGCTTCGCGACACCGGGCCATCGTTCGTTAAGCGAAATGCCCGCGGCGGCAAGGCCGCCCTCGGCGCTGTTTCTTGGCGCTTCAATGCTTGGGCCAAGTACCCAGATTGGAAGCGTGACGCACCCGTCTCCTCCGAGATTGCCCGTATTGCCGAAGCCGAAATTTGGCAGCCCGAAATCAAACTCAACGGCAAGTTGAGTCGGGTAGTGCTAGAAGGCGGCAGCATCGACGTTAACGGCCACGGCACGTTGCTCACTACCGAAGAGTGTCTGCTGAGCGACGTGCAGGCGCGCAACCCTGGAGCTACTCGCGCCCAACTCGAGCAGCTCTTCGCCGATTATCTCGGAGCCCGCAAAGTGATATGGCTCAACCGCGGAATCGTTGGCGACGACACTCACGGACACGTCGACGACATCTCCCGCTTCATTGCGCCTAACGTCGTTATCACCGCTTACGAGCCCGATCGAACTGACCCGAACCACGAACCGCTGCGCGAAAACTTCCTCAAACTAACGAAAAGTACAGACCAGTCCAGTAAGCCGCTCAAAGTGATCAAACTGCCTATGCCGGCTCCCGTTTACTTCGCTGGCCAGCCCCTACCTGCCAGCTACGCGAATTTCTATATCGCGAATCGGCTGGTGCTGGTTCCTGTGTTCAACGACGCCAACGACCGCGTCGCCATGAACATACTCGCGGACGCTCTTGCAGGCCACAAGATTGTTGGGATCTATTGCGGAGACTTCATTCTGGGCTTAGGCGCCTTACACTGCATAACCCAGCAGCAACCGGCCCTGTGATTCAAATCTCAAGTTGTCATCCTGAGCCAACCGAGTCCTCGTGTTGGACGAGCGGAGTCAAAAGGACCCTTTCAAGCGAACAAACTCACAATTTCTCCGGTCAATTCAATAGCGTGGTCGTCTCGGCACAAATGTAACCATCGCCCAATACGCGAACGCCGCGAGCCCGGCGTACAGCGAGCCATTGCCGAGCACGATCGTCCCACCAAGAATCACATTCGACAAGGCACTGTCGTCGACTGCCCCGATAATTGGCACGAGCATAAATGGCGGACAGATCACTATCGCCGCACGCATTCCGGCACCCGATATGACCAGGGAGGGCCGGGTCTTCCATAACAGGAGAAGCAAAGCTGCCACTGCCATTCCCGCAACGACGGCGACGGAGATGACCATCACTAGAGCATCATGACGACTCTTTGACGGCACAGACAACTCTTTCCTCGACGAGCTTGCTTTCTTCTTAGCTTACTGCAATTGAAGTTTTGGGCGCTTGCTGCCGATCTTATCGTTTGGGCCGCGACATCGCACCACCGTGCCTCAGAACCAACTCTCGAAGGAGCAAGCGATGATGCTTCGCACTTTGGTCCTGCTCACCGCGCTTGTCTTCTCCCGCATGTTTCTGGTTCAGAAAAAGCGGCCCTGGTCCACTGCGCGATAATCTCCTTGGTTCCTGCATGTTATGCTGCCTCCAGAATCCCATCAGGAGATCG
>Ga0126379_10001593_pt1 | contig 13948 bp, 10 predicted proteins | sample PanSoiMetPlot_24_FD_92640 | JGI IMG/M metagenome (GOLD analysis project Ga0126379, IMG submission 92640) | Tropical forest soil microbial communities from Panama - MetaG Plot_24 | ecosystem: Environmental > Terrestrial > Soil > Tropical forest > Bulk soil | place: Panama | collected 2016-02-17 | reverse complement strand
TGCCCTGCCGTCGCGCTACCGTCTCAAGATCGGTCGCGTCGCATTTGGGGCCAATCGCCCGTCGCAGATCGGCGTCAATCGCCATGATTTCGAAGACGCCCTGGCGGCCGCGGAAGCCAGTGGCGTCACACCATTCGCAGCCCACGGGCTCCTGGATTAGGTCGCCAGCCGCAAACCCCAGCGCCGTGTACCGATGGTCGGCCGCGATATCGGCTGCCGACAGGCGATGCGGGCGCTTGCAATGCTCGCACAGAATTCGCACCAGCCGCTGCCCCACAATGGCGCGCACGCAGGATGCGAGGAGGAAGCTTTCGGCCCCCATGTCGATGAGTCGGGTGATCGCGCCTGCGGCGGTGTTGGTGTGAAGCGTGGTCAGGACCAGGTGCCCCGTTAGTGCGGCGTGGACCCCGATATGCGCGGTCTCGGCATCGCGCATTTCACCGACCATGATCACGTCGGGATCCTGCCGCAGAAACGCGCGCAAAGCCGACGCGAAACTCAGACCGATCGCAGGATGGATCTGAGTCTGATTGATCCCGGGAATCTGATATTCGACCGGATCTTCGATGGTCAGGATCTTGCGGGTCGGTTCATTGATCACCGCGAGTGAGGCGGCAAGCGTCGTTGTCTTGCCGGATCCGGTCGGTCCGGTGACAATAATCATTCCGAACGGAGCCTGGAGCGCGTTGCGCAACAGGCTTTCGTCGCGCGCGCCTAACCCGACCCGGTCGAGGGTGACAAAGCCTGAGCCCTTGCGCAACAACCGGATCACCGCGCTCTCGCCATTCATCGTGGGCATGGTGGCCACGCGCAAATCAATCTCGGCACCGCTTACAATAATCCGCGCCCGGCCGTCCTGCGGGAGTCGTCGCTCGGTAATGTTCAAACCGGCCATGATCTTAAGACGGGATAGGAGGCCCTTTGCCATGCTCATGGGCGGGGCCGAAACAAACTTGAGCAGGCCGTCGACTCGAAGTCGCACTTGAAGTGCGTTGGCGAATGGCTCGATATGCAGGTCGGTGGCGCGTTGCTCGACCGCGAGTCTTAGAAGATCGTCCAACGCCCGCACCACCGGAGCGCCCCGCGCTAAGTCGCGCAGATCGTCGAGATTATCTTCGGCCGAGCTCGCTTCGGCGTGAGCAACCGAATCCAAAGGCTCGCGCTCGAGCGTTACGCCCAGAGCAGCGTCGATGTCGTCGACGGTCGCCACGACGATTTTCAGGGGCCGCTGAAGCGCGATCGTAACGGCCCGCAAGGTTTCGTCGTCAACCGGCACGGCGACCGCGAGCATGAGCACTCCAGAGGCATCCTCGAACGGAAACAGTCTGCCCTCCCGCAGGAAACGCCGGGAGAGCCGCGCGCCGGCAAAACGATTGCCCGTCAATTCGCTGCGCTGAACGCGAGGACACTGATAGAAGGCGGCGAGCTCATCAGCGAACAGCGGCTGAGTGAGTTTCGTCAAACCGATCCAGTCGAGATTCCCCTGCCCGTCACGGCGGCGCGCCACCAGTGCGCCATCCAAGGCATCGCCGTCGCGCAACGCGCCTTTGCGGGCAAGATGGGTGACGAAGTCGGTATTCAGCATGATCTCACGACCGTTGAGCTTTTAGGCCGTTTTTGCGCTCATTCGCTGAGTGTGCAACTTGAAGGTGTTAAGGGCGATAGAGTAATCTCAGAGAGTAGTGGCGACTCCCCGTTGCGCGCCTGACTAGGCTGGTGCGTCCCATCCGACAAAGTACCAGATCTTCGCAACAATCAAATCAACGTTTGAGGCGGCGCCCGCCACCTTTCGTGTTCGCTGTCATATTTTCTTCTTCCAACAGGGGGGCATCGCAACCGCGGTCTTCGACGCTGCCGGCGCCGCGGGTCAGGTGACTGGGATGCCGAGATGTGAGCGAAACCGGTTCTTCAGGTGGATTGCGTCGCGTGGCGGCAGCGAACGCGACAGATTCTCGGCCTTGACCTTAATAACGTACAAACGCGGTCCCTCCGCCGCCTGTTGCAATTGAGCCCGCACGGCCTCGACGCCGGCGAGGTCCGCGATAAGGAGGCTCTGCGCGAAACCGCAGGCAGCGCCGATCCTCGCAAGATCAAGACCTAGACCCGTGTGGCTTTTTTGCATCCCGGTCTCGCCGAAGTGCCCGTTGTCGATGACGACGATTGTTAGATTCTTTGGCTTGGCGATTGCGATGGTTGCAAGGCCACCCAATCCCATCAGCTGCTCGCCATCACCGGTGATCACCAGAACGTTGCGATCGGGTCTAGCCTGGGCAAGGCCCAACCCCATCAGAGCCGCTGCGCCCATGGCACCCCACAGGTAGTAATTGGCATCAGTGTCGCCGACCCGATGCACGTCGAAGCTTGGCGACCCCAATCCGCTAATGACGAGAAGAGAGCCGCGGTCTTTCAGCAGCGCGATCACTGCATCGCGCCGATCAAGCGCCTGAGACGTCACCATGCCGGCCTCACCAGTGCTTTTTGCCGATCAGTCGCTGCGAAATCAGCACGGCAACCTGCTGATCCGCCTCGTAGGCAAGAGCGGCGGCGCAGCTGACGATATGGATTAGATCTTCTGCTGTATCGGCCCGCATGGTGGTTACGCCCATTGCACGCAGTGCGGGTTCGCTAGCCTTGCTCATCGGCACCTGCCATGGATTGAACTCGGCCCACTCGCCGCGCATGGTGACGAGCATGAGCAACGGAAAGCGCGAGACGTTTGCCAGCGACAACATATTGATGCAATTCCCGACCCCACTCGACTGCATCAGCAGAACGCTGCGCATGCCTCCCAGCCAGGCTCCCGCCGCGATCGCGACCCCCTCCTCTTCCGTTGTAAGGACGTTGCAGACCATGTCCGGGTCGGCGTTGACCAACTCGATGAGCCTCGCATGCCCGGCGTCGGGCACGTAGGACACCTGCCGGACATTGCTGGTCTTGAGGACGCGCCAGACCTCAAGAGCCCAAGGTGGCACAACCGCCGGCACGGCGGGCGCTGGAAGCTGGGAGCTTTCGGCGTCGTTCATCGCCTTCCTCGCCACTGTCCGGCCCACGGTACCGCGGACCCTATCGCCCCAACAATGGGCGTGTCGCGAGCGGCGCCGCCTCGACACGCACGTCGGTCGGCCTGACGTGAACGGCGCCGCTCGGAGAGCAGTCGGTGAGTGCTCGGTCCCATTCAGGTGGGCGACGCGGGGTGTGCCAGTGCGTATCCGGGCCACTGGCGCGGTGCGGCTCGGGCATAGGGGTGGGGGCGAGGGATTTCGACACCGAGTTGCGCTGCGGCGTGCCACGGCCAGCGCGGATCATCGATCATCGCTCTCGCCATCGCAATCATATCGGCGCGGTTGGTTGCGATCACCTCCTCGGCCTGAGTCGCGTGGGCGATCATGCCGACGGTCCTTCAGGGTCGTCGCCTTCTTGATGGCTTCGGCAAGCGGCACCTGGTAGCCGGGTCCCACGGGAATCTTCGCTGTTGGCACGATGCCGCCCGAGCTCACACACACATAGTCGTACCCGGCGCTCTCGAGTTCCCCGGCCCACTCGACCGCATCGCTGAGGGTCAAACCGCCTTCGACCCAGTCGGTGCCAGTGATCCGCGCGCCCAGCACCCGCGACTGCGGAACAACGTCACGGACAGCGCGGGCGATCGCCAACGGAAAGGTCCGCGCGGCACCGCGCCCATAGGCATCTTGGCGCCCATTACTTAGCGGCGAAAGAAACTGATGGATCAGGTAGCCGTGCGCGGCATGCAGTTCGATGACATCGAAACCCGCCGCCGTTGCCCGCCGGGCGGCCATCACGAAAGCCTGCTTGACGGTCTCGAGCTCCGCCGTCGTCAATGCTCGCGGCACCGGCCACCCTTCACCAAACGCTATCGGGGAGGGCGCGGCGGTGATCCATGGTTGCTCGTCGGCCGCCAGTGGCTCCCCACCTTCCCAAGGGCGGTGCGCCGAACCCTTTCGACCTGCATGAGCGAGTTGGATACCAAACAAAACATCTTTGGGCGCAATCTCGCGAGCCGCCGCAACCACCTTGGCGATCGCCGACTGGTGGCTTTCCGAATAGATTCCGAGGCACCCATGCGTGATCCGCCCTCGCTCCTCGACGGCGGTGGCCTCCATCATGACAAGTCCGGCCCCGGAGATGGCATGGGTCATTGTATTCTGGAGATGCCAATCGGTAGGCATCCCGCCGATCGCCGAATATTGGCACATCGGCGAAACGGCAATCCGATTCGGAGCGGTTCGCGATCCCAATGCCACGGTGGTGAAGAGCGCCGACATTCAAAACCTCCGTTTGGTCGTCGATCCGCTTGCGCTGCTGCAACAGCAGACGTCGAGCTTTGCCCGATCAAACTAATCGGCCACGTGGTGTCAAGTCGGCACGAGACGAAAAACCCATGCGCCGTCATTGGACTATATTTCCGGTAACGGCGGGCCGCCTCGGGCAACGGTCGTGTCATTTCGAAGTTCCCCCGCTGCTTCTTGCCCCGCAACGATTTTGAAGGGTGGTTCGCGCGCATGCTCGACGTCGCGCCGTGGGTCGGCGCGGCAAGGTTGGGCGCAGGCCAATCGGTCGGCACAAATCGGCTCGTGGTAACCCGGATCGCTCGGACGCATGCGGACGGCCGCCGTCTTGGAGCACGGCCGGGACGGTCGATTGTGTTCGATCAAACCGAGGTGCGGACGCTGTCCGCGCCTCGCGGTCTCTGATACCACAGGACCTGCAACCACGCGAACGAGGTGACGAGGGCATGATGGGAGGTCAATCAGCCGCATGGCTCGGACAATCCGTCGCCCGGGTCGAGGATGCGGCGTTACTAACCGGCGCGGGACGGTTTATTGACGATCTCGGTGTTAGACCGGGAACGCTGCATGCGGCCATTCTGCGGTCGCCGCACGCGCATGCGCTGATCCGCGCCATGAACGTCGACGGCGCACGGCGCGCCCACGGCGTTGCCATGGTGCTGACCGGCGAGGACGTCAAGGCGGTGACGGCGAGCCTCATCGTCGGCATTAAGGTCCCCATGGAATGCTGGCCCATTGCGGTCGACCGGGTCCGGTACGTCGGTGAGCCGGTCGCGGTGGTCGTTGCCGAAAGCCGGTATGTCGCTGAGGACGCCGTTGATCTGATCGCAGTCGACTACAACCCGTTGCCGGCGATCATCGATCCGCTCGCAGCGCTTGCGCCGGGTACACCCTTGCTCCACCCCGAGCTCGGCTCCAATCTCGCGAGCGACCGTTCGTTCCGCTATGGAGATCCGGAGCGGGCATTCGCGCAGGCGCCACGGCGCATAACCGTGTCCGTCCGCTATCCGCGCAATTCCTGCACGCCGATCGAGACCTACGGCATTGTCGCCGAATATGATCGGGGTGAGGACGCCTATGACGTGCTCGCCAATTTCCAGGGCCCGTTTAGTTTGCATCCGGTGATGGCACGGGCCCTCAAAGTGCCCGGCAATCGCTTCAGACTGCGCACGCCTCCAGATAGCGGCGGGAGCTTCGGCGTCAAGCAGGGACTGTTTCCTTACGTGGTCCTGATCGGCGCAGCGGCACGCGTGACGGGACGGCCGGTCAAATGGATCGAGGATCGCCTCGAGCACCTCTGCGCGTCGGTCTCGGCCACCAACCGTATCACCCGGCTCGAAGCGGCGGTCGGGCTTGACGGCCGCGTCGCCGCCTTGGCCTTCGATCAACTTGAGGACGTCGGGGCGCATCTGCGAGCGCCAGAGCCGGCGACGCTCTACCGGATGCACGGGAATCTCACGGGCGCCTACGACATCCGCCATCTCGCCGTGCGCAATCGGGTGGTGCTCACCAACAAAACCCCCACGGGGCTGAATCGCGGGTTCGGCGGCCCACAGGTCTATTACCCGCTGGAGCGCCTGATGCAACGCATCGCGGTCGAGCTCGCGCTCGATCCGATCGAGGTCATCCGCCGCAACCTGGTGGCTTCGGAGGCATTTCCGTATCGAACGGCGAGCGGTGGCCTCCTGGATTCCGGCGACTATGCGGGAACCGTCGAGCTTGCGCTTCGCGACGGCCGCTTCGCCGATCTCAAGGCGCGGCGAGATCAGGCACGTGCCGAGGGCCGTATTTACGGGATTGGCATGGCGGCGGTGGTCGAGCCGAGCGTCTCCAACATGGGCTATCTCACGACTGTCTTGACGGTTGAGGAGCGCCAACGGCTGGGGCCCAAGAACGGCGCCCACGCCACCGCGACCGTTCGACTCGATCCATCGGGTACGGTCAGCGTCGCGATCGCTTCGGCCCCCCAAGGTCAAGGTCACCGCACCGTTGCGGCCCAGATCGTTGCCGACACCTTGGGGCTCAGCCCGCGCGAAATCCGCGTCGTGACCGAGATCGACACCGCAAAGGATGCTTGGTCGATCGCCTCGGGAAACTATTCGAGTCGGTTTGCGCCCGCAGTAGGCGGCGCGGTCTTGCTCGCGGCGACGCGACTGCGAGATCGGCTCTCGCGCCTGGCGGCGGCGCAACTCAATGTCCCGATTGGCGATATTGAGTTTGCCGCGGCCCGGGTGCATTCACGCAGTAATCCTGAAAATGCGCTCGCATTCTCGCGCCTGACGGCGGCCAGCCACTGGGCGCCGGCAACGATGCTGGAGGGCGAGCAGGCGATAAGCGAAACGGTGTTCTGGACACCGCCCGAGCTATCCCCGCCGTCGGATGCCGACACGATCAATTCTTCGCTCTGCCACGGATTCATTTTTGATTTCTGCGGAGTCGAGATCGATCGTGTCACCGGCTCCCTCCGCATCGACACCTATGTCACCGCGCATGATTGCGGTCGTATCCTCCACCCCGGCATGGTCGCGGGGCAGATCACTGGCGGCTTTGCCCATGCACTTGGCGCCGCGATCTATGAGGAATACGCTTATACGGCCGACGGCAGCTTTCTTGCCGGCACATTCGCGGACTATTTGCTGCCCACCTCTATGGAGGTCGTTGAGCCGATCATTCTTCACACCCAGTCACCTTCACCGTTCACGCCGCTCGGAAGCAAAGGGGTTGGCGAGGGCAATGCCATGAGCACTCCGGTCTGCGTGGCGAACGCCGTGGCAGACGCGTTGGGCGTCACCGCGATCGACCTTCCGCTCAGTCCGGCCAAGCTCGCTGCGTTTCTTCACCCCGTTGAGGTCGAGCCCGCTGGTCGAGGCGATGCCGCGCCTCAGGGACACGGCAGGGCGCTACGTGGCGCAGGGCAAGTAGCTATTCCGGGCGAGCCACAAGAGATCTGGACGATGCTGCTTGACGCGGACGTGCTTGGGGGCCTCATCCCGGGCTGTCAGCGGATCGACCGAAAGTCACCGACGCAGTTCCGCGCTGAGGTGTTGGTCGGCGTTGGACCGGTGAAGGGACGCTATCGCGTCGACATCGCCCTGAGTGATCTTGATCCACCGCACGCCGTAACCCTCACTGGTTCGGCGATTGGCGCGCTGGGATTCGCGCGCGGTACCGGGCGCATCTTGCTGGCGCAAACGCGCGGCGCCACGCGGTTGCAATACGAGTATACGGCCCACATCGGCGGCAAACTCGCCGCCGTCGCCGCCCGGCTGCTCGACGGCGCAGCGCGTCTGCTAATCGGGCAATTCTTCTCCGCGCTAAGGCACCGCCGCAAGGGCCGGTCTCTCGGTTTGGTCGGTCGCCTTCAGGCCGTGTTGAGGCGACGCCGGTGAAACCGGCCCCGTTCGACTATGTGTGTGCGCAGACCGTGCGCGAGGCACATGCGGTGCTCGCTGCCGAAGAAGACGAGGCTTGCGTGCTGGCTGGCGGCCAGAGCTTGATCCCGATGCTGTCCATGCGACTGGCGCGCCCCAAGGTTGTGGTTGACATTATGCGCGTTCCCGCGCTTGCCGCAGTCGATGACAACGGGCAAACGCTGCGCATTGGGGCCGCGGTTCGCCAGGCGGAACTTTTGCGGCGCGCTGATCTTGGCGATAAGCAACCGCTCTTGCGGTTGGCGCTGCCTTGGGTCGGTCATGCCCAAACTCGCAGCCGCGGCACCCTCTGCGGCTCGGCCGCACATGCTGATCCGAGCGCCGAGATTCCCCTGGTGCTCGTGGCGCTTGAGGGCACTATCGAGCTGTCAACGCGTTGGCGCCGCCGCCGCGTTCCGGCTGAGGCGTTCTTCACCGGAATGATGACGACAGCGCGTCGCCCCGATGAGCTGATCGAAGCGATTGTGGTTCCGTGCCGCCGTCCGAACACCGGCTATGCGTTCCGCGAATTTGGACGCCGGTACGGCGATTTCGCCATAGTGGCCTGTGCTGCACTCGCGTCCCCGCGCGGCGCCCGGCTTGCGGTTGGAGGTGTGGCGGATCGGCCGGTTGCTCGCAATTTTGCCGACCTGCATGGTCGAGCGCTCGACGAGGCGGTTGAGGCATTTGCGTGGGAGCTTGAGGCACGCGATGATTTGCATGCCACCGCCGCCTATCGGCGCGCCCTGGTTCGACGCATGGGCCGCGAGATGATTGAGGAGGCGCGTCGATGTCGCGGCTAGATGCCCTTGGCTGGCACCGCGTCCGCTTCGAGCTCAACGGCAGAGTGGTCGAGAGCAACGCCCAGCCGCGGATGCTGCTCACCGATTTCTTGCGTCATAGTCTGGGCATGACAGGCACGCATGTGGGATGCGAGCACGGCGTCTGCGGCGCCTGCACGATTGAGATCGACGGTGTCCCGGCCCGAGCCTGCCTGACGTTGGCCGTTCAGGTGCACGGCGCAACGCTGCGCACCGTTGAAGGGCTGGCGCCGATGCCGGACCGGCTGTCGATACTCCAGGAGGCGTTTCGCCGCCACCACGCGCTGCAGTGCGGCTTTTGCACACCGGGCATCTTGATGTCGCTCGACTGGTATTTGCGGACCAAGCCCGGACCGACCGAAGTTGAATTGCGCGAATTCCTCGCCGGACATTTGTGCCGTTGCACCGGTTATGTTCCCATCGTCAAGGCGGCGCTGGATGCTGCCGAACGCTTGCGAGAGGCCAGTCATGCTTGACCTTGGCACCAGCTTCTTGGCGAGTGTGGCGCGAGACGGAACGGCGCTGGCGATTGTTGATGGCGATATGCGGCTGACTTATGCGCAATGGTACGAACGAATTTCCGCACTCGTCGCCGGCTTGGATGACTTGGGGCTTCGGCCTGGGGATCATCTGATATCGGCGCTGCAGAACCGCTGGGAAGCCGCGACCCTGCACTGGGCGTGTCAACTGACCGGCATCATCATCGCCCCGGTGAATTGGCGATGCAAAGCCGACGAACTTGATTTTTGCATTAGCGACGCCGAAGCCAAAGCAGTGTTCTACGAGGCGGTTTCCGCTGCGGCCATTGCGGCCTCGCCGCAAGCTCAGTCGCGGCCAAAAATCGCGGTTGGAGTTCCCGGCGCTGCTGACCCGGATTTTGCCGCGCTGACAAGATCGAGGGCCGCGGACGCGGCGGCGCGTGTCGGTGCTGACGCCTGGTCGGTGATGCTCTACACCTCCGGTACGACCGCTCGCCCGAAGGGGGTCCCGCGCCGCCATCGCGCCGAGCGGGCGGCCGCTCTCGCCCACGTCGCGCAGAACCTCTACGCGCCTGGCGAGCGCACGCTTGGTGTCATGCCGCTCTATCACACCATGGGTGTGCGGTCGCTGCTTGCCATGTCGCTGATCGGTGGCACATTCGTGTGCCTGCAACGATTTGATCCCACGAGCGCCCTCGAGCTGATTGCATCAGAGCAAATTACCAATCTCTACCTTGTGCCGACGCTCTATCACGATCTCGTGCATCATCCGCGGTTTTCGACTTCGACCGTACGCTCCGTGCGCAAGCTCGGTTTTGCCGGAGCGCCCATGACCGACGCGTTGCTACAGCAAGTGCAGTCGGCGTTCCAACCCGATTTGTTCGTCAACCACTACGGCTCTTCGGAAATTTATACCTTCACCATTAACCGGCATGCAGGACGTAAGCCGGGGTCCGCCGGCCGCGCCGGGATCAACCAGATTGTACGCGTGGTCCCCCTCGGCGCTGCGTGTGCCGATCAGTTGGCCGCCGTCGGTGAGCTCGGGGAAATCATTGCGCTGCTTGCCGGCGATGAATCCTTCGAAGGCTACTGGCGCCGCCCTGAGGCAGACGCCAAGGCGCTGCGGGACGGCTGGTACTTTACCGGTGATACGGGTTACGTCGACGCCGACGGCGATCTATTCGTGACCGGGAGGACCGATGACATGATCATCACGGGCGGTGAGAATGTCTCTCCCGTTGAGATCGAACGCTGTCTATCGCAGCACCAGGCGGTATCCGATATCGCCGTGGTGGGACTGCCCGACGAGCGCTGGGGCCAGATCGTTGCGGCCTTCGTCAAGCAACGAGCTGCGGTCGACGCCGAGGAGCTTGATCGGTTCTGTCAGCACTCGGGGCTCGCCAATTTCAAGCGACCGCGTCGCTATGTCTTCGTCGAATCGATTCCTCGCTCTCCCGTCGGCAAGCTGCTCCGGCGCAAGCTCGTCGCCGGTGAGTACGAACCGGCACAGCCCTCAGGCCCGCAACAGCAAGGAACCGCAGCATGACCGCCCCGAATCCCTTGGCCGATCCGCGACTGAGCGCGCTTGACGGCTTTCGGGTCGAGATCGATCCGGCCCGCGCCCGTGGCGACATCGTTCTCGACCGGCCGCCGCTCAACGTCATCGAGATGCCGCAACGCGATCAGCTTCGAGGGGCGTTCGAGGCGCTCGATGAGGATCCGCAGATACGCATCATCGTTCTGCGCGCCGTCGGCGAGCACTTTTCCAGCGGCGGCAATATCAGCGGCTTTCTGCAGGCGTTGCCCGAGGAGGTAGCAAGGCTCGCGTGGAACATTGCAGCGCCCGCGCGCTGTCGCAAACCGGTGATCGCCGCCAATCGCGGCTATTGCTTCGGCGTCGGTTTTGAGATTTCGCTCGCCTGTGATTTTCGTATTGCTTCGCAAAGCTGCCTCTATGCGCTCCCCGAACAGCGGCTTGGTCAGATTCCCGGGTCGGGCGGCGCGGCGCGGCTGCAAAAGATTGTCGGCATCACCCGCACCAAGGACATTGTCATGCGTTCAAAGCGCATCTCGGGACCGCAGGCGGTGCAGTGGGGCATCGCCACTGAATGCGTCCCCGACGAGACGTTGGAGGCGGCGACCGATGCGTTGGTCGAGGAATTGTGCGGCTTCTCGCCACTTGCTCAGCGCACCGCCAAGAAACTCCTAAACGACACCGAGGACGCATCGCTCTCGACGGCGATCGAGCTCGAGGGCCATTGTTACAGCCGGTTGCGGCAATCCGACGATTTCCGGGAAGGGGTCGAGGCGTTTCACGCCAAACGTCCGGCCAAATTCCGAGGTTCATAATGGAGAGGAGGGCTGATGCGGGTCATTCCAGTAGGCTTGCGCGGAACTTACGCAATGACCGTGAAACCTGAGCACCTTGCCAGCCAATTCAAGGACGCGATCCTGCCGCCGGTGTTGGCGACTCCGATCATGGTTCTGATCATGGAGAATGCGGCGCTCAGCACCATTCGCGACTATCTTGAAGCCGACGAGGCTGCAGTTGGCACCAAGATCAATGTCAAGCATCTCGCCGCCACGCCGGTTGGACACCGGGTCGTGGCCGAAGCCGAGGTTATCGAAGTCGATGGTCGGCGCATTGAGTTCAAGGTGACCGCGTGCGATGAGACCGAACGGATTGGGGCTGGCACCCATCAGCGAATGGTCGTCAATCTCGGCCGCCTGAAAAGCCGCCTGGCAGCCAAAAGTCGAAAATGACCGGGCCAAGCGATGCCCCCAATCTCCCGAAGCCACAAATGCGTTGAACATCGAGTCGCAAGACGAAGCGATTGTCACGTCAGATGGCAATCACCCGTGCCGGCACTTCGATCCCAGACGAAGTCTGATCGCGGGCCCGCGCCATCCGTGTGGCCGTTCCGCGAACTGCGCTCGTGGGCCCGCAATTTGCAAACCACTGCGGGCAGGGATAGGTCTGCGAAACCCGCAATGGAGTCCGCGAACGTCAGTATTCCTGGGCCGATGCCGGCCTTTTGGTATCAGGGTAGGCGCAACGCGAGCCATCCTGGCGAAAATCTTAATGTCCAGGAAATGCGCCAAGCCGGGCGTGGCGACGCGACCCAGATTTCTGCGGCCGGACGCAAGGGGTCAAAACCGCAGCTTCAGCCCCGAATCGCCTCTCTTAGTTGACCAAGACTTGATTTTTTGCCGAGCGACACCATGTCGGAGGCTGGGTGGGATCGTACCGTTATTGTGCGCTTTTGCGCAGTCGGACGCCCACTTTTATTCCCCGATCCGTTGATGCCCAGCTTGAGCCGGTGCTGCTTGTGCACTGCGGCTCCCGGGCTCGGTCTGCAGGTGTAGAGAGACAGGCAAATTTCATGGAATCGTTGCTGAACGCTCGGATTGATGAGGACGCCGAGTCCGGCGTTTTCGAGCGCCGTGCCCCTGCGATTCATCGGCTCGAGACCGAGACCCCTGACCTTGAGCTCGACGATCGTGATGGCTCTGCCGATCCCGATGAGGCGCACTCGTCTGCGGCCCGGAAGGGTGCGGATGACGAGGCTGCCCGTCAGGAATCCCCATCAGGCAACGCCCCGATGTCCGGGCACGGCGGCAATTTAGCAGGCAATGCCGGCTTTTCTCGCGATCTCCTTGACAGCTACTTTCGCCACCTCGGCGAGCGCGACTTGGTCTCCCGCGAAGGTCAGATTGAACTCGCCAAGCGGATCGAAGGAGGCGAGCAGACCGTCTTGGGACACCTTTATCGCGTCCCCCTGCTGGTCGAGCGCTTGGCATCTTGGGGTAGCGAGGTGGGCGACGGGCGGCTACGTCTGCGCGATCTGCTTGATTTGTCCCTGTCTGATGCGGAGCTTTTGGGCCGCGAGAGCGACGACACGCCGGGCGCTGACATGGCGTCACCACGCCCCACGTCGGTCAGTGCTGGCGGCGAAGATCCGGATACGCCGGACGGCGAGGAACAGGGTTTTGAAAGCCTCGTGGAGCGTGAAGCCCGCCTGCTGCCGGCCGTCATGACCCGAGCGGCAGCCATATCAAAACTTGCTCAAGAGGTTGTTGCGTTAAGCCGACAGCACATTGCGTCGCTGGCCCACGGGCGGGATTTGTCAAAGCGCAATCGCGCCCAGCTCACACGTGCGGTCTCTCGTTGCGAGTCTGAGATGCGGCGTTTGCGCCTGCATCCCGCCCGGGTTTCCGATCTGCTCGCGGAACTCAACCGGGAGCATTTGCGGCTCATCGCCCGCGAACGCGAGTTGCTGCGGTTGGCCGAGGGTTGCGGCGTCGAACCGGGATCATTCCTCGACCGCTACCTTGGCCGCGAGCTTGATCCTGCGTTCATCGAGACCATTGGAGCGCTGGCAGAGCCGCATTGGCAGCTGCTGGTGCGGCGCCATGGCGCCCGGCTCGTCGAGTTGCGCGCCGAGGTCTTGGAACTGGCGCAGCGCGTTGGGTTGCCGGTGGCGGCTTTTCGCAACCTGGTCGCCGCAGTAAAACGCGCCAAGCAGGATGCGGACCAAGCGCGCGAACAAATGATCAGGGCGCATCTGCGCTTGGTCGTGTCGATCGCCAAGAAATATCGCCGCTTCACGTCCCTCCACCTCCTGGATTTGATCCAGGAGGGCAATCTGGGTCTGATGCACGCGATCGAAAAGTTCGACTATCGCCGCGGCGTCAAGTTTTCGACTTATGCCGTGTGGTGGATCCGGCAATCGATCTCGCGGGCGATTGCCGATCAAGGGCGTACGATTCGCATCCCCGTGCACATGACCGCGACCGCCGCCAAGGTTTCGCGAGAACGCCGAAGGCTCTATCAGGAGCACGGACGAGACGCCGGGCCTGGCGAGATTGCGACCCGCACGGGAATTCCCATTCCGCAGGTCGAGCGTGCCTTATCGATGGTCCAGGAGCCG
>Ga0126379_10001592_pt1 | contig 13952 bp, 10 predicted proteins | sample PanSoiMetPlot_24_FD_92640 | JGI IMG/M metagenome (GOLD analysis project Ga0126379, IMG submission 92640) | Tropical forest soil microbial communities from Panama - MetaG Plot_24 | ecosystem: Environmental > Terrestrial > Soil > Tropical forest > Bulk soil | place: Panama | collected 2016-02-17 | reverse complement strand
TGGCTCGAAGATTACTTTCTCGACCATGTGTTTCCGTTGTTGACGCCGCTCGCCATCGATCCGGCGCATCCATTCCCGTTCATTCCCAATCTCGGCTTTACCATCGCGCTGCAGCTCGCCCGCGGCAAAGACGGCAAGGCGATGAATGCGCTCATTCGCATGCCGAACCGGATCGAACGCTTTGTGCGATTGCCGGAAGCCGGCGAGGACGGCGCCGCGCGGCTGATTTCGATCGAAGGCGTCACCAGCCTGTTCATCGCCAAGCTGTTCCCCGGTTATGCCGTAAAAGGCCTCGGCGCGTTCCGCGTGATCCGCGACTCCGAAGTCGAAATTCTCGAAGAAGCCGAAGACCTGGTGCGGCTGTTCGAAACCGCGCTCAAGCGGCGGCGGCGCGGGTCGGTGATCCGGCTCGATATCGAAGCGACCATGCCGCTTGAATTGCGGCGTTTCGTGCAGCGCGCGCTCGATGTGTCCGACGACAGCGTGTTCGCGGTCGACGGCGTGCTGGCGCTCAACGAGATGGGCGAGATCGCCAGCCTCAACCGGCCTGATCTCGAATTCGAGCCGTACGCGCCGCGCTATCCCGGCCGGGTTCGCGATCACGGCGGCGACTGCCTGGCGGCGATCCGGCAGAAGGATTTCATCATCCACCATCCGTTCGAGTCCTTCGACGTGGTGGTGAATTTCCTGCAGCAGGCCGCGCGCGATCCCGACGTCGTCGCGATCAAGCAGACGCTGTACCGCACCTCGGCGGATTCGCCGATCATCAAGGCGCTGGCGGAAGCCGCCGAAGCCGGCAAGTCGGTGACCGCACTCGTGGAATTGAAGGCGCGTTTCGACGAGGAGGCCAACATTCGCTGGGCGCGCGACCTCGAGCGCGCCGGCGTGCAAGTCGTGTTCGGGTTCATCGAACTAAAAACCCACGCCAAGCTGTCGCTGGTGGTCCGACGCGAAGGCGCTTCGCTGGCGTCTTACGTGCATGTCGGCACCGGGAATTATCACCCGGTTACCGCGCGCATCTACACTGACCTGTCATTCTTTACCTGCGATCCGATCATTGCCCGCGACGTCAGCCGTATTTTCAATTTCGTGACCGGCTATGCCGAGCCGGCCGAGCTTGACCTCATGTCCGTCTCACCGTTGTCGCTGCGCAACCGCATCCATGAGCACATCGACGAGGAAATCGCCCATGCCAAGGCCGGGCGGCCGGCGGCGATCTGGATGAAGATGAACTCGCTGGTCGATCCCGACATCATCGACGCGCTTTATGAGGCCTCGAGCGCCGGCGTGCCGATCGATCTCGTCGTGCGCGGCATCTGCTGCCTGCGCCCGGGCGTCCCCGGACTGTCGGACAACATTCGCGTCAAATCGATCGTCGGCCGCTTTCTCGAGCACGGCCGCATTTACTGCTTTGGCGCCGGCCACGGCCTGCCGCATGCCAAAGCCGCGGTTTACATCTCGTCGGCCGACATGATGCCGCGCAACCTCGATCGCCGGGTCGAAGCGCTCTGCCCGATCCTCAATCCGACCGTGCACGAGCAAGTGCTCGACCAGATCATGGTTGCGAATCTGAAGGACAATCAGCAAAGCTGGCAGGTCTTGGGTGACGGTTCATCGTCGCGCATCGTTCCAGGACCGGGCGAGGAAAGCTTCAACTCAACGACTTATTTCATGACCAATCCGAGCCTGTCCGGCCGCGGCAAGTCGCCCAAGGATTCGATCCCGCGCCTGCGGCACCGGCCGGAGCGCATGTGACATTTCGCTGTAGCCGCGAATAGCTGCGATCCATTGAATTTGATGCCGCGCGCCACTTCCCATGCCAGTTCGAGTGCGCAGGGACGCCTCGACCACGGGCCGCCGATTGCGGTCGTGGATATCGGTTCGAATTCGGTACGGCTGGTCGTTTATGAAGGGCTGACACGCAGCCCCACCGAATTGTTCAACGAAAAGGCGCTGTGCGGCCTTGGCCGGGAAGTGCAATCGACGCGACTTCTCGCCGCCGATGCGGTTCAGCACGCGCTCGCCACGCTCAAGCGCTTTCGCGCGTTGTGCGACACCATGAAAGTCGAGGAGGTCTTCGCCATCGCCACCGCGGCGGTGCGCGACGCCAAGAATGGCGCGGCGTTCATCAAGCTCGCCGAGCGCACCATCGACGCGGAAATCGAGATTCTGTCCGGCGGCCGCGAGGCGGAGCTCACCGCGCTCGGCGTGACTTCCGGCGTGCATCGCGCCGACGGCGTGGTCGGGGATCTCGGCGGCGGCTCGCTCGAACTTGTCGATGTGCGCGGCACGCGCGTGCGCCACGGCCTGACCCGACCGCTCGGCGGTCTCGCGCTCGCCGACATCTCGGCAAAGTCGCTCAAGAAAGCCGACAAATTCGTCAAGAAATCGCTCAGCGGCTTGCCGGTGCTCAAGGCTTGCGAGGATCGAAACTTCTATGCCGTCGGCGGCACCTGGCGTTCGCTGGCGCGGCTGCACATGTGGCAGACCGGTTATCCGCTACACGTCATGCACGGTTATGCGATCCGCGCCGATGAGGCGGAGGAATTTGCCCGCCTCGTGCATCGCGTCGATGTCGACACGCTTTCCAATATCGAGGTGGTCAATAGCGCGCGGCGTCCGCTCTTGCCCTATGCGGCGCTGGTGCTCGAATACATTTTGCGCGTCGGCAAACCGCGGCAGGTGGTGTTCTCGGCGCTGGGCATTCGTGAAGGTCTGTTGTTTTCACTGCTCAAGAAAAAAGAGAAGGAAAAAGACGCACTGATCGAAGCGGCGCGCCACCTCAATCAACTGCGCTCGCGCTCGCCGCGCCATGGCGAGGAATTGATCGCGTGGACCGACAGGTTCATGGCCACTTCGGGACTCGACGAGACCTCCGAGGAGCGCCGGCTGCGGCATGCGGCCTGTCTGCTCGCCGATATCGGCTGGCGCGCCCATCCCGATTATCGCGGGGAGCAATCGCTCAACATCATCGCGCATGGCGGATTTTCCGGCATCGACCATCAGGGCAGGGCCTATCTGGCGCTCGCCGTGTTCTTCCGCCATGTCGGCCTGGTGATGGACGATGAGCTCTCGCCGCGGTTGCGCGAACTTGTCTCGACCCGGCTCCTGGACCGCGCCCGCGTGCTCGGCGCCGCCTTGCGGCTCGCTTATGTCGTGTCCGCCGCGATGCCCGGCGTGCTTAAGGCAACCCCGCTCGCGATTGAACGCCATCGTCTGGCGCTGCGGCTCCCGGATGAATTCGCCGCACTGGCCGGCGACCGCGTGCTCAACCGGCTGCGGTCGCTTGCGCGCCTGATCGGCCGCGAGCCGGTGCTGCTGATGGGTTGAAGTAGGTCAGCCGGCACGAATTTAAGAAATAATCTGAAAGAATTCCTCAGCGGTTACGTGTGAATTTCCGCCGCTGTCATTAGCTGGGGAGAACGGATTCTTTTTGCTGCCAATCAATCGCGTTGCTGGCATCGTGTGAATCGTGTTGTTGGGGGAGCAATAACGATGAAGAAGACTGCTTTGCTAACGGTTGCATTCGTAGCTGCATCGTATCCCTCGCTCGCGAAGCATCATTTTCACCACGGAAAGCGTGCAACCTCGTCGCACTCCCGCATCAGCTGCGAAATGGTGCGTGCCTATGTCGGACAAGTCGGTTTGGCGCAGGCTAAAGCGATAGCTCAGGCCGCCGGCATGACCGAATCGGAGGAGCGAGCGGCGGCACAGTGTCTGGAGAAGACGTAGCCTCCAAGGCGATCGCGTGGTGGTTGTACCGGTCTGGTTAGAAGCGCGTCGGGTTTGTATATTGCCGGCATGATCGGACGGCCGTGCAAACCGGATCCAGATATGAACTGGCTGTGGCGCACCCTGCTGCCGAATACGCCATTGCCGTCATGTGGTGCCGAAATTCACGGCGCAGCCTCTGCCGATGAAGAGCCAAATTGCGCTGCGCATGCGCGCAAGCAGGCCGCACCATCGTGGCTCCGCAAATTGTGGCCGGTACGATCGCAATCCAAGTTAACGATACGCCGCAAAGCCAGCGCCTAACCGCGCTCCACGAGCGCGACGCGGCCTTTCTCGATGGCTAGCGCCAGCTTGCCCTGTTTGAGCGCGAGCGCTTTTTCGCCGAACAGTTCGCGCCGCCAGCCGGTGAGTGCCGGCACGGCTGCGGTATCGTCGGCAGCGATGCGCTCGAGATCGTCGACGGTGGCGATGACTTTGGCGGCGACGTGGTGGCGTTCCGACACCATCCGCAATAGCACCTTGAGAAGTTCGACCACCGCGGCGCCATTGGTGGCGGATTGCGCGCGAGCCGGGCGCGGCAAAGTCTTTGGATCGCGTTGCAGCCCGCGCATAACCGCCGCAATGATCGCCTCGCCCCAACGCGAGCGCTCGTAGCCCCTCGGCAGCGAGCGCAGATGCGTCAGCTTCTCGGCGCTGGTCGGCGCCTGCACCGCGATATCGGCGATGACTTCGTCCTTGAGCACCCGCGAACGCGGCACGTCGCGCGCCTGCGCTTCGCGTTCGCGCCAGGCGGCGACTTCGATCAGCACCGCGAGCTCTTTCGGTTTACGCACCCGCGTTTTCAGCCGCTGCCAGGCGTTCTCCGGCTCGAGCCGATAGGTGTCTGGTGAGGTTAAGACGCGCATCTCGTCTTCGACCCATTCGGCGCGGCCGCGCTGGCGCAAATCCTCGACGAGCTTCAGATAGACTTGGCGTAAATGGGTGACGTCGGAAATCGCGTAGCGCAGCTGCGCTTCCGAGAGCGGCCGCCGCGTCCAGTCGGTGAAGCGGTGCGACTTGTCGAGCGTGTCGCCGGTGATCCGTTGCACCAGCTGGTCGTAGGAAATCGAATCGCCATAGCCCAGCACCATGGCGGCGACCTGGGTGTCGAGGATCGGATGCGGAATGAGCTTGGCGGCGTGCCAGACGATTTCGATGTCCTGGCGCGCGGCGTGAAAGACCTTCATCACTTTTTCATCGGCCATCAAGCGGTAGAACGGCGACAGATCGATGCCGGGCGCCAGCGCGTCGACCACCACGGCCTCCTCGGCCGAGGCCATCTGCGCCACGCAGAGCAGGGGATAGTAGGTGGTCTCGCGCAGGAATTCGGTATCGATGGTGACGAACGGATGTTTGGCCATCCGCCGGCAGGCATCGGCCAATGCGGAAGTCGCCATGATCGGCTGCAGCGAAACGGCGGAAACGGAATGGGGAATCATCGGTAGTTCTTACTGTCGTTCAGGCAAGGGGCGGGGGCAAGCCGGTAAGGGCGCTTTTCCCGGGCGCAGTGCAGCACCGAGAGCAGCGAAGTGATGCGCTGCTGGCCCGGGATCGTTACAAGCCCCGAGCCCTTCGCGCTGAGATTGCAAAGGTCCCGGATCAGCGGTGCACCGTTTCACGCTGCACCGCATCCGGGAAAATGCCAAGTTGTTCGGATCTAATGGCCAAAGCTACTTCCCGCGAATCTTATCCATGAAAATGAACTCCCATGGGCTCGGCATGGCGCCGACCGGGACCTCGATCACCGTCGGCACGTCGCGGCGCGTCAACGCGCGCCGCAGCGCCGCGCGTAACTGTTCGGGCGTGGTGGCGCGTTCTGCCGCGGCGTCGAAGCTTTTGGCGAAGGTGACAAAGTCCGGATTGTGGAGATCGCTGCCGATTTGGCGATTGCCGTAGCGTTCCTGCTGGATGCGGCGGACATTGCCGTAGCCGAAATCGTTGAACACGATCGTCGTGAGCGGAATCTTGTGACGCATCGCGGTGGCAAGCTCGGTCGCGGTGAATAAAAAACCGCCGTCGCCGGAAATCGCGACGACCGGCACGTCGCGCCGCGCATGCTGCGCGCCGAGCGCGGTGGCAAAACCCCAGCCCAGCGGATCCTGATAGCCGGGCGAAAGAAATGTCCGTGGCTTGTAGACTGGAAACAACAGCCGCGCGGCAAAGCCGATCTGGGTCACCTCGTCGACAAAAATCCCGTCGTCGGGAAGCTCGGCGCGCATGGCGTCGAGGAAGGCGATTTGCGGCTTAAGCTTTTCCATCCGCTGGCGCCAAGCGGCCTGGCGTTCGCGCATCTCCGCCGCGCGCGAGGCGCGCTTGATATTGTGCGCCGGCAGTTCGGCCAGGAGAGCTTTCAGAATCGGCTTGGCGTCGCCGGTCAGCGCCACCGCCGGCTTGTGCAGGCGATTGTGTTCCTTCGGGTCGGCGTCAACGCGAACGATGGCAAGGTCGCGATCGATGCCCCAATGCGTGATCGGCCAGAGCAGCCGAGTGCCGACGGCCAAGACGGCGTCGGCTTCGCCCCATAGGTCGCGCCCGAGCGGCAACGTCACGCTCAACGGATCGCGGCTGTCGAGCACGCCGCGCCCGCGGCGGAAGCCGAGTACCGGCGCCTGCAGCGTCCCGGAAAGTGCGGTCACTTCGTCGGCGGCGTCTTGCGCGCCGCCGCCGCACACGATCAGGATGCGCTTCGCTCCGCCCAGTCGTTTGGCGGCACGCCGGACCGCCGCCGCATCGATCTTCGGGGGCGGCATCGGCAACGGCTCCTGCACGGCGATCGGCGCCGATCTGCTCCAGACATCCATCGCGCATTCGATCGCTGCCGGACCGGGCCGGCCCATCTGCATCGCGCGCAGCGCCAACGCCGTCGCGCGCGAGGCGTCTTGCGCTTTGGCGATGCGCCCGACGTGATCGACCAGCCGCTTGATGATGCCGGTCTGGTCGCGGATCTCGTGCAGATGGCCGAGCCCGCGCCCGATATCGACGTGCGGAATTTGCCCGATCAGCGCCAGGACCGGCGCGTTCATGGAATACGCGGTGAGCAGCGCGGTGGCCGAATTGAGAAAGCCCGGGCCGGGGACTACCGCGCAAGCCGCGGGCTTGCCGGTCGCCAGCGCGGCGCCAAGCGCCATATAGCCGGCGCCCTGCTCATGGCGGGTGTGGATGGTGGAGAGCCGGTCGGAAAAGCGAAACAGCGCATCGAACAGCGGATCGTTCTGCAGTCCGGGCAGGGCATAGATCGTATCGAGGCCATGCGCCACCAGCGTCGCGATCACGGCGTCGGCAGCCGTCATTGCGGCCGCTGCGCCCCTGGTTTTGCCGGTCGATTTCCGCTTCATTTTCATCGGCTGCGCCGGAGTGTGCAGATCGGCGCCGTCCTGTCGAGGCGGTCACTGGCCTACACGCGTGCGGTCAGTGACCCATAGCGGCCCATGGCTGCGGATTTGCGGTTTGTGCCGGCCCGCCGCTTGACAAAGCGAGCAAGGCCATGCGCTTGTGCGCCGCCTTTCATCGATTTTCGGAATGAGCATGCATCGCTATCGCACCCATACCTGCGGCGCGCTCCGCGCGGCCGACATCGGCGCCGAGGTCCGATTGTCGGGCTGGTGCCATCGCATTCGCGATCATGGCGGCGTGCTGTTCATCGACCTGCGCGACCATTACGGCATCACGCAGGTCGTGGCCGATCCTGACAGCCCGGCGTTCAAGATCGCCGAGACGCTACGCTCGGAATGGGTGGTGCGGGTCGACGGCAAGGTGCGGCGCCGGCCGGACGACACTGAGAATCCCGACCTGCCGACCGGCGCGGTCGAAGTTTATATCCGCGAGATCGAGGTGCTGGGACCCGCCGCCGAACTGCCGCTGCCGGTGTTCGGCGACCAGGAATATCCCGAGGACATAAGGCTTAAGTACCGTTTCCTCGATCTGCGCCGTGAGCCCCTGCACCGTAATATTATGAAACGCGGCGAAATCATCGATTCCATTCGCCGGCGCATGAAGGCGCAAGGCTTTTACGAATTTCAGACGCCGATCCTGACCGCTTCGTCGCCGGAGGGCGCGCGCGATTATCTGGTGCCGTCGCGGCTGCATCCCGGCAAGTTCTACGCGCTACCGCAGGCGCCGCAGCAGTTCAAGCAGCTCATCATGGTGGCAGGCTTCGACCGCTACTTTCAGATCGCGCCGTGCTTTCGTGACGAGGACGCCCGCGCCGACCGCTCGCCCGGCGAGTTCTATCAGCTCGATATCGAGATGAGCTTCGTCACCCAAGACGATGTTTTTGATAGCGTCGAGCCGGTGCTGCGCGGCGTGTTTGAGGAATTCGCGCACGGCAAGCCGGTGACGCAAAAATTCCCGCGCATTCCCTACGGCGAGGCGATCGCCAAATACGGCTCCGACAAGCCGGACTTGCGCAATCCGATCGTGATGGCCGACGTGTCGGAGATTTTCCGCGGCTCGGGTTTCAAGATCTTCGCGCGCATCCTAGAGACCAATCCGAAAGACGCGGTCTGGGCCATTCCGGCGCCCGGCGGCGGCTCCCGCGCCTTCTGCGACCGGATGAATTCCTGGGCGCAAGGCGAGGGCCAGCCGGGCTTTGGTTATATTTTCTACGCGCTGGACGGCGGCAATATCGTCGGCCGCGGGCCGATCGCCAACAATCTCGGCGCCGAGAAGACCGCGGCGCTGCGCGCGCGGCTGTCGCTGAAGGACGGCGACGCGGTGTTCTTCGTCGCCGGCGATCCGGCAAGCTTCGTCAAATTCGCCGGTCCCGCGCGCAACAAGATCGGCGACGAGCTCGGACTTGTGCAGAAAGACCGCTTCGAGTTCTGCTGGATCGTCGACTTCCCGATGTATGAATGGAACGAGGAGGAGAAGCGGATCGACTTCTCGCACAATCCATTCTCGATGCCAAACCTGCCGGTCGAGCAATTCCTGGCGCTCGACCCGGCCGATCGCGATAAAATTCTGTCGCTCAAGGCGATCCAGTACGACGTCGTCTGCAACGGCGTCGAACTGTCCTCCGGCGCGATCCGCAATCATCGTCGCGAGGTGATGAAGAAGGCCTTCGCCATTGCCGGTTATGAGGAGGCGAGCCTGGAGCAGCGCTTCGGCGGCATGCTGCACGCGCTCTCGCTCGGCGCGCCGCCGCACGGCGGCATCGCGCCCGGCATCGACCGCATCGTGATGCTGTTGTGCGGTGTGGAGAACCTGCGCGAAGTGACATTGTTCCCGATGAACCAGCGCGCCGAGGACCTGATGATGGGCGCGCCGTCGGAAGTGGTGCCGAAGCAGCTGCGCGAGCTGAATATCCGGGTGGTGAAGCCCGACTAGAGCAGGCTCGACGGGGAGCGATGGGCGGTCATCTCAGACCCATTTTGTGATCAAGCGCGGTTTTGTAATCGCTTGATCTACCGACGAGATTTCATTTCGTTTCGCAAATTATACTACTATTGCGTGTGATTACTATATCTTACAACTATGTGCCCAAATTGCCGCCGGAGGTGCATTCAAGCCATCGGCCGCAAAAGGAAGTCGATTTTTTGGAGCCGCGGCAGTGCCGGGCCTGTCGCGGCATCTATTGGAGGCCACTCCTTGCGGCGATTCTTTTTGGTTGTTCGTTTTCTGGTGAGCCGGTGGTTTGGCGAAGCATCTGTTTCCAGGCTTTGAGTTGGATAAGGTGCTTGACTTGTCGATGGATCCTCTCGTCGAGCCGCTCGCGTAAGTTAAGCTCATCTTCCAACAATTCACTCGCGTGAATGATGTACGAGGCCACTCTGAATTCAGGGTCCGGTTCAAGCATTCCTCGGCGCGGGACAACCGGTAGCATAATGGTCTTGATTTCCTGGATGACCGCGTCGGCCCATTGTGATGTTGATTGGTAGTTCGAGCGCGGAAATTTTTCTCTAAGATAATTGATTTTGTCAGCACGAAGATACTCTTTCGCCTGTAGCTCAAAAGCCGTTTCCGGTTCACGATACATGCAGTCAAGAAAAAGAAAAAGCCCACGCGCTTCATCAAAGGCAGGATGGCGAGGGGGGAACGTGGTCCCATCTAAGCTCCTCCGAACAAATTTTTGCAAGCGATGCTTGCGCCACATGAGATCGGCAAGGCTGAAGACGGCGTCTGCCTCGGTTGGACCGGAGGCCTGCCACTCGTCGATCAAAGTCGAAAGCAATTTTTGAAATTCCCGCGGCTCCTCGCCCGGAATTGTAGGACACACGGAGAAAGCGCCGTGTTTTTGTGCGTTGGGGCGTTTCCGCTTTGGAACACGCGTAACGGCATCAATTTGCGGGCTGTGACGGTGGTGCACTCTCGCCGCGCGCTCTCTCGTCGAGCGCGATTTCGATGACGGCTGCATGCTGGGGGCACTGTGGTCGTTGCTCACGTGTTTTCTCCATAATCCCCCCTGAGCAAAATACGAATCACCGCACAGTGTAACAAATGGTGCGGGTAATCCTACAGCACACCTATGCCGTGGCGGCTGCGTATCGCGGTCGCTTTACCGGCTGCTTTTGACACGCTGGTAAGTTGGCGGCGATCCAAACAAAATTGGGTTCGTTTTGTAATTAGATGCCGAACCGAAAGGTCTACTTCTTGCCAGTGTATTTTTTTGTTTTGCTCGCCAATGCAATTTCGATCAGGCGGCGAATTGCTTCGGGACGACCAGGTTTATCTGGCTGTTTCAAGGCCCACTGATCAACTCGTCGTTCCAGTTCAGGATAAAGTCGCAATCCGACCGGCTTTCCGATCCCTGTTCGAGGACGTCCTCGGCCGCGCTTTTTTCTGTTATCAACTATTGACGACATTGGTATTTTCTGTTATCGGAAAATAGCGAGCCGAGTAGGAGCGGAAACTCCCGCCCGGCTCTAACCCAAGCCACGGAGGTGACCCATGGCTCAGGCTGATTCTGTTCCTAGCTCAACTCGCCAGTTGATTACAGGCGAGGCCACAAACCAATCCACAAACTTGCGGGCGGTAAACCTACCGGCGGTCAGGGTTCAACCCGTTGATCGACGCTACTTCATCGACGGCTCGGACGCCCGCGTCATTATAAATACCGACGAGGCTCCACTCTTCTGGTTCCGGCGGGAAAGACGTCCCGACGTCGAACTGGAGGACCTGTCGAACTGTCGCTGGTATGCGGCCAGCCAGGAGCCCCTGGGCTCGAACATCGGGGCTCTGTCCTTCGAGACCATCGGCTTTTTGCTGGGGCGGTTGCTCCGGAACATTCTTATTCTGCTTCGGTCCCGGAGCAGGAATAAGCGCTTGCGATTAAGCGCCTCCGAAGGAGTGTCATCGACCCAGTTGGTCCGATCGGATCCACAGGGGAGGCTGAGGTGAGCACAGCAGAAGGACGAAGCCCTCCAAGACTAAATGATTCAGCCGCCAAGAAAGTCCGTCGTTATTTTATCGGCGGCTCCGACGCCCGGTCATTATGGGCAATGACGAACAGGCGCTGATCCGGCTGTGGCGGGAGAAACGCGGGGAAGTTGAGCCGGAGGACCTCTCCGGCAATCTCGTGGTTCAACTCGGACTTGCCACCGAGGAGCTCAATCGCCGCTGGTACGAGGCCAATACCGGGCAGGTGGTCACCGACATCCAGAAGAAGGTCCGTCATCCGGCGCTGCGCTGGATGGGCGCGACTCTGGATGGCCAAATCGAGGGCAGCGATGCGGTGTTCGAGGCCAAGTTCATGCTGCCATGGTCGTTCTCGGAGGCGGCGGCGGCCGAGAAATACATGCCCCAGCTGCAGCACAACATGTGGGTGGTGGCGTCGAGATCCGCGGTCTTGTCAGTGATCACCGGGGGAGGGAAGTGGGTCGAGATTTTGGCCCATGCTGATCCGCTCTATCAGCATCTCATCGTCACCGCCGAGCGCAAGTTCTGGCGCTGCGTCGAGAGCGGCGAGCAGCCGCAGCTGTTCGGAGTCGAGCCACCCAAGCCGCGGCTCGAAGCCATCCGCATCGTCGACATGACCGCGTCCAATGCCTGGGCTGAGTTTGCCGCGATCTTCACCCGCACCCGCGAAGCCCATCTCGAACACGAACAGGCCAAAGCCGAGCTGAAAGGGTTAGTCCCGGAGGATGCCAAGGAGGCGATCGGCCATGGCGTCCGCGCCAAGCGCTCCAAATCCGGCGCCATCAGCTTCGACCTCCTGACCGCACCCAGTGAGGAGGCAAGCCATGCAGCGCTCTAGTCCGTCGATCGCGGCACTCGCCACCGCGCTCGCGAAAGCTCAGATCGAGCTTGCCAATCCGGAGAAGTCGCTCGTCGGCACCATCGAACCGACAGGCCGCGGGGAGGGCGGTGCGCGGCAGTTTCGCTATGCGCCGCTCTCGAGCGGGCTTGAGATTGTGCGCAAGACTCTCGGCCAGCACGAAATCGCCACCGTGCAGACCACCGCCGCCGATCAGGCCGCCGGGATCGTCAATCTGACCACCATCCTCGCGCACTCGTCAGGGGAATGGATCGCCTCGGACTGGCCGGTGTGCCCGATTGCGGAGACCGAACGGCCGCACCGGATGGGCGCAGCGCTGACCTATGCCCGGCGCTATGCCCTGTTCACGCTGGTCGGGATTGCCGGCGAGGATGACCTCGATGCGCCGGATCTCATTGGTCCAAGCCAGGCGACTCCAGAACGCGACCGGCGGCCACCGACCCGCGGCAATGGCCGACTGGACGCCAAGCCCGCGAGTCTTGCTGCGCGAACCCCAGTCGCGAGGCCGGAGAAACCTGCGGTCGACAACGGCAACACTACCAAGGCGAAGCTATTCGATGCCGTCCGTTTCGACACCGCCGCCTCGACGCGTCTCCGCGATGGCATGCTCGCCGAATTGAACGAGATCGGCAGCGAGGACGCGGCCACCAAATGGGCGCATCGGCGGCTCAAAGAAAAGAACAAGCTCAATACGGCCGATGCCAAGCACATCGAGGAGGCGTTTCGGGCCAAGCTGTTGAGCTTTGCCATCCACCACGGCGAGGGTGCGCCGCAATCGAACAATGGCAAACAAAGCTCTGACACTCCGGACGGACATAAAAGAAAAGGAAAGTCACCCGGGTCGTCACCTGCGGTCGACAAGTCGGTGTTGACGCATCCCGAGCCGCGGCGCATTCGCGATCGCGAGCATGTGCGGTTTGTTGTCCAGCAAACCTGCCTGGTCTGCGGACGCCAGCCATGCGATGCCCACCATCTGCGCTTTGCGCAGAACCGAGCGCTCGGCCGCAGGGTCAGCGACGAGTTCACAGTCCCACTTTGCCGGGGACATCATGGCGAGGTCCATCGTCATGGTGATGAAGCCGGATGGTGGGAAAAAGTCGGGCTCGATCCGGCGAGTGCCGCCCGCGCGCTGTGGCTTACGACGCACCCGCAACCGCAGCCGGTGATCTGAGCCGCTCGCGTCGCTGACCGGTGGCACGATCGGTGACGTGCTCCTGGAAATTCCTCACGGAATCGGTGACAGTAGCGCATGGCAGGCAAAGCCAAATCACGGCAGCAAAAGACTGGCCTCTACTATGCGCGCGAGGCGCGGGGTATGAGCCGCAGTCAGCTCGTCAAGCGGTCTGGCGTTTCCAAGCAACAGCTCTCGCGCCTCGAAAATGGCCTGATCCGGTTACGGCTCGATCACTTAAAGCCATTTGCCAGCGCGCTCGGCTATTCGGCTGAGCAGATTCTGCTCTGGGGCCGCTATCCGGGCACTTCGGAGGCTCAGATTCAAGGTGAAGCTTTAGGCGCAAGTGACCCCGTGCCCGAGCTTGCTTCGCGTTCCGAAGCCGCCGCCGCCCATCCAAAGCTGAGGACTCGTAGAGAGGGCCGGCATGTCGAGCGGATCAAGACCGAGGATTGGGCCTTTCCAGCGAGCTTTATAACAAACCGGTTGGGGGCCTCGGCGAAGAACGTGCTGGTGATCGAAGCCGAAGGCGACGCTATGGCGCCGACGATCATGTCCGGGGACAAGGTGATCGTCGACACCGGTCATAAAACGCCATCTCCTGATGGGGTTTATGCCATTCGCGATTCCTTCGAGAACGTGATTGTCCGGCGGTTGCAGGTGTTGCGCGCCGCGCAGCCGTCACGGGTGAAGGTTATATCGGATAATCCCAAACATGCGGCTGAAGAGGTGGCGCTCAGCGAAGTCGAAATAGTTGGCAAGGTGGTCGGTTGCCTGAAGCTAGTTTAGATTTTGTTG
>Ga0126379_10001591_pt1 | contig 13952 bp, 13 predicted proteins | sample PanSoiMetPlot_24_FD_92640 | JGI IMG/M metagenome (GOLD analysis project Ga0126379, IMG submission 92640) | Tropical forest soil microbial communities from Panama - MetaG Plot_24 | ecosystem: Environmental > Terrestrial > Soil > Tropical forest > Bulk soil | place: Panama | collected 2016-02-17 | reverse complement strand
CGATCGCAGCACGCACAAGCTGCTGAAGTACGACCAGCAGGGACATCTCTTATACGCGTGGGGCACGCTCGGCATGTTTCCGGGCGCGCTGTGGGGCGTGCACGGGATGAGCGTGGATCAGGAAGGGAATCTCTACGTCGCCGAAGTCGACAGCGGTCGCGTGCAGAAGTTCCGCCCGAAGGCCGGCGCGAACCCGGCGTTCCTGGTCAGCAAGCCGATAGCGCGGGTGTGGAACTAGACTCGAACGCCAGCAGATGCGCCTTGACGTCGAGGCCACCGGCGAATCCCGTGAGAGCGCCGGTGGCCCCGACAACCCGATGGCACGGGACGACGATCGATATCGGGTTTCTGCCGTTTGCCGCACCGACCGCTCGCACGGCGCTCGGATGCCCGATTTGTCTGGCAATCTGACCGTACGATCGCTTCTCTCCGAACGGGATCGTCAGCAGCGCGTTCCACACCTGGCGTTGAAAGGCCGTACCAGATAAATCCAGCGTCAACGCGAATTGTGTCCGCTGGCCGGCAAAGTACTCCTCCATCTGGCGCTCGGTCTCGACGAGCATGGGGTGGTCGTTGACCTCGGCGGCGATGTTCAACCGCACACGACCTGGCCGATCGTTTTCCCACAGGATCGCGGCCAGACCGTAGTCGGTCGCCACCAGCGTGAGTCTGCCGACGGGAGAAGACATGTATTTGTAGGCCATTGCACGCTCCCTGTTTCTCGATGCATCCGTTCGGTCGACGTGATTGATGGTCTCAAGATAACGCCGGTACGTCGCCATTGCTCGCCGTTTTCGGACACCTGACTCCCTCGAATGACATGGCCGAAAATGGCTAGGGTGCCCGAACCCGTCACGATATCGTGAAGGGATGGACCAGGATCATCGCAGGCTCTATAGCGCGCTGCTCGCGCGCGATTCACGGTTCGACGGCGTGTTCTTCGTTGGCGTTACCTCGACCGGAATCTACTGTCGGCCGATTTGTCGCGTGAAGACGCCGAAGGCGGCCAACTGCCGATTTTTCAATACGGCGCAGGAGGCCGAGCACGCGGGCTTCCGCCCGTGCCTGCGTTGTCGGCCGGAACTGGCGCCGGGCAATGCTCCGGTGGACGATGCGCAGCGGATCGCGCAGCTGATCGTGCAGCGTCTGGAGGAAGGACACCTCGACGAACAGGCGGGCCTCGAGGCGATCGCGGACCAGTTCGAGCTCAGCTCTCGGCAGATTCGCCGGATTGTCCAGCAGGAACTGGGCGTCCCTCCGATTCAGTTGCTGCTGACGCGACGCCTGCTGCTCGCGAAACAGCTACTGACCGAGACGATGTGGCCGATGACGGAAGTGGCGTTCGCCAGCGGCTTTTCGAGTGTCCGCCGATTCAACGACGCCTTCACTAGACGCTATCGGATGCCGCCGACGCGACTGCGCAGGAAGGCCTCCGACGGCGCGACGGCGATCGCCGGGAGCGAGACGTCGACCCTGCAGATCTCGTATCGGCCGCCGTACGACTGGAAGGGCGTGCTGGCATTCCTGGCAGCCCGCGCGCTCAAAGGGATCGAACACGTGACGGACGACTCGTACGCGAGGACCGTGCAACTGGGAACGGCGAAGGGCTGGATTCGCGTGACGCAGTCGCAGAACCACCACACGCTCAGGGTGGAGTTCACACACAGCCTGGCGCCCGTGCTGCCGGCGCTGCTCGGCCGTGTGCGAGCGTTGTTCGATCTTGACGCGCGGCCCGACGTGATTGCGAAGCGTCTCCGGAGGGACGTGCGCCTGGCACGCGCGGTCCACGGCAATCCGGGCTTGCGCGTGCCCGGGGCGTTCAACGGATTCGAGATGGGGCTGCGCGCGATCCTGGGGCAACAGATCACGGTGAAAGCGGCCACGACGATTGCCAGCCGATTCGTCGAGGCCTTCGGTGAAACGATCGTCACGTCGTCGCCTGAACTGAATCGGCTCACACCGCAGTCGGCGCGAATCGCTCGGGCAAGTGTCGGCGACATCGGTCGACACGGTATCGTGGCCGCGCGGGCGAGGAGCATCATCGCGTTGGCGAAGGCGCAGGAGTCGGGCGAACTCTGTCTTGACGGATGCGCCCATCACAATCCGGACGATTCCATGAGGCGGCTGTCGGAGTTGCCGGGAATCGGTCCCTGGACCGCGCACTACATCGGGATGCGCGCCTTGCGGTGGCCCGACGCCTTCCCGAAGGAAGACATCGCCGTGCGGAACAATCTCGGTGGCGTGACGGCGAAGCAGGCCGAGGCATTGTCTCAGGCCTGGCGGCCCTGGCGAAGCTACGCTGTGATGCACGTGTGGAGCGCTGCTTCGCTCGTTCCCACGGGCCAGCGTGCGAAACTCGGCCCTTCGCCTACAGCGATTTCAGGAACTCGACCAGGTCGCGAACTTGCGCGTCGGTCAGGTTCAGGTTGAACGTGCGATCGTAGTGGCGCACGACGTCGGCCAACGTCGCGAAACGACCGTCGTGGTAGAAGCCGCCTTTGGCGTGCGACCAGAGCCCCCTGAGCGGCGTCGTTCGATAGCGATCGTCCGGCGCGCGGCTCGCCTGGAAGTCGTCGATGCCGATCTCGGCGGCCGTATGCATGGCCCACCCGGGCTCGCTGTAGATCGGCGGCACGTGACAGGTGGAGCACTGGCCCGCGCCTTCGAACACCGCCTGGCCACGTATGGCCGCCGGCTCGTCGAAGCTCCCTGTTGGCGGTGCCGGCGCCGGGATCCCGAGCTGATAGAACTGCAGCGCCGGAAGCTTCGAGGTCACGCGGTCGTCGCTCGGCCGCACATTCCCGAAGCCCGCGCGCTCGGCCACCGGAAACTTCACGGGATCGTTCAGGCGCGGGTCGAAGAAGGTGCCGCTGCCGTGCATCTCGAGAGTCGCGACAAACGCGTTCCAGTACGGCACGCTGCCCCAACCGGTGTAGGTGTGAAGGTTCACACCAGCCAGACCGAACGCTGGTGGAATGAGCGTCGCGGCGCTCTTACCGTCCGGACGAAACGGCTTGCCGTCGAGGAACAGCTCCGCGTCGAACTTGCCAGGGCCCCAGCTCGTGAGCACCTGACGGACCGTCGCCTGATCCACGCCAAGCAGACCGCTCACCACACTCAGATCGGGCGCTAGTGCGACGATAGCGCCGACGTTGAGGTCGCGATTCGCCCAGCCATCAAGCCGGTGGCCGATGCCCGGAGCGAAGGAATTGTCCACGGTGGAATGGCAAAGCGCGCACTGAATGCCCATCGACGTCACGCGGCCATCAGCGCCTTCGAATGCCGTCAGGCCAACCACAGCGTTGGCCTCGAGCAGCGCGACAGTGTTCGCCGGATCTTTCAGGTCCACCCGGCCGGCCTTGAGCGCGTCCATCAGCGCGGAAGGCAGGGAGTCGATGTCCACTTTCAAGCCGACGGTTAGCGCCGTCGCCGGGCTGACGCCGGGGCCCACGCCGCCGAAGCGCACGCCGACGATGGCTTGATGCAGCCTGAGCGCGTCGCCCCAAAACGCCTCGTCGCCGAACGTATCGAATCTGAAGATGCGTCGTCCCTGTCGAATGAGATCTTCGGAGTGACGGTCGATGCCGCGATCGATTGCGGTCTCTCGAATGTGCTCGCGACCGTGGTTGTCCTGAGCGTCAGACGGCGAGCGATCGTCCTGCGTCCCCCTCGCGATCGGGACGCGCGTCGTGATGGTGGCAGCGAACGCAAAGGCCACAGCAGGAACGGCGAGCGCTGCGAGCGCGTGCACGAGCTTCTTCATTTGCGATCTCCCCATGGTGGATCCGTGTTCATGCGTTTCACTTCACACATGAACAGAGCCTGCAGGGCGAAAAAGGTGACAATGCTGGAGCTGGCCGGGCGCCGTATGCGAGCGTGCGACTAGAGCCGCGTCTCTGTGCAGGCCAGGTCGAGCCGCCGTCCCGCCCACCCGGCCGCGGGCAGAAATCCTGGCCGAAGGCCGGCGAAAACCGGCGTTCCGGGTCGGCAAACCGGTGGCGAGAGTTTGGAACTAGTTCATTTGGGTGTTGTACGTAGTGTCCGGCTGTTAGCCGGAACTCACTGCTTTCGAGGAGCGGCAATCGCCGTCAGCAGATCGTCCACGCCGGCGACGCGCTGCAGGTGCGGATAGCGCAGGCCGCCGTGATAGTCGATGCGCGCCACCTTGAAGTAGCCGGCGTTGTCGATGATCAACTCGATCGGCGCGGTCGTGTCCGCCGAGTCGGCGATCGCGCGTTTCAGCTCGTCGACGGAGAAACGCCGGCTGTTCACCGCGACGATCTTCATACCGTTCGAGATGCCCGCCGCGAATCCCGGCCGCCCCTGCCAGGCATCGTCGATCGTCCCGTCGGCCGTGACGTGAATTCCCAGAGATCCGTACGCATTGAGACTCCCGGTGCGCACCCACCCTTCCGTGAACACGTTCGGCGCGTCGTTGAAGACGAGCTTGAACCCTCCCTTTTCGATGCCGCCAAGCGGGATATCCATGCTCTTCGATTGCAGCCGCTTCTCGAAGAAGCCTTTCCAGTCGTACGCAGCCACGGCGTTCAGAGTGCGGAACACCTCGTCGGCGTCGTACGGCTTCACCCACACGCGGCCGCTGTCGTTCTGACCGTGGAACAGCGCGCAGAAGTCGTCGAGCGTCTTGCGCCCGTTCGTCAGCCGACGGATCGTGACGTCCGCTTCCAGCCAGATGAGCGTCCCCTCGTCATAGAACCCCGGTAGCCCGTCGCCCGTCTGCCTGCGCCAGCCGGTCCAGCCGCCGCCAGCGACGTAGAGGAAGGGCGCAGAGTCGGCGGTGTCCTGAAGCGGCCGCCAGCTCCGGCCCGGATGGCTGATGTACAAAGCGTCTGAGGCCACCTCGTCGAGCCAATCCTCAGCCGAGATGAGGCCCGCGCGCGCGGCGAGCAGCTCGCCGTAATAGTTCGTCAGGCCTTCGTAGACCCACAACAGATCGTCCCTCATGGGCCGCTCATAGCCGCCGTTGATCAGGCCGGCGGGCCGGCGGGCCTTGCCATTCCAGGAATGAAAGAACTCGTGGGGCAGCAGCAAGCTGCTTCGCTTTGCCAGGTCGTCGTCCACGAAAGTGCTCTCGGCCACGCGATCGTCGGCGCATTCATGATGCTCTACGCCGAAGGATCCAAGGTTGTCGCTGAGCGTCAGGAGCCAGTGGTATTTCCGGTAGTGGCCGACGCCGCCGAAGACGGAGCGCTCCTGGAGGACGATGCGCTTGTACGCGTCGATGCGCGCCTCCGGAAAGCGCAGTGCCCATTCGCTGTCGGCCACGACGTCGATGACGTGTTCGCCGACGGCCGAATCGGATGGCCAGAGCACGATGTTTCTGAGGTGCTCACCGAGCAATACCGGATGGTCGTTCAGCATCTCGAGCGAGGATGGCGCGTACCGGATGGTGTCGCCGTCGACGCCGGCGACGTCGAGGGAACCGCCGTGCTTCCAGCCGTGTGGCGCTTTCAACGTCGCCGTCACGGTGATCGCGGCAGGGCTCTCGCCCATCGGGTACAGACCGACGGTGTACCAATTGATGACGGCGATTTTCGCGTTGGCCGACGCCGTCGAGCCAAAGGCGCCGCCGTTCGTTGGAATTACGTAGTCGTATTTCGCGCTCAGCGTCCGCGCACCCGCCGGGATTGTGATGCCAAAGGCGTTGACCTCCACGAGGTCGCGGCGCCAGTCGATCTCGCGGCCGTCAGCAAAGACGTGCAGGCCCGTCAGATTCGCAATGGGTCCGGAGGCCATGTGCTCGCCCGGAATCCACTTCGGATAGAAAAGCGACATCGCGCCCGCCTTCGCCGGCATCGACATCGTCGCGTGGATTATTTTCATCGGCGCGTCGGTCGCGTCGACGTCGAGCGTCATCGCGATTGGCGTCGTGGCGTCGCGATTCTGAGCGCTTGCGGATGGTGGTCGGCTGACCGCGAGGATCCCGGCGGCGAGCACGAACGTCCGCGCGCGAAGCGATCGTCTGTTCATGGGTTCACCTGCGAGCGTCGGACGACATTCTACACACTGGTTGCGAATTCGCTTCGGTACCTGGCCACCCCGGTCACGTCGGCCATTCTTACGGGATCGAGCACGAGAATCTGGAACACATCGTCAGGCACGTCCCATTCGCATCTGACGCCCAGTGGACGGGCAGGCCTGAAGCCGAATCGGGGATAGAAGTCCGCGTGCCCGAGCACGACGATGAACGGGCATCCGACGTCCTTGAGATGCTGGTTGCCGGCTTCTACGAGCCTACTGCCGATGCGCCGACGCTGATACGCCGGAAGCACGGCCATCGGACCAAGCCCGGTGCCTATCACCGGTCCGATGGCGACCGGGCTGTACATGATGTGACCGACGACGCGCTGGTCGATAGTCGCCACGAGAGAGAGCGATGCCGCTCCATGGGCGCGCAGGGCGTCGACGATGTCGGCTTCCTGATTCTGGCCAAACGCACGTATGTTCACGTCGCGGATCGCTGCGACGTCGGCCGCTCCTTCTTCGCGAATCTCGATCTGCATCGCCGTATCGGTAGCAGCGCAGGTACGATGTGAGGCGATGTGCGATGCGGCGTCGATCGCGGCGAGAAATCGCCCAACCGATACCTGCTTCCCCTCGACGTTCTGAAAACACGCCAACACGTGTTCGGTGAGTGCATCCTTCACGTCCGGTGTGACGTCAGCGATCTCGTCCGTCAGCCTGGCGAGCACGTTGTGATCATCGATCCCGTTCTCGAATTGCTCCATGAGACCGAGCGGCTCGCACTCGACGATCTGTCCGGTCCGGAGCGTCCGGCGCGTGATGACAAAGCAGTCGACGTTGCAGCCGTCGCGGGCAGACGTGCCGATGATGAAGCCGTACGGGAAGGGATATTTGTGCGCGACGGTCCTGCTGAACCGATACACGAGGGTCTTCTCGTCGTGATAGTGCTTTTCCGTCGAGCCCGCTTCATTCTGAACGAACACCCGAATCGCCACGAGGACTACGTTCCCTCGATCGTGGTGTTGATCAGGCGGCGCTTTCGCGGCCGTGCCGACGCGAGAAGCTTCTCGAGCTGACCGCGCTTGTGGCGAATCTGCGTCTGGATTTGCTCGGTTGATTCGACGCTCATGACGCCCTCTTCGCTGGGGTCCCGGCGCGTGCACGGCCAGTCCACGATCGCACCATCGCCGCAAGCTGCTCCGAGTACAAGTGAAGACGGTTGGGGATGGTGTCGGGGCGATCGATGTCGAACCCGCCACCGATGAGCGGAAGTGCTGGACGATAGTCGCCCGGGACCTCGAACAGCGACGAATCCAGCGGATCTTCGGAGAATGCGATCAAAGTGATCTCGTCGACGCGTGTCGCGCCGCTTTGTGAGAATTGCGTCATCGTCTGCTCGATGGCATACCCGCGTTTTGCCGTTCGCTTGAACTGGATGTGACGACGGTCGCGGGGGCGATCTGTCGATAAAACTTCAAGCTGAGCGAAGGACTCAGTGGGTTCGTCGGAACAGTTCAAGCCTGGCAAATCGATATACCAACCGTCTCTCTCGGTCGAACCTCGCGGGGTGATCGCTCCGGGGCTCGGTTCCACGGTGATCGTCGAGCGTACGCGGCGCGCGATGTGGCGGCCGAGCATTCGCCGTTCTCCGGTATCGACCGCGTCGAACGTGATGGTCACGTCGGCGCCCGTCGCCTCAGGAAGTGCGGGCCGGTTCCAGAACCACCGCCACGGCGCCCGGAGGCTCGATACTCCGAAAAGCCTTGCCGCAACGTTCAGCTGTACGACCCGCTGTCGGTCGCACTGAAATACGGTGACGTATCGCGACTCCATGGGCCTAGGCGCCTGCATGGCCCCCTCGCGTCGCTGCCGCGCGCCTTTGAGATAAAGGACATTCGTAATGCGCGCTTCACCTGACGCATGCTGCGTTGTGATGGTGAGATCAGCGAAGGACGGAACGACAGGCTGCGATTGGGCGATGATGGACAGCTTCACGAACGCCATCGCAGCGCCGAAGATCCACCAGCTCCGCCGACGCCTGAAGGCTGTCATTCCTGCCTGCGCAGAGTCTAGCGTCTTCACCCGATCAGATAGCAGACATCCGTGCGGATCTGAGATGGGTCGGCGTCCCACGCTTGCTGCCAGTGCCCGTAGATTTCCCAGGACGGACCGGCCAGTCGGTGATTGTTCTCGGCGGTCCAGCGGCGAACGGCCTCGTGCGCGGCGCCGAGCCCTCCGTACGGACCCATGTGCACGACCGCCGCCACGGTTCCCGCCGGCGTCGCCGAACGAACGACGCCGTCCTGGTCGACGAACGGCCCGAACAATTCCACGCCGACCTCGAGCCGGATCGTGTCGTCCCAGTAGATCGCGACGTGACGACCCGCCTTCACTTGCTGCGCGCGGACGACGTTCCAGACGAGTCCGCAGCACTCCGGCACGACGCGCGACAACTCGCTTGCGTTTGCCTGCCGTCGCATGACCGCGACGGGAATGCTGCCGAGTTGTTGAAGTTTAACCACGTGGGGGAGGCGTGGAGGACATCTTCGCCTGGACCTGGCCAACCGCCATCACGACGAACCACATCGTCGTGACTCCAAGGTAGTAACCGAGAAACGCCGATTGGCCCATGGGATTCAGCAGGTGCATCGGGACAACCAGCAGAACGAGCGTGGCCACTAGGAACTTAATCATGCGTCCTCCGCGACGGCGCCGGGGCTGGTCTGATCGCCGATTTGTTTACTGTATCCACGCGCTTCGGCGAATCGCATCACCGCCATGGCCAGCGCGCTGAGAAGGGCAAACCCGGCAACCAGCGGCAGCACGGTGTTGTCGTAACTCTGTCCGATCACCGTACCGAAGGCCAGCGAGATCAGCGTCTGTGACCCGCCAACGACAGCTGCGCCGATGCCGGCGATGTGGCCGAGCGGCTGCATGGCCAGCGCGTTGAGGTTGCCGAACAGGAGTCCGATACCAAAGAACGATGCGAGCAGAAACGCGATCAGGGCCCAGAGGGGAGGGTGCCCAGCCCGGGAGGCGACGACGGCCAGGAACACGACCGACAGAGCAAACACGAATTTCAGCGCCCCGCCCGCGAGAGGCCGCATGCCGTAGCGCCCGACGATGCGTGCATTGCAGAGCGACGCGCCGCCCAAGGCGATGGCCAGCGTCGAGAAGTACAACGGAAACCTCGGCCCGAGCGCGTACTGCTCCTGCAGAATCTGCTGGACCGACGACAAATAGCCGATGAACGCGCCGTAGACCAGGCCCGCCGCTGCAGTGTAGCCAACGGCGAGCCGGTTGCCGAAAACCTCCCCGGCTCCGCGCACGAGGCTTCCGACCGAGAAGGGGAGCCGCCGCTCAGGCGCCAGCGTTTCTTCCTGGCGCCACGCGAACCATACCCAGAGCACCAGGCTTAGCGTCAGGTAGACGCCAAAGATCGTCCGCCAGCCGGCGAATCTGAGGATCACCTGACCAATCGACGGCGCGATGACGGGGACGAGGATGAACACGGCCATCACGAGCGACATCACGCGTGCCATCGCGCGGCCTTCGAACCTGTCTCTGACGAGCGCGATCGTCATCGCGCGGGGTCCGCCGACGCCGATTCCTTGCAGCACTCGGCCCACGAGCATGACGGGAAAACTTCGGGCGACGAGCGCGAGCAGGCAGCCCGTCGAAAACAACGCCAGTCCGACGTACACGGCCGGTTTCCGTCCCACGCTCTCGGAAATCGGGCCGTAGAAGAACTGGCCGAAGCCGAAGCCAAGGAACACCAGCGACACGATCAGCTGAGTATCGTTGGCTCGTTGCACGCCGAGCGTCGCCGCAATCGCCGGCAGCGCCGGCAGCATCATGTCGATCGACAGCGCGATGAGCGCCGTCATCGTCGCCATCAGCGCAACGAACTCGCCGAAAGGAAGCGCGCGGGGTGCCTTCAACGTCCAACGGCTTTCAGTTTCGTCCGCGATGCCTCGATGAAGGCTTTCCAGGTGTCATTCGGATTCCAGACGCGTCTGACGTGGGCGTCGGCTTGCTCCGGGGACCATCCCAGCCTGGATTGCCCGTACAGCGCCATGAAACCCGAGACCCGGTAGTTCGCGGCGCAGTGGACGAACACCTTCTTCTCCCGGGACGCGTCCATCACCTCGAAGAATTTCTGCAGATCGTCGGATTGCGGCGCGTTGAAATCAACGGGAATGTGGTGGTACTCCATGCCGAGCGAGTGTGTCAGGCCGGCTTCGTCCGTCAGGCAGTAGCGCGGATCCAGCAAGCCGAGATTCACGATCACCTCGAAACCCGCCGATGCAAGCTCGCGAACGTGCTGCTCCGACGGCTGGCCGGCCGTGGCGAGGCGGTCGGACAGCTCGACGAAGTTTCTGATGTCGTCGATGGCCATGGATGCGGCTCAGTGTCGTACCGGCTTCATCACAAATGCGAGAGCGCCGCTGAGAGCAACGGCGACGATGGCCCAGCCGCGGACGAGGATGGGGCCCTGCGCCGCTTCCCAGTCGAGGACGGCTTTGGAGCGCTCGACGCCGAAGAGTGGAGTCACCATACCAGCCAGAAGCAACAGCGCGCCGAATACTTGCAGCGTCTTCGGGGCCCGCGAGCGCGGCGCAGCCATGATCAGGATGATGCCGATCGCACTTCGCAGAACGGCTATCGCCAGCAGCCCGCTTTGTGTGGCGGCGATCCACCGCAAGCTCATCACCCAGTCCGGCACCAAGAGCCCGGCAACGCCTGCGACGCCGACGAACAGCGCAATGAGCCAGGCGAGGGATCTCACGGGTTGATTCGTTTAGATATCGAGCAGTCCGGTGCTGTCGCCGATCGCGTCCACGTGCGCGCCGAGCTTGTCCAGCATCGTCAGCAGCAGGTTTGACATCGGCGTATGCGGGGCATGACGCACGTGCCGGCCACCGCGGAGGCGTCCGGAGGCGCCGCCCGCAAGCACGATCGGCAGCGGGTCGAAGTTGTGTTCGTTGCCATCGCTCAGGCTGCTGCCGTACAGAATCATCGAGTGATCGAGCAGCGTGCCGTCTCCGTCGGGCGTCGAGCGGAGCTTCTCGAGAAAGTAGGCCAGCATCTTCACGTGATACTGGTTGATCACCGCGAACTGATCCATGTTCTTGCGTTCGTTACTGTGGTGCGACGCGTTATGGAAGCCCTCGCGGACGCCCGTGGCAGGGTAAACGGCGTTGCTGTTCTCGCGGGCGAGCATCAACGTCGAGATGCGGGTGATCTCCGACCTGTACGCGAGCACCTGCAAGTCGAACATCAGCTTCAGATGATCCTCGAACGCCGCCGGAATGCCGACGGGCGCGTCGGGCAGGTCGAGGTGGCGCGAGAGCTGTGCGTCCACTTGTTTCACTCGACGCTCGATCTCGCGCACCTCGTCGAGGTAATCCCGAAGGCGGCGCTTGTCGCCGGCCGGCAGATCCTTCTCGAGCGACGGGACCTCGCGCAGGATCGAGTCGAGCAGGCTGCGTGACTGCTGCCGCCGCTCGGCTCGCTGGGCGTCGGTGCTGCCGTCGCCGAACAGCCGCTCGAAGACGATTTGCGGGTTGTTCTCCATCGGCAACGGCAGCGATGCCGAGGCCCACGACAGCGTGTTCCGGTAGGCGCAGGTGAAGCCCGCATCGCCGCACGTCAGATTGAGCGGCTCCATCGACATCTCGATCGACGGCAGCGGCGTGTCCTGGCCGACGTGCTGCGCGGCCACCTGGTCGATGGTGATGCCGACGTGCGCCTCGTTCTTCTTGACCGGATGGGCGCCGCTCAGGAACACGGCCGCTGCGCGGACGTGGTTCTCGGCGCCGCCGGTGTCTTCGCCGCTCCAGGGCGCGACTGGCGCGTGCGCCAGATCGCTGATGACGCTGATTCGATCACGGAACGGCACGAGCGGCTGGAGCGTCTCCGAGAACTCGAAACTGGCGCCTTCTCCCTTCGGTGTCCACTTGTCCATCGTCGCGCCGTGCGGAATGTAGATGCAGCCGAGGCGGGTTTTCGGCGCGGCTGCCGTTGCCGCGAGCGCAGTGCCCGCGGGGATCATCGATTCGAGCAGGGGCAGGGCGACGGAAGCGCCGAGGCCTCTCAGAATCGTGCGTCGCGGGACCGCGCGTTTAGAAATGAACATAAGTTCTCACTTCTTAGTTCTCACTTCTGACTTGTTTCATTTTCATCTGAAACGGCACGCTCTTCACGATGCCGACGACGATCGACGAGAACCGGTAATCTGGCGCCGCCCCGGCGACGATGGCGCGGACAGCGGGCATGTCGAACCACTCGACCCGCCGTCCCAGGGCGTAGGTTAGCAGCTTTTCTGCGGTGTTCTTGACAAACGCGTCCCGGCGTCCGTCGAGCGCCAGCCGCAGGCTTTCGGGGCCGTCGAGTGGTGTGCCATCGAAGAGCGTTCCCGATGCGTTCACGGGGACACCGCCGTCGGCGTCGCGCCACTTGCCGATGAGATCGTAGTTTTCGAGCGCGAATCCGATCGGATCCATCACCGCGTGACACGATGCGCACGCCGGGTTCTGGCGATGACGTTCGAGCCGCTGGCGGAGCGACGTCAATGGGGTCGCGACGCCGACGGACTTGTCGAGGTTGGTCTCGACGCCCGGCGGAGGATTCGGGACGGGCGCGCCGAGCAGGTTTTCGAGAATCCATCGGCCGCGTTTGACGGGCGAGGTGCGGTTTCCGGCCGAGGTGGCGGTGAGGATGCTGCCCTGTCCGAGTAAACCACGCCGCTCGCTGCCTTGCAGCGAGACACGTCTGAAGCGGCTGCCTTTGATGTTCGGGATGCCGTAGTGCCTGGCGAGCCGCTCGTCGACATATGTGAAGTCGGCATCGAGCAGATCGAGGACGCGCCGGTCGTCGTGCAGCAGCGTCTCGAAGAGGAGTTCCGTTTCGCGGCGGAAGGAATACCGGAGGTTGCCGTCGAACTCCTTCGTGCCGGGCGAGACCGCGTCGAGCTGCCGGAGCATCAGCCACTGGCCGGCGAAGTTGTCCACGAACGCGTCGGCGCGCGGGTCGGCGAGCATCCGCCGGGTCTGCCGCTCGAGCACCGCCGGGCTCGCGAGTGTGCCGACCTTCGCCGCCGCCAGCAGCTCGTCATCGGGAACGCTGCTCCAGAGGAAGAACGACAGCCGCGACGCGAGCTCGTAGCTGTCGATGCGATAAATCGTCCCGGGCGTGGAGTTGTTGGGTTCGTGTTCGAAACGGAAGACGAATCGTGGATCGACCAGGACGCGCGCGAGCGCGTATTGAATGCCGGTGTCGAACCCTCGAAGATCGCGCCCTGTCTTGTAGAAGCCGAGGAGCACGTCGATCGCCGGGTCGCTCGCGCCGACCGGCCGGCGGTACGCGCGCGTCACGAGCTTCGCCAGAATCTGACGGGCGCATCCGTCCTCGCTCGCGGTCGTTTCGATCGAACTACGGCGCGACTCCGGCCTGCATGTGAAGATCTTTCGCCGTGACGGCGTGTCGCCTGGCCCGGTGGGGTTGGACGGGCCGACGATGGTCAGGCTCTGGATGCCGGATGCGATCGCCCATTCCGAAAACAAGTCGTCGACGCCGTGCGCATCGGCCTTCCGCATGACGGCAATGGCGAGGGCGTGCGCGCCGGCGGGAACGCGGATCTTGTTCACGCGGGGTGCGTCGCGGTCGAGCAGGAGCAGTCGCGTGCCGTCGAGCGTGATCTCTACCGGCTCGTCAGTGCCGACAGCGGGGAGCCCGAACCCGCCGCCCGTTCGCGCGATGCGAAATTCGTATTCGGCGTCGAGCGGGAAGATGTGTTCGACGACGAAGCCGCCCCGCGTGCCGGCCGGCAGGCCCTCGCGCGACTCCGCCTGCGAGAGGCCGCGAGGCGCGGGGTAGGTCGTGATCTGCGACGTGATCGTCGGGTCGCCGATCGCGAGCCGGCTGATTTTCCCGGCAGCCGAGATGTAGGCCTGCATCAGCGCCGG
>Ga0126379_10001588_pt1 | contig 13961 bp, 11 predicted proteins | sample PanSoiMetPlot_24_FD_92640 | JGI IMG/M metagenome (GOLD analysis project Ga0126379, IMG submission 92640) | Tropical forest soil microbial communities from Panama - MetaG Plot_24 | ecosystem: Environmental > Terrestrial > Soil > Tropical forest > Bulk soil | place: Panama | collected 2016-02-17 | reverse complement strand
GGGAGCCTCGCGGCCAACGGGGCTCCCGGTCGGCCTTCATAAGTCGGAGGGGTCGCGCGCGCCGGGTCCACTGTCTCAATGAAACGTCCCGCGACGTACGCTCGATGTGTCTCTTTCCTGCGCCGCTGGTCGATTCTCACCCTGGTTTTCGCGGTGCCCGTTCTCGTCCTACTGCGCGAGGTCAAGTGGTCGCCGATGACTGCGCGAGCCCCGGCGGCCCAAGAGCGGCGGTTCACCCACCCAGGACAACACGTCCTGTCACTACGTGGTGGGTGCGGGCAACACCAACGGCCGCTCGAACACCACGAGCGCCAACGCGACCTTCAACTTCACCGGAGCGGGCGGGAACTCGCCCGCCGGCTGCGTCCCGACGCCGCTGATCCCGCAGTCCCGTCGGCGGTCCAGGCCTGATCGAGGGCGGCGGCGTTCGCCGCCGCCCTTCGTCTGTCTGCGCCCCGCAGGACATCGCCAGGCTGATGCGGAACATTGCGGTCGCCCGGTGCCAAATTCCACTACCACGGCCTGACGCGGGTGGGCCTTGGGTGCGCCGTCGTCCGCACGACCGGCCACCGCCAGACGCGTGTCACCAAGTCTTGAGCAAGAACATACTATCTTGGCAGAGAGGTTGTGTCCTATACTCCGCCGTCGGACCAGGTCCTTACGGCACTCATCCCCACGGAGGTCGCCATGATCGTCAGGGTGGCACTGCTGGGCTCGGCCGGCGGCGGGGCTGGGGTGACCTTCCGTTTCAAAGCGGGTGATCGCGTTCTTGCGGCCTCCCGACGGCACCGGGTTGTCTCGGCGCGGCCGCGTTGCTGGCTCGAAACGTGGTCCGCGTTTGACGGCGAGCAATCCGATGCACTCGCGAAGCGATCCAGGCTGAGTCCTTTACGTCCATCTTTTGCCGCGGAATACCTGTTGAGAGGTGGCGGGGCTCACCAGCGGACGCGTGAACGCTTCTCGCTGCGGGCAGAACACGGTGTTTGAGTGCACGCTGATACTCCTGGTCGCCAGGTGCGTCACACGGTGTTGCTGGAGCCATCGCGAAGCGCCAACAACGGAGCGGTCCTCATGCGAAACATTCTGGCGTCCTGTTGGCGCGTCTCCAGCGATATCTGGCACGGGCGGGTATGCCGATATGCTCTGTTTGTGCGCGCAGATGCTGCGGACTCGTCCGATCGTCTGAAGCGCGGCCGCTTCTCGCATGGGCGTCCAACCGGCACCCACGAAGCTCTGGTTGGCCCCGTGCGCTTTGAAGAGATGGAGGTTCAGGGGGCGAGCCGATCCCAACGGTGAAGAAGTGATCCGGCAAGGGGAATTGAACATGCGAGGAACACGGCGGTATATCCTGAAGGTCGTCTCACTCTTCGCGCTATCGGTTTTGATCAGCGTGGTCATGATCAGAGGTGGTAGGGGAATATATGCATTTTCGAACGCGCCGAATCCAGCCGCCACTGCTGGTGGCGACAACGCGACCACCGCGAAGATCTGGGTCGGACTGAGCAACCGCGGTACCGCCCGCGCCAGACTGGACCTGCGGGTGACCGTGTTCGCGAACGGCGCCCTGGTGAACGCAGGCCAGCTCACCAACGTGGGTGCCGGGAGAGGCGGATTTGGCAATGCGACTCTCCACACGATTCCGCTTAGTCCTGGGAGCATTCCCACTGGGACAGAGCTCGCGTTCGAGGCCTTTGCGCGTCAAACCTGTGCCACGAGCGACTACAGTTCGGGCACAGTGAGACTGTGGTACGGTGGGCCACCCGTTGACAGTAAAGCGAACCCGGACGCGGGCAGCCGCGTCGAGGTCATCGTCGACACCGTGACCGACGAGTACTTTCTCCGGGAAGGCCGGGTCCTAAGCGCGGACCCGGGCTCGGGCAGGACATTCGTCGACGTGTCCCTGGACAGCAAAGTCGCTTGCCCTGGTCGTCCGTTTACCTCGTTCGGGACCTGGCGAATTCTGCTGCCGTAGAACCGGCGGGCCGGGCCCGGTACTGCGCAACACCGTGTGTGATCGGCGGCGAAAGCGGCTTGGCCCACCGACTCACACATGCTCGTCGAATGGCTCGGGCATCGGAGGCCAGTGCCGGTGGACGCCGCGTCGACAGTGCGGGATCGGATGGCCCGGACAGCGGCGGGCCGACCGAAAGACCAACGGCTGTAGCTGCATGGAATCGATTTTGACCAGGCGATCTCAAAAGCACTCTGTGTGAGATGTAGGCGGTTGCTTCGTGCGTAGACAAAGGAGCCCCGTTATGAAAACGGTCGAAACGGTCTTGGCGCGTGCGGTCGGGCTCCTTCTCCCGGGAGCGAGCAGAAGAATCAGAACTGCAGGGGTACGGTTTGCCGTCAAGACGTGTGCTGCGCTCGGGCTTCTTCTGGGAGTCTTCCAGGGGATCCTCCTAGCCGCTTCTGCAAGTCCCGAATCCGTGATCGGGTCATGGGGGCCTCGGTTTCCCCTTCCTCTCATCGCGATCCACGCCACTGCATTTCCTAACGGAAAGGTGCTACTGTTTTCGGCGAGAAGCAACTCCAGTCTGAGTTCTACCAAAAGCAGCAGCTCGATTGGGAGTGACGCCTGGGTATGGGACCCGGGGACCGGGGACCTGACTGACGTCAGCCTGACCTATTCGTACGATATGATGTGCGGCGGGAACACCTTGTTGCCAGACGGTAAGGTGCTCGTCATCGGTGGCCGGATAAATGCCCAGAAGACCGTTATGTTCAACTCGGCCACTGAGACGTGGATCCCAGGGCCAACCATGCCGCTCGCTCGTTATTATCCGACCGCCATCGAGGTTCCCGATGGGAGGGTATTCATCTTCGGCGGACGAAACGACACTGCGGAGTCATACGATCCGAAAACGAACAAATTGACGCTCCTTCCGGCAAAAGTTAACCGAAAACTGGCACTTTACCCTCGGATGCACGTGATGCCGGACGGCAGACTCTTCGACGCTGGTCCGGAGCAGCAGACATCAGTCTTCGACTTGGGGACGAACACGTGGAGCGGCATGGGTCAGATGACCTACGGAACGAGGTTCAATGGAAGCACCGTGCTCCTGCCTGGGCTGAATAGGGTGCTGTCGATCGGCGGCGACAAAGGGGCAGGGGCTACGAACACCGCCGAGATTATCGACGTCTCGCAAGATACACCCCAGTGGCGGCAGACGGCTAGTATGCACATAGCGCGAGAGCACCTCAACGTGGTCCTACTCCCGGATGGGACCGTGTTAGTGGTGGGGGGGCGAGGCGCTGACACACTCACCAAAAGCGCAGAGCTGTTTGACCCCGTGACGGAGGGCTGGACGCGAATGGCTGCGCAAGTGGCGCTGCGCGGGTACCATTCCACCGCCATTTTGCTACCCGACGGACGGGTGCTCTCCGCAGGAGACGGGGACGAGAATCGACTTACCGGAGAAATTTACTCCCCGCCGTATCTGTTCAAAGGCGGCCGACCCACCATTGCGTCGGTGAATTCTTCTTCGCTCGGATACGGTCAGGCCTTCTCAATCTCGACCCCCGACGCTGGGAGCATCGGCCGGGTCGCCTTGCTCAAGCCCGGGGTGGCCTCGCACGGGGTGAACGTCGACCAGCGTTACGTGGATCTGCAATTCAGCGCAAACAGTGGGCAGGTCTTTGCCAGCTCGCCAGCTGGTCCGAATCTCGCCCCACCCGGGTGGTACATGCTCTTCATCGTGGATTCTAGGGGAGTGCCTTCGGTGGCGTCCTGGGTGCAGGTCGTGGACGGAAAGACGGACGGCCCCACCTGCGCCCCTGCGGCGCCCACTGTGACCGCAATGCCGGCGCAAGGCCCGACTGTCCAGGCCGGAACCACCGTGGCCTACACGATCTCCGTGAAAAACAACGACAGCGCCCCGTGCACTCCATCCAGCTTCGCGCTCCAGGCAACCGCGCCAATCGGCTGGCAGAGCATTTTCACTGCGCCGAGCCTCACCGTCGCCCCCGGCGCCATCGGCACGACGACCCTGAACGTGACGTCGCTTCCGTCCCCACCGGGTCCGTACACGACCGTGGCGACGGCGATGAAGACCGGAACGCCGAGCGACGCCGGGTCAGCCTCCATGACCTATACCGTGGCGCCTCCGCCGGTGGGAAGCAACAGCGCGTTCAGGGACGACTTCAACCGAACGACGCTGACCAGCAACTGGCAGGTGATCGAGGGTGTCATGACCATCCAGAACAACGAGCTCCGGAATGGCGCGGCCGTCGGTCAGCACCGTGCCGTGGTACCGGCCCTGACGGGTGCCAACGAAACCGTGACGGCTTCATTCGCGTCAACCGCAGTGGGGTCAAAGGGGTTCCGACTGTTCGGCCTGATCCTTCGTTACAAGAATCCGACGAACTATTACATGCTCTATCGGCAAGCTGGCAGCTCGGGCCTCCTGCAGATCGCCAAGGTGGTCAACGGCGTGCCCACGATCCTCGGCTCGACCAATATCCAAAACCCGCAGCGGGACGTCCTCTTTTCGATGACAGCCAAGGCCACCGGCTCCACGCTGACCATCACCCAAGGGACGCACACCGTCTCGGTGACCGACACCACCTTCACGAGCGGAAGCGTCGGCATCCTGATGGGAAACACGAAGGACGCGTTCTCCCATCGCGCCGATGACTTCAACGCTACCGTCCAATAGAGGCTCCACCGGGTTTCGTGTGCGTAGAGAGCGAGACCGCGGCAGTGGAAGAAGATGGCTGTCTTGAAGTGCTCGGCGTTGCGGAAGCCGCGGGCGTCCTCTTCACCCACTCGATGAGCGCATTGAGAGCCGTCGAGGCCGGCGTTGGTGACGCGGTGGCGCAGGTAGGTGAGCAGGTTCGGCAAGTGGCGCTGGATGAGTCTGGCCACGGTTGTCATGGGCTTGGGCCGACTCTGGCTGGCCCGCCAGTACCAGCGAGAGAGGAAGCTGCGGACCGCCCCGGGATGGGGATTACTCGCAGAAGGTCCGGAAGCGTTCCTTGAGGGCCCATGCCCGCCCACCTTGAAGTCCTCGCGTTGCACGATGCGCAGGCCCGTTCGCTGCTCGGGCGACAGCTCCGCCGGTCGGCGCAGGCACAGGTACTTCGAGCCGGTCAGCCGCTCGTCGCCCTCCCACTTGGCGACGCGATGCTCGCCGGCCCGCACGCGGTCCACGGCCCCGTGCGCTCCGCTGGATTCTTCGCAGGGTTGATGGGCCACTTTGGGATTTCAGTGGCCTAGCACCGATGGGGTGGTGGGCGATGTACTGGGCCGTCCTGCTGATCGGCTTCGGGACAGCGGCCCTGAGCTTTTATTTCGCGGTTCGCTTGCTCAAGCTTGCGGTCGTGTTCGGGGGCGTGGCCTGGATCGGCATTCGGAAGATCCGCGCGAGACGGCAACGTCAACGGGCGTTCTTTAACAAGCGGAACGGTGGTGGTTCTCGACAACTGGCGACACGAACTGATTGCAGATCCAGGTCGGCGGGCTGGAGGAGGCTAGATTGCCTTGACAGCTATGCTCATTGATGTACGTAATATCGCAGCTTGCGCCGCTGGTCTGGTACGTCGCCGGCCGGGCCCGCTCACCGCAAATCCTTGCCGTGTGCACCAAGCTGGGAAAGAAGGTTCTCGATGACCCGTATTCCAAGGAGGACGAGAATGATTCACGCAAGCGTACATAGAGTCCGAATTGCCGTAGGGACGTTAGGGAAGAGAGCGGGCCTTATACTGGCGGTTCTGCTGCTCGGGACTCACGTCGCTCTCGCCGCTGTCGGTGGCGTTCCCGGCTCACCAGGTCGCATTCCCGGCCCACCACCGCCACCCTGCATTTCCACCGCCCCGATCTTTGCCCCTAATCATTCCATCTGCTGGGTCCGCAACGTTGGCGTCGCCGCCCACTTCGTGCGGATTGACATCAGACAGGCCGGCAATTTGACACTGGACACCCTTCTAGAGGTGATAGCTCCCGGAAAATTCGACGGCCTCCGCGTAGACGTTTCGAACGCTGTCAGCTGCGTCGTGACGACCGACGAAGGAACGACGAATGCTCTTGAAGACCTGGCGGTCGACTTACAGGTATTCACCACATCGACGGGTCACGCGGGCGAAACGGAGGGCAGGATGTTCCAACAATGTGCACCTGCGACGCCTCTGCCCTGATTCGCAAAAGCGAGCAGCATCATAGCGCTGGTCCCGTTCGCCGCCGAGGTTCCCCGCGGATAGCGCCCTGACCGTTCTGTTGCTCTAGACGGAAATCGGAGGGCTTCGTTACGATGTGGCGGCCGTATTCCTCAAGGGGAGCGGGAAACACCCTGCCTACTCGCTCGTCGCCCGAGTCGCACGGTGAATCGTCGCGCGAGTCCTCCAGGCAGCGAGCCTCACCCTCCAGCCCTCCATGGCGCGTCAGGACGTCTCACCATCGCCTGAGACAATGGATGTGGAACACGGCGCCGCCACGCGTCACCACGACCACCGCGATCCGCTCACCACACCAGGCGCGCCGAGGGAAAGGCATCGATATTCGCGATGCAGACAAGACAGGCGCCTGTCTCATGCTGAGTCGTGGACACTCAGTCGTTGTGGGCCGTGTGGCAGCCGTCGCCTTCGAGAATGTAGGACGCCGGGAACCCGTTGGTGGACTCGTTGTAGGTAATGGTGGATGGGCACACTATCCGGTAATCCTCGCCATTGTCCGAGGCAACATTGTGGGTGATGAGAGCCGTTGCTTCAGCAAAAATACCTTCATTGCTGTTGTTGGTGACCGTATTGGACGAGACAGTGCCGTTGCCGAAATACGAAATACCGCTAGAATTTCCATCAACGATGTTCATCGTCACGATACTACCGTTGGCCGCGACGTTGATGCCTTGTCCAGTGCCGTGCACTTGACACTGTTGCACCTGTGCTCGCGAGCCTGTGACGCGGATGCCGGTGGAGGCGGATGACGCGTCGCATTCCTTGATCAATGCCTGATCACCCCTGACATCAATGCCGACGCCGATGTTGACGCCGTCGACGTTCGCGCCGGCCACCGTGACGCCGAGGACGCTGACTCGGTTGGCGAGTAGTACGATGGCGCCGACGGAGAAGCCACTAACCGTGCCGTTCTTGATGACGGCAAGATCCGCAGAGCCAAAGCCCAAAACCCCAGAAAGAGACATCATACCTGCGGATACGGTGTGGCCCTGCAGATCGAGCATGATTCGGCTCGCCGCGATGAGGAAGCAGGTTCCTCCAACCGGCGCGGTGACGTCCTGAGTGAGCTTGTAGACGGTGTTCGGGATGCTCAGCGTCTGGCAGGAGTCGATGAAGATCACACTGCCGGCGTCGGCCCGGCCTCCGAAGCCAAGCGCTACCAGGAGCGTGATCGTGACGATGGCGGTTCGTCTGGAGTGGACGTTCAGCATAGGCCGGTCCTCCTGTCGGATCGAGGATGGACAAGGTGAGCCACCATACGAATCGCCACCATTCTTGTCAACTGGACGGGCGGCCGATATTCCTTTCAGGTGCGTCCCGTCCTATCGTGGGGCGCATTGAGTCCGGTGCTAGGCTGACCGTCGGAGCCGCGCCGTGCGATTCATCCGGCCCATGCGCGGTGACCGTGTCTCCGACTGGCGGCCTTACTGATCCCCGCTATGTTGCCGAGCCGAAACTCGACGGCCGGCATGCGCAGATCGATGTCGCAAATCATCGGCCCGTCCACGTGTTCAGCCGATCGGCACAGGTGACTCAGGCAGCCTGGGATGGCGTTACTAATGGAGGTGCGCCGGCCGGTCGCATCCAGGGTGCTCGATGGCGAAGCGGCCGCAGGAGATGGCCATGCCCTGCAGCCGTGCGATGGAAGGCCAGACGACGACAGAGTCTGATGCGCGTTGAGCTACTGCCCGAGTACCTCTTCGAGCATCGCCGCGAGCCGATACCCGCTCAACGTCGCTCGCCTCATCGCGATCACCGAGCCCTTGCCGCGATAGTTGTCAGTCGGCGCCTGGTTGCGCTTTAGCGACACCGGGTACAAGTGGGCCTGTGTCTGCTCCGAGGACTCCCGCGCCCAATCTTCGAACGTTCCCGGCTTCAGCTCCCCCTGGAGGCTCGCCTTCGGATGCGCGGCCTCGATCACGGCGGCCGCCCGGAGCAGATACGTCCGCGTCGTCTCGTGGCTCTGCCGCGGGACCGCCTTGTCGATCATGGTGTCGCCTTCGTTCCGGTCGGCCACTTGAATCCGTCCACGGCGACGTGGGTGATGCGGATCTGAGCCGGGCGCCGGAACTGGTCGGAGTTCGCGCGCAGATAGTCCTCCACCATCTCCGGCAGCGGTTGCCGCGTCAGCACGACAGCTCGGATCAGGCGCCGCGCGCCATCGGCGAGGATCCGGCGCACGACGAGATCGCTGTCGTGGAGGCCGAGCTTGACGGCCTGGGCCGCCAGCTCGGAATCCGGCCGATGCCGATCCGGGGTCGCGTCCACGAACGTCGCGATCTGCGCCAGCCGCCGCTGCGCCGCCGGCTCCTCGTGCATCTTGAGCCGGACGGCGTACCGGTAGAGGACCTCCTGGTCGATGAGCGAGTCCACGAGCGCCGCCCACTCCTCGCGCTCCGGCGGCCGCCCGTAGTCCTGCGCGAACGTGCGCCGCGCGATGTCGAGCCGGGAGGCGGGAATCACGATCCGGGGCCGCTCCGGGGCGGCGAGCCCGCCCCAGAACAGCCCACCGACGAACAGCGCCGCCCCGATCAGCGCCATGTGCAGCGCCGGGGCGCGCAGGAACTTCACTGCGGCGGGCTATACCAGATCGGCGACGTCCAGGCGCGCTCCTGGATCACCGGCTGCACGAACGGGAACGTCGTCTCGTTGCTGCAGCAGGACGCCCCGCGCTGGGCGTTCGCGACCTGGTCCGGATCGCTGGAATTGGCCATCGCGGTCAGGTCCTTCTGGCACCGGTTGAGGTTCAGCGGATCGACCCCGATGCGCTCCCGGCACCAGTGGGTGCTGTAGCGGCACACCGGCTTCTCGAGCACGCGAACGTAATAGAACGCCGGCTCCTCCGCCCGGAAGTCCTTGTCCTCCCATACGGCGCAGAGCCGCTCGGCCCCGGGCTTCGACTGACACGTCTTCTTGTCGATGCCGGTCTCCGGCTTGCTCGGATTGCCCTTCTCGCCCGCGACGCGGAACACCTTCTCCTGCTTTTGCCCGTTCCCATCCACCCAGCCCTTCACGATCTGAACCTGCTCCAGGTCGGTCCCGATGAAGTCGTCCTTCCAGGCGGCCACGATGAAGCGCGGGGCTTTGCGGCCGGCCCGTGGCGGCAGGTCGCCGCCCATGGGCACGCCCGTCGCGTACCCGATCGGCACGAAGTTCGTCTGGCAGAGGTTCGAGGGGAAGTCCCATCCGCCGAAGAAGCGCACGATTGGCCGCGTGCCGCTGGTGCCGTACGTCTCCTTGCGCTTGAGCCCCTCGAAGATGGAATCGCGCGAGTTCTCCTCCGCCCACACGACCGAGTGTCCGCCCGAGCTGTTCTGGATGGTCGACGGCCGCTCCATCGGCCAGGCGTCGTCGAGCCCCAGGTGCCCGGGCCAGTCCGCCGTCTCCGGGTGCCAGCCCATGACCCCGGTGTGCGAGTCGGACGAGGCCACCACGCCCATCTTGAACGGGTTGACGCCGTCCCACTGCTGCTGCGCCTGGAGCAGGCCGTCCTTCCAGACGTTGCGGACGTAGGCACGCTCGTTGAAGCCGTCGGGCGGGATGAGCGAACCCTCCTGCCCGGAGACGACGCCCGAGGCGGAGGTCAGGCTGTCGGTGTCCAGGATCTCGAAGCTGCAGAACTCGTCGCGGGTCTCCGTGCCGGACTTGAAGCGCGGGTCGAACCGGCACTCGCTGCTGCCCTTGTCCTGGTAGATCTCGACGAGCGGCTCGAACTGCTGGTGCCGGCGCGCGTCCTCCTTGTTGAACGGATTGACGAACATCGGCGGGATCAGCCCGACGCCGCCGCCCAGGTTGCTGTTGTGCGGAATCGTCACGAAGTCGCAGCGGAGCGCGACGCCGTCGGTGATGTTGCCGCCGAGCGTGCACTCGCGCTCCAGGCGGTTCCAGAGGCGCTCGGGCAGCGGGTGGCTCACGAAGATGCCCGGGGGCACCGGGAACACGTCGGGATCGTTGGGGACCCTGTCCGGCAGATAGCTCGGCGGAACCCCGACGCCGTCCGGGCCGCCCGTCGTCGGCGAGTCGTTCGTCTGGATGGCCATGTCGATCGCCGTGATCGGCCGCCTGACCACGCGGTCGTTCCGGAAGATCACGTTGCGGTGCCAGTTGGTGCCCGAGGGGGTGGAGGTGTTCTCGTAGGCGATGAACGTGGTGAACGAGCAGCTGCGCGTGCGGTCGTATTCGTCCTCCGCCGCCCGCTGCATCTCCTGCCACACCGCCAGCTCGGACGCCGAGCACTCGCTCGGGTTGTTCGTGCAGAGGGGCATCCGGGTGTTCTTCGTGGACGGTCCCAGGTTCATCGCCGTGATCTGCGTGAAGGCGCTCGACGCGAACGTGCGGTCCTGGGAGTTGCTGCCGGTGGTGCCCGGCTGGTAGTAGAAGCCGTTTAGCATCCGGCATTCCATCGACGTCCGGCCCGGCGCGTCCAAGCCGAGGAAGTTCTTGCAGATGCCGATCTCGCCGAAGTGCTCGGAGTGATCGGTCACGGCACCCCAGTCGGTCGGACGGTCGATCATCGGGTTGCGCAGCGGATCCGGTCCCTGGAACCCGAGCGGATCGGGCAGCTGCATGCGCTGCAACCCCTTGGCGAACCGGTAGGCGCCGCGCGGGTTGTTGCCCGACGCGTACGCCACGAACCGGATGCTCGCGTCGAACGAGAGCCCCGTGTGCAGGTGCGTCGTCCCGAAGAACGGCTGCTTGTTCGGATCGTAGTTGTCGCAGCGCTCGCGGACCTCCGTCACCTCGAACGGCACGTCCGGCGTGGCCGCCGCGACGGCGACGCCGGGCTGGGCAGCCTTCTGCGGCGCCGGGGGTGGCGGCGGCGCGTCGCCGCCCTTGAACGTGGGGACGGCGTAAACGAGGGCGATGGCACTGGTCACGACGAGGATGGGCGTGAGCCTCATGTCGCTGACCTCCGGGAGCGGATTCGGTTTCCGGCCGTCGATACTCGGGCGGCCCCCGATGGCGGGGCACCGACCTCGAGGCCATCCGCCGCAACGGACGGCGCCTGGTCCCACGCGCGAGCGCAAACACATTAGTGAACAACTCCCGATCGTGTCAAGGAGGCGAGTCAGGGACTGGCCCGGGGGACGCGGTGGTCCGACCGTCCACCGGGCACTCGAACGTTCGCGCGCCAGCGAATCCGCAGCTGGCAGCCCTGGACGCAGCGGTCCGACCGTCCACCGCGACATCGAACGCGCCCGGCCGGACGAGGCTCTTCCGGCGATCGGGCGGGGATCCCGGCGGCGGGCGTCGTCGCCGGTCGGTGTCGTTCAGCGCTCGCCCACGCAGCCGCGGCGCACGCCCTCACGGGGCCTGGGTGCTGCAGCGCAGGTCGCGGGGGACGCAGCCACCAGTTGGCAGCCGTGAGATCATGCCGAGCGTGCGCCAAGAGAGTGTCGAAAAAGGGTGGCGCAGCGGCCGAGCCCGCGTTGGCCGCGCGGGACGGCTGGTTGCTTCGCGCGATCCATCCAGCGCTGCCGTGGCTCGGACTCGTCCGCGACGGGACGTCGGAGATCCTCCTCGAAGGGCGTGGCTTCACAGCGAGGAGGCCATTGCGCCTGCCCGCGAGCGCAGGTCGCGGCGACCTGACCGCGATCGAGTCCCTGGCTCGACGGCGATGGGGCGGTCGTCACTGGGCGTGGCGTGCCCGGGGGCGAGATCGCGGCTGGCGTTGCTTCTCCGCGCCATACTGCTGGCCATTCTCTCGTGGGCGGCAACGGCGGAGGCGCACGTCGAAGGCGGCGAGGCCGGCGGGTTCCTCGCCGGCCTGGCGCATCCGGTGTCCGGGCTCGACCACGTCCTGGCGATGGTCGCCGTCGGCCTCTGGGGCGCGCAGCTGGGCGTGCCCGCCCTGTGGGTGCTCCCCGTGACGTTTCCGATGGTGATGGCCCTCGGCGGAATGGCCGGCTTGCTCGGCCTGCCGCTGCCCGGAGTCGAGATCGGCGTCGCGGCATCGGGTGTCCTGCTGGGCCTGGCGGTGATGTCCGAGCTCCGCCCGCCGCTCGGCGCCGCCATCGCGCTGGTGGCAGCGTTCGGCGTGTTCCACGGTCACGCGCACGGCACCGAGCTGCCGTCCGGAGAGAGCGCACTCTTCTATAGCATCGGCTTCGTGGCGGCGACGGGCTGCCTGCACGGCGTCGGCATCGCCATCGGCCTCATCCACGCGCGCCCGTGGGGCAGGAAGGTGCTGCGGGCAGCGGGAGCGGTCGTCGCCATCGGCGGCCTGTTCTTCCTGTGGAGAGCGGTCGCGTGATCGGTGGTGGTCGCGGACGGAGTTTTCGACCTCACGGCGGCGGCCGTCTCCATCGTCGCGCGAGGACGCGACGCGTGGCTGCGATGGTCATCTTCGCGCTCGCTACGGTCGCCATCGCGCTCGTGGCTTGGCCGCCCGGCGCCGAGGCGCACCTCGTCACCACCGGCCTCGGACCGGTGTACGACGGTCTCCTCCACTTCGCGGTCGCCCCGGAGGACCTGATCCCGGTGCTGGCGCTGGCGCTGCTGGCCGGGCTGCGCGGCCCCGCCCACGGCCGGTGGGCGCTGCTGGTGCTGCCGGCGGCGTGGCTGGTCGGCGGCTGGTTCGGGTTGGCGGCGCACAGCGGCGGAGGCCCAGTCCTTCCGGCGATCTCGCTGATCGTGCTCGGCGTGCTCGTCGCGGCGGACGCGCCTCTGCCCGTCGTCGCGACGATGGGGCTGGCCCTGGCGCTCGGCCTCTGGCGCGGCTACGTGAATGGCACGGCCATGGCCGTGCCCGGGCCGGGGGGCGTCGGCCTCGTGGGCGTCGCCGTCGGTGTCTTCGCGCTCGTGGCGATCATCGCCTCGCTGGTCGTCTCGCTAAAGGCCGCGTGGACCCGCATCGTCGTGCGGGTGGCCGGGAGCTGGATCACGGCGATCGGCCTGCTGCTGCTGGGCTGGGGGCTGCGTTCGAAAAGTTGATCACGCTTCCGGGCGACCAGAAGATCGTGACGTGTACACCTAGCGGTGGGCCAGTCGTCAACACCGGGTGATCGCCACCCTCTGAACGGTGTGCGCGCGGATGTCACCTCATCGCGCCCGCAGCGCTGGCTAGTCCCGGGTACCTGGCTGTCAGTAGATACATAGGGTACTCTCGGCCGCGTGATCGACCCTGATGGCGACCCTGGAGCCCTCCCGCCGGGACTGCACGACCAACTTCTTTCCGAGAACATCGAGCGGGCCGTCCGACTGCTTGGCGATCCCAGGCTCGTGGAACTGGCGCCGATCGAGCCTGGCGACGCGCACGCCGCCGCGGCACAGTACGTCGAACACTTGGTTGCCGCGGCGCTGTCGCATCACCGCGGTGAGGATGGCTCGGAGCGCCAGTGGCATCTAGTCAACCAAGTTCTCGTCGCCCTGACGGCTGAGCTTGGCCCGCACTGGGCGAGCCGTGCCCGCCTCGCCCGTCCGCTCCAGAGGCTGCTCGCAATTCATCCCGCTCCTTTCAGCGCCACCCCATCGGCCCGCCCGGACACCCCGTTGGCGCGTTCAGCCTTGCTCACCGGTTCGAGGCTTGACCCGAGCCTGGCGTCCCAGCTCCAGAAGGAGATTGCGAGCGCAGAGCGCGTCGACGTCCTGTGCTCCTTCATCAAGTGGAGTGGCCTTCGCCTCATACTTCCGGACCTGGAAAAGCTCACGGCGTTGCCACACCCGGACGGGCCGAGACTTCGGATTCTGACGACGAGCTACATGGGAGTGACGGATCCTCGTGCGGTCGAGACGCTCGGAACGCTTCCTCACACGGAAGTGCGGGTGTCCTACGACACGTCGCGCACCCG
>Ga0126379_10001587_pt1 | contig 13963 bp, 11 predicted proteins | sample PanSoiMetPlot_24_FD_92640 | JGI IMG/M metagenome (GOLD analysis project Ga0126379, IMG submission 92640) | Tropical forest soil microbial communities from Panama - MetaG Plot_24 | ecosystem: Environmental > Terrestrial > Soil > Tropical forest > Bulk soil | place: Panama | collected 2016-02-17 | reverse complement strand
CTCGTTCGGTGTGCGCCAGCCGAGTGCCTGATGCGGACGTCGCAGATTATACCGTGGAGGATCAAACCAAAACCGAAGACGAGATCAAGAAGGCGGAGCAATACCAGGCTCTCAAACAGGTCTTCTTGCGTCTGCTAGACGATCCGAGAGTAGAGCAGAAGATCGTCTCTTTGGTAAGCCGCCAACTTCGACAAATCCGGGCCGGATAGGCGGCCGCTACCGAAGTCAATGCAGGCCATCGAGTGTCAGGCGAAACGCGCATTCGGAATCCCGATCATCGTCACTACCGCCTGAATGATCGATCTCGAGGCGATTCGGACTGAGCTGACTATTCCGCTGCAAAACCTCGAGCTGATGTTGCACCTTGGCACGCACTTTTGTTTTCTGCGCCCAGAGTTCTCGATTGAGTCGGAGTTCTCGGAGGGACGGCAGCTGTTCATAGCTTTTTGGTGACACGCAAATCGGAGCAACGCTCATGGCAGGGACGCACAATAGATTTCTTGGGGATCGGGCACTGTCACCGGAAACCCTAATGATGGGCTATGGCTATGACCCGTTTCTGTCCGAGAGCTCGCTCAAGCCGCCCGTCTTCCACACCTCGACTTTCGTGTTTCGATCGGCTCAGGACGGGAAGGAGTTCTTCGAGCTGGCCTACGGCTTGCGGCAAAAGCGCCCGAATGAAGAGCCCGGATTGATCTATAGCCGGATCAACAATCCCGACCTCGAAATGCTCGAGGATCGATTAGCCATCTGGGATCAGGCCGAAGCCAGTCTCGTCTTCGCCTCGGGCATGGCTGCGATCTCGACCGCACTCTGGGCCTATGCGCGCCCAGGCACGGTGATCGTCCATTCGGGTCCCGTTTATGGCGGCACCGATTTCCTACTGAAGAAGATCCTGCCGCAATTCGGTGTGACCTCGATCGGCTTTCTTAGCGAGAGCGGCAACCGGGCGATGGAAGAAGCCGTCGAGACGGCGCGCGGCAAAGGGCCGATTGCGGCCCTTTATATCGAAACACCAGCAAACCCCACAAACGGAATGGTGGATCTCGAGCGTGCCCGGAAGATCGTCTCCGGCCTCCACGGTCCGGACGGCAAGCGGCCGGTTATCATCGTTGACAATACGCTATTGGGACCGCTCTATCAGACCCCGCTGGCACATGGCGCCGACCTGGTCGTCACGTCGCTTACTAAATATGTCGGAGGCCATTCCGACTTGATTGCCGGCGGATGTTCGGGAGCGGCCGCTATACTGCAACCGATCCGTGGCATGCGCACGATCCTGGGCACGATGTGCGATCCGCATACCGGTTGGTTGCTGATGCGTTCGCTCGAGACCCTGAAGCTCAGAATGATGGCGGCGGCGGAAGGCGCGCGCAAAATTGCAGCGTTCCTCAATACTCATCCGAAGGTCGCGTCGGTCTGGTATTTGGGATTCTTGCCGGAGGGCCATCCCGATCGTCCAGTCTTCGAGCGCCAATGCAAGAGTCCAGGTTCAACTTTCAGCTTCGAAGTGAGGGGAGGCGAGACCGACGCCTTCGCCGTCCTGGATCGGTTTAAGGTGATCAAGCTCGCAGTGAGCCTGGGTGGGACGGAGACTCTTGCTTCGCATCCTGCGGCGATGACCCATTCGGACATCCCGGAAAAAGAGCGGCTGCGGCTGGGTATCACGCCAACGCTTATTCGCATTTCGGTCGGCATTGAGGATCCCGACGACCTGATCGCGGATCTGAGCCAAGCTTTGGGCTGAGGTCTCATCGCACTCGCAACCTTCGCGCTGCAAGCGTCGAGCAAGGCGATCGCCTCTGTGGAGACGGTGGCGAGACGGGACGTGCTGGTGACCGCAAACTGGCGCGGTTGCGACAGTTTCCGCTGACTTTTCGGCGCGGTCGTGCGGTTAGCCTTGCCGGACACGTCCGAACGGGCGATCTTGCCTAAACGCGCCTCGTAATCCTCGCGCACTATCGGATGAAATTGCCGCGCGCTATTCTTTTCGATCTCGACGACACGATCCTCATCGCATTTGGGCAGTCGCAGTCACAATCGCAGCGCACCATCGCCGCATTCGCCGACCAGCTCGGGCCGATCGAGGCGACCACAATTGCGGCAGCGATTCAAGCGGCCTCGACCGAATTATGGGCCGATCCAACACGGCACCAATACTGGCGCCACCGCATCGTCGAAGCGCGGCGCCGCATCGTCTCGATCGCCCTGGCCGCGCTCGCGGCGGCCGGCCATCCGGTGCCTCCCGAAGTGATCGGCCATGCGTTGGCAGACGCCTATAATGCTCTGCACGACGAGGAATTATCGATGTTGCCGGATGCGCACGAAACCCTCGACCGGCTCAAGGAGTTGAAGCCTGGCGGGAGAATGCGACCAAGCACGATGGCAGCTGGTGGATGGACTGGTTCAACTGGCTATCGGAAGCGGTCTGGTAAATTGGCCGCGCCCGACAATGGGCAGCGTGGCGCATCCTCCGCTCGAGGACGCGCCGGGCAGTTACGTGCTTGAACGGTGAACTGGGGCCGGTCAGCTGGGAACGCAGAGTTCCGCCAGCGCGAACTGTCGAACTGTCGGGCGTCGTTAAAATAGAAAGCAGCCTGGCTTGCGCTCGACAGATCCCGGATATGGTTATGCCGCGAGCTTACGCAGCCGAACCAGATTGTAAGCGATGGCTCTCAGCGTGAACCTCCAGCCGACGGGGGCGAGACCACAGTGATGAGTCTTGTTCTTTCTGCTAAAGAGGCTGACCGGAAATGAATTGAGTGATTTCAGCATGTTGTGGAACACTGATTGTGTCGAGCAAGCAGTGGGGGGTCTCCTTCGTGAAAGCCGCTCCAGTGGAAAAAGACGATACAACGGCCGCATGCGAGTTCGCGCGTGGCATTGACGGCGCCGAAGCGATCCCACTGGCCCGATTGGGACAACGTTCTCCGAGACACGAGCCTCCTATCGCCCGAAATTCACCCTAATTGAACGCGTCGCAGCGGAGTTCGGCGTTGCTATGCTCCTTCCGCGGCAATCATGTCGTAAGCCGACAAGGTCAGGAATTCCGGGAAGCTTTGGGCTCCGATAAGATCACGGAATAGCCGGGCTGCTTCAACATGGCGGCCGGCTGCCGCGCTGGCGCGTAGCCTTGTGAGCTCCTCCTCGAGCAGCGTGTGGCATAGTGCGGCGTCGATGATGCGGCCGTCTTCGAGCTTGGCGCGATGGCGGATCCATTGCCAGATCTGGGCGCGGCCGATCTCCGCGGTAGCGGCGTCCTCCATTAGATGGTGGAGCGGGACGCAGCCGATGCCGCGCAACCAAGCTTCGAGATAGCCGATCCCGACATTAAGGTTTTGCTGGAGCCCGGCCTCGGTGATCATGCCTTTCGGGACCATAAGAAGATCCGCTGCGGTGATGTCGACGTCCTGGCGTTTGCGGGCGATCTGGTTCGGCTGCGGCACCTCGCGGTCGAAGATCTCTTTCGCGATCGCGACGAGCCCCGGATGCGCCACCCAGGTTCCGTCATGCCCGTCGCCGGCCTCGCGCTCTTTGTCGGCGCGCACCTTCTCCATTGCCGCCTCGTTGGCGCCTGGGTCGTCGCGGATCGGAATCTGCGCCGCCATGCCTCCCATCGCGTGGATCCCGCGGCGGTGGCAGGTCTTGATCAGCAGCAGGCTGTAGCTGCGCAGGAAATGCGTGGTCATCGTGACCTGCCCGCGATCGGGCAGCACGCAATTCGGATCCTCGGCGAATTTCTTGATGAAGCTGAAGATGTAATCCCAGCGGCCGCAATTGAGCCCGGCCGAGTGGTCGCGCAGCTCGTAGAGGATCTCGTCCATCTCGAACGCGGCAAGGATCGTCTCGATCAGCACGGTCGCGCGAATTGTTGATTTTGGCAACCCGAGCCTTGTCTGCGCATGTAGAAACACGCTGTTCCACAGCCGCGCTTCGAAGTGGCTCTCGAGTTTCGGCAGGTAGAAGTAGGGCCCGGTGCCGCGCGCCAGCAGCTCCTTGGCGTTGTGAAAGAAGAACAGCGCAAAATCGAAGAGCGCCCCCGACATCGGCCCGCCATCGACGAGCACGTGGGCCTCCGGCAGACGCCAGCCGCGCGGCCGCACAAATAATACCGCCGTCTTGCTATTCAACGAATAATGCCGCCCCGTCTGCGCATCTTCGAAGGTGATCGTACGGCGTACCGCATCGATCAAATTGATCTGTCCTTCGATCAGGTTCTGCCAGGTCGGCGTGTTGGCATCCTCGAAATCGGCCATGAAGACATTGGCGCCGCTGTTCAGCGCATTGATCACCATCTTGCGGTCGGTTGGGCCGGTGATCTCGACGCGGCGGTCTTGAAGGTCCGGCGGGATCGGCGCTACCTGCCATTCGCCGTTGCGGATCGCCTCGGTCTCGGGCAGGAAATCGGGCTTCCAACCGGCGTCGAGCTGGCGCTGGATTGCGGCGCGCCGGGCGAGAAAACGCCGCCGCTCCGCACCGAATTCACGCTCGAGCTCGACGGCAAAGTCGATCGCCTCCGGTGTCAGCACCTTTTCGTAGCCGGGCCTCATCGCTCCGCGAATGACGACGCCCTTGCGCTCGAGAGAACGGGCGTTCCAATTTGCCGCGTTCATTGTGCCGCCCAATCGTGCACGGCCCAGTCGTGGTTGTGCACCAAACCCTCGTCGTGGCCGTATTGCGGGGCGTCTGCCGGTCGTTCCTCATGAAATTGCGCCGCCTCGGTGCTGCCGGCCAGCGCCGTCGTCGATGAATGTCCGCCCGAAATTACCGTGGACAGCGCATCGAAGTAGCCGACGCCGACCTCGCGCTGATGCCGGATCGCCGTGTAGCCCTCACCCTCGGCCGTGAACTCGGCCTGCTGGAGCTCGCTGTAAGCGGTCATACCGTGTTCGCGGTAGTTTCGCGCCAGCTCGAACATCGCGAGGTTGAGGCTGTGAAAGCCGGCTAAAGTGACGAACTGGAAACGGTAGCCCATTTGCGCGATGTCGCGCTGGAAGCTCGCGAGCCGGTCGGGTGGCAATTTTTTGCGCCAGTTGAAGCTTGGCGAGCAATTGTACGCCAGCATTTTGCCCGGGAACTCGCGATGGATTGCCTGGGCAAAGCGTTCCGCCTCGTCGAGGTCGGGCTCGCTCGTCTCCCACCATAGGAGATCGGCATAGGGGGCATAGGCGAGGCTGCGGGCAATCGCGTATTCGACGCCGACCCCCGGGCGGATGCGGAAAAACCCTTCCGCTGTGCGCTCGCCGCTGATGAACGGTCGGTCGCGCTCGTCGATGTCGCCGGTCAGCAATTGCGCCGATTGTGCGTCTGTGCGGCACAGCAGCACGGTCGGCACGCCCTCGACATCGGCCGCGAGGCGGGCGGCGTTGAGTGTGCGGATGTGCTGGCTGATCGGCACCAGCACTTTGCCGCCCAGATGGCCGCATTTCTTTTCGGATGCGAGCTGGTCCTCGAAATGTACCCCGGCTGCGCCCGCTTCGATCATCGCCTTCATCAATTCGAAGGCATTGAGCGCGCCGCCGAACCCGGCCTCGGCATCGGCAATGATCGGTGCCATCCAGTAAGTGTCGTCACCGCTGTCTTCCGCGTGAGCAATCTGGTCGGCGCGCCGCAACGCATTGTTAATGCGCCTGACCACATTGGGCACGGAATCTACCGGATAGAGCGACTGGTCCGGATACATCTGCCCGGCCGTATTGGCGTCGGCGGCGACCTGCCAGCCGGACAAATAGATTGCCTTCAGACCGGCCTTGACCTGTTGCACAGCTTGGTTGCCGGTGAGGGCGCCGAGCGTGGGCAGGAACGGCTCGGTGCGCAACAGGTGGCGCAATCGCGCCGCGCCCATTTCCGCCAATGTATGACGAATGCGGAATGAGCCGGCCAGCCGTTCGACAGCCGCCGGGCTGTAATCTCGGCGAACATCTGAAATAGGCTCGGGTTGCATCATCTTGCTCCTCGATTCATACCGCCTATTTCGATAGCGGCATTGAGCTGGAGCGGCGAGCCCCAATGTGGCATTGCCAGTCGAATTCTGTTGGTGTCTTCACACACTGTCGCCAATTTTTGTAAAGGCTGTAAAATGCGCCCTCTATCACCTGCAGCACCAGGATCGCCGCCGATTAAGCGTTGGCCATCGCGGCGATCGCGAGAGTGATGGGCGGTTGGCGTGGTTAACCGAGCGGGTTTGGTTGCAACGCTTTGTTGCTTGAATGCTCGAGAGCGCGTGGGGCGAAACCGTTACGCTGCAGGTCGGAAATGAGACATAGCCAGGCGCCGATGAAATGCTATTGTATGCTGGCGCTTTGCCTGATCTCTATGCAATCAACATTGTTCGCATCGGTAGTGCGACCGAGAGCGTACATGGCGGCGGCGTGGTCTTTCGCGAGGCATGCGGCAACAAACGCTTTATCCGCTGCGTCCTGCCTCCAGGTATACCAGGCGGCGATAACGACAACGCCGAGCACACCACCGGCAGCGACTTTCAAGATCAGCTGCACCTTAAAGGTTCTCCTTGGCGAGCAGGTGGTCGCGGCCACGTGTGCACAACGTCGCTTATCCCGGTATTGGTACAGGTTTCGTTAATTTCGCGACGTGGCGCACCTGGAGCGGGCGGATACGTCGATGCGCGAGGGCTCCGGGTGTTTTGCCGCGGAGCCATCGGCGCTTTCGGCGATTTGATATTTTGTCTCAGCCGATATCGCGGCAGGCGAGAGAGCAGTGTCCTGCCGCGGTCGCGTGGCGTTTTCGACAAGCTCGGCGGGCGAGAGGCTTGGCGGCGCCGCAATCTGCCTGCCGTGCCGCCAAGCCCGTTTCTCGCATGGCATTCGCCGCGGTGCTTTACCGTCGGCGAGAAGACGACATAGCCGAAGGCGCGCTCCAAGCCTCGTCACATCAAAGGAGTAGATCGGGCATCTCGCGGCTCATGATCCGGTAAGCCTTGAGCAGATCGGGCTTCGACAGCGGGAAGGGATTCTCGGGCATCCTGGTCTCCTCCTAATCTGTCATGTCGTTGCTTCGACGAGGTGGGATTGCTCCCTGCGCAGCAGTCCGTGATGAGCGGCAAACTGCATGACGCCAGCGACATCGACGGTGCGAAAGGCATTCTCGACGAGCTTGATCGACACCAGGTCATGCCTGGAAAAGAAGATCTCGCGCTCCCCATCGAGAGCAATCGAACCCTCCTCGAGGCGCGGCTCAAAGGGGGTGTCGGCGGGCATACGCTGCCATTCGTCGATGCCGATTAAATCGATGAGGCCCGGGGCGATCGGGGCCCTCACGACGAGTTTGGCTTCGGCGGCAGGAGCGAGGCGCATCATCAGTCCGCCCACCTCCCGGCGGCTCACGGGCGCGATCAGGCCCGCAATGCCGGCCATGCCGATCACCTGCGGATCGGCGAATGTAACGTAGAGTTCGCGGAAGGTATGCGTCCGCCAGAGGGCGCGCGCGCCGACGTAGCGATCAGTGACGAGGGCGACATCGACCAGTGCGTGCTCCGGCGGCAGTCCGTTGACGACGACGTCGAGACGTTTGTTGGCGGAGAAGGCGACGCGTTCGGGAATGCCGGCCACGACTGTCAGGCCCGCTGCAAGGCCGGTGATCGTCGGCTCGCGATAATCCGGGAACGCGTTGTTGGTTCCGGTCGATATGCCGGCGATCGGCACTCTGCCGCACTCGGAGGCCACCGCACGATGCGTTCCGTCGCCGCCGAGGACGACGATGCAGGCAACCTCGGCGCTGCGCATCAGGCGCGCGGCGAGCTTGGTATCCTCGACGGTTCCAGTAACCGGCATGTCGAGAAAGGTGATGCGGGGGTATCGCTTTTCGCCCTGGTTACGCGAGCGCTCGACGCCGCGCACGACGTGGCCGCGTATCCCGCCCGTCTCGGGCATCATCAGCACTTGCTCGATGCCGCACGAGGCGAGCGCCGCGAGTACGCGTAGTACAATGTTCGCACGATCGGCGATTTGCAGCCCGGTCGCACTGGCGACTACTCTGCGGATATCCCGTGCCGACGCCGGATTGGCAAGTATACCGACCGTGGGCGCCACTGCTCCCTCCAATGAGAGGCTGGCTTAGTCGCTCCTAGAGAAATCGAGTAGAGATATCGAGCTTTAAGGGCTCTCACGGACCCCGATCGAGGTCTGCCTCCCCAATTCTCGTTACCCGCCTAACCATGCCTAACTGATCGCGTCCTCCCATTGACCTTTATCTCATGTTCGACCCAAGCTCCTGCTGGGTCAAGGTGTGCATCCCCGACTCTCCGCCGAGGCCAAGCTCGGATTCATGCGCCCTGATCTCGGAGGCAAAGAAAGGCGATCGAGAGCACTCGAACGTCTGAACCAACGTTGGCAATCGGAACGGTCAGGGCTCCCGTCCCAAAAATTTTACACCGCAAAATTGCGGCGCGGTTGCTCAGACTTTGCTCGCGATAAGTCGAGCGCCGGATGATCTTAGATTATTCAGATTTTGCAATGGGTTCCGCCTTCAGCGCGACCGATCAGCTACCGAAGCGTGGCGCGCTGCCGACCGCAAACTGGCGCGGCCTTGTGGCGACGCCGCTAAAAACGATGCCGCCGTGGAAGCCATGGTGGTGGAACCGCTCGCCGTGTTCATGAGCGTGAAATTCGTTGTGCGGAAATCCGTGAGCATGAAATTCGCTGTTGTGAAACCCGCCATGGGGAAGGCCAGGAGCCCCCGCGTGAAATCCGCCCGGCCTACCGTGGAACCCGCCGCCCGGAAATCCACCGCCACCGTGAAAGCCGGCGCCTTGAACTCCCTCGCCATCATGAACTCGGGCGCCGCCGTGCGATCCCGCCTGCGCAGGAGTGGACTGCAAGAGCGCGGCGGTGAGCAACAGTGCAGCTAACGATTGGCCGATCCTGGTCGCGGCCTCGGTTTCCGTGCGCATCGCCGCCTTCCCAGCAAGCTCCGACTTCTATGTGTTACCGTTAGTGAGGGGACCCAAGCAAAATTTGTTGAGCGAAGGTGAGCGGAAACGGCCCTCCAGAACTTCTCGCCGGGCCAGAACCCGGCACTTTGTGGATTTCGCAGCAACGGCGGCGCCGCTCTGCTGTGCCGGGCTGGCGCCGCCGTGCGGCACGCCGTTGGTGGGACGGGTCGAGGGCGGACCGAGACTTGCCCTCGAAAATCGACGGCCTTACGATCCGATCGCGCTGGCCCGCAGACCATTGAGTGCCACACTCGACCACGGGAATAGGGAGGGAAACAGAAACCGGCGTCGTGCCGCCGACGACTTCGCGACGATACGCGCCCGCATGGAGGAATTGCGCCGGGAACGAGAAGCGGCGCTCGCCACGCAAAGCGAGGCCGATCGGATCCACCAATGCGTTCCAGCCGGATCTCGCAGTGGGCGCAGCGAGAGATCGCCCAGGGGCAAGGACGGATCCGACAACAACCGTTGCCACAAAAAATCGCGGTCGGGCCCAATCTTTCTAGTCTAGTGCACTGCCCAGCGTCGTGGGTGGGCCGGGCCGAGAGTTATCAGTATTAGGGGTTGACGCGCCCATTATCGATGTTCGAGGGACTGTAAAAACCGCCGGGGGCCCTGGGTTCGGCCCGGCGCTGGCGTCCCCTGCACAGATCCCCGCATCCGGCCAGCAGTATCGCCAGACAAAGACGCGCCGATGCGATGCCTGTCGCGTTACTCGACCTGTTCGCCCAACGTTACCAGCCCCGCATCTTGGGGTCCAGGATATCCCGTAAAGCGTCGCCCAGCAGGTTGAAGGCCAACACCGTCAGGGAGATGGACAGGCCAGGAAACACCACCAGCCACCAGAGGGGCTTGTAGGTGTTGGCGACGACCCCTCCTAACATGTTGCCCCAGCTGGCCGTGGGTGGGGTAAATCCCAATGCCGAGAAAGCCCAACGTGGCTTCAATGACAATGGCCGTGCCCAGGTGAGCAGTCGCCAGGACCAGGAAGGCAGGAATGCACTGGGGCACGATGTGGCGGGCCATGATCCGCAGGTCGGAAGCCCCGACGGCCCGGGCCGCGTCTACATAGGTCAGCTCCTTGATCGCGAGCGTGACCGACCGGATGACTCTGACCCCAAAGGGCAGGCGGGTGACAGCGATGGCAATGATCACCGTCCAAATGCCCCCGCCCAGGGCGACCAGGAAGACCATCGCCAGCACCAGGGTCGGAAAGGACATGAGTACCTCCACCACCCGCTGGCTGAGGAGGTCCACTGTCCCCCCCAGATACGCGCTGGCGACTCCCCAGGCGGAGCCGACGACAGTCCCCAGGAGCACGGACAGCACGGCGACCGTCAGCGACACGCGCCCGCCGTAGATCAGCCGGCTGAGGACGTCTCGGCCCTCGTAGTCCGTGCCCAGCCAGTATGTCGCGGATGGCGCCTGCTGCAGCTCGGTAAAGTGCTGAAAGTTGGGGTCATAGGGGGCCACCAGGGGGGCCAGGATGGCCAGAAGCGCGATCATGCACAGCAGCAGGGCGGCCCCCACCCCGATGGGGTATCTGTGGGAGAAGGTCGCCAGCGCGTGGCCTACCCGTGGCAGGCCCAGTCGCCCTGCATCGGTTGCTGTCAGCAGCGGTGACTGACGGTCGGTCAAGTGTTGCACCACGGCACCCTCTTCCCTCTGGTTGCATACCCGGGCCATGCCGGCGTTTGTCGCGTCGGGAACTTGCGGGGCTGCCCCTTCCCCGTGGCTGACTCGCCGGGTCCCTGCGCCGCGTACGCGCCGGTGCCGGCAGGTAGGTCAGGCCATCCAGACACCAGAATTGCCTCAGGTATAACGGATGCGGGGGTCCACCCAGGTGTAAGCCAGGTCTATAAGCAAGTTGACCACCACGAACACCACACCATAGAGGAGCACCAGCGTCTGCACGACCAGGAGGTCGCGCTCCTGGAAGGCCTGGACCAGGGCGGTGCCGAGCCCGGATACGGCGAAGGCCTGCTCCACGGCCACCGACGCGCTCAGGAGGAAGCCGAAAAGGACTCCCGAGATGGTCAGGACCGGCAGGACGGCATTCCGCAGGGCGTGGTGGAGAACGACCATGGTTTCGCGCACCCCCTTGGCCCGGGCGGTGCGGATGTAGTCCTCCCGAATCACCTCCAGGAAGGTGGACCGGGTCAGCCGGGCGATGTAGGCCGAGGTTGCCAGCCCCAGCACGCCGCCAGGCCCCGCCACGATCTTCAGATTGGCGATCGGATCCTCCCAGGGGGAGATGATGCCCAGGGGAGGGCGGTAGTTAAAGGCCGTGAGGGTGCCGATCACCACCAGCATGGCCACCCAGAAGCCGGGGACCGCCAGGAAGAGGATGGTACAGAACCGGGCCAGGTAGTCACCCACAGTGTTTTGCCGCATGGCGCTGAGGATGCCAGCGGGCAGCCCGACCAGCCAGGAGACCAGCACTGCCAGCACCGCAATTTCGCCGGTGAGGATGCCCCGTTCCTGAATCATCTCGGCCACGCTGTCCCCTCGGGCCAGAGTATGCCCCAGATTGCCGGTGAGCAGGTCCTTGAGCCAGTACCCGTACTGCTGGTACAGGGGCCGGTCAAAGCCGAACTGGTGCCGGATGGTGGCCAGGTCTGCGTTGCTCAGGCTGCCGATCCCGCCTTCGCCGTACAGGATAGAAAGGGGGTCTCCAGGGAGAATCCGCAGGACCAAGAAGATGAGCATGGTGATACCCAGCAGCGTGGGTATGGCGTACAGTAGGCGCCGCAAGACGTACTGGTACATCGTTACCTGTCCAGCCAGCAGGTATCAAAGCGGTTATCATCGAACAGGGTCACCCGGTCTTTTCGGTCGCAGCCTTTCAGCTGCTTGGTGAAGCCGTCAATGATCACGGCATCGCCGAAGACCAGGGCGGGGACCCAGTCGTCCAGCATCTTGGTGCCCTGCTGGATTAGGTCGCTGAGCTGCTCTGGGTCAGCCTCCGCGCGTATCTTCTCCACTAGCGCGTCAAACTGCGGGTTGGAGGCCCCCCTGTTCCAGTTCCCGCTGCTGCCAGTGCCGTACCACTTCTTCCAGTACTCCGCCGGGGTGTTCACGGTGGCCGGGTTGCCGTTGATCCCGATGTCGTAGTTGCCTTTCGTCCAGTCGTCCACCCAGAGCGCAGTCTCCACCGTGCGGACGCTGCTATCAATGTTGAGGTGCTGCTTCAGGAACGCCTGGAGCAGGGGACCCCAGGCCACCAGGAAGTTAATGTTCCGCACCATGATGTCCAGCCTGGGCAAACCCTTGCCATTGGGGTAGCCCGCCTGGGACAGCAGGTCTTTGGCCTGGGCGATGTCTTCCGGCCTGGTGGGACAGTAATAGCCGGGAGTGTGGTTCAAGCCGGCCTCCCGGTAGGCCTGGGCGTGGGCCGTGTCGCTCGAGGGCATCCACATCCCATAGTTAATCTCCCGGATGGCGGCGGTACTCTTCTTGATGACGCAGCGATCCAGCACCAGGTTCATAGCCTTGCGGACCCGGACTTCGTCGAGGGGCTTGTGGCTAAAATTGATGTAGCCGCCCAGGGCGGAGGGGATACCATAGGTGACGGTCGTGAACTTATCGGGCTGCTTCTGGACGTCGGCTCGGGTGTCGGCCCCTAGGCCGTAGGCGTAGTCCACCTGGCCGGTCAGGAGGGCAGCGGCAGTGGCGGGGCCATAGGGCAGGTGGTGCATCTCCAGGCCGTCCAGGTAGGGCAACTCGGGGTTCCAGTACTGGGGGTTCTTGTGCATCTTCCAGACCTGGCCCGGCTGGTAGGAATCGAAGATGAAGGGGCCGGTGCCCGGGGCAACCTTGACCTTCTTGAGATCGAAGTGGTTCTCTTCCAAGGTCTTCTTGCGGTAGATCACGTTCCAGCCTGAGGCGATGGCCGCAATGAAGAAGCTTCGCGGGGCGCTGAGGGTGAACTGCACCGTCAGCGGGTCGACCACCCCGACCTTCTGCACGGCGTCGAACACGCTTTTCCGGGGGCTGAGGATGCCCGGGGGTGGGAAGATGATGTGGTCAAAGCTGGCCTTCACGTCGTCGGCGGTGAGGGGAGCGCCATCATGGAACTTGACCCCGTCTCGCAGATGGAAGGTGTACGTCAGCCCATCGCTGGACATCTCCCACGTGTAGGCCAGGTCAGGGATGATCGTCTGGCCGCCGTCCAAGGGGTTGTAGCGCAGCAGGGTATCGTACATGGGTTCCAGGGGCGTGGCGCAGGCGGCGGTATCGCACTGGTGCAGGTCGAAGAAAGGGGCATCTGCCAGCCCAGCCCACCGCAGGACACCGCCATACTTGGGGGTCCGCTCCGGCGCCCGCAGCATGCGCGTGGGAGGGGCAGGCGCGGGGGGAGCGGCGGACAGCGCCTGGCCTGGGTCCGTGGCGGCGATTGCGGTCCCACAGACGATTGCGACCAGCACGAGCAAAGGCACCTGGATCAAAAGCGTCGACCGAACCCTCATTCCTCTGGAATAGGCCATGACTGGACCTCTTGCATGCTGCCCAAGATGCCAAGGATCTGGCAGGTCACCGGGGTGCCGTTAAGTAACCTGCGGTTGGCGTTTCCAGGCTTTCTATGGCTCTACCGATCTCCCCACATTCGGTGCCTGACGCGTTATTCCGCTCCGCGGCAGTATAGCACATCATCATGAAATCGAGCGTTACATCGCCGCCCATGAGGCCGGCTGGAAGAACCCCCAGCACGCCGCGCAGTGGCCGGACACGTTGTCCGGCTACGTCTACCCCGTGCTTGGCGAGTTGGCCGTGCAGGCGATCGAACACAGCACTGGTGGTGAAGGCGACCGAACCGATCTGGACGCAGGCTGCTGCCTATCGCCAGGGCGAAGGGACATATGAATACGGCACTTCACAGCTGGGATGGCGGGAACCATGACGAGCGAACGACGGGAGGCCGCAAACCATGCGAACGCGCGCCATTCCACGGGACCAAAGACGCCACAAGGGAAGGTTGTGGCCCGCCTCAATGCGCTTCGACATGGGCTCCTT
>Ga0126379_10001586_pt1 | contig 13964 bp, 17 predicted proteins | sample PanSoiMetPlot_24_FD_92640 | JGI IMG/M metagenome (GOLD analysis project Ga0126379, IMG submission 92640) | Tropical forest soil microbial communities from Panama - MetaG Plot_24 | ecosystem: Environmental > Terrestrial > Soil > Tropical forest > Bulk soil | place: Panama | collected 2016-02-17 | reverse complement strand
GTTCGCAGTGTTCGTCGGCGAGGTATTCCACCAGAACAAGCTGCCGGCGTGTACGAAGACGTGCGCGGCGCCGGGGGGAGGAGGCGCGGCGGTGTTCGTCAAACCCGCTTCCTGCCAAATGATCGAACCGTCGTTCACCTGCTGGCCGGTACCGGTTGGAAAGGCGGGTTGTGCGGCTCCCGAGGTGCCGCCCTGGATGGCCTTGTAGAAGTGTCCATTCGTCGGACTGGGTTGCACGATGGAATTAATCGAGTAAGCGGTCGTGGCGCTCCAGGTCGGGAAAGCCGGAACGAACGAGGACGTAATCGGGATGCTCGTCGTTGTGGAAGTGCCGCCCGAAGAGGGTGGCGCGGAGGTGGCCGAGAGATTCCTCACCTTGTAGACTGTCGAACTAACCACGGAGATGACCACGAAGGCTGGAGCACCGAAACCGTTGAAGTTGTAGGCGTTATTCAACACGCCCGCGATCACCACGTTCGCGCCCACTTGCGAGGCGGAAAGCCCGTGCGGAGTCAAGGTCGTGACCGTCACCACGCCGAAGGCGTCGGCGGTCACCGTCGAAATCGCGGCCACCGTCGCCGGATTCACCGGCGTGCCCGTCGCGTCCGAGAACAGTTGCGGGGGGAACCCGTTGCCAAGCGCGATTGCGACACGGTTCGTGAACTGCACCATCTGCGGAATGAACGAAACGTTCCCCGGTATGCCTCCACTGGGGGTCGAGGTCGATCCACCTCCCGACCCGCCTCCGCTTCCTCCGCCTCCGGTCCCGCCTCCGCCGCCCGGTCCGCCGCCGCCCCCACTATCTACGTTCGGTAGGGGGTCGGCCGGGTAGAGTGCGACGATGTTCGCGTCCGTGTAGCTGACCGGCAAGGTGGCGGGCGAACCGACGATGGCGGGCATTTGAAAGAGAGCAGTCTGCTGCGTGGTGTCCTGCGCCGGGGGTCCCGCTCCGGCGGTAAACGTTCCTCCACTCGTGGTTTCTCCGAAAGCTGGCAGCCCCGCCCCGGTTGCCTGCGCCGTCAACTGCGACGCTCCCTGCACGATGCCGAGGATGGTCCAGGTGCGGTTGAACTTGGTATTCGAGCTTCCGGCCACGGTAAACGCGATGCCGGCAAACAAACCCGAGGTAGAGTTGACGACGAAGCTTGCCGCCGCCGTTCCAGCTCCTACCTGGTAGCAGCTCCCGCCCGTAACCGTGCCCGTGAGGATGCCTGCGGCGCCCGTGTCGGTGAAGCTAACGGTCAGCGTTCCGGGAACGACCTGGGGAACAGGCAAGCCCGTGCCGGCAATCTGTTTTTCGGTTCCCGCCGAGGTCGACCGGTACACGTTGTAGCCGACCGCGTTCGGAACTATGTTCCAGGTCAAGGTGATCCCGTGGCCTGCGGCTATCGCGAGGCTCACTTCGTTCGGCCCAGTCGTTTCTCCTCCGGCTCCGTCGATCGCCGTGACCCGGTAGAAGTAGGTGGCGGCAGCTAGGCCCGGACTCTGCGGCCCGGCGTCCGCGAGGGTTAAGTTCTGCGGAGGACCGAGGGCCTGGTCGAGTGACTTCATGATGGCTAGGTAGTAGCGGCTTACCCCGGTAGGCGCGAACAGGAAGTTGCACATGTCCTTTCCGCGTCCCGTTGCCACGATTCCGCCGAACGCGTGCACCAGTTGCGAGCCGTCGCAGGTATCGAGCGCGCCGCGTTTGCTGAGCAGGAAATTCGAGCCACGCGGGAAGGTACCCTTCGGCTGCGTGTAGGGGTCGGTGGCCGCGTTGCAGCCCTTCAGGAACGGAGCAATCGGTACGGGTTTGTAGCTTCCCACTACGGCACCACGAATCCGCCGCCGAAGTTCGGCCAAACCTCCAAGGCGTTACTCGGTTCGCCGACCTGACGCGGACCGACCTGCACGAGGTTCGACGGCGCGACCTTCATCATTTCGTCGTGAAACTTCCGGTCGAGGTCCGAGAAATCCTTCACGCTTTGCTCGGCGAGTTTAGCTCGAGCTAAACCGTACTGGAACATGAGCGAGTTCCAACTGACCGGTATGGGGAGCACGAGCGCGGCGTTGCCCGGGACGAAGTTCGGCGCAAACATGCGCCAGCCTTGCCAGAACATGTTGAGTTCCTGCACCGGTTGGCCGGCAGCGACTTGCGCCTGGACCGTCCCGGCCAGTCCGCGAATGAGGTTCGTGAGCGTGCCGCCGATGTTGCCCGAATACGAGCAAATCTCGGAACCGACCTTGACGAACCCGTTCGTGAGGAGGAAGCCGGCCGAATTCACGAGCACGGCCTGCGTGTCTCCCACGTTGAAGGGGCTCGCGAGCGTAGTCGACGCAGCGGTCCGGGAAGGCTGCGGCCACACCTCGAGCATCATGCGTTCGGTCATCAGGCTCACGGCTATCGACGCGAGCACCGAAGCGGTGATGGCGTTGCGCCGGAAGTAGTTGCCGGCGTCGTCCATCGCCAAGGGATAGCCGTCGTACCACATCGAGCTGATTTTCTTCCACTGGCCGGGGGCGATGTATCCGGGCACCCCGGCGGTGCTGCCGAGTCCAGCGTAGTCGAAGAGTCCGCCCGCGACTTGCGAAGCCAGCTCGAGTCCGCGGTTGATCCACCGGTACATTGCGCCGGCGCTGATCGCGTCTCCGTCGGTATCGGGCAGGTAAGCGGTGGCGCGAGTGGGGGGAGCGCCACCGCCCGGCGGAGGCGTGGAGATGGTGAAGGGCGAAGTCAGCGACTCGATGAACTGGATTTCGTTGCCGGTGCCGCCGCCGGCAACCGTCAAGTAGGCGCGGATCGCGACCGCAGTCGGCAGCAGCGTGCTCGTGACCTGGATTCCTTGGTTCGCGCCGACCACTTGCCCAGTGCTTTCGGCCGTACCGAGCGTCTCCCCGAAGGCATTGCGCTGCGTGACGATCAGGAAGTAGGTGCCGGTCGGCAGCGTCGAGCCGACCGCAGCGACGACGGAAAACGAGGCAGCCGGAACAGGAAGCGTCTGCGGCTGGTCGGTAACCGCCTCGCGGATGTCTTCAATCAGTTCGCCTACAAGCATCGGTTCTCCCAACTAAAAACGGGGACCGGGGTTTGTTGCCCCGATCCCCGGAGGAGTAACAACCACCAGGCAACGCCGAAACTTTTTACATCTCTTCAACCGTAAGGAACACATCGTAATTCGGTGTCCCGGTCGCTTGCAGTTGGTATGTTATGGACTGACCGGAACCAAGATGGATTACGCATGCGCCGCTGGACTGAACGGCATTGTAGCTGCTACTGGTTATCCCCAAAGAGCCAGTTGAGCAACTGAAATTACCCGCGCCGTTTTCGTCGGTCCAATAAATCGTGACGCTTGCAGTTCCCGCCGCTGCCTGTTGAGGACCAGAGATATAGGCGGACACCCGGTAGTCAAGACTCTCATCAGAAGAAGGGGTATAAAGCGTCGTCAGTGAACCTCCGGAATTTTGCCCGGTGGCTGAAAATTTCTTGACTACGGTGGTGGCATAAGACTTCGTATGCGGTCTGCTTGATGAAGACAGGAACGCAAGGATGAGCAGGCCAGCATAGGCAAATCTAAGAATGTTTTTCTTCATTCTTCCTCTTTATGGTTGAGCGGCAATTTCAAAGTCACCAGAAGCGGTACCACCAGCTCCAGTAGTTATCACGACGTAAGCGAAGGAAGTCGCACCGCCGAAGATAAGCGAACCACTGGCACCGCCACCAGCAGTGGTGGTGTCCAGAATGAATTGGAACATAACATCAAGGTAGGCAGTCGCAGTTATCGCGATAACTGCCGGCGGATTGTAGACATCAAGGTTGACCGTGTTTGTGCCGTCCTTGCCCTGGAGCGAAATGTTGGTCACGTTGATGGCGACGGTCTGGTTGTAAATCTTCGCCCGGCCCTTCCCACGCACAACCGGTGGCGAAATAGAGCCAGAAGAAGGCACCAATACCGTCTGCGGTGAAGCCGCGAACGTGATGGCCACGGCTAGGTTCTGGATAAGCTGCGCCGAATCCGGTTGGTAGGTTGCAACTGAATTTACGATCGCCATTGCGAAGACTCCTTACTGAATCGGTAATTCGGGGTCGGCTTCCAGCGCGTTTTTGACGCGTGATTTGCCTCCCCACTTTAGCGCGCTCAGTTTCTGCCGGTATTGTTCCCGCTCGGCATCAACGCTTGCGCGAAGTTTTCTTGTGTTGTGGCCACCGAGGAATGTTGCTCTAAAAAGCAGCGCGACCTCTGCCTGTTCCCTCTTGACGATCATGTACGGTAAGCACCTGACAAGTATTTCACCCGCCATCTGCGTGCTCACCCTCCAGTAGAACATCTGCCGTTTTGAGCTTTTGCTTTTACTGGGGTTGCTATATCCGCCGAAGGTCTCTTTCAACCAAACCATGACACGAACATCAATGTTTCCTACGTCCACGAAGAGAGCATGGTACCCTCTCGGCCTCCCGGCCTTTGCTATCCAACTGATCTGGACGCAACCTTCGGCATCTATCCATGTTGCTAGTCTGGCCCAGTCAATTTGAGGTATAGCGTTGAAGTTTTTCATTCCGACCTCTCCGGACAAATCCTACCATACTTGTCCGGATGTTTACTACTAACTAAATGATATTCGTAATTTTCACGCCCATTCTTGGAGAAAGATCTGCTAATTGCCAAGTTAGGTAGATGTTAGAAACTAGTACACGCTGGTTGCTCGGTTTCACCCACGGGTCGATCACGAAGTAGTCCGCCTCGTGGAACACCGGGAACATATACTTCGAGTTCATGATGTAGGCCACGTTCGGCAGGCAGTTCCGGTCGGCGAGCACGATGCAGTTGTTAAACAGGAAGTGATAGCGGAAGCCCTGTTGCAGCGCCTCTTTGTCCTGGAGGTTGTCGGTGAAGCGGATGGTCGTCTGGAAGGCTTGCTTGAAGTTCGCGTAGCGAGTGTTGTCCATCACCATGATGTCCGGCTCGTCGTAGCCGAAGACCGTCGACCAGTAGCCTGCGTCGGCGTTCGTAATCGAGAGCGCGACACCGCCGCCGGCGACGTTCGCTTGCGGCTGCCAGAAGGCGTTTCCCGCCGTCGACCGGTTGATGCCAGCGATGGTGTTCGTCGTCGAACCGATCCAGGAGTCAATCGAGTCGATGTCGAGCGGCGTGTTCTGCGGCGCGACACCCCACAAGGAACGCGCGAGCTTCTGCATGAGCGACCCGGCCGCCGTCTGGAACTTCTGCCGCACGATGTCGACGCCCGCGTAACCCCCGCGCCCGAGGATTATGTCCGTGTAGGGCAGCACCACCGCTTCGTAGTAGAAGCGCCACTGCTGCTCGGCGGGCTGCACGACGTCTTGCAGCGCGGTGTTGAGCAACTGCGCACCGTAGTAAGCGCCGCCCGTGGTCTCTTCCGAGAAGAATTCCGGGTAGACGAGCGCGCCGCCGGCCATCTTCTTGCCGCGTCGCACGAGTGCCCACATGGTCGGGCAGGGCAAGAGAATCTGGTCGCCAACGACCGGCGCCACGAACTTCTGGACGATGGCCTGTACGGTGTTCACGAGTTGCGCTGGAGGAGTCGAAATTCCAGTGCCGGTTACGCTAGCCATTTACGGTCTCCTTCACTTGTCCGCTTTTGTTGCTGCCTTACTACGTAAACTCACGAGTTGCTCGCACGCTGCGGCGATCGACGAAGCGAGCGGCGCATTGCTGATTCCGTTCTCGCTTAGTACCCCGGCGACGATTTGCGCCATCGACGGCAGCGGTTTCGGAGTCCTCTCCTCGACCTGTCGAATGTCGTAGAAGAGCGTCGGAAAGCGATTAGCCAGATCACTCATCGTCCTCACTCTTCTTTGTGCGTCTCTTGCTTCTCGCCTCGGGCTCCTCTTCGGGTTCTTCCTTCGAGCTTTCCTTCAAGCCCAGGAATTCCGTGACGCTACCCGCCAGATCTTGCATGAGGAGGGTGTCCGTGACCCGGTGCACGGAGCAAACTGCCTGGATGGCATCGAACAAGTTCGGCGCCGTTCCCTTCGCCTTGCGCTTCTCCTTCACGACGTCGCTTCCGGCTTCGCGCTCGTGCACGATGTCGTAATAGAGCGTCGGAAAGCGCTCTTCTAGCGGTTTCATACGGGTTCACCTTCGAGCGCCTTCGCAAACTCCGGGTCCGAAGCCGCAGCCGAAGCCACCGCTTCGCTCGTGAGTTCGTCGAGCCTCTTGATCGGCGCCTCGGCCGCCTTGCGCGTCGAGAACTTGGTGCCGCCGCCGGGCTTGCCGCTGCCGGCTGCCATGCGGCTCTTGGTTTCCCAGTCGGCGTTGTTCTTTCGGATTGCTTCGTCGACCGCGGCCTTGATCCGGTCGGGCTCCGTCGCAGCGTGGATGCGCTTCGCGAGCGTAGGCAGCGAAATCGCCGATTCGCCTTCCCCGAGCGTATAAACCTCTTTGTTCGTGAGCGCTTCCTGCACGAGCTTGTTGAAGTCGTTGGCCTTGCGGAACGCTTCCGGCGCCGAGTTGAATTCCCCGCGCATGCGCTCGAGCGAGTAGAAGGCGGACATCTGTTGCAAACTCTTGGTGGCGGCTTCGGCGCGCGTATTCGCTGCGGTCACCGTTGCCTGGAGCGCGTCGAAGACCGGCAGCAGTTCCTCGTAGAGCGGATTGCTGCGCCAGCTCGGAGCTTTCTCCGCGCCCTTTTTCTCGTCGTCCGTAGCGGCTGCGGCTGCGGTTTTCCTCGCCTGTTCGTCGACCGCCTTGCGCAGCGCCTCGGCGAGCCCTTGCGCCTCCTGGCCGATGGCGGTCGCTTTCTTGACTTCGTCGGCGAGTCGCGCCTTCTCTCCATCGACCGTGGAGTTTAAGGTGCGGAGGTCCGCCAGACGAATGATGTGGCCCATGTCGTTCTTGAATTCCATCTCGGACGGTAGGTCGGCTTGAGCAAGCAGTTCGGCAAGTGTCATGGTGTCCTCACGCAGCTTCTACAAAATGAAGAAGCTTTAATTCATGTGGGCAATAGTTTCCGTATCTCTTGGCCCAGTTACAGTTCATGCAGAGACAGCGATATTTAGAAAGCGCTTCTGGGTCTTGCAGGATCTCTTTGAACATTCTCCCGTTAGGACGCTCTCGAAAATGTTTGCTACCTCCGCCGTTGATGTGGTCAACGGTCAAGAACACGTGTTCTGTTTCCCCGCAGCAAACACACTTGTTGCCTAGAAATTCTATGACTCTATTGTGTAAAGCGGTCACTCGCCGCTTGTCGCAGGCGATTTTACAAGCCCTGCAATTTCTTACGTTCTTCCCGTCTCTGGCCGAGAAAGATACGTAGGTGTTTTCAGGAGTGTACGGATGCCCGTTGGGGCAGTGTGTTTTGCGCCGGTATGGACGGTCTGGCTTCATAAGTCACATGGTTACGTTCGCGGGATTCGGCAAACTCGGCGCGCCCGAACCCGGCGGTTGCGGTTGGGGTATCGCGGAACTTTGGATCGGGCCACCGACCGCTTGCGCGGTGGCCTGAACCTGTTGCAGTTCTTTCACGGCGGCGTCGAAACCCTTCACCGTGGACATCAGCGCTCGAGCCGAGGCCGGATTCATCTCCGAGAGGATAGGGAGCACGCCGATGATCTGTTTGCGAATCTGCGAAACCATCTTGAGCAGGAAGTCGGGATTCGACGCCTGAAGCGAGCGTGCGGCCGGGTTGAGGTCTTCTTCTCCGCCCGCGCCCGGGGCTCCCGTGGCTCCAGCGCCCGCGGCACCGCCGAGGCGGGCCTTCAGCAGCGCGGCGACCATCGCGGGGTTGACCCCGCCCATCAGCGGATTGGCACCGGTAGCGATCGGTTTAGTCCTTCTTCGGTGGCGGAGCTTCTTTCTTGCGCGCGCCGCCCTTGCTTGCGAAAATTCCGTGCGTGATTCCGAGCGGGTCGGGCGGATCGAGGTGTGACGGAACGTTACTCGTCTCGGGATCGTTCTTCGTGCGGTTGCCCTCTTCGTTCAGCGGCGTGATGAGTTCCTCGAACCCTCCGCCTGTCATCTTGTCTGGCATGGTTTTCCTCCTCCTTGCCTGAAATTTGGAGGGGAGAGCGCCAGCATGTCCTCCGTCGCCCTCCCCGATTCCGCGTTAGCGCCGCTTGTGGCTGCGGCGACCACGATGTTTCTTACCTCGCATCGTTGGCTCCTTTCCCGAGCTTTATCCCCCGCAGGGGACGCTCGCAGGGAACTAAAACTTAGTAGGTGCTGCGGCCACCGCGCCGCCGGCCGGCCTTTCCGCCTCGCGTAGCGGTCTTCGCGCCGCGTATGTGGCGCTCGTGGAAGCCGTGGCGCCCTCGGATAGTCGAAGTCTTGCCCATTCTCCTAGCGTGCGTATAGCCTCCTCAAGCCGCAGGCACTTCCCGTAGAACCTTCAGCTTTTGCATACAACTTTCGCGATATTCCAAAACTGCCGGCTCGACTGCTTCGTAGTTTTTCTTTCGGAACGTCGTACGGAAGGCAAACGCAAGTTCCGCTTGCTCTTTTTTCAAAACGAGAAAATTTACACAACCACGCAGGATGTCTTCTGCCGACTGGGCAGAAACTTGCCACTGCAAAAGCGTGCGCCGATTACCGTGCGGTTTTTTGCTTGTGTGCACATAGCCGTCAAACCGCTCTTTGAGCCAAGTCATCAGGCGTGGATCGGTATTCGAAATGACGACTCTAAGGTGATGGCCGGTGTGTTGGCTCGGCTTGCCTCGAAAGCGCAGTTGTCGGCCAATAACGATTGACCCTTCCCCGTCGATGAAAGCGGCGAGACGTGCCCAGTCTTCGATTGTAAGATTCGGCTTCACCTACGCCGCCTCCTCGACGGCAGCTTGCGGAAGCGGGTTCGCGTAGGTCCCGCAGCGCTCGTTCATGCTCTTGCCGAATTGGTAGAGGAACCTGAGCAGCTTTTCTTCGTTGCTGCGGAGTTCGTTCCAGGTGCGGCGGGAAAACTGAAACGGCAGGCAGCGCTCCCCGTCAACTGCTACTTCTGCTTCGACCCACTCCCCAAAGTTACGGTCATCGAGCGCGATAATTTCAACTCTCACGGAAGCGAGTGTCGTCGCCTACGCCGGAATACATCAAGTCTAGGCTTTCCGCTTTACGTTTTTAGTCTTCCTTGAGGAGTATCCACCAGCGGTTGGAGCTGTCTTGGTAGGTGCGGATTCCGAAGGCGGCGAAGGTGCCGGCATTCGCGGCGCTGGACGTCGCCGGCGCACTGCACCACTGCCGGATGCAACGTTCGGTCTTCCCGAAGAACTTCGCGGCGTAGGGAACGGAACGCCACTGGTAGCGGTCCGGTTCCATCATCCCTTCCTCTGCGTGCGGGCGAGTGCCGCCAGTTTCATTTCCGTTTCGACGGCTTGCGCGATTTCGTCCGCCTCCGGCACGTCCAGCATGTCGAGCGCGTGCCGCACGTCCATCATGCCGGCTTTCTTCAGCTCGATCACCATGCTCCGCAGCGCCGTCTGGCTCATCGGTCGGATGGCACCCTCGGGCAACTGGATGCGGTAGTCGTCGGCGTTCGTGTCCGGGTCCCAGGTAAACTTCTTGCCCTTGTCGAGGAAGACTTGCTGCTCGGTGAAGCTCTTGCTCATGGTGTAGAAGAGCAACTCGCACACCCGCTGCACGCTCCAGGCAAAGAATTGCCCGGTGAGCCGCGTGCCGGCCTGAGAAAGCGACACGGCCGATTCGAAGAGGTCCGGCCCGACATTCCCCGGGTTCAAGTTGCCCTGGCGCGCCGCCGTGGCGCCGCGCAACTCCTTCTGCAAGGATAGGTACTTGAACGGCAACTCGACCATGCCCGGCGGAAAGGCGTTCGGATACTTGATGTCGACGCCTTGTCCCGGCGGCGAGTTCGCGCTGACGACGACCACCTCGCCCGGTAGCCCCGCCACCGTGTTCGCCGTGAGCCCGGTCGAGGCGTGAATCACGATCATGCCGTTGTTTAGCCGGCGGGCGTTCTCGTAGGTCTGCGTCATCTGCTGCTCGGCGGCGTCCTGCAAGCTCTTCGTGTACTTCGGCGGCGGCGGGCACCACACGTTGTCCCATGGCGGCAGCGACCACACCGGAATTGCCGGCCACATCTCCCCAAGCGGCAGCCACGCTTCGCCGTCCGAGAGAATCGTGCCTTCGCAGTCGACGGTCATCCGGCCGAGCGGATATTGCAGCACGTAGTCGGGTACGGGAAGTTTCTTCGATTCGAGGAGGAGCTTTTCTTCCTTCTCGAGTTCGCGCACGGTCGTGTCCCGGACAAACGCGCGGCGCACGGTGAGCGGACCGCCGGTGTCGTAGTCCGCTTCGGTCGAGGTTTGCAGCCCGCGAATCGTCTCGGACATCGGTCCCGGGGGCATCTCGAGCCGCCCGGCCGGAGGTCCGGCGAGTTCCTTGGTCTTCGCGCCGCGCGGGCGGATGCGTTCCGCGGTCCTCCCGTAGACCCGTTTGATTTCGTCGAGCTGGAGTTCTTGCTCGATCACCTGCCAGGTCCAGTCCGGCGGCCACCAGCTCGAGGGGTCGCAGTGAACCTTGCCCTGCAAGCGCGCGCGCAGCCAAACGTTGCCCCGTCCCTGGTTCGCGAAGGGATCGTCGCCAACCTCGAGGAAGGAAGTTCCCGAGAACAAGGCGTAGACCTGCGACATCAGCAGTTGAATCGAGAAAAAGTTCTGCCGCCAGTGCTGCCGGAAGGCTTCCTCGCGAGCACGGTCCCGGTCGTCGCCTTTGTGGATGAATACGCGGACGTGCGCGTCGGTCAGTTCGGCGGCTTCGTTGAGGAGCAAAATCTGGAGTTGCGGCGCCGCGATGCGCGGGCGAAACGTCGGCATCTTGCGCGTGCGCTCGAAGAGCAGGTACAGGTTGCGGTTGTCCGTGTCCGAGTTTGGTCCGTAGGCTTCGCGGCGCGCGTCTTCACTGAGTGCAATCAGTTCGTCGATCTGCCGCGAGCGGATGTCCTTCTCGTTGCCGGTTTGCGGCTTCGCGACTTCTCCCGGAGCGACGGTGCGAAAGTTCGTGTAGCTCATCTAGTTCCCGGCTGTTGGCCTGCGTGCCAGTTCTTGTTGTGAAACGGAACGACGCATCCGCAAATCCAGCGCACCGCGATCGGTTGTCCCTCGGCCGTGCGAATCACCTCCGCGACTTGCATCGGCTGTCCGCAGTAGTCGCAGTTGGGGGTCGGCGGCACGTCAACTCACCTTTTTTTCGTTCAGGAAGTTCGAAAGTTCGTCGAGCGCGTTGCCGCCGTGGCCGTGCGTTTCGCCCGTCGACATAAACTCTTCGCAGCGCCGCGATTCTTCGAGCAGGTCTTTCGGCGACATAATCGCCGAGAGGATAGCAAAGTTTTCGTTGATCCGGCGTTGTTTTGTTTGGTAGGCGGTCGAGCGGTTGGTTTCGCGCAGCTTGTTGAATTCGGCGCCGATGGCGGTCCAGGTCTCGCGCGCTACCTGTTCGGCCAATCCTTCGACTACTTCCTGACGTGCAACCGGAGGGGAGACTTGCCGTCTCGGACGTCGTCCGCGACCTGCCGGTTTGCGTACATTCTTTCCTCGGCTGCGGCCAGTTGTTCGTCGCTTGGCACGCTTACCTGCTCGGCCTCCGCCGTCGCCATGATCCGGCTTCGTTCGAGCGGGGCTTCCTGGAAGGGCAGACTCCACTGATTCGCCTCCGGTTCTACCTTGGCGACCGACCCAAACCCGGTCGACGAGCGGATGATAACCCGCGACTTCTTGCGGTCCAAGTCCAAAATCAGCAGCTTGGCCGATTCCTGCATGTCGTAGGTCGAGCACCGGAAGGTCAGTTCACCGCCGCGCTCGGTCACGATCGCGAGCAGGATGCGCAGTAGCGCCTTCAGGTCGTCGAGTCGGATGTTGCTGGCTGGCATGTTTGTCCTCCGTCAGAACACAGGTCTCTCTCGTACTTCTTTTCGCCCCAAGTTTGGCGTCCAAGGAACAGGGAGTCCGCGCTTGGCTCGTTCATGGTTTGTCTCGACGTAATCAATGCTCCCGTCACGATGGCTTTGCACAACTTTGTTGTACGGATTCCACATCACCGAATCGTCTCGCTTATAGTAGATTTCTCGCTTGGTAGGGCATCTTAGATTTTGGTGGTGTTCCGCCAAGTCTTTGTGGCAATGCAGACAAAGTTCACTCATCAGGACACCCCCGCTTCGTCGTACTCGTCGTTGTTCGGGTAGCGCTCGTTGTAGCGCTCGATCTTCGCGACGTGATTCTTGAGCGAAAGGCGCGCGTCGTCAAGCACTTCGTAACCCCGGCCCTTCATGGTGTTGACGGCGTCGATTGCCTGCTGGTGTTCGAGGCCCAGGAAAGCGTTCGAAACCCGGGGCGGAGCCCACTGCCGGATGGCGATGTTACAGAGCAGTGCCGCAAACAACACATCGTCGTGTCCTTTGCGCACTTCCACGCGGCTGTCGATGCGCGTCGCGCGGCGTACCTGTTGGGCCAGCACATCGTCGTAAATCGTGAGGCCAAATTCGCCCTCGGTCGCGGCCCCTTCCCGCAGCGAAATGCGGAAGGATTCAAAGAGCATCGTGCGGGTGTGCATGGTGGTCTCAAACCAGGCCGATTTTCGCCACGAAGAAGCGGTATAAACTTCGTCGTGTTTTCCCTTCCAGCGGTAGAGGTTCGGGTAGCCTAAAATATCGCGCAAAGTGTAGAGCGTTCCGTAGCCGTAGCCGCCCGTCACTTCGCCGTTTATCATGGCCTCGTTGTAGTGCCTTCCGAGCGAGTTCAGGTAGCACCCGTGAAACTCCGGCACCACGTATCCCTGGTACCGCCAGGCTTGGAGGCCGGTCGTGCCGTCAAAGCAGACGCTTGCCGCGAAGTCTCGGGTCTCCTTCCGTTCTTCGTCCCCGCGCGCCGCGTCGACCCCCACGTAGTAGTAGTGGCCAGGGACCGGATCGGCCCAAATCGAAAGGTCGCCCAGGCGATGCTCGCGCAGCGACAGTTTGCCGTCCGTCGTGCGGTCGATGAAACCGCGCCACTTCGGTTCCATGATCTGACTCGAGGCCCACTGCCGTTCCGATTCTTCGAACGCCGGCAAGCCGGAGGAAACGAAGCTCTCTTCCCAGGTCGTCGGGTATTCCTGGTGAAAGAGTTCGAGGAGCCCCCCGCATTCCGGGGAGTTGATCGTCAGGCGCCGCCAGGCGAGTTGCTTGCGCGTCACCTTGCGCTTGAGCAACTCCTTTTCTTCGTCGTCGATCGGCGCATCCTTCGCGATGTCCGGGTCCGCGACGCAGGCTTCGTCGTCAAGCCAACTGAGGAACACCGGCTCGTACTCGCTGCGGCCCTCTATCGCGTCCATCCACGTCTCGTAAAAGGCTTCGCCGTCGCCTTCCATGCCCTTCGGCGTCGACTCGATCACCACGATGGTGTCCTGGTGCTTCGAAACGGCCGGGATGATCGCCGCGTAAATGTCCGGGTCCTTGACGTGGGCGGCCTCCGAGAAGTGCAGCGCGGAAAGCGTAAAACCCCGGCCCGTCGTGTCCTTGCCGGCGGTGACGATTTCGAGGATCGAATCCTCGCTCTCGTGCGGGAAAAAAATCTGGCGTTCAATGACGCGCAGCTTGAGGAAGGGTGCTTGCTTCGCAAAGCCTCGGGGAATCGAGAAGAGCGCCTTCGAGCTGCGGTGCTGGTGCGCGGCAATCAGCGCGTAGGCTCCCGGAGCGGCAATCGCGTGGCAAAAGAGCAAGCCTTCGGTCCACGACGAGCAACCCGTGCGGCGTGCCTTGTCGACTACCAGACGGATCGGCTTGCCGGCTTCCTGCTGCTTGCGCGCGGCGGCGCTCAACTTGCGTTGGTTCTTTTTGAATACGAACGGGACCTTGGCCTTGGAGTGCAGGTCGCGGATGGTGAAGCGGGACAGCAACCGTTCGGCGCGTTCGAGGTTCATATCTGGTGGCTAAGAAGTCGGTCGATCGCCTGTAAATCCTTCGCGCTTTCTTGTGCTGCCAACCGTAGCAAATCCTGCCGAGCAGTTTCTCGGACTTCGAGCGACCAG
>Ga0126379_10001585_pt1 | contig 13971 bp, 8 predicted proteins | sample PanSoiMetPlot_24_FD_92640 | JGI IMG/M metagenome (GOLD analysis project Ga0126379, IMG submission 92640) | Tropical forest soil microbial communities from Panama - MetaG Plot_24 | ecosystem: Environmental > Terrestrial > Soil > Tropical forest > Bulk soil | place: Panama | collected 2016-02-17 | reverse complement strand
TTTGAACAGCTGCAACGGCCCCTGCCCTTGGCACGGGAACGGCGCGGCGAGCGTGGCGGCGGCGGCCCTCAACAACGGCGCGGGAGCGGCCGGCACGGGTGGGCTGGTGGCGGACCCGATGCTCTTCAACATTGCGATCACCGACGATCAGGTTGCTCGCGCTGTTCGCACCGCCGTGTCCTGGGGCGCGGACATCATCTCGATGAGCTTCGGTGGAGAGTGCAACATCTGGTGCCGGTTCAGCCGCCGGCCGGCGAGCAGTTATGCGCACGCGTTTCAGTCCGCCCGGTGGTTTCAACTGTTGTTGGTTGCGGCGGCTGGGAACGAAGGCGTCAACGTGAGCGAAGAACATTTTCAGCCCTGCGAACGGGACGGCGTCTTCTGCGTCGGGGCTTTGAACGATGGCCAGATCTACTCGTACCGAGACTCGAATTGGGCATCGAACTGGGGATCGGCGGTGAGCATCTGGGCACCGACCAACATTCACCGCATGCCGGACGGGAACAACCCGGGCACGCTCACCAAGTTCAGCGGAACGAGCGCTTCCTGTCCTTTCGTCGCCGGCGTGGCGGCGTTAGCCTTGGCGATGGATCGGAATCTCAAAGGCGATGCAGCAAGGGAGATCCTCGCCAGGACAGCGTGGAAGGATTCCCCGCACGAAGTGACTGCCTATGTGAATGCCTACGCGGCGGTAGTCGCGGCAGCCGGCGGCTACCACCTGGCGCCAGATCTGCAAATCACCGCTCCGGCGGATCGATCTTCCATCACCCCCACGGGCGGATTCTACGTCGCGCAGTTTTCCGGTCGGGCCATCGACGTCGACGATGGACCGCTGGCGATCGCCTGGAGCAGCGACAGGGATGGCGATCTGGGGCAGGGTGATTCCGTCCTCCATGATTTCACCAGCTTGGCGGAGGGCGACCGCCGCATCACCGCCACGGCCACCAACCGCGCCGGAGTCACCGCCCGCGCCACCATCACCTTGCGCCTGTCATTCCTTCACATCCCCCCGACCCCGGTGATCACCCAGCCTCAACCCAACACCACTGTCGCTCCGGGCGCCTACTTGCTCCAGGGGCGCGCGCTGTCGACCGATCCCGGCGCGGTCGGGCGGTGGACTCCGTGTGACAAGCTCGTCTGGACGAGCCGAGTCCGGCAAGGTTCGACCTGGGGACCTCCAGCGGACGGCACGCCGATCGTCTCCACTCGCAGCGCGAGTTACGATTCGACGGGATTGTGCGAGGCGCAAGTTTCGTTCGCTGGCGTTGGCATCAGACAGATCGAGCTGGCGGCAACCAATCGCCTGGGCGATCGCGGAACGGCGGCGGTGGAGCTCAACGTGGCGAGCGTCCCGGATCTCACCGTGCAAATCTTGAACCCCATCTGGGGTCAGACGTTCACCGTCTGGATCCGCGGCAGCGTGATGAACTCCATCGCCCTGCGCGGCACGATCAACCAGGCCGGTGGAAGATACGCCTGGTATTGGTACCGGGCCGGATCACCGGTCAGCAGCAAGGTGCTCATCGCCAATGGGTCGAGCGCCAGCTGGGACCCGCTGGCCAGCGCGCTCTGCCCTGACCCGGGAACCGAACACGTCGTGATTCGGCTGGAGGCCTCCATCCCCATCGAGGGTCGTTCGGGCGTGGCTGAGGTGCCGATCCACCTCAATTGCACACTCGTCCCCCACTAATCGCTGAGCGCGCTCGAAGCGAGGCTGAGCGAGCTCGGGCGGGATTCATGAAGTACTGGGGCGAGCAGCGGAAAGCCGAGCTGCTCCGGCACGGCAAGCAGAACACGGACAAAGACACCCAGTTGCCAACCCTGGCGGAATTTGCCCTCCGCTTCATGGAGAGATACGTCAAGGCGAACCGGCAGAAGCCGAGCACCCTCGAGAGCAAGCAGGCGATTCTCGATGGGAAGCTGCTCCCGCTGCCGCGAATACGCTCATCACCGACGCCGTCAGGAACACCAACCCCGCCAAATACTTCAGTCCGAGAACACCGAAGACAACCCCGACGACAAGGAGTGCAATCGCCAGGACGAAGGTCCTGATGGCCCTTCTCCCTCGGCGGAGAAATAAAGAAACATCGGCTGGGCGCGTGCCAATTGCTTGCACGGTCGACGGTTCAGCTCGCAGAGCGTCTGCGGAAGCATCAGTGACGGCAGAATCCTCGTACATGCGCGTTTCCCCTTTCCGTGCTCGTGAATTGATGATCTCGAGTTCAGGAGCTGGAAACGAGGGTGTCCATCCAGACGATTGATTACATTTCGAAGCGGTGCAATGAACATGCTAACGAATAACATCCGAATAAGTTTCAACTGCAGTCTTGATTTCGTGGCTTGCTTGCCGTGGCCGGCGCGGACCCTAGGAGACAGAAGGGCCTTATCAGAACCCACGGTCTAGGGAAGATGAATCGGCGAGGCTCTTCTGGCCGCGCAGCGGCCTGGAGCCACTGAGACGGCAAAGATCCGGCGAAAGACAATCTAGGAGAAATTCGCTACCTTGATCGCCGACGTCTACGGCGCACAGGAAGCTCGAAGCGAGCCCTGATCGACGGCGATTTGTCCTTGCATTTTCGAAAGACGTATAGTTCGCTCGCTCGACACCTAACTCAGGGTCAACAAGTTTCCGGTCACGTGTTAATTCTTGCGCCGTTTGCATCGGGGAGGGGTGTACATGAGGAATTCGGGCGCTTCGTTACTCAGCTTCGCATCAGAAAATGCGGTAATTGTCACTTCCACGGGTGGCGGTGACACCTGGTCCTGCCCCACGTTGATCAACGAGGACACCCCGGGGCTGCGTTTCTATCAAGGTCTTTTTTTATGACCCGCGCGAGAATCCGGGCACGTCGATCACCAACCTCTACTTCGCGCAGTCGAGCGATGGCGGCGCCAGCTTCGACCCAAATATTCGAGTCACCGATACTCCGTCCCTGTGGACAATCGAGGCCGACACGCCCAACTATGGTGATTACATCAATTCGGTCAGCGTCGGCACCAAGGCGTGCGTCGCTTATGCCGACGGGCGGGACGGAGATCCGGACGCGTATTTTGCCTGCGTCGATTTGTGACAACCGTTTAATCGGGGACACCGCCGCTCAACCTGTGCCTGGCGTGTAGACTTCGGCCTGCGCACCCTGCGGCCCCATAGATCCGTACTCTCCTGGACCCTTCGGCATTAAGGGTGTTGTCTCTCGAGCCTGAGTGTGGTCCCCTTCTGTCCTGTGATCGCATTGGGAGGCGCGACAACTCCGGGGGGTAGCCATGATCGAATTTAAGGGGGCTCGCAAGCTCGCCCAACGTTCCGAGCTCCGCAGCCACGCGAGAGGGTGGTCCGCACTCTTCTTCCGGGTGATGCTGACCACCTCCATGGCGCATGGCGCGATGGGTCAGGCGGCAAATGCCGAGGCTGGTTCGGCGTCATCCCGACACCGTTTCCTGATTTCGGTCTTGTCCAGCCGTCCCGATATGGTCAGCGGCGGCGACGCGCTCGTGCGCGTCGATGTGCCACGCACGGCTCCTCTCGCTTGCGTGCGGGTGTTTCGCAATGACGACGACGTGACGGCTGCGTTTGCGCTGATACCCGCCGAGCACGCCCTGCAGGGGTTGGTCAATGGGTTCGAGCTGGGTGCGAATCTGCTCACCGTCCGCTGCAGCAGATCGCGGCCCCTCGCCCGACTGACGATTGTCAACTATCCGATTACCGGCCCCATCTTCTCCGGGCCACACCAATACCCCTTCGTCTGCAAGACCACGCGCCCGAACAACGACTTGGGTCAGCCTCTGGTGGACAATTACGAAGGCATCGGATTCCCCGTCTTCGATCCGGACGGCAAAGTGATTGGCTGGAGCCGCGACTGCAGCGCACGCGATCGCGTACGCTATATGTACCGCGCGACGGACGGGATGTTCCGCCCCATGCCGATAGATGGCTCGCGCCCTCCGGATTTGTCGCAGACGACGCTGAACGATGGCCGCACGGTCGATTACATCGTGCGGTGGGAACAGGGGACGATCAATCGCTTTATCTATAGCTTGGCAATGCTGGCACCATTCGGTGAGGATCCTCAGCACGCAGACCATTCCCTGTGGAACGGGCGATTGCTGTACAGCTTCGAAGGTGGCGTCGCCATCGGGCGTCAACAGGGCGAGACATCGATGTCGCAGGCTTTGTTCCACCAAGGCCTGAGCTTGGGCTACGCCGTGATTTACTCCACCGGCAATCGGACAGGCGTCCACTACAACCTCCAGGTCGGAGGCGAGACCGCGCTGATGGTGAAGGAGGCATTCATCAAGCGCCACGGCCTCCCCCTGTACACCGTCGGCGTGGGGGGCTCGGGCGGCGGGATTCAGCAATACATTTACGGGCAGAACCACCGGGCGCTCCTGGACGCGGCCATTCCGCAGTACTCGTATCCAGACATGGTTACGCAGACCATTCACATCGGCGACTGCGAGCTGCTCGAGTACTTCATGGACGTGACGGACGCGGCCAATCCCAAGTGGGCCACCTGGACGAATCGGCGGTGGCTGATTGGACTCAACGCGAGCGACACCTTCCCAAACCCCTATACCGGACGGCTCGGAAGCACCGAATGCGTCAACGGCTGGCGAGGCCTGGCGCCGCTGGTGATGAACCCGCTCTACGGCACCGCCGGACCGGGACAGGAGCTCATGAGCCCACCGGGCGTAATGGACAGCGTGCACTGGACGCACTGGGAAGACCTGCGCAACATCTACGGGATTGGAGATGACGGCTACGCGCGGGTGACCTGGGACAACATCGGCGTGCAATACGGGTTAAAGGCGCTGCGCGATGGCCAGATCACGCCGGGTGAGTTTCTCCGGCTTAACGCGACCGTCGGAGGGTGGAAGAGCGCGCGGGACATGGTCCAAGAAGGCAGGCCGTTTCTGCCAGACGGTGACTGGGACCCGTGGAGCTCGAGAAACATGAACCTCAGCCCGGACGAAGGGGTCACGCCGGCGCCGCGCACCGAAGGGGACCTCATGGCGATGAACGCCGCGTATACGTCGGGCATGGTGTTCAGCGGCCGGATTGACATCCCGATCATCGACTGGCGCCACTACCTTGAGGAGGGGCTCAACATGCACAACAGCCGCCAGTCGTTTGTCAGCCGTCAAAGAATGATCGATGCGAGCGGCAACGCCGATAATCAAGTGATTTGGTTTACCGACGCGCGGCCGAGCGCGACCTACGATCAAACGCCTGAAGCGCTGCAGGTGATGGATGAATGGATGCAAAACATCCGCGAGCACCCCGAACTCAGCGTCGCCGAAAATAGACCCGCACGGGCGGTCGACCGGTGCTTTACGACGCTCGGCGTTCCGATCGCTTCAGGAGATCACGTGTGGGATGGAATTCTGAACGAAAAACCGGCCGGTGACTGCACTGCGGTATTTCCCATCCACTCGACATCTCGCGTCGTGGCCGGCGGACCGTTGACCGGCAGCATTTATAGGTGTCAGCTCAAATCGGTGGCCGAAGCCGTTGCAGACGGCACGTATGGATCATGGGTCCCCTCGCGCGAAGAGCAACGAAGGTTGGAAGACATTTTCCCCACCGGCGTCTGTGATTACTCGCTCCCGGACGCGGGCCGCCCACCCAACAATTAAGGCCGGAGGCGGATCCGGACCCGCCTCCGCACCAGAGCTGGAGCGGTAGAGGCATCTTCACCGGCTCGCCGGGTAGCAAATTCGGCTGGACTCCGTCCAACGATCCCGATATCCACGGCCTACTGGGGGGCTTCGGCGCTTCGCACCCGAGGGGGCCGCCATGCCACGGGTTCTCGTCATGACCGCGATCGCAGCGCTCGTACATGGGTGCGGCCCCACGAACACAAGCGCGCCGCCAGATCTAGTGACCCAATTCGGATCGGGGATCTATTTAAACGCTCACGTTGGCTGGATCAGCGCTGAAGAAGCGAGCTCGCTGCAAGCCGAGCTACAAAACGATTTGGCGACCAGCGAGCCCAGCGAATTTCCTGCCGAGCGCGTGGCCGAGTGCCTCAAGAGAGCGATTTACGAGATCGAGGATTATCCGGTGCCCCACTGCTCGGGCGAGAGTCCATGTTTCGGCTGGGTTGATAACAACGTGCTCCACGTCGGCGCGGCCGCTCCTACCGGCAACGGGGATGGCCCGAGGTCCTCGGCGCTAAAGCATGAAAGCCTGCACTGGTTACAGCTTTGCGTCTTGAGCGTTCGCGATCCGCAACACAAACGGCCGGAGTGGGGTTTTTTTCAGTGACGGCGGCTAACGCGCGGATCGGAGTGTTGTTTATCGGCAGCTTAGCGACGTAGGGCTCAGGCCGCTTCCGTTGGTGCGGGTCCACCTCGGACGCGGAACACAGTGGACCGTTCCGGACAGAAGCCTGTCAGAGCTCTACGCGATGGGTTTCTCTTTTGTATTTTGATGAATCGCCCAGCTATTCGCGACATCGTCGGAAACATTGGTCCATAAGGCGACGCAGCCCTCCTTCTGCGGGGAGGGCTGCGTCCGGTACTTAGCCTGCCTAGGGGGCGGTGAGCTAGGGGGTCACCTGTCTCAGCGGCCCTTGATCATCTGGGTAGTTCCTGGTGTTCAGCACCTGGATCCCGGCCTGGTGGTCGCCGTTGAACGGAGTCACCGTGCTCGCGCAGCCCGCCCCTGCAGCAGCTTCGGGCGAGCCGAACCAAAGCCCTAGGTGGTACATGTGCAGCGGATTGACCGCTGGATTTTGGTCCGCATCCGGGAACGGTCCGTCGTCGTGCACGACGGGAGCGGGCCCGCTGCCTGGCGCCACCGTGAAGGTCTCGATGCTAAAGCGGCCGATGAAACGCTGGCTACCCTGGCCGTAGTTGTCCGTCTCGATATCGCCCTGGTACCAAGAAAGCCCGAACGGCGCGGTCGGCAATTGGATCACGAAGAAATCAAACTCCGTGTTCGGCGGCAGGCCCGACACGTTGACATCCATATATTCGACCGGTCCAGCTGGGGTGATCGTCACTGTTCCTGTGGCATAAGGCACACACGCGGCTGCGCCACCGGAAACAAGCATGTCAAATGAGACGGCACCTGCTCCTTTCGGTCCTGCCCAGGCGATGGTGGATACGGTTAACACTGCGACTGACAAAACAAACAGCTTCTTCATTGTGATTTTCTCCTAAAGGTTAATAAATTTAATGTTTCGAGCAAACCAAATTTCCTTACTCTTGATATTTATCCATTAACTCCTTTCTTGTTTGAGATTGTCGTCGTCGCGGGCCGGCTAGTGTACGACGCGCGTGCTTTGAGCTGGTCGAGGGCAGCTCCTGTTGGCTCGGCGCGGACGAGCGGCAGGCGCACGTCTCAGCCACCAGCGCGTCGCTGCAATCGTCGGCGCGTGCGATTGAGCTGCTGGATAAGGTGAAGCACAGAGCGACGAGCAAAGGCAGACGAAGCGTTTTCATGCGGCCTCCCTGTTTGCCCAACGCGTTTCTGGGCGAGAGAGCTCGAAATCGACCCCGCATTGCCAGCACAGCTGTCCAGCGGTTCTCCACGGATCGCCCACGGCTCGGCGGCATCCCCGACAGACCTTGCTTCGATCCATTGCTTTCGACACTGGCGTCAGCCGCCGCGTTGGTGCTTCGCTGGATGGGACCGCCAGCCGCGACTTCACCACCCCCGCCAGCAGGTGTTGCAAGATGATGTAAATGGCCGCCGGAACGGTGACCAGCGGCCGGTTGGGGAACGAAGCCAACCCGACGACGAGCGCGGTGCCGTTGGAGCGCATGCCGCTGGAGAAGACGCTGGTCACCTGGTGCTCGCGCCGAAGGCCGGCGACCCAGCCGATGGCTGAGCCGACCAGAAAATTGGTCAGATTCACCGACAGGACGATCAGCATCGAGCAGGCGATCTGTCCGAGCGACAACTGGCGCAACAGCGGGGCGGCGGTGCCGACGTTCAAAAAGACAGCCAGGAACAGGCCCACGCTGCCGGCGACCGTGAAATAGGGTTGAATCGAGGACAGCCGCTTGCCCAAAACGCGGTTGAGGGTGACGCCGACGACCAGCGGCAGGAGCACGCCGATCAAGAGCTGCCGAAAGATTGCCAGCTGGGGAATGACGATCGAGTTCGCGCTCAGACCGCTCATGAAATGGAGATAGGCAGGCGCGGTCAGCGCCCCCAGCGACATCGAGATCAGGACGAGGCTCAGCAGCAGCTCGAGATCGCCCCTGGTTTCGCGCACCCAGATCGTCGCCGTGGCGGCCACCGGCATCAGGATGACCAGGTCCAGGCCGATCTGGATCGGCTCACCCAGACTGCGGCCGAGCAGTGGCACGCACAGTTGGCCCAACAGCCAACAGCTCACGGGAAGGAGGACGAAGAACTGCCCCAGGCAAATGAGCAGCGGCTTGGGGCGCGCCACCACAGCGCGGAAGGCGCCGACGTCGCATTGAACCGAAGCGGAGAGCATCATCAGAAACAGCGCGACGCCAGACGCGTCCAGCTGGCCATGGAGCGATCGGTGGGCGCGCACGGACTGGGCGACCTGAGGGACGAGAAACGCGACCAAAGCGACCAGCGAAATGAGATGAACAAAGTGCTTGCGAATGAGCGCGTTCAGCGCTGGCAACAAAGGAACTTCAACATCGATTGGTTGTGACAACATTGCTTTCTCCGAGGTTCGCCATCCGCGGGAACGGAATTGTCGAGCGACGAGGCGAAGGCGATCGTCAGCGTCTGATCTGGTCGATCCCTTCGCCGCGAGGTGACGCGGCTGTGACATTGATTCGGCTGCAGCGCCGATGAGCAACGCTCGTGCCGACCTGCTGACCGATCCAGCGCTGAGAAAGTGCGCGAATTTGCGGGCCCTAACCCAATCCAACGCGCGGTGAAGTGAGCGCGTTGGCCTGGCCTGTGCCTGGCCTGTGCCAGCTCGGATCAGCGACCGACCCTGCCCAATCGGTACCCCAACTCCCTAGGCAGGGCAGTCCCCCGGGGCGTACACTGCGTCGTTTTGGGGCAAACGACACAGACGGAGCAGCGCCTCGACTCGCGAGAGCCGGCCGACCAGCGCAGAGTCCGCGGCATGGTGTTGATTCTCGAGCGCGACTGCCCCACCACGCTGCCGCTTCGCCTCGAAGGCGCATTGGAGCTTGGGCGCGAGGTCCCGCAGCCCTTGAAGGATGAACAGGTCTCCCGGAGGCACGCCCGGGTCGCCGTGGACGAAGGCGGGCTGCGGGTTACCGACTTCGATAGCCGGAACGGAACCTTCGTCGATGGCGCACGAGTGCAGAGCGAGGCCGTGTTTCGCGATCCCCGGGTGCTTAGAGTCGGTCGCAACCTCTTGCTCTTTGTGCCCGACGTCACGCCGTTCGAGAGGTACCCCACTGCGCTTCGCTCCGGGGCGATCATCGGCCCCACGCTTCGGAAGGCTTATGCGGCCATCGGCCGCGGCGCCAAAGCAGGAGACGCGTTGCTGCTGTACGGAGAGAGCGGCGTAGGAAAGGAGCTGGGTGCCCGGCAATTTCATGCCCAAGGTCCATTCCCCAACGGCCCTTTCGTGGCCGTCAACTGTGCGGCCATCCCCCAGGGTTTGGCCGAGCGTCTCCTGTTTGGAGCGAAGCGCGGAGCCTATTCCGGCGCGGCCACCGATGCCGAAGGCTACCTGCAAGCCGCTCATCGCGGGACGCTTTTTTTGGACGAGGTCGGTGAGCTAGAGGCGCCGGTGCAGGCCAAGGTGCTTCGCGCGCTCGAACGCAAGGAGGCTCTTCCCCTGGGCGCTGCCCGAGCGACCCCGGTGGACGTGAGAATCTGCGCCGCCACACTCGTGGATCTGCGTCGACAGGCCGCGGCTGGGAAATTTCGCCAAGATCTCTTCTATCGTCTGGCGCAGCATGCGGTGGAGCTGCCCCCGCTGCGCCAGCGCTTGGAGGAAGTGCCCCATCTGATCGCCTACGAGTTGAGCGCGATTGAGCCTCAGCTGCAGATGCGCGCGGCGTTCGTCGAAGCATGCTTGCTCAGGCCTTGGCCGGGAAACGTCCGAGAGCTCAAGGGCGAGGTGCGCCGCTGCGCGCTGCTCGCCAAGGAAGAGGGCTCGTCCGAGCTCCAGGTTCATCACCTCGGGGAGACTGCCGGCAAGTCGCTGATGGCGTCAGCCGGCCAATCGCCGGAGCCAACGCGGGAGTCGATCGAAGCGGCATTGCTCGCCGAGCGAGGCAACGTTTCGGCCGCTGCCCGCGCCCTCAAGATCCATCGCAATCAGCTCCGTCGATTGTTAAGCCGTCACGGCCTGGACGCCAAGGCCTGGTCGAGCTGAACAGAACGCCGGTGAGGAGAAGGAGCGATGAACTCGGACAGCCTTTTAGGCGAGCTCCTCGACGGAAAATACGAGGTCCTCCGCCCCCTGGCGCGCGGAGGAATGGGTGCTGTCTATGTCGCACGGCGGTTGGCCTTGGGCGACTTGGTGGCGGTAAAACACCTGTTGCCTTCGCGAGACACCGATTCCAATCGCCAGCGACTTTTGCGCGAAGCGCGCGCCGCGGCGAGGATTCGCCACCCCGGCGTGGTTCAGATTTTCGATTACGGCCAGCTCAAAGATGGTGGGCCGTACCTGGTGATGGAGTACGTGGATGGCCTTACCCTGGAGGAGCTGCTCGATCGAGAGCGGCGATTGCCGCCTTCGCGCGCATTGGAGCTGCTCGGAGAGATCTGCGCGGCGGTCGAGGCGGCCCACCGGCGCGGCGTTCTTCATCGAGATCTCAAGGCCCGCAACATCCTGGTGGGAACGAGCGATGACGGCCGGGAGCTGGTGAAGGTGCTCGACTTTGGCATTGCACATCTTTTGAGCGCACCGCAGGACGCTCGTATCACCTCCCCGCACGAGTGGGTTGGTACCTTGGCTTGCAGCGCGCCGGAACAGCTCTTGGGCAATGAAGTGAGCGCCGCGAGCGACGTATTCTCCCTCGGAGTTCTCCTCTACCAGATGGTCACCGGGCAGATGCCCTTCCGAGCTGCCCATCCCGCCGCATTTCTGCACGAGCTTACTCAAGGCAGCTTTCACTTCCTGCCCGAGGTGGAGGCATCGCTCCCCCGGGAGATGACGCAGACCATTCGCTCGGCGCTGGCGCTCGATCCCCGTTCTCGCCCGGAATCGGCGCTGCACTTTGCCCGAAGCGCGGGGGCTTCAGTGCGACAACCTCTGAGCGCGCCGCGTTCCAGCCCCGCCCGTCCCAACTGGCATGCATTCATCGGCCGTACGGAGGAGCTGGCAAGGCTTGAGGAAGAGCTCACTCCCGCCGAAGCCGAGGGCGGTCGCATCGTCCTCGTCACCGGAGAAACGGGCGTAGGCAAGACTCGCTTGGTGGAGCAGTTTGGCTCTCAGGCGATGGAGCAGGGCGCGGAAGTCCGATGGACGCGTTTTGACAAAGACGCCGTCAGCCGGCTCCCGCCGCTCGAACCGCTGCTGCGCCTCTTGCCCGAAGGATTGGCGCTCCAGCTTCGCGAGCGGTTGACCCACGCCCCGCCCCTGTCGCGCAGCCGGGGCGACGACGAGGGCCGTTGGCAGACCTTCTCCGCGGTAGCCGAGTGCTTTCAGCGCTCGCTTCCGGGAGGGAAGTGCGTGCTGGTGTTGGACGACCTCCACCTGGCGAGCCACCTCGAGCTGGACGTTTTGACCCACCTGCGTTCCGAGTTGCCGGCGCGCGCTCTTTTCCTCGCCACCTCGGAAGGCGTGCCTCCAGCCGAAGGGCGTGACTTCGATCGCTGGCTCACCGCGCAGCACCGATGGCTTAGCACCATCTCTTTGCGCCCGTTCTCGTCCGATGAGGTGCGGTCGTACCTGGGGGCAGCCTTTGGGGACCTTCGGCTGGCGCCTCCAGACCTCGGCCAACTGCACCGGGCCAGCGCCGGCCTGCCCTACGCTCTGGTGGAGGCGGTGCGCCATCTGGTTAGCGAAGGGCAGATTCACCGCACCGACGAGGGATGGCGCTGCGACGACCTCAAGTTGGTCAAGCTTCCGGAGAACGTCGGGAACCTGCTTCGAGCGCGTTTTAGAGGGCTCGCCGAGCCTCTCAAAGGCTTGCTCGAAGCGGCGGCGGTGATCGGCGAGGAATTCAGCCTCGATGTGCTGCGCACTGTCGCTGGTCTGGAGGAGGAAGAGCTGGAGTCTTTGGTCGAAGACGCGGAACGCCAGCAGTTGTTCACCGAGGTCAAGGGGGTCGGCAATCACTTCCGATTTCAGAATCCGACTCTGCGCGCCGCGATCTACGGCGATCTGCCTTCGCGCCGTCGCGTTCGTCTGCACCGGTCCGTTCTCGAGGCGCTTCGAGGGCGATCTGCTCCGCACTCGCGAGGCTCCAGCTTCGCGCTTTGCTACCATTGCTCAGCCGTCGGCGAATGGGCTGAGGCGCTCGGCTTTGGATTGCAGGCGGCCGAAGAGGCCTTGCGTTGCCAGGACAATGAGGCTGCGGAGCTCACCCTGCGGCGCGCTCAGGAAGCGGCGGATGCCCTGCGGGAGGAAGAAGCGCCGCTGTCTGAGAGTCAAGCGCTCAAGCTCAGCACATTGAGTGGGACGTTGGACTGCCGACTGGGAAGGTTCAAGCGCGCGAGCGAGCTGCTGCTTTCGGCGAGCGCGGAAGCTGAGCGCCTCGGCGAATGGATTTCGCAAACCGATGCCCTCTTTCAGTTGGCTCAGGCGCAGATTGGGTTAGGGGAGCTGGAGGATGCAGTTAAAACGGCCGGCGCCGCGTCCCGGGTTGCTCGCCGCGGGCAGGACTGGGAGCGAGACCGGGCGGCGCGCATACTGCATGCCGGCGCGCTGAACCGGCTGGGCCGAGTAGGGGAGGCAGAGAAGATGCTGGAGGCGCTTCTGATGGAGTGCGATGGAACGACCTCCAAACGGCTGCATGCCCAGGCTCTCAAGGAGCTCGCCTCCGTGCACCTCAAGGCCGGATCTTTTGAAGAGGCCGACGTGGGTGCACAAGCGGCGCTCGCGCTGGCGCGCGCCAGCGGCGATCGGCAAGCGGAATACGAAGCCTTAAGCACGGTGGGCGTGGTGAAGATGGAAAGCGGCAAGCCGGAGGCGGCGATGGAAGCACTCACCGGTGCCTTGCGCCTCTCTCGCGCGCTCTTCTTGCGCCGGCGTGAGGCGATTGACCTGGCCAACCTGGGCGAAACCTATTTCGAGTTGGGCAGCCACCAGCAGGCCCTGACCCAGTTTCAAGAGGCGCTGGGGATTTTCAAAGAGATTCAGGACCGCGCCTGCGAAGGCGACTGCACCGTAAACATCGGCCGCGTTCTTCTGTCGCAGGGGAAAGTGGCCGAAGCGGTGAACGCTCTGGAAAGAGGGGCCGAGCTCTGCTCTCAGACCGGCCGCGCGGAGTACTGGGGACTTGCCTCACAGTGCCTGGCCGAGGCGCGATTGGGTGCGGGACAGCTCGAGGAAGCGCAGGCGCTATTCGAAAAGGCCGAACAGCTCTTTTCCCAGCACTGGCCGCAGCAACTTTGGACCGCCGAGCTGGGGTTAGCTCGCGTCGCGGCGGCCAAATGCCAAACGGAGTTGGGGCTGCTGTACGCGCGGCGAGCAGCTCAGAGAGTGACCGAGCTCCAGGCGAATCTTTCGCGCATTCCGGGGGCGGCGGCTCGGCTACGGGGAGCAGCCCAAGTGGCGGAGCTTTTGCGGCTGCTTGAGGGCCGAGATCCGGCTCAGGCCACCACCGGGTAAGCTGATATCGCGCGGCTGATGGCCAGCTGCGAGCACCTCGGATACACCCGTGCAAACGCTATCGTTTCTTCACCGGCGGTCGGGCCTGGCATTTATCGCTGCTCCCGAGGTCACCCCCTCAGCGAGGCGTGGTGAAATGCTTGACGGTGCTTTTCACCCCGTCGCCTTCGCCGTTGGGCTCCATCGAGTCAACCGTGTAGTAGTAGGTTGTCCCAGGCCTGAGGCCGCCCATGCGCACCCGGAAAACGGTATGGGAATGTCCCGGGTT